>Ga0335083_10008741_pt1 | contig 12342 bp, 9 predicted proteins | sample Lox_Sample_42_FD_206716 | JGI IMG/M metagenome (GOLD analysis project Ga0335083, IMG submission 206716) | Soil microbial communities from Loxahatchee National Wildlife Refuge, Florida, United States - Lox_Sample_4.2 | ecosystem: Environmental > Terrestrial > Soil > Wetlands | place: USA: Florida... | reverse complement strand
GCATCCGTGGGATCGTCCATGAGCGGCCGCAGCACGCGTGCCAGCAGCAGGCCCGAGAGCAGGTAGAGGAGCACGTTGATGTGCGCCATCGCCGCGCCAGGAAAATCCGCGAGCACCGCGCCAGCGAGATAGGCCCAAAGCTGCAGATTGTAGGGCGCGCCCGGCAGGTAGGAGTGCGCGGGCGGCCGGGCGTCCGCCGGGAAGACCGCGTGATCGTAGAGATAGGCCGCGTTCGGCAGGAGGTTGAGGAAGGTGTCGGGCTGCGACGGCGCGGCCGTCAGCAGCATCGCCCAAAGCGGTAGTGAGAGCACGGCGAGACGCCCGAGCGTCAGCCATTCCTCGCGGCCGAGCGCAGCGCGCGGCAGCAGCAGCGCCGAGATGGCTAGGCCCACGATCCCCAGGAGCGGCCACCACAACGGCAATGGCAGCAGCGCGCCCCAGAGCGTGAGCACCATTGCGAGGCCGCCCCAGCCGACAACGAGCTGGATTTCCGGCAGACCCCGCCCGAGCGTCAGCAGGCGGCCCCACAGCAGCAGCACAAGCCCCGATGCCCAGACGGCGCCGAGCGCGAGGAAATCCACCGGAGCCGGAATGAGCATGCGGAACAAGGGACGAACCCCCTGAAGTTGCCGCCGGCCGCGGCGGGACTGCGCGAGCCGCCCGTCTAGCGAGCTATCTCAATGCCGTCAAGCCGCGGGGCCCGACGCGGCGTCAACGGTGTATGGCATAGACCGCAAATTCCGGCTCGAGCGCGAGCGGAAGCAAGGCAGGGTTGGGCGGGAGATCGAGCGGGCGGCGCGCGAGCACCACGACGGCGTCGAACTCGCGGAGCTCGTCGGGCGATTCTCCTCTCGCGAGCGCGGACCATAGCCGGCCAGGCGCCGCGGATGCCGCGAGGCGCTCGCCCGCTTCCGTGAAGCGCAATGGCTGCTGGCCGCGATAGGCGAAGATGGTGGGGACGAAGGCTTGGCGGCGGGGGATCGCGAGAACCGGCAGATGCGTCTTCGGCACGGGCTCGAAGTTGACGGCATCTGCGGGATAGGCGACCGCGAGCCGGCTCCCCTCCGGCACCCGATCGAGCGCCTGGAGCAGCGTCTCGTAGAAGCCGCCCGCGCGCTCCCAGACGACGGCGACGACGCCCATGCGCACCAGGAAGAGCGCAAGAAGGCCGAACGCGGCACCTTTGGCCGCGCGCGGCGACATCCGCGGCGCGGCGGTTGCGGCGACGAGCACGAGAGCGAGCGCCGGAGGCAACCGATGATCGACAGCCGAGGCCGTCATCGCCTGCGCGGGCGCAAGGAGGTAGACGACCGACAGCAGGAGCAGCGCGCCCCTCAGTCCCGGCGCGAGACAAATCAGACGCGCTCCGTATGCGAACAGGGCGAGCAACGCCAGCAGCGCGAAGCAAGCCACGTCGAATACGCGATCGTAGTTGTCGAAGACGCCGAAGAGCAGATCGAGCTTGCGGTCGAGCCTGCCGAAGTGAAGCGCGCCGCCCACCGCGGGCGCAGTTCCGAAGAGCACGAGGACCGGCAGGAAGGGCACTCCGGCGAACGCAATCCGACGCAGTGCCGGCGCCCATCCCCCCGCACGGTCGCGCCAGGCGAGCTCGAGCTCCGAGCCCAGCACCAGCACGCCGTAGATCGCGCAAGCCATCAGATGGCTGAAATAGGTTGCGAGCGCGATGCCCGTCGAGACCGCGAGTCGCAGCGCCAGCGGACGGCGCGCGAGGGCGAGCCAGGCGGCGCAGCCCGTGAGCGCAAGGCCGAGTCCGAAGAGATAATTCGTGAAGCCCCAGAGAAAGCTACGCGTGAAAAGGAATAGAAATGCCGCAAGCGACCAGGCGGACCAGCTTGCGGAAGCCGCGCGGTGGAGCAGGGCCGCTCCACCCGCAAGGAGCGCGAAGGTCGCGATCAGGAACAGCTTTCCCGCCCAGGCAAGCGGCATGATCCGCGCGAGGAGCGGCACAACCGCGTCCATCGCGAGATTCGGCACGGGCTCCCAGCGGAGCTCGTAATAACGCTGCAGCGCCGCGGACTCCGCGAGGTGTTGCAGCAAATACATGCGCGCGAGATGATTCGGATAGTCGAAGAGCGGCGGCAGCTCCGCCCGCAATACGGGCAGCGCCGCGATCGCGAGGAGCGCTGCGAAGATCGCCCAGAATCGGCTGCCCGATAGCACTGTCGGATCGGCTGATTGGGACGCAGATCGAGCGGGCATGCGCGGGAGCGGGCCTCGGGGGAGGAGACGGCGGGCCTCTCGTGCCTTACTTTCTGCCCTAGGCTCCGCCGGAGCACCACACCTATAATCCGGCTATGCAGAGCCTTACCCGCTACGTGCTGAAGCAGACGCTGATGCTGACCCTCGCTTTCACCTTGGTGTTCAGCGCGGCGGTGTGGCTCGTCCAGTCGCTGCGGCTCATCGACCTCATCGTGAATCGCGGCCTCTCGCTGGCGATCGTGCTTCACCTCGCCCTGCTGATCTTTCCGAGATTCGTCGAGGTGGTGCTGCCGATCGCGATCTTCCTGGCGGTGCTCTTCAGCTACAACCGCCTCATCTCCGAGAGCGAGCTCGTGGTGATGCGGACCGCGGGCCTGAGCCAGATTTCGCTTGCGCGGCCCGCGCTCATCCTCGCGGGGTTCGGCGCGCTCCTCCTCCTCGTCCTCGCGGCCTATCTGTTGCCCTTCGCCAATCGCGAGTTCAAGGATCTGCAATTCGAAGTGCGCAACCGCTACGCCTCCGCACTGATCCAGGAGGGCGTCTTCAACACACTCTCCGACCGCCTCACGGTCTATGTGCGCACGCGCGACCGGCGCGGCGAGCTCGGCGGGCTGTTGATCCAGGATTCGCGCGATCCCAAGAAGCCCGTAACGATCTTCGCCGAGCGCGGTGCCATCGTGAACACGCCCGCGGGCCCGCGCGTGCTGATGGTCAACGGCACACGCCAGGAATATCGCATCGACAGCGGCAAGCTCTCGGTCGCGACCTTCGACAGCTACACTCTCGACGTCAACAGCACGGTCGATGCGCCAATCGCGCGCATGCGGGAGCCGGAGGAGCTCTATCTCAACGAGCTGCTGGTCCCGAGTGACACGCCGGAGCGGGACGCCGCGCTCGCGAACGAGCTGCACCAGCGCCTCCTCGCGCCGTTCAGCGCGCTGGTCTTCGCGCTCATTCCGCTCGCCTGCCTGCTGCCCGGCGATTTCAACCGCCGGGGCCAGGGACGCCGCATCCTCGCGGCGATCTGCATCGCCGTCGCCTTCGAGATCTTCGATCTCGGCGGGAGGAACCTCGCGGCGCGCTCGGCGGCGGCGCTGCCACTCCTTTATTTCGGGACCATCCTTCCGATCGCGGTGGGATTCTGGCTCCTGATGCGCGATCGCGGCTGGCCCTGGCTTCGCCGCCATGCGCCCGCGGCGGGCTGAGGCCGGCGATGCCCTCCTGGAAGGTTCTCGCGCTCTACATCGCACGTCAGTTCATGCTCTGGTGCCTCGGCGTCTTCGCCTCGATGATGATGATCGTGCTGCTGCTCGACTATCTCGAGCTGATCCGGCGCGCCGGCAATCGCCCCGGCGCCGGGTTCCTGGTGCTCCTGGAGATGGCCGCCCTGAAGCAGCCCTATATGGCGCAGCAGATCCTGCCCTTCGCGGTGCTCTTCGGCGCGATGTTCGCGTTCTGGCGCATGACCCGCAGCAACGAGCTCGTGGTGGCGCGCGCCGCGGGGGTCTCGGTCTGGCAGTTCCTTGCCCCAGCCGTCGTTTGTGCTGCGATCATCGGCGTCGTCGCGGTCACGGTCTTCAATCCCGTCGCCTCCGCGATGCAGGCGAGCTACGAGAAGCTCGAGAACCGGGTCCTCCGCAGCAGCGCCGAGCGCCTCGCCTTCGGTCGCTCGGGCCTCTGGCTGCTTGAGAGCGACGCGAACGGCATGCCCTCGGTGATCCACGGCAATCGGCTCGCGCCTGGCGGCGTCAATCTCAAGGACGTGATGCTGCTGATGCTCGATAAGCAATACCGGCTCATCGGCCGCATCGACGCCGAGGAGGCGTCGCTCGAAGGTGGGCTCTGGCGGATCAGCAAGGGAACGCTCTGGAAGCCCGACCGGGCGCAGGAGCCCTTCGCGGAAACGACCGTCGAGACGAACATGACGCCCGACAAGATCGAGGAGAGCTTCGCCTCTCCCGAGACCATGTCGTTCTGGGAGCTCCCGGGATTCATCAGCCTTCTGGAGCAATCGGGCTTCGCGACCCAGCGCCACCGGCTCTACTACAATGCACTCCTCGCGCGGCCCTTCCTGCTGGCGGCGATGGTGCTGATCGCCGCAACATTCAGCCTGCGCATGCACCGCCGCGGCGGCACGGTGCTGATGCTCGCGGCAGGCGTTACCACCGGCTTCGCGCTCTTCTTCCTCAACTATCTCGTGATCGCGCTCGGCAATTCCGCGACGATTCCCGTGAGCCTCGCGGCCTGGACCCCCGCGGGCGTGAGCTGGCTCGTGGGTGCGAGCTTCCTCCTCCATCTCGAGGACGGCTGAGGCTCGGATGCGCCGGCGCGTTGTCGCCCTCGCCGTCGCGGCGGCAATCGGGCTCAGCACTGTCGCGGGTCGGGCCCAAACCTCGCGCCAGCATTTGCCGGCGGGTGACAAGCCCGTCCTCTTCGTGGCGGACGAGGTACAATACGACCAGGAGCTCGGCATCGTCGTGGCGCGCGGCCACGTCGAGATCTCGGAGGAGGATCAGGTCCTTCTCGCGGACACCGTCACCTACAACCAGCGCACCGACACCGTCACCGCGTCCGGAAACGTGAGCCTGCTGCAGCCGACCGGGGACGTGCTTTTCGGCGACTTCATCGAGCTTCACGACCAGATGCGCGAGGGCTTCATCCAGAACGTCCGCGGATTGCTCTCCGACCACTCGCGCTTCGCCGGCAATTCCGCTCGACGCAGCGGCGGCAACCGCACCGAGATCCGCCGCGGCGTCTACTCGCCCTGCGATCTCTGCGTCGACAATCCGTCGGCGCCGCCGGCCTGGCAGATCAAGGCCGAGCGCATCGTGCACGACAAGGAGGCGAAGCTCGTCGAATACCACGACGCCTTCCTCGAAGTGGACGGCGTCCCGATCTTCTGGTCGCCCTATCTCTCGAGCCCCGATCCGTCGGTTCGCCGCCAAAGCGGCCTCCTCGCGCCGACCATCGGCCTCTCCTCGACGCTCGGGGCGCATCTCGGCGTCCCCTACTACTGGGTGATCGATCCCTCGAGGGATATGACGATCGAGCCGATCGTCACCACGCGCGCCGGCGGCGGCGTCGCGGCCGAGTACCGCCAGCGCTTCTCCGATGGCCACATGGAGCTGCGGGGCAGCGGCGCCTACACCAACCGTCCCACCGGACCCACTGGCGAGTTTCTTTCGCCGATCGACGCCTTCCGCGGCAATTATGCGGGCCAGGGCGAATTCGACATCGATGACACCTGGCGCACGCTCTTCGACGTGAACCGAGCCTCCGACCAGACCTACACCAGACGTTTCCACTTCGGGAGCTCGGTCGGCTTCGATAGCCAGACCGGCACGCTCATCACCAACAGTAGTTCCTTTCTCGTCAGCAATGCGACCGCCGAGGGATTCACCGACCGCAGCTACGCGGTCGTCGACAGCTATCTCTTCCAGAGCCTGCGCGCGGGCACCGGCGATACGACGCAGCCCGTCGTGCTGCCGGTTGGCACCTACAGCTGGTGGAGCCAGCCCGACGGTTGGGGCGGGCGCTGGAGCGGCGGGGCGAACGCGCTGAACATCTTCCAATCCAACGGTACGGCGATTCGGCGCGTTTCGACGGGCGCGGGCTGGACCGTTCCCTTCGACGGCGCGATCGGCGACCGCTTCACCTTCTCGACCAGCATACGCGCCGACGCCTATGACACGGATAACATCGGCACGCCGACCGCGGCACTCACCCCATTCACGGGCGTAAGCGGCCGTATCTACCCCACGGCCGAGCTTGAATGGCGTTACCCCTGGGTTCGCCGCGGCAATGGCTACAGCCAGGTGATCGAGCCGATAGTGGCCGCGATCGTCGCTCCCAATGGCGGCAATCCCGCGAAGATTCCGAACGAGGACAGCACCGACTTCGAGTTCAGCGACGCGAGTCTCTTCATCCCGAACCGGTTTCCGGGTTACGACCAAGTCGATCCCGGCCAGCGCGTCGATTATGGGCTGAGCGGCGGCTTTTACGGCGACAACGGCGGAGCCACGCGCTTTCTCATCGGCCAGAGCTACCGCCTCCAGGAGCACGGGCCCTATCCCGCCGGCTCCGGCATCCCCGGACGGTTCTCCAATGTGGTCGGGCGCGTGATGGTCTCGCCGGCCCCCTGGCTCGATTTCTTCTACCGCTTCAGCCTCGAGCCGACCGATCTGACGCCGGAGCGCCAGGAGGCGGGCATCCTCGCAGGACCCTCGAGCTTCCGCGTCAATCTGAGCTTCATCAACCTGACGAAGGATCCGCTTGTCACCGAGAACGCCGCGCGCCGTCAGGTGTCGGGAACAGTGATCACGGATCTCACGCGCTATTGGTCCCTAGGTATCTACGGAACCCAAAGCGTTGGATCGAACTCTGAGAATCTCAATGCCGGCATCGCCGCGACATATCACGACGAATGCCTCGCCTTCACCGTCACACTGAGCCACAGCGGTACTTCCGACCGCGACATCAAGCCCGGGACCTCGCTGCTCTTCACCGTGACGTTCAAGAACCTCGGCCAGGCCACCGTCCGCCCCTACTCCACGGGCAGCACCGGCCCGGTGCCCCCGCTCTGAGCGGCCGGGGCCAGGCTGGCGCGGCGGAGGCGACATTCTCGCCCCGAAAATGCTATGGTGCCGCTGGGCGTTGCGCCCGCGAGGCCGCCCGACCAATATGCTCCCCGCGGGCGAAGGCGGGCGAGAGCCCCGACCCCTCAGTCAAGGTTCATCGGCGCATGATTCGGTTCGTTACCGCATTGCTATTTCTGGCGTTCGGAAGCGCCGCAGCCCTGGCGCAGAACGCCAGCATTGCCGCCGTCGTCAACGACGACGTGATCTCGACCGCCGATCTCGAAGCCCGCGTGCGCCTCGTGCTGCTGTCCTCGCAGCTTCCGGACAATCCGCAGGTGCGCCAGCGCGTGGTGCCGCAGGTGCTGCGCTCGCTCGTCGACGAGAAGCTCGAGATGCAGGAGGCCAAGCGCTTCAACGTCGCCATCAGCGAGAAGGACTTGGCGACGGCGGTCGAACGCCTGGAGCAGCAGAACCGCCTACCCAAGGGCGGCCTCGAGAAGATCCTGCAAGCGCAGGGCATCCCGCGCAACACCCTCGCGGCTCAGGTCACGGCGAGCCTCGCATGGAACCGGCTCGTCGAGGGCCGTCTCGCCCAGAACGTGACGGTCTCCGAGGAGGAGATCAACGAGACCATCGCGCGCATCAAGGAGCAGGTCGGCAAGCCGCAGAGCCGCATCGGCGAAATATTCCTGGCCGTCGACAAGCCCGACCAGGAAGCCGAGGTGAAGGCGCTCGCGGACCGCCTGGTCGAGCAGATCAGGGCGGGAGCGAGCTTCAATGCGGTGGCGCAGCAGTTCTCGCAGTCGCCCACGGCGGCCGTCGGCGGCGATCTCGGCTGGGTCTCCGCGGGCGAGCTTCCCGGCGAGGTCGGCAAGGTGATCGAGACGATGCAGCCCGGTCAGCTCTCGCCGCCGATCCGCGGCACGGGCGGCTTCTATCTCGTCTACCTCGCCGATCGACGCACACTCGGCGCTAGCACGCCCGGCGACGCCGTCATCACCCTCGCCCGCCTGGCCATACCCATCGCTCGCACCGCCTCCGAGGCCGAGAAACAGCAGGCTTTCGCAGCCGCGAAGAAGGCGAGCGAGACCGTTAAGAGCTGCGGCGAACTCCTAAAGCTCGGGGAGCAGATCGCGCCGCAGTATTCCGGCGAGATGCGCAACGTCAGGATCAACACGCTACCCCGCGAGCTCCAGCCCATCATCATTCCGCTCAAGATCGCGGAGGCGAGCAAGCCGCTCATCCTCGCCGACGGCATCGGCGTGCTGATGGTCTGCGAGCGCAACGACGCGCCTTCGCCCGTTCCGACCCGGGACCAGGTTCGCGACAACATTCTGCGTCAGCGCCTCGAGACCCTGGCGCGGCGCTATCTGAGCGACCTCCGCCGCACCGCCAACGTGGACCTCCGAGTATGAGCCAGCCGATCGCGCTCACCATGGGTGAGCCGGCGGGAATTGGCGGAGAGATCGCTCTCAAGGCGTGGCTCCGTCGCGCCGAGGGCGTACCGCCCTTCTTCGCGATCGACGATCCCGAGCGCCTCGGCAGGCTTGCGGCCCTATTCGGCTGGAAGGTGCCGGTACGCGCGGTCGCGGGACCCGAGGAGGCCGCGCGCTGCTTCGGCGAAGCGCTCGGCGTCTTGCCCCGCCGTCTCGCCCATCCCGTGCTCATGGGACGGCCCGATCCCGCGAATGCCCGCGCGGTGATCGGCGCGATCGTGAGCGCCGTCGAGCTGGTGCGCGGCGGCCGCGCCGCCGCGATCGTGACCAACCCGATCCAGAAGGAGACGCTCTATGCCGCGGGGTTTCGCCACCCCGGCCATACGGAGTTCCTGGAGGAGTTGGCGGGCGGCGACTACAAGGCCGTGATGATGTTCGCGCTGCCGGGACTACGCACGGTTCCCGTGACCGTGCACGTTTCCCTCGCCGAGGCGATCGCCGGGCTCAGCACCGAGCGAATCGTGCTTGCGGGCCGCATCGCCGCGCGGGCGCTGCAAGGCGATTTCGACATTCCGCGTCCGCGCCTCACCGTCGCAGGGCTCAACCCGCACGCCGGCGAAAACGGTGCGATCGGGCGGGAGGACATCGAAATCGTGCGTCCCGCGGTCGAGGCGCTGCGCGCGGAAGGTATTGCCGTCGAAGGCCCCTTCCCGTCGGATTCGCTCTTCCATGTCGCGGCCCGGGCGCGCTACGACGCAGCACTCTGCATGTACCACGACCAGGCGCTGATCCCGATCAAGACCATCGACTTCGAGCGCGGCGTCAATGTGACGCTGGGTCTCCCCTTCATCCGCACCTCGCCCGATCACGGCACCGCCTGCGACATCGCGGGAAAGGGGATCGCGAGCGAGACGAGCCTGATGGCAGCGCTGCAGATGGCGGCGCAGATGGCCGAGCGTCGGGGCGCGCGGCGCTCCGTCGCCTGACGCGCGGGGGAAATGCCGGAGTTTCCGCCGCTGCGCGAGGTGATCGTCCGCCACGGCCTTGCCGCGCGCAAATCGCTCGGACAGAACTTCCTCCTCGACCTCAATCTCATAGCGCGGATCGCACGCGCGGCGGGCCCGCTCCCGGATATGAACGTCATCGAGATCGGCCCGGGCCCCGGCGGACTCACCCGCGCCCTGCTCGCGGGAGGCGCGGCGAGCGTCACCGCAATCGAACGCGACGAGCGCTGCGTCGCCGCCCTCCAAGATCTCGTCGCGGCATATCCCGATCGTCTCAGGATAATCTCAGCGGACGCACTCGAGGTCGATCCCGCGAGCCTCGTGCCGCCGCCGCGCGCGATCGCCGCCAACCTCCCCTACAACATCGCGACCGCGCTGCTGCTGCGCTGGCTCCCCGGAATCGGCGCCTACGCAAGCCTAACCCTGATGTTCCAAAAGGAGGTGGCGGAGCGTCTCGTGGCGATGCCGCGCACCAAGGACTACGGCCGCCTCAGCGTGCTCGTGCAATTCCTCGCGCGAGTGCGGCGCCTCTTCGACGTGCCCCCCGGGGCCTTCGTTCCCGCGCCCAAAGTCACCTCGACGCTGGTGCGGATCGAGGCTCGGGAGAGGCCGCTCGCGCCCTGCCGGCGAGAGGATCTCGAGCGCGTGACGGCCGCAGCCTTCGGCCAGCGCCGGAAGATGCTGCGGCAAAGCCTCAAATCGCTGGGCGCGGCGCCGGAGCCGCTCCTTGCGGCGGCGCGGGTCGCGGCCACCGCGCGCGCGGAGGAGCTGTCGGTGGAGGAATTCTGCACCCTCGCATGCGAGCTCCGGAAGATCGAGGAGGCGGGGGCGAAGTCGGACCGCTGCTAATGCTGGTCGCGCAGCGCGTTCACGAATTCCGCTAGACCGACCTGCCGCTCGCGGCGGAGCCGCTCGGCCGCGAGGATCGCCTGCACGCTCCGCACGCTCTCCTCGATATCGCGATTGACGAGGACGTAGTTGTATCCGTTCCAGTGGCTCATCTCGTCCATCGACTTTGCCATGCGCGCGCGCACGATCTCGGCGCTGTCCTGGGCCCGCCTGTGCAGGCGCTCCTCGAGTGCAGCCAGGCTTGGCGGCAGGATGAAAACAGCGACGACGGTGTCGGGCAAACTCGATTGAAGCTGTTGGGTCCCCTGCCAATCGATGTCGCTGACAATGTCGCGGCCAGCGGCGAGTGCGGCCTCCACCGGAGCGCGTGGCGTGCCATACCGGTTCCCGAACACCGTTGCGTGTTCCAGCAGCTCACCGCCCGCGATCATCGCGTCAAAGCGCGCGTCGCTCACGAAGAAGTAATGCTTGCCCTCGACCTCGCTCGGACGCTTCGGCCGCGTGGTTGCGGAGACGGAGATGGCGAGATTCGGCTCGCGCTCGACCAGTAGCCGCGTGATCGTGGTCTTGCCCGCGCCCGAGGGCGAAGAGAGGACCAGTAGCAGGCCGCGGCGTCCGATCTCGGTCGTGCTCATCGGTTCCGGCCTATTCGATGTTCTGGACCTGCTCGCGGAACTGCTCGGTCGCCGCCTTGAGCGCGAGACCGATGCGCGTGAGCTCGACCTCCGCGGATTTCGAGCAGAGAGTGTTGGCCTCGCGGTTGAACTCCTGGCAGAGGAAATCGAGCCTGCGGCCGATGGCGCCGCCTTCAGCGAGAAGCTCGCGCGCGGCGGCAACGTGTGCCGTCAGGCGATCGAGCTCCTCGCGGATGTCGCCTCGCGAGACGAGCAGCGCCGCCTCCTGCGCAAGCCGCTCCTCGGGGATCGCCGGCACAGCCTCGACGAGCGCCGCAATCTGCAGGCGCAGGCGCTCGCGGAGGGCCTCCGGCTGCGCGGCGGCCGATGATTCTGCCGCCCCGACCAGGCGCGCAATCTCCCCGAGCCGCTCCGCGAGCACGAGGCCGAGCCGCGCGCCCTCGGCGCGCCGCATCGTGCCGAGCGCCTCGATCGCCTCGCGGCTGCTCGCGAGCAGGGCAGCCTCGCGGCGCTCGCGCTGAGCGGGATCGAGCTCCTCCTCTCCGCCATCGAGGACCCCACGCAGTGCCAAGAGCCCGTCGACGCTCGGCGGTGCCGCGTCGATCTCGCGCGCGAGCTCGCGGGCGAGCGTCAGGACCTGCTCGAGCGCCGCGCGGTTGACCCGTACGCCACCGCCGCCGCCGGACCGCGAGAGCACGAGATTGACCCCGATCGATCCGCGTTTCAGCCGCTCTGCGAGAAGTGCACGCAATGGCAGCTCCAGCGCATCGAGCCCCGGAGGAAGGCGGAAGCGCAGGTCCAGCGACTTGCCATTGACGCTCTTGATCTCCCAGGTCCAGGCGAGGCCTTGGGCCTCGCCCTCGCTGCGGGCAAAGCCGGTCATGCTGGCGATGGTGCCGAGCTTTGCTATGGGAGTTGACGCGGAGGCGGTGGGCACGAGTCTCCGTTAGCTGGAACCGGCGCTCGACCGGCGCCATTACCGGGTTTATAGCCTCGCCCGTCCGCGGCAACAACGGGTCCCGCCATGCAGCAGCCGAGTCACGTCCTTATCACCGGTGCCTCCAGCGGGATCGGCGCGGCGCTCGCCCGCCGCTACGCTGAGCGGGGACGGCGCTTGTCCCTCGGCGGACGCGATCCTCAGCGACTCGAAGCCGTCGCGGTAGAGTGCCGTAGCCGGGGCGCGACGGTCGCGACTGCCGCGCTCGACGTGAGCGACCGCGCGGCCATGCGGGCATGGGTGCTCGCGGCCGATGACGCGGCGGCGCTCGATCTCGTCATCGCCAATGCCGGGATGGTCGCGGGGACGCGCGCGAGCGATGAGACAGAGGAGCTTGTGCGCAAAGTCTTCGCCGTCAATCTCGAAGGCGTCCTCAACACCGCCCTCCCCGTGATCGAGCGCATGCGATTGCGGCGCAGGGGCCAACTCGCGCTCATGAGCTCGCTCGCGGGCTATCGCGGATTTCCCGATGCCCCCGCCTACAGTGCTTCCAAGACCGCAGTGCGCGCGCTCGCGGAGGCGTGGCGCGGGGCGCTTCGCCCCGAGGGCATTCGAGTCTCCGCAATCTGCCCGGGCTTCGTTACCACGCCCATGACCGCCCACAACGATTTTCGTATGCCCTTC
>Ga0335083_10008740_pt1 | contig 12346 bp, 11 predicted proteins | sample Lox_Sample_42_FD_206716 | JGI IMG/M metagenome (GOLD analysis project Ga0335083, IMG submission 206716) | Soil microbial communities from Loxahatchee National Wildlife Refuge, Florida, United States - Lox_Sample_4.2 | ecosystem: Environmental > Terrestrial > Soil > Wetlands | place: USA... | reverse complement strand
CCGCCAGCGACTCTTCATGACCGGCAGCACTTCGCTGTACGCGGTCTACGTCGAGACCCGCGGCGGCCCGATCGGCGGCTAGAAGCGTGCTCGATCCGTCATGCCCCGCCCGGTGAACCCGGACGGGGTTTTCTTTTTCAGGCTAGCGCGGAAGCGGCATCGATTGCCTACGCCGCCGATCACAACTGCGTGGGACTGACCTCTCCGCGATCGATGACAAACAGCGAGTCCAGCATTTCTTTCGAATGGGTCAGGTCGGACTCGGTCAGCAGGATGGAGAGCCCCTGCTGCTTCAGTTCGCCGATGACCTCGGCCAGACGGCGCGCCAGCACCGGGGCGACACCTTCGAACGGCTCGTCCAGAAGGAGTATCTTGGTTCCGCACATCAGCGCCCGAGCGAGCGCAACGAGCTTCTGCTGGCCGCCTGACAGCAACATCGCCTTGCGCTGCGCGAAGGCCTCCACCTCAGGAATCATCTCGTAGATCTTGGCCAGCCGCGCTTCTAGCCCCGGTAGATGGGTGGCCCAACCCGGCATCAGAACGTTCTCTTCCACGCTTAGATCGGGCACCAGTCTCCGGTCTTCGGGCATGTAGCCCAGCCCTGCGCGCGCGCGCATGTAAGTCGGCAACGCATCCAGCGTGGCGCCGTCGAAATGGACCGACCCGTTGCGCGGTGAAAGGATGCCCATGATCGAGCGCATCAGTGTAGTTTTTCCGGCCCCGTTACGACCGATAAGACCGGCGAACTTGCCCGAAGGTAATTCAAGATTGACGTTGCGCAGGATGCCGACCGGACCGATCGACACATCCAAGCCCTCAACGCGCAGCATGGGCTGTCTCGGTGTGGGCGACGTGCACCTGTTCGCCGATCACATAGCGTCGCACTTCGGTGTGCTTCAGCACGACATCCGGATCGCCATCGGCGATGATGCGCCCCTCGTAGAAAGCTAGGATTCGATGCGTGTAGCGGGCGACGATGTCCATGTCATGTTCCACGAACAGTACTGTCACGCCTTCCACCTGCAGCGCCCCCATGACCATATCCATGAGGCGGAATTTCTCTTCGGCGGAAACGCCGCTGGTGGGTTCGTCGAGGAGCAGCACGCGCGGACCTCCTGCTACGGCCATGGCAATGTCCAGCAATTTGCGCACGCCTTCGGGCAGCAGGCCCGCCGCCTGAGTGCGATAGCCGCCGAGGTTAAAGCGATCGAGGAGCTGCTCGGCCTTCGCATGCTCGCCGAAATTGCCAGACGACACGTCTTGGGTGCGAGGCGAGCGCGCAGCAATACCCACACCGATCCTCAGATTTTCGTGCACTGAAAGCGTGTTAAACAGCTGCGGGATCTGGAACGAGCGGCAGATGCCCAGCTGCGTCACGGCGCGCGGCTGCATGCCCGTGATATCGCGGCCTTCGTACAGGATCTGCCCGGAGCTGGGTGTGAGATATCCGGTGACCATATTGATGAATGTGGTCTTGCCTGCGCCATTGCTGCCGATCAGCCCAACCACGCTGTCCTGCTCGATGCGGACGTTGATGTCCGCGGCGGCAGCAACCGCGCCGAAGCTCTTGTGAAGATTGCGCGCCTCGAGAATGGTCGCCACGTCACGCTCCACGCCGGCGCAGGCGGAACATCGACCATAATCCGCCGGGAAGAAACATGATCACCAGCAGCATCGTGATGCCCAACGTCATTTGCCAGGTATTGGGGAAGCGCTCCAGCGCGAACGTGCGCACGGCCTCGAAAACCCCGGCGCCTAGGAACGGAGCGAGCACATTGCCCGTACCGCTCAGGATCGCGATGAATACGAATTCGCCGGAAGTAGTCCAGTTCGCTGTAGTTTCGGGATCGACGTGACCGATGGCGCCCGCCATGAGTGCTCCGCCGATGCCGGCCAGCGCCGCAGAGATCACATAGTTGAGATGAATTACCCGGCGCACCGAGGCGCCCATATATTCGACGCGCAGCTCGTTGTCGCGGATTGCCTCGGCCAAGCGTCCGAGGTGCGATCGGTAGTACGCGTGCATCGCAGCTGCGCTTGCCCCTGCCAAAACCACCGCAGACGCATAGATGACATAGCGGACCGAGTGTGTGCCTATGGTCACGCTCGCGAACGTCTTGATCGACAGGCCGAAACCGTCCGTACTACCCAGCGCGGAGGTCTTCACCAGCAAGCCGTACAAGATCATCGAAAACGCGAGGCTCAGCATGGCGAAGAAGATGTCGCGGTATTTGGCCAGCAGCAAGCCGAGCAACGATGCAACCAAGCCGGCGAGAAGCGCTCCCGCAACCGCCATTAGAAGCAGATCCGACAGCGCGTAGAAATGGTCGAGACCACCGGCGGCGTACGCGCCGAGACAGTAGTAGAGCCCCTGGCCGAAGGACACCAGTCCCGTGCGCATCATCAGCGCCATCCCCAGCACTACGATGCCGAGGTTGAGCACTACGGTAAGGAAGGACAGCGCCCACTGCGGCAGAAACGCCCCTACGGCCACAAGGAATATCACTACCCCCATCAGAATCGGGACTGTGGGGTCCCGCTTCATGCGCTTGCCCTGTGAGCGGGATCAGTCATGCGCACGCACCTGGCACCCCGGGTCATATCTTCCGTGCCTCCGGCGCTGCGAACAGCCCCTTCGGCCGCACGATCAGCACTAGCGCCATCACCACGTACACGCTGAAGAGTTCCACTTCCGGTTGATAGTGGACCGCGGCGGAGCGAACCAAGCCCACAATCAGCGCACCTAGCGCGGCGCCACCGAGGCTCCCCAACCCGCCAACCACTACGATGGCAAAGGCAAGCACGATTACCTCTGCGCCGATCCCAGGCTGCACCGACGTGGTGGGCGCAGTGATCGCTCCGCCAAGCGCTGCAAGCATGGCACCGGCAGTGAATGTGACCAGGTACACGCGCGAGACATTGATGCCGACCGCCATGCTCATCTCGCGATCATGGATCACTGCGCGCAGCATCTTGCCGTGCCGCGTGCCGCTCAGCACCAGAGCCAGCGCGACACCAACCAGGATTGAGACGACCACCAGCACCAAGCTGTAGACAGGGTAGATGAGGGAACCCATCTCGAGATTGCCGAGCAAAGCGTAGGGCGCTCCTACCAGGATCGGATCGACGCCGAACAGCAATTTGGTGAAGTCCTCGAGAATCAGGAACAGAGCGTAGGTCACGAGAACCAGCACGATCTCTTCGCGTCCGTACATGAAACGCAGCAGGCCGCGCTCGATTACTGGACCCGCGATCAGTCCCACCACCAGCGCTGCGATCAGCAGAACCCCATAGCTGCCGAACGCAGGGTAGCCGTGTCCTAACCAATACCCGGCGAAGGTGGCGGCCGTATAAGCTCCTAGCGCATACAAGCTGCCGTGTGCGACGTTGAGGATCTTCATCACGCCGTAGATCAGCGTGAGCCCTACGGCGATGATGAACATCCACGAGGCGTAGAGAATGCCGTCGATCACGACGGCCGGCAGCTGGCTCATAGGCGTGGTGGTGAAGCGCAGCCGCGCTACTTGCCGGGCTTCATGCCGGACTTGATCCAGTCGGCGCTGGACATTCCCTCGGGGGGTTGCACCCGGTCCGCCGGGTAGCGTCGAATGTTGACTACGGTGACCTGGCCGTTGACCAGCTTGGTCACGCCGTACGCAGTTCCCGCCGCGGCCTGATGACCCTTGCCGAGATTCATGTTCATCTGACCACTCGGTGTATCGAAACTCAGCCGTTCGAAAGCCGCAATGATTTCTTCCTGAGACGGGCCAACCTGGTAGGCCTTCTCCATCTCCTCTTTCACCCCCTTGTTGGACCCCATCGGGGTAGATGCAGACAGCTTGGCGAGCCGGGCCTTTTCATAAGCGGCCTTTAGGCCCAAGAATGCCGCCGCGGCGCTATATGCCGGGTAGTTTGGATTCAGTCCGTCGGCCTTCGCCTTGTAGATCTCTTTGAGCCAGCTGTTGAGAGGCGAGTCCGGCGCGAAGACGCCGTGCGTTCCGCGCGCGCCTACGATCGTTCCGTCGGGCATGTTGCCGGCGAGCCGATGCAGGTACGGTTCGCCCGCAACCAGCACGAGCTGGCTGTCCTTGAACAGGGCGCGGGGTACGCTTTGCAGCATGAACGCCTCCAAGTCCCCACCCCACAGACTGGAGTGGATTACGTCCGACCTGCTTCCGATGAGCGCGGAGATCTCCGCTCCGTACTGACCGGCACCGAACTTCGGCATTTGCGAGGTCGTGACTTTGGCGTCGGGTTTCAGCACGCTCATGGCTGCGCTGAAATCGTTCCAAGAGTCCTGACCCCAGGCGTAGTTCTGGTTGATGCCGGCGTATGTCTTCACGTCTGGCCGCACTTCCAGCAGATACAGCGCTGCCGCCACCGCGTCCATCGTTGCGTGCGGTCGCGTGCGGAACACGTACTTGTAGCTCGCTTCCTCGAACACGCGCGGTGTGCCGCAGTCGAAAAGAACGGTAAGTTTCTTCATCTCCTCGGCCACGGGCGCGACAGCCAGGCAGTCTCCACTGGAGATATAGCCGACGACGAAGTCGACATCGCTGCGCTCGACCAGATTGCGGTATTCGGTCACTTGCTTGGTTGCGCCGCCCGCCTCGTCGATGACGACCAGCTCCAGCGGTGTTCCGCCGAAGCCTTTGTTCGCATAGGGCGGTGGTGCCTTGCCCGCGTTCAGCGACTGGACGATTGCCTCGGCCGCCAATTTTGCCGGCACGCCGAACGGTCCGGCCGCCGGACCCGAAAGGAAAGTCACGAAACCAATGCGGATTGGTTTGTGCTCCTCCGCTTGCACCACATCGGACAGCATGGTCAGCAATGCCAACGCGAGTCCACACGCCAATACAAACAGACGATGACCCATTGCTCTCCCCCTGGACGGAAGCATTTTCTTGGTGACGCCCGGTACCTGAGCTGTGCAAAGAAAAGCAATCCAGCCAGAAGCATCTCGGCTGGACTTGCGCACGAATCTAGCAGCTTAGGCTGGAGTTCTCAAGCAGCGGCAAGCAACCTGTCGATCATCTGGAGCGCCTGGCGCAGATAGCCGCCGCCGAACAGATTCAGATGATTGAGAACGTGATAGAGATTGTACAAATCGCGGCGCTCGCGATGGCCATGCTCAAGCGGCCACGCGTTTTCGTACGCAGAATAGAACTCGGACGGGAATCCGCCGAAGAGTCTGGTCATCGCCAGGTCCACCTCCCGGTCGCCGTAGTAGACCGCCGGGTCGAAGATCACAGGCTCGCCGGCGATTGCTGCTGCGTTGCCGCCCCAGAGGTCTCCGTGCACCAGAGAAGCCGCCGGTCGATGCCCCGCCAGCAAACTTGGGACCCGCTGCAGCAGTAGCTCGCCTTTGCGCTGCAGCACCCCCCGATGACCGCTGCGATCGGCCAAGTCAAGCTGATACCCGAGTCGGCGGTGCACCCAGAACTCGCTCCACTCCGGCAGCGGCGTGTTGACTTGGAGAGTAGAGCCGATCGTATTGCCGCGTGTCCAGCCAAACGTCGCGGAGGTGACGCGATGCAGTGCGGCCAGCCGCTCGCCGAGTGCCGCCATCGCATGCTGGCCGTCGCTCGAGAGAGGCAAATACTCGAGTGCGAGCCAAGCCCGCTCTGGATCGCTGCCTGTGCAGACCGGAAGGGGTACGCGCACGGTACTGGTTGCGGCGATCTCCCGCAATCCGGCCGCTTCGGCCTCGAACATGGCGAGCGCCGATGCCGCGTTGAGCTTGACGAAGAAGTCGCGTCCATGGCCCTTGAGATGGAACCCCCGATTGATGCAACCCCCTCCGATCGGATTCGCGCTATCGGCAAGGAACGGTTCTCCGATGGCGTGCGCAATGGAAGCTGCGATCGCTTCCCAGGTATGCGCGGCCATCGCGACTTCAGAGCGTCAATTCCTTTCGAGCCCGGGCGACAGCGGCACGGACTTGCTCGGGCGCTGTTCCACCGAAATGGTTACGCGCGCGCAGCGAGCCTTCCAGACTCAGCACTTCGAAGGCATCCTTCTCGATGAGGGAAGAGAAGCGCTGGAGTTCGGCAAGCGGGAGTGCGTCGAGCTCGAGTCCCTGCTCGGAAGCGAAGCGCACGGCGCGTGCCACTGCCTCATGCGCATCACGGAACGGCAGTCCTTTCTTCACCAGATAGTCGGCCAGATCGGTCGCAGTGGAGAAGCCCTCTGCGGCCGCTTGGCGCATGGCTTCGCGATTGACCGTCAATCCCTCGAGCATCCCGGCGAACACCCGCAGCGTGTCGGTAAGGGTATCCGCTATGTCGAACAACGGTTCCTTGTCTTCCTGGTTGTCTTTGTTGTAAGCGAGCGGTTGTGCCTTCATCAACGTGAGCAGTGCCACCAGATGACCGTTCACCCTTCCGGTCTTGCCGCGCACCAGTTCTGGCACATCGGGATTCTTCTTCTGCGGCATGATCGAGGAGCCCGTGCAGTAACGGTCTGCAAGCGCGATGAAGCCGAAGCACGGATTCATCCACAGAATCAGCTCTTCGGAGAAGCGGGAAAGGTGCGTCATGAGCAGCGCCGCAGCGGCCGCGAATTCTATGGCGAAATCGCGGTCGGACACGGCGTCCAGCGAGTTCGAGCATACGCTGTCGAAGCCGAGCTCCAGCGCCACGCTGTCGCGGTCGATCGGATAGCTCGTGCCGGCAAGCGCCGCTGCGCCCAATGGCAGCTGGTTGGCGCGCTGCCGGCAATCGATCAGTCGGCTGCGGTCGCGCTTCAGCATTTCGTAGTAGGCCATCACGTGATGGCCGAAGCTAACCGGCTGCGCAACCTGCAGGTGCGTGAAGCCCGGCATCACGGTGTCCGCGTGCTGTTCTGCAAGATTCAGCAGCTGTTTCTGCAGTGCTCTGAGCAAAGCATCAATGGCATCCAGAGCGGTGCGCAACCAGAGACGCACGTCCGTCGCGACTTGGTCATTACGAGAGCGAGCGGTATGCAGCCGTTTGCCGGCGTCTCCGATCAAGTCCGTGAGCCGCTTCTCGATGTTGAGATGCACGTCCTCCAGGTCCACGGACCACGGAAACCGGCCAGCCTGGATCTCATCCAGGATCTGAGCCATACCGCGTTCGATGTCTCCGAGGTCATTCGTGGACAGAACGCCGATCCTCCTCAGCATACGTGCGTGCGCGAGCGAGCCGCGAATATCGAAGTCCGCCAGGCGGCGATCGAAATTCACGGATGCGGTGTAGTGCTTGACCAGTTGATCGACCGGCTCGCTGAACCGGCCGGACCACGCTTTTTCGTCAGAGGTGTCGTCTTGCATGTTCGGGGCTTCGGACCTCATTAGGCAGGGCTGGCACACCCTGTGCTCCGATGTCCTCAAACGATCGGCTCGTTGGGCCAAAAAGCTCGTTCAGACAGGTATTTGGAGCATTGAAGAGTATAAATCAAAACGTACATCAGGACGCCTTACCGGACTTTCGCAATCTGGGCGTCATTCTGCGCGTGGTGCTCATCGTCCTCGCGCTGTCCGGCATTCTTGCGCTTGCCCAGGCCGGTAACCTGACAGCGTTGCTGCCGCGGTTTCTGGAAGTCTCTGCACCGGTGCAGCCGGTGCTGGTTCTGAGCATTCTCGCGCTGTCCGCGTTGAGCGGCTGGCTGCGGAGCCTGGAATACTGGACCGGAATCCTGGTCGTCGTGTTGATCGAACTGCTGGTGGTCTCCGTGGTGTACCGGGTCGGCGATCAGTTCTTCGGCGGCGACCCGTATGGACAGCTCGAGCGCTACTGGCTGTTCATCCTCATTGCCACAGCTCTGATCCTGTATTACTTCCACCTGCGGAACCGGGCCCTGTCGCCCGCGCTTACCGAAGCGAGATTGCAGGCGCTGCAGGCACGGATACGTCCGCATTTCCTGTTCAACAGCATCAACGCTGTCCTCAGCCTGATCCGCGCCGAGCCGAAGCGCGCCGAGACGGCGCTGGAAGACATGGCCGATCTGTTTCGCGTGCTGATGGCGGATAACCGCAATCTGTCGACGTTGGCGCGTGAGGTCGAGCTGACCCGGCAGTATCTCAATCTAGAGGAGCTCCGCCTCGGTCCGCGTCTCAAGGTCGAATGGCATACCGAGAACATGCCCGGCGAAGCCCTCATTCCACCTCTGGTTCTCCAGCCGCTCGTAGAGAACGCCGTGTACCACGGCATCGAGCCGCGTCTGGAACCTGGTTTCATCAGCATCAACGTATACAAAGCGCGCGACGAGGTTCATCTCGTGTTGCGCAACCCTTATCGCCAGGATGGCGACCATCACGCGGGCAACAAGATGGCGCTGGGGAATATCCGCGAACGTCTGGCCTTGCACTTCGACGCGGAGGCAAGCCTCAAGAGCAGCATGACCGATGACGCGTATCAGGTGCACATTGTCCTTCCCTACCGCAAGGAGGCGCGATGAACAGACGGGGTGCCCTGCGTATCGCGGTCGCCGACGATGAAGCGCCGGCGCGCAGCCGAATCCGCGATTTGCTGGAAGACTGCGCGGCGAGCTTCGCACTCGAGATCGTGGGTGAGGCAGCTAACGGCTATGCCCTGATCGAGCTGTTGCAGCACACGCCGGCGGATGTCGCCCTGCTCGACATTCGCATGCCGGAGATGGACGGCATCGAAGCGGCACAGCACATGCAAAAACTGGATGCGGCGCCCGCGGTGATTTTCACCACTGCGTACGACGTGTATGCGCTGAAGGCGTTCGAGCTGCACGCGATCGACTATCTGGTCAAGCCGATCCGCCTGCGGCGCCTGCACGATGCGCTGTCGCGAGTCCGCTCGATCACGCCTTTGAGTCTGGATGTCCTGCAGCAGCTCATCCCTGAGCCGCGCAAGCATCTCTCGGTGCAGGAGCGGGGGCGTGTGCTTCTGGTTCCAATGGACAAGGTACTGTTCATGCGCGCGGAGTTGAAATATGTGACTATCCGCACGGCAGAGCGCGAATACCTGCTCGAGGAATCCCTCACGCGGTTGGAACAGGAGTTCCGCGATAAGTTCGTCCGCATCCATCGGAGCTATCTCGTGGCACGGGACCATATCGAGAGTTTCGAGCGTGGCGTCGAGGGCGGCGCGGAGAGTGGATGGATGGTCAAGCTGCGCGGGCTGGCTGACCGGTTTCCTGTCAGTCGTCGCCAGCAGCATGTGATCAAGGAGTTCGGGAGGATCGGATCCGCATCGGGCTGGCAGTCGCACTGATCGTCGCACTCTGGGGCTTGGGTACAGCGGTTCTGGGTGTCGAGGATGTCCTCGATGGCCTCGCGCCCGAGCTGGTAGGCAGCGAACTCGCCAGCGTTCTCGAGGGGGCCGAGTTGGCTTGCCGTCAGGATCGCGCTGATCCCGGGATCCGCCGCTGTTCACCGTTACGCGGAGTGCTCGGGACCCTTGGCGGTATTGAGGTGACTGCCGTAGAAGCGAGATTCGACGACCGGCGGCTCGCCCAAGTCACGATCTATCTTGCTGAGTCGCGCTTCGCGGCATTGCTGCCTGTTTTGTCCGCTCGCCTTGGTGAAGGCAAAAGCTGGAATGTCACTCTCCGCGCAGGAATGGCCGGGCAGTTCGAGGACCAGATCCGAATCTGGGAGAGCGACCATTACGTACTGATCGCCCAGCAATTCGATGGCAAGATCGATCGCTCTTCGGTGATCTACGGGTCGCCTGATGCGATGGGGTCGTTGCTGCATCAGATCAAGTCCACGCCTCCAGGCGGCGTGCGCGATCTGTAAGTCGTACCACCCCACGGACTTACGACTCTCGGACGTCAGGACTCCAGCTTCGAGATGTCGGCTACCTGGTTCATGAGGCGCTCGAGCTGCGCCAGCAACGCGAGGCGGTTGTTGCGGATCAGCGGCTCGTCTGTCATTACCATGACCTGGTCGAAAAAAGTATCCACTTCTTTGCGTACGCCGGCGAGTTGGCGTAGCGCCTCTGTGTAGTCTCCACTCTCCCAAAGCGAGCTGATGCGCGGCGACAGCTTCGACGTGGCCGCAAACAGGTCCCTCTCGGCCACCTCTTGTAGCACTGCGGGGTCGGGTGTGGGTTGCGTTACTGACGTCTTCTTGAGAATGTTCCGTATCCGCTTGTTGGCGCTCGCCAGGCTCTCGGCTTCCGGCATCGCGCGGAAGATGCGGACCGCCTCCAGTCTAGGAACGACTTGATCGATCCGGGTCGGATTCTGAACCACGACCGCTTCGATCTCGTCTTGTGCGAAGCCGCGCTCCCGCAAGTAACCCCGCAGCCGCTCGAGAATGAAGACATGAAGATCAGCGGCAACGCTGTCGTGGACGACTCCAGGCGCGAAGTTCAGCTTGGCAAGACTCAGCAGCTCCATCAAATCCAGGGGCAGGGACTTCTCGGAAAGAATGCGCAACACACCCAGCGCTTGTCTACGTAGTCCAAACGGATCCTTGTCGCCGGTGGGAACGAGACCGATCCCATGAATACCCACCAATGTGTCGAGCTTATCAGCCAACGCAACCGCGCAACCGATATTGTCTGCGGGCAACTTGTCGCCGGAGATCCGGGGCAGATAATGCTCTTCGATTGCGCGCGCTACTAAACTGTCCTCGCCATCGTCCAGGGCATAGTATCGCCCCATCGTCCCCTGCAACTCGGGGAATTCGCCTACCATGTCCGTCAGCAGATCGGCTTTCGACAGCCAAGCCGCGCGCTCTATCTTCGTTACATCTGTGCGCAGCTTTTCGGCGATCGGCCCGGCCAGTTTCCGGATGCGTTGGACTCGCTCGAGCTGGCTGCCCAGCTTGTTTTGATAGACGACGTTGCCCAGGCGCTCGACGCGATCCTCCAGCCTGGTCTTGCGGTCCTGTTCGTAGAAGAACTTGGCGTCGGACAGCCGTGCGCGCAGGACGCGCTCGTTGCCTTTTATAATGTTCTTCGGATCGTCGGTCTCGAGGTTGCTGACGATGAGGAATCGCGGCAGGAGGTGGAGGGGTCCAGCCCTCGTTGCGAGCACGGGGAAATATTTCTGATGTTGCTTCATCGACAACATCAGACACTCGTTGGGCACGCTCAGAAACTCCGCGTCGAACTGCCCCGAGTAGACTTGCGGGAACTCGACCAGTGCCGTCACTTCGTCCAGAAGAGCCTCGTCTCGATCTACGAAACCCTCTTTGCAGGCTCTGCTCAGGGCCTGCTTGATGATCTCCTTGCGCTGATCAAAGGCAGCAATGACCTTGCCTTGCGTAGCAAGGACCTCGGCGTAATCTCGGGCGCGCGGAATGGTAACAGCGCCGTTGCAGAGAAACCGATGACCGCGCGTCTCCCTACCGCTCGTTAGACCGAGCACCTCCCCGAGAACAACGCTCTCGCCATGCAGCATCACCAACCCGTGCACGGGTCGTACGAACTCGATGTCACGATCTCCCCAGCGCATGAGTTTCGGAATTGGCAGCTTGCGAATGGTGTCTGCTATATGCAGATCCAGGACGTTCGACAGTTTTGCCCCGGGCGAGATCTTGTCGTAGACGAAGACCTTTCCCTTCTCGCTTTCGGCGAGCCGCAATTGATCCGGCGCCACGCCGCACTTTCTCGCGAACCCGAGCAACGCAGCGGTGAATTGCCCCGCCTTGTCCAACGCAGCCGACGCGGGTGGTCCGGTGAGTGTGATCGGCTTGTCGGCGGCTTCAGTAAGCGCCTCGGTGATAAGAACCGCGAGGCGGCGAGGTGTGGCGAAGCTTGCAACCGTACTTGTTGCTTCGAGGAGGCCGTCTTCTTTCAGGAGATCGAACAAACGCTGGGCGAACGCCGCAGCGAGGGGTTGCAGCGACTTGGGTGGAAGCTCCTCGGTCAGCAGCTCGATCAGCAGGGCGTCCCGCATCGTTGTAGTTGCTCTTCCTCAGGAAACGGGCTGCAGCTGCCTCAGCATTGGAAAACCCAAGCGTTCGCGCGAATCGTAGTACGCCTGCGCGACGAGCCGAGCCAGTGTTCGCACGCGGCCGATATACCCCGCGCGCTCAGTCACGGAGATCGCACCGCGCGCGTCGAGAAGATTGAAAGTATGGGAGCACTTCAAGACCATCTCATAGCCGGGCAGTGGCAGGCCGGCCTCGATCAGCCGCTTCGCCTCGCGCTCGTATTGGTTGAAGTGTTCGAACAAGATCTGTTCGTTGGACTGCTCGAAGTTGTAAGTCGATTGCTCGACCTCGTTCTGGTGATACACGTCGCCATAGGTGACCCCATCCACCCATATCAAATCGTAGACATTGTCCTTTCCTTGCAGATACATCGCCAGTCGCTCGAGGCCATAAGTGATTTCGCCCAGGACCGGTTTGCACGGCAGGCTTCCCACTTCCTGGAAATAGGTGAATTGCGTTACCTCC
>Ga0335083_10008738_pt1 | contig 12347 bp, 10 predicted proteins | sample Lox_Sample_42_FD_206716 | JGI IMG/M metagenome (GOLD analysis project Ga0335083, IMG submission 206716) | Soil microbial communities from Loxahatchee National Wildlife Refuge, Florida, United States - Lox_Sample_4.2 | ecosystem: Environmental > Terrestrial > Soil > Wetlands | place: USA... | reverse complement strand
CAACCCGTCGGGGGGTCCCGAGCTAGACTCGCGTCGGGCGCAGGCGGGCTCTGCCCGCCGGAGCCCATCGCGGGAGGTTCGGAACCCGTCTGGGGGTTCCGAGCTAGATTCGCGTCGGGCGCAGGCGGGCTCTGCCCGCCGGAGCCCATCGCGGGAGGTTCGGAACCCGTCTGGGGGTTCCGAGCTAGATCAACTGGCGAAGGCCGGCTCTCGCTCGCCATCGCATGATCTCCCCGCGCTGCGTCGATCGCAGCACCGTCTCGGTGAAGGAGTTGAGCGCCACGTACTTGGCGAAGAACCGCTCGAGCACGGCACCCAGCAGGAAGACCCCCGCCCCCTCGAAGGCGCCCTCGTCGGTCATCACCGTGATCTCCAGGCCGCGCCCGAAGGTGGTCGGCCCGGGCACCGGCAGCGCGCGGGTGATCCCCGCGCAGGCGGTCGACCGGATGCCGTCGATCTGCTTGCGCACCCCGGCGTCGGAGGTGTCGGCGTACAGCGTCAGCAGCTCGCGCAACGCGCGCGCGTTCGCTCCGCCGCCCGCCGTCTCGTCGACCAGCGAAAGGTAGTTGAGCGACAGGTGGCTCACCAGCCGCCAGGCCGTCTCGGCGTTGGCGTGCGAGGCGTGGGGCGCCGTCGGGCCGGCCAGGCAGCGCACCGATTCGACGGGGGCGCCCGACTCCAGCGTGAAGTCCGTCCGCCCCTGCCCGATCGCCAGATGCAGCGGCAGATCGCGGTTCGTGCAGATGGTCTCGACCTGCAGCTGCCGCAGGTTGGACCGGTAGGGCGCCTCGTCCGGGTCGACCAGCGAGACGAACAGCTCGCTCCCCACGTAGCTGGAACGAGCCCCGCGCGACCGCTGCCGGGCCGAGAGCAACCGTGGCTGCCGGTGGACCGTGTAGTACGGCTGGGTGTCGGCCTCGCTGGTCTCGGCGTTCCAGGCGTAGAACGGACGGAACGTCTGCTTGACGTCCGCGGCCGAGCCAAACCCGGTCACCTCGGTGACCGAGTGGATCTCGTAATCCATGGGCCGCGTGCGATCCGGCACCACGTGGTACTCGTGGGAGGCCTCGTTCAGGTGGATGCGGTCCGCGCGGCGGGGAAACAGGTTCGCGGCCGGCGTGCAGAAGAGGCCGAAGTTCTGGGCGCTCACCACCCCGTCCAGCGTCTTGTCGTCGGCATCGCCGACCAGGACGATCTCCAGCTCGGTGCCCCCCATGCGGCTCACCGCCGGGCGCAGCCCGCGCAGCTTCACGAACAGGAAGCGCGCCGGGAAAGCGAAGTACTCCTGCAGCAGCCGGTATCCCTGGAACGAGCGGGCGCTGTACGGGAGCAACGCCTCATCGTCGTCATATCCGACGGTGACCACCGGGTCCTGGGTCACCAGGTGGCGCCAGGGAGCCGGCCGCGTGGTCGGCCGGACGACGGTCGCCATGGTGTGGGCCACGATCTGCTCGTAGAGCTTTCCCGGCAGCTCGTCGCTGCCGCGCACGAACAGCGTCAGCTCGTCCAGCGCCACCTCCGACATCTTCAGTCCGGCCGTCGCGCGGAGCTGCAGGCGCACCGCGGCCTTGGCCCGGCGCGGCAGATTCAGATCTCCCAGGTCGCCGACGTAGCTGGTGTACTCGGCCCCGACCAGCTCCAGCGGCCACAGCGTCACGTCCTGGCCCGTGCGGTACTCGCAGACGGTCTGCTCACCCCGCCCCAGCAGGCTGCGCAGAACCGTTCCACGCCCGACCCGGACCCCCTGCGCCAGCGCCCCTTCGGACAGCGTGGGGTTCATCTGCACGACCGCCATCGACGGCGTCGGCGCCAGATAATGCGGGTAGACGATCTCCAGCAGGTGCTGGGTGAAGCGGGGAAACTCGTCGTCCAGCTTCAGGTGCACGCGCGCCGAGAGAAACGCGAACCCCTCCAGTAGCCGCTCGACGTAGGGGTCGGCGCACTCGAAGGTGTCCAGCCCCAGCCGGCCGGCGACCTTGGGGAACTCCCGCGCGAACTCCGCCCCCATCTCGCGGACGTAGTTCAGCTCGCGCCCGTAGTACTGCAGCAGGCGGGGATCCATGGCCGGTCAGCCCCCCTGCCCCTGGTCCGTGACGTTCACCGATCCCGTCTCGAGATCGATGTCGGTCCGCAGGAACAGGCGCAGGGGCAGCGGCTGCGCCCACAGCTCGGCCTCGATGCCGAAGCACATCGCGTTGTGGTTCATCTTGTCGGGGTCGGCGATGATCTTCACCTTGACCGAGCTCTTGAGCAGCCGCGGTTCGAAATCCGCGATCACCTTCACCAGCAGGCGCTCGAGAGCGCGCGCGTCCACGCTGGACACCGTGCGGCCTGCCAGATCCGGCATGCCGTAGTTCAGGACCGAGCGCTGCACGTCGGGGTGCGCCTCCAGGTCCTCGAGCGCCGCCAGGTGGGTGGTGTTCAGCAGCCAGGTGAGGTCGCGCCGGACGCACTCCCGCAATCGCGCCGGCGACAGCACCCGCTTGTCCCGCGACTCCTGCTTGTGGTCGCGCTCATCGTCCGTCAGGCGGTCCAGCAGCGACGGCTGCAACCGCTCCTTTTGCGTCAACTCCGCCATTTTCTAGACGGCAGCTGGGGGAGCGGGCGGGGCCTCCGGGGAGTCGAGCTTGATGACCCGGGCGTCCATCAGCGGAAACTCGCCCTGATCGGTGGCCAGCAGCCGCTGGCCGACGCCCAGGAAGGTCTCGCCCGGCTTCTCGATCCATTCGGTCCGCCGGGCCAGCACCACGCGCGGGTCGGACGACTTCTCGGAGCCCGGGTACCGCGTCGGGATGAGCGCCACGGTCTCGCCGCCGTTCGCGAACGTCAGCGACACCGGCGTCCAGGCCACGTCCCGCAGGTCGACCGGCTTCTCGATCTTGATCTCGCGGATCCGCATGAACGGGATCCAGTAGTAACGGCCATTCACGATGGCCTCCAGCACCGGCCCCAGCCGCGGATCGGCGTCGGCGATCCAGGCGAACGGCTGGCCGTCGATTGAGCCGGCGATGGCCGGCGCCCCCTCGAAGGCCTGATCGCGCAGTTTGATCGCCTCTTCGAACTTCTCGGTGGCGACCAGCTGGGCGGCCTGCAAGAGCAACGCGATCCACTCCGCCGGCTCACCGAACACCAGCGGCGTTTTTCGGCCGGCGAACACCTCGCCCCGCAGCAGCTCGCACCGCAGCACCTCGCGGTACATCTGCCGCATGGTCGCGGCCTCACCGTCCATCTCACCCGCCACCTCGAGCTGGCTGGCCGCGCGCTCCCACTGCCCCATCACCGCCAGGAGCTGGAACAGGAAGGTGCGCAGCCGTGCGTCGGCCGGCTTCTTCTTGATCTGCGCCTGCAGCTCGGTCAGAGCCTCGGCCAGATTTCCGGCCTTGATATGTTCTTCTGCGGTCATGCGGCTCGAAATCGCCGCGCCGGGGAGACCCCCAGCGCGGCGAAGGGGAGCGTGATCACTTCGGCGCGTTGGCCGGGATGTTCCAGGTCGTCGTGATGCCGGCGCCGCCCGTGCCGTCCGCCTTCTGCGGGGTGTAGACGTACGACACCTGGCCGAAGTTCAGCGTGACGGTCTCCGTCTGCCGGTCATCGGTCTGCGACGTGGCGTGCGTGATCGACGAGATGATCACGTTCGTCATCGTGATGACCAGGTAGATCAACGGGTTGGCGCCCGCCTTCCGCATCGTCAGCGTGGCCGACGGGAACGGGGTGCCGTTCATGCAGGACTGCATCAGCACCGGGCTGGACGTGTCCACGTACTTCGTGAAGGACAGGTCCTGGACGTTGACCTTGCCAGCGCCGCTGCCGCTGCCGGTGTGCGTCGTCCCCGACTGGGTCATGCCCCAGCTCCAGGAGATGACCTCGATCGCGTTCTTGTACGTGCTGTCCGCGGACTCGCCGTTGACCTTGGGGATCTGCAGGAAAATATCAACCGCCATGACCCGTTCTCCTTCTTACGTTGCGTTGGACTGCGTTCCTCACCTTGATGAACGCGTGATCCGTTTCCCGGTTCCCCTGAATTATCCGGCCTTGGCCGAAGGAAGTTTCGAGGTCAGACGCAAAGAGACGGTCAGACCTTCCAACTGGTAGTGCGGCCGCAGGAAGAACTTCGAGGTGTAGTACCCGGGATTGCCTTCCACCTCCTCGACCACCACCTCGGCGTCCGCGAGCGGCTTCCGGGCCTTGACGTCCTCCGTCGAGTGCTCCGGGTCGCCGTCCACGTACTGCATGATCCAGTTCTGCAGCCATCGCTGCATCTCGGCGCGCTCCTTGAACGATCCGATCTTGTCCCGGACGATGCATTTGAGGTAGTGGGCGAATCGGCAGGTCGCGAAGAGATACGGAAGTCGGGCCGCCAGGTTGGCGTTGGCGGTGGCGTCCGGATCGTCGTACACGGCCGGCTTTTGAAGGGACTGCGCCCCTATGAACGCCGCGAAGTCCGAATTCTTCTTGTGAATCAGCGGCATGAATCCGTTTTTCGCCAGCTCGGCTTCCCGCCGGTCGCTGATGGCGATCTCGGTGGGGCACTTCATGTCCACCCCGCCGTCGTCGGTCGGGAAGGTGTGCGTCGGCAACCCCTCGACCGCGCCGCCCGACTCGATGCCCCGGATGCGCGAGCACCAGCCGTACATCTTGAACGAGCGGTTGATGTTGACCGCCATGGCGTAGGCCGCGTTGGACCAGGTGTACTTGTCGCTGGTGGCCCCGGCCGTGTCCTCTTCGAAGTCGAACTCCTCGACCGGGTTGCTCTTGGCGCCATAAGGCTGGCGCGCCAGGAAGCGCGGCAGGGCCAGGCCCAGGTACTTGGCGTCCTCGGACTCGCGCAACGACCGGAACTGCGCCATGTCGGGGGTCGTGAAGATCTTGGTCAGGTCGCGCGGGTTCGACAGCTCCTGCCAGGATTCCATCCCCAGCAGCGAGGGCGCCGCGCCCGCGATGAACGGGGCGTGGATGGAGGCCGAGATCTTGGAGATCTCGCCCAGCGTCTCGACGTCGACCGGTGAGTGGTCGAAGTGGTAGTCGCCGACCAGGCAGCCGTACGGCTCGCCGCCCAGCTGGCCGAACTCCTCTTCGTAGAGGCGCTTGAAGATGGGGCTCTGGTCCCAGTTGGTCCCCTTGTACTTGCGCAACGTCTTGTGCAAGTCCTTCTTCGAGATGTTCATCACCCTGATCTTCAACATCTCGTCGGTCTCGGTGTTGTTGACCAGGTAGTGAAGCCCCCGCCACGCGCTCTCCAGCTGCTGGAAGTCGGCGTGGTGCATGATCGCGTTGATCTGCTCGGTCATCTTCTTGTCGATCGCGGCGATCATCGCGTTGATCGAGTCGACGACGTCCGAGCCGATGAGCGTGGTCTTCTCCAGCGCCTGCTGCGCCAGCGTCCGGACGGCGGCCTCGACCTCGTCCTTGGCCCGCTCGGACTGCGGCTTGAACTGCTTTTGCAGCAGCGAGGCGAACTCGCCGGGTTCGGCGGCGACTGCCTCGGCCTCTGCCTTGGTTGCTTGCGTCTCGGCCATGACTTACTTCTTCTCCTCGGCGTCGCCCGCCGCCGCGTCGGCCGGCTTCGGCGCGGCGGCCAGCGTCTTCAGCAGCGCCGGGTCGCGCATGACCTTGCCGATCAGCTCCTCGGCGCCGGCCTTGCCGTCCATGTACGTGACCAGGTTCGCCAGCTGTTGCCGCGCCTGCAGCAGCTCGTTGAGCGCGCCGACCTTGCGCGCGATCGCCGCGGGCGAGAAGTCGTCCATGCTCTCGAAGGTGATGTCGACGCTCATGTTCCCCTCGCCGGTCAGCGTGTTGGGGACGGCGAACGCGACGCGCGGCTTCATGGCCTTCAACCGGTCGTCGAAGTTGTCGACGTCGATCTCCATGAACTTCCGCTCCGACACCTGGGGCAGCGCCTCCGCGGGTTTACCCGACAGATCGGACATGACGCCCATGACGAAGGGGAGCTGGACCTTCTTCTGCGCCCCGTACAGCTCGACGTCGTACTCGATCTGCACCCGAGGTGCCCGGTTGCGCGCGATGAATTTTTGGCTGCTCATGTGACCGCCTGCCTCCTATTGATCGATCATTCCGTCGGTTGTCCGGTCAGGACCTCGACCTGTCGAATCGCGTCGGGGACCAGCTCCTTGACGATGTCCTTGAAGTTCATCGTGACGAGCCGCTTGCAGCGCTCGATGAAGAGCGGGATCGGGCTCGAGGGCTCGTGCCGGGTGTAGTACGCGACGATCTTGTCCAATGCCCGTAGAACGTCCTCTCGGGACCCAATTTCCCCGGAAAGCGCCGAAAACGCCTGCGGACTCGCCAGATTGCCCGCCCCGTTGCCGTCCGATTCGCCGTTGACGGCGAGGGCCGCGGCGGGGGACCGGCGGGCCAAGGTGGTTTTCAGGAAATTCGAAATCTTTGCAACCAGCGTGGCGACCGCCGGGAACCCAGGGATGCTCCCCGGACCGCAGTGCTCGGAGACCGCCGCGTCCAGGCTGGTGAGCGCCGTCATGCAGGCCGCCGCAGCCGTCGTGTCGTTCTGCAGCTCCTGCAGATCGCAGTCGAGGGCCGCCGCGTCAATGGCGGCGGCGGAAGGGCCCGCGGGCTCGGCGCCCTCGACGGGTTTCACCGCCGAAGCCTCCACGTCCTTGTAGGCGTACCGTCCCAGGGTCCGCGACGAGATCAGCGGCGTCGCCCGCAGCGAGGCCAGCACGTCGGGAGCGGTCAGCGTCGCCAGGACGTTGAGACGCATGGTCGGATCGTTCCCGTCGTCCGGGTCCAGGCGCGGGTACAGCCCGTCCCAGTAGCTCTGAACCATGCGGTCAATCACGGTCAGGCCGTCAGCGAAACCCTTCAGCCCCTCGGTGTTCAGCAGGCCCCTGGCCAGGTGGGCGGCGACCCGCAGGTCCTTGCTGCGCGGGAAGAGCGCGGTCGCCTCGCGCGCCACGACCTTCCAGTCGGGAGGTTCGGCCGGGATGATCGTGGAACCGATCTGCTGTTCCGGCTTTCCCTGGGCCGCGCGATCCAGCTGAACGAACGCGGGATCGTATTCGAGGTCGGCGCCGCACGGGTCGTTCCCGGCGACGGCGGTGAGCAGCGTTTCGATGTTGGCGATCGACATGATGACCTAAAGCTGCGTGCTTATTAGCTATCACCCGTCGCGGGTTGTCAATGTCATGCGGTCAGGCAAGTCCCGGGCCAGGGGCGAGCGGTGCGGCAATCGGTTATGATGAGGCCTTCGCGTCCAATGCCCCTCGAGATCTCCGTCAAGGATCCGACGTCGACCTCAGAGCGCAAGCTGAACTTCTCTAAGTCGCCAGTCCGGATCGGTCGCAACCAGCTGAACGACATCCCGCTCGACGATCCTTTCGTCTCCGAGTGGCACGGCCTGATCCACTTCGGCGGCGAGAGCGTCGACTACTACGATCTCGGATCGACCAACGGCACCATCCTGGACGGGAAGCGGCTGACCAAGAACGTCCCCGCGCCGCTCACCGAACGATCGCGCATTCATCTGGGTCGCATCGAGCTGACGGTGGCGAACCGGCGCCAGGTGAGCGAGACCGGGCCGCGCAAGACGATGTCGTGGGGGCACTCGGACAAGGGGGATCCGCTGGCGCCGCCGCGGCGGCCGTCGCGCCCGGTGCCGGTGCTGGGCGACGCCCCGCCCCGCCCGGCGTCGATCCCCGCGTTCGATCAGATCACGCCCCCGCCACCCGTCGACACCGACGCGGTCGCGCGCCGGCAGAAGATCCTCGAGGCGTTCAGCGAGGCGTTCGTCGGCCTGCGCAAAGGCTACGAGCAGTTCGGCGCCGAGGTGGGCGTGCGGACAATCAACGGGCGGACGACGCTCCATCGCGCGCGCACCAGCCGCGAGATCCTCGAGCACCTGCTGGCGCCGAACGTCGACGTCACCACCGTGACCCACGAGCTGATCTCGATCTTCGCCGACTTCGGGATCCACCACATCGCCATGATGGAGGCCGTCACCGAGGGGGTTCGCGCCCTGCTGCAGTCGCTGGACCCGCGCGCGAACGACCTGGACGTGGGCGGCCGCCTGTTCTCCGCGGCCAAGGCCAAGTCACAGTGGAGGGCCTACCTCGAGCGCTTCGAGCAAGCGCTCACCGACGATCAAGAATTGCACGCCGCGATCTTCGGCGCCGAATTCGCCCGCGCCTACGCCCGCGTCACCCAGGGCGAAGGCAACAAGCGCGGCGACGGGGAACCGGAGTAGGCAGACCCCACCCTAACCCTCCCCGCGGAGCGGGGAGGGAACAGAGGCCCCCCTCGCGCCTGACCCTCCCCGCGGAGCGGGCGGAGGGGTTCTTCTGACCCTCCCCGCGGAGCGGGGAGAACAGAGAGCCCCCCGCGCCTGACCTCCCCGCGGAGCGGGCGGAGGGGTTCTTCTGACCCTCCCCGCGGAGCGGGGAGGGTTGGGGTGGGGTCTGATCTGACTCCGACCCCGAGGCCCTCCTTCCTATCTCCTGACCCCTATCTCCTGACCGGCCGGTTGCCGGTGCGGCGGACGCTGGCCAGGTTCCCGACGGACGCTGACTTGAAGACATACATGCCGGCGCCGAGATCGATCGTCTCGCCGTCGACCAGCGCCTGGCGGCGCGCCACCGGCTGACCCTCGACGCGCACGGCGCCCGCGATCGGGGCGATCGCGAACTCCTCGTCGGCGGCGATGATCTCGGCGTGCTCGGGCGCCAGCGACGGATCGTCCGCGATGCGCAACGTGGCGGTCATTCCGTTTCCAATCACGGTGCGCTCGGGCCCGAGACGCAGCGTCTCGCCCCGGCGCCCCGGACCACCGGCGCGCACCAGCCAGCCGACGGCGACGCCGCTGCTGGCGTTCTCGCCGCTGCGCAACGCGTCCTGCACCGCCACCGCGACGCCGCGGGCGCGCGGTGTGCCCAGCGCCGGATGCGCGCGCGCCGCGCCCCGCAGCGCTTCGGCCAACCGGTCGAGATCCAGCCCGACGAACGCGGCGCGCTCCTCGGCGGTGGCGTGGGCGCTCACCTTCTCGGCAGCCTGATCGGGCGGCAGGTGGCCGGTCACGGCCTCGGCCAGCACGCGCGCCAGGCTCTCGCCCAGCCCGGCCGTCTCGATCGACCGCTCGGCCAGCAGATCGCGGATCTCCTGCATCCGCCGGCGCCCCGGCCGCGTGCGCAGGTACGGAAAGCGCGGATCGGCGAGCAGCCCTTCGTCCAGGCCCCCCAGCATCATCGGCGCGTCGGGGAAGCGCCGCACCAGCTCCTCGGCGGCCCGCTCGGGCGACGCGCCACGCCGGATCAGATCGTGGGCCACAGCGACCACCGCGTCGGCGCTGGCCACCGCCGGCGCGCCGCCCCCGCCGCGGCGACGGAACGCCATCGCCGTCATGATCGCCGCCGTCAGCCCCGCCGCCCCGATGAGCGCGAACATCAGCCAGCGGGCGCCGCCCGGCCCCACCGTGACCTCACCGGCCTCGACCGTCAGGGTCTCGCCGTCCACGGCGGAGAGCCGCGCCGAGACCCGGTGCGAGCCGCCCAGCATCCGCCAGGTCCAGGGGAGGTTCAGCTCCACGCGCTGCAGGTCGGCGACCGCCTGCCCCAGCGACTCGAGCGTGTTCTCGAGGTCCTCGACCTGATCGCGCGGGCTCAGAAAACCACCGGCGGCGTCGTGCAGGTCGCGCAGGTTGCTGGCGGCCTGACCGGCGTCGGCCTCGGGCCGGTACCGGACCGCCAGCAGCGTGACGCCCAGTCGCCGCAGCTCGGCCCCCAGATCGGCGAAGTTGCCCGGCCCCTCCCCTTTCGGGTCGGCGAAGTCGCGCCCGTCGGTGACCAGCAGCAGCAGCTTCAGCGCCGCCGGGTCGGCCGCCAGATCGGCGGCGTTCATCCGGACCGCGTCGATCAGATTTGGGCGATAGCCGTCGAGATACGGCACCTCGTCCAGGCGGCTGATGTCGCCGGCTGTCAGGCGCGCGCGCCCCTGCCGCATCCGGCCGTAGACCGTCGGATAGACGACGGTGCGCGAAGGGATCCGCTGGAAGAAGGAGTGGATGCCGTCCAGAACCCCCGAGGGGACGCCTTCGATCCAGAGGTAGACCAGCCCGACCGCGGCTGGCGGGCGGAAGCTGGAGCTGGCCTCGGCCGAGGCAGCCGCCCAGTCGGACAGCGACTGCAGGGCGGCCGGCGCCGTCGGCTCGCCGTCGACGCTCACCGCCAGGTTGGTCGTCTTGAGTGAGCGCCCGGTGTCCTCGATCCCGCCGACCAGGAAGCTCGCGCGAGCCGCCGCGTCGTCGGCCACCGGTCGGGTCGCCACCACCGTCGGCGTGGCCCGCGCGGTCGAGGTCCAGAGCGCGACGCCGGCCGCGATCGCGACCTTGGACATCCGCAATGCCTTCATGATGGGCGGGCGCCGGACCCGGGCAGCCAGAGCGACCGGAACACCATCTCGGTGGCGCCCACCTTGACCACGTCGCCGTCGGCCAGGCGCAGCACCTCGCCCGACGCCAGCCGCCGCGAGTTGACGAACGTTCCGTTGGCCGACGGCGCGGTCTCCCGATCCCGGATCTCGAACGAGTCGCTCCGGCTGCCGGTCTGGGGCCGGATCACGATCGCGTGCCCGCTGGACATGAACGTGTCGCCGAACTCGACCACACCGGGCGTGCCCGGCGGCATCGTTCCCGAGCGCGACAGGACCGAACGCCGCTGCGTCAGCTCGATGAGCGCGCCGCGCCGCTCCGTGTCGACGGAGCTGACCACCACCAGCCAGCCCAGCGTCATCCCCTCCGACGCCAGCACCTGCGACGGCGCGGCCGGCATCTGCCCGGGAGCCAGGAACAGCGTCTTCGGCGCGACCAGGTTGGGCCGGCACCGCCCGCAGGTGGTGCCCCACCCGGACAGCATCGGCTCACCGCAGCTGGGACAAGGGACCTCGCGCGGGGTGGGCGCCCCCGCCCCCATCAGGTCGGCAGACGACACCACCGGCCGCGGTTCGGGCACCGCGGCCGCGCCGGCGGCCCCGCGCGGCATGCGCGGCTTGGCCGGACGACGCGGCGACGCGGCACCGCCCCCCCGGCCCGTCGGGGAGGGTCGGGCCGCGCCTCCACCGAAGATTTGTCTAATTTTTTCGAACACGTCCCGACGCGCTTCATCATAGTTTCAGCACCAGCGACGGTCAAACCGCGCCGCATGATCACAGCCGCCGAAAAACGCGCCGCGACGTTCGCCCTGCTGATCGTGTTGATGCGGGCCCGCGCGGTCGCGGTCGAGCCACCGCCCCGGCAAGGAACGTCGATCGTGGTGGCCGGTCAGGCCTTCGAGGTGGGTCGCCCCGTGGTCCTGTGGCGCGACCCGCAGGGGTTCGACGCCTACCAGACCCGCTGCATCGACCAGACCGGCGGCTGCTGCAACGGCGAGTCCAAGCGCTACGGCGTGCGCAAGGGGATCGAGCGGGGGACGCTGGACGAGCTGCGCGACGGGATCTCGCAGCTGGTGCTGCACTTCGACGGCTGCGTCAACTCGCGCTCCTGCTTCAAGTCGATGCACAACCGCGAGCGGCCGAGCGGCCAGGGGTGCGGCCTGTCGGCCCACTTCATGATCGACGCCGACGGCACCATCTACCAGACGCTGGATCTGGTCGAACGCGCCTATCACGCCGAGGAGGCCAACTCCGACTCGATCGGCGTCGAGATCTGCAACCGCGGCCGCGTCGATCGCAGCGAGTGGCCCAAGCTCCCGATCGAGTACCGGACGCGGCCCACCCGGCACGTCGTGATCAACGGCGAGGACCACGAGGCCTACGACTTCCGCCCCGAGCAATACGACTCGATCGTCGCGCTGACCCGCACGCTGCTGCGCCTGTTCCCCAAGATCAAGCCGGTGATCCCGGAAGAGAACGGCAAGCCCATCATGGACACGCTGGCGGATCCCCTGTCGTTCGCGGGGATCATGGGGCACCTGCACATCGAGCGGAAGAAGTGGGATCCGGGCGCGCTGGACTGGGACCGCATCCTGCGGGCGCTCAACGGGTTCGAGCTGCCGGTGCAGATCCGCGGGTTCACCGAGCTGCCCCGGGAGCAGCGCGACCTGCTGGCGGCGCGCCGGGCCGCCTTCTTCAACGCCGAGGAGCGAGCCAGCGGCTTCTTCCCCATCGGCGCGGCGCGCCTCTGGCACTCGGGCGTGCACCTGCGCGCCGCGCTCGACGCCCCGGTGCGGGCCCCGACCCGTGGCCACATCATCGCCGCGCGGCGCGGCGCGGCCGGCGTGTCGTCGACCTCGTTCGTGCTGGCGCGACACGACCTGGACGTCGGCGACCAGCGGGTCGTCTTCTATTCGCTGCTCGCGCACCTGGACCTGCCGCCTTCGTCGTCGGCC
>Ga0335083_10008737_pt1 | contig 12347 bp, 11 predicted proteins | sample Lox_Sample_42_FD_206716 | JGI IMG/M metagenome (GOLD analysis project Ga0335083, IMG submission 206716) | Soil microbial communities from Loxahatchee National Wildlife Refuge, Florida, United States - Lox_Sample_4.2 | ecosystem: Environmental > Terrestrial > Soil > Wetlands | place: USA... | reverse complement strand
ACACGAGCGCGAAGCAGCATCTCCTGGGCCTGCTCAGCGGCGTGATTTGGTGCACGGGAGCGCTCGCCGCAATGGTTGCGGCCAGCGTTCCGGACGAGATACGAGCCGGCCCAGTGCTTTCCTACATGCTCGAGCACAGTTGGCCGGTACTTGCCGCACTGTGGGGCATTCTGGCCTTTCGCGAATTCAAGGAAGGCGATGCCCGCGTGAGCATTCTGGGCGTACTGATGCTGGTCCTGTTTCTTTGTGCCCTCGGGATGATCGCGCTCGGCCCGCTCAACATAGCCGGCAAAGCCGCCTGATCATGCCGGACGCGCCGCACCCAGCTTTTCGTGCCATGGCCTGGCCGCGCGCAGTGCATCGTTCACAGCACTGATGTTGCGTACACCATCTTTCTGGAGCCATTCCTCCAGCGCCTTCAGCCCTTGCTTCGCGTAGACCGGGACGCCATCCTTCCAAGTCGCGCGGCCGCAGAGCACACCCGAGAAATCGGTGGGGGCCTCGGCAGCCATCTCCAGCGATTCGGTGAACTGCTGGTTGCTGACTCCGGCGCTCAGATAGATGAAAGGCTTTGTGGCCACCGATGCGGCGTCGCGGAAGTACTTGAGCGCATCCTCGCGGGAGTAGGCCTTCTGCCCTTTGTACACGCCGGATCCTTCCACGTACTCCGCGTTGATGGGCACCTCGACCTTGAGCACGTCCACGTGATACTGCGGCTTGGTGAACTCCTCCATGCTCTTTCGTACGATCTCCGGCTTGTGCTTGGCGTACTCGAAGCCGCGCTCATCGCCGCCTTTGGGGTCGTAGCCTACGAACTCGAGGAAGAACGGGATTTCGTACGTTTCGCACTCCGCTCCCACGCGCTCGATAAATGCGTGTTTGATATCATTGACGGCCGCGTCTTCAAACGGAGTATAGTAAATGAGAATCTTGACCGCGTCGGCGCCCCAATCCAGGATGCGTTTCACGGAAACGTGGGGTAGAAGATCGGGTAATCGGCCCGGCCGTGTATTGTCGTACCCGGAGAGTTCGTAGGCCAGGATCAGTCCGGCGCGCGGGGCGCGAGCGCGGGCCGCTTCGAGACCAAACTCCGGGTCGAGCAGAATCGCGCTGGCATGCGGTGTCAGGGCGCGGGCCACGGCGACCTTGAATTCGCTCATGATCGCGGGCGTGATCTCCTTGACATCGACGCCGCGTGAGGTAGCGAGCGCCTTCTGCAAACTGCCGCGTTGGTCCATGGCTGCCGCGGCGATGATGCCGCGGTCGTTGGACAGCTTTTCGAGTCGTTTCAGTTTACCTGCGGTTGCCATAGGGACTATTCTATCCCCGGCGGCCCTCAACCGACGCTTTGTTATCATGAAAGCTCACCCCCCGACATGGTTGTCGAAGCGAACACCGTAAGGTTCGATTCCCTTTCTCTCGACGGCGGCGCAACGCTCGCTCCGGTTGAAGTCGCTTATGAAACCTACGGCCGGTTGAACGCGCACAAGACCAACGCCATTCTCGTGCTGCACGCGTTCTCAGGCGACGCCCACGCGGCCGGAATCAGCCACGAGACCGGCAAGCCCGGCTGGTGGGACAACATGATCGGCCCCGGCAAGGCTTTCGACACCGATCGCTACCTCGTGATTTGCACGAACGTTCTTGGCGGGTGCCGCGGCACTACCGGCCCGTCCTCGGTCAACCCGGAGACCGGCTGCCCGTATGCCATGACGTTCCCCGTCATCACGATCGGCGATATGGTCCGGCTGCAAAAGATGCTCATCGACTGGTTCGGCATCGAGCGTCTGCTCACGGTCACCGGCGGTTCGATGGGCGGCATGCAGGCGCTCAAGTGGGCTGTCGATTACCCCGAGCAGGTGGTCAGCGCCATCCCCATCGCCAGCACGACGCGCCACAGCGCGCAACAGATTGCGTTCAATGAAGTCGGACGCCAGGCCATCATGGCCGACCCCGATTGGAACGGCGGCGACTACTATGGCAAGCAGCCTCCCGCGCGCGGCCTGGCCGTGGCACGTATGGTCGGCCACATCACGTACATGAGCGACGAATCGATGCGCGAAAAATTCGGCCGGCGCCTCCGCGACAAAGAGACGTTCGGCTTCGGCTTCGACGTGGATTTCGAAGTCGAGAGTTACCTGCGTTATCGCGGCAGCCAGTTCGTCAACCGCTTCGACGCGAATTCCTATCTCTACATCACCAAAGCGATGGATTATTTTGACCTCACCGAGGGGCAGGGCACGCTCAGCTCCGTGCTGGAGCGCGCACAGGCCCGCTTCCTGGTGATCAGCTTTTCCAGCGACTGGCTCTACCCGAGTTACCAGTCGCAGGAGATGGTGCGCGCGCTCCGCTCGCGAAACCAGGACGTGGCCTACGTCGAGCTGCAATCGAACTACGGGCACGATTCGTTCCTGGTCGACGTGGCGGAGCAGGCGGAGTTGGTGCGCGGATTCCTGGCGAGCACCTTCGAGAGAGCGCAATGAAGACGAGCTTCGTGCGCGAGGTGCTCGGCCGCAGCGACTACGCCATTATCGGCGAAATCGTCGAGCCGAAGACGCGAGTGCTCGATCTCGGCTGCGGCGACGGGGAGCTACTCGAGTGGCTGGCCGCCAAGAAAGGCGTCGACGCCCGCGGGGTGGAACTCTCCGGCGCCAAAGTGCAGCGGGCCATCGCGCGCGGCGTGTCGGTATACCAGGGCGATATCAACGAAGGACTGGCCGATTATCCCGACCACGCCTTCGACTACGTGATCCTGAGCCAGACGCTGCAGGAGACGCAGCACCCGCGCGATCTACTGCGCGAAATGCTGCGGGTCGGGCGCCGTGCCATCGTGGCATTTCCAAATTTCGGGCACTGGCGCGTACGCACGTCGATGATGTTCAGCGGGCGCGCGCCGCGGGCGCCGAGGTTCCCGTATGAGTGGTACGACTCTCCCAACATTCATGTGCTGACGGTGTTGGATTTTGAAGACCTGATCGCGCTGGAGAAGCTGGTGGTGGAACGGCGGTTTTTTCTGGCGGGGCACCGCGGTGTCGCGACGCTGCCCAACCTGCTGGCCGAGGTGGCGGTGTATCTGGTGAGAAGGCCGTAGGGTCGCGTTATACTCGATACCTGCCCATGACCGATCTCGAGAAGCTGATTGCGAGCCTGCAGAAGCACTATGGCTCGCCCGAGCTTCCTCCCGCCCGCGGTCCGTTCGAGCTGGTCCTATGGGAGAATGCCTGCTACCTTCTGCCCGATGAACGCCGCGCGGAGGTGTTCGAAGGGCTGCGCAAGCAAGTCGGCTTGAACGCGGAGGCCATTTTCAAAGCGCCGAAAGAGATCCTGCTGCCCCTGGCCGCGCGCGGAGGCATGCGTCCGGAGACGCGCGTTTTTCGCTGGCAGGAGATCGCGCGCATCACGCTCACCCAGTACAACGGCGACCTGGATCAGATCCTCCAGTGGCCCTACCCCAAGGCGAAAAAGGCGCTCAAGCAGTTCCCGAGCATCGGCGACCCCGGCGCGGAAAAGATCCTGATGCTCTGCGGCGTGGCCGAGGGGCTGCCGCTGGAATCCAATGGCCTGCGCGTACTCACCCGGATCGGCTACGGCAGGGTGCACGTCAAAAACTACGGAGCCATGTACCGGTCAGTGCAGGAAGCGATCGCGCCGGAATTGCCGAGGGGCGCCGCGGCCCTCTCGCGCGCGCACCTGCTGCTGCGCCAGCACGGCAAGACGCTGTGCCGCGATGCCCGGCCGGAATGCTTCGAGTGTCCGGCCGTCAAAATGTGCGCGCTCGGATCGAAGGCTCTGCCCTAACGCCGGGCGCGGCGCAGATCTTCCAGTTCGCGCTTCAACGGTTCCCAGTACTCACGGTCTTTCCGGCGTTCTTCCCGTTCTTCCTCATCGAGCGCTCGCGATACCGCCTCCAGACTCCCCTCCAAGGCGGCGCCGATGGCCGGCCGCGCTGTGCTCAATGAGCCAGCGACAGCGAGATTTGCGGCGGCGACCCTCAACAGCAATTCGGGCGTCCGCAGTTCGCGCAACCAGAACCGAACTTGTTCGGGGTTATCGCCGCCGCCGCCAAAGTAGCTTTGCTCCACGAGGCGCCGGATCATGGGCCAGTCCTTGTCACTTTGAGTCTTTTTCGCACGGACCAGGTCTTCGATGCCCAACAAATCGACCGTTTCGCCGTCCACTTCGACGGTCGATCGGCGTTCCCAAAGCTCCTCGAATCCTGCGACTCCACGAAGGACAGCCATGACATCGATTCGAAGTCCCGCAACGTCCGACCGCGTACAGCGAAAGTGGACGGCGTGGCCCCGCGACAAGTGCCGCGCCTCGAATCGTGGGACCGCGACCCGTTCGGCTCCCATTTCGGCGAGAGCGCTGCGCAGATGCTCCAGGTTTTCGGGGTCGGCGAGAATCAGCAGGTCCAGGTCGCGGCTAAACTCCGCCGCGCCGTAAAACACGCACGCCTGGCCGCCCATGAGCAGCATTCTCGCGCCACTCTTGCGGATCGAAGAAAGGGCTTTGAGTATCGGGCTCCGGTTCAAGCGAACCTCCGAGCGCAAGGTAGGTGTCCCACAGCTTCATGGATTCCAGAAAACGCTGCTCGGGCGTGAGGCAGAACCATTCCGCCCATTCAGGCCCCACGACGTCCTCGGCGACGATCTCGTCCACGATTCTACTCTAGCCGATTCGCCGGCCCGCCTGGAGTCCAGCGGATGGAGCCGCGCCCTGCATATCGTCCCAAGCGTGCGTGCTATCCTTGAAACACAAGCGAGGGCTGACCATGCGGCCGCGTGTTGAACTTCCCGTCAATTTTTGGCGGTCTGTAACTCTTTCCCGCAACTCGCACGTCCCTATACCTATCGCACACGGGAACTGACGTAAATCTTCATGTTCGAGATCCTCTTCAAATACCCGGTGAGCCTTTTCCATAAAGGCCAGTTCGTGCTGCTGACGCCGTGGCCCGTCTGGATCCTGGTCGCCGGCATTCTGGCCGCGGCAGCCGCCCTGTTCTGGCACGTGCGGCGCAATCACGGGATGCTCACCGGGGCGCGGCCGATCGCCATCTGGCTGCTGGAGAGCGGTCTGATTGCGCTGATTCTATTCCTCCTCTGGCACCCCGCTCTGAGCGTGGCCACCCTCCGCCCCCAGCAGAACGTGGTGGCCGTGCTGGTGGACGACTCGCGAAGCATGTCCCTCAAAGACGAGTCGGGCACGCGCGAAGCCGCGGGTCAGGCGCTCCTCAATAACGGCATGCTGAAGGGCCTGAACGACCGCTTCCAGGTGCGGCTGTACAAGTTCGGCAAAGAACCCGAGCGCATCCAGAAGCCCGAACAAGCTACCGGCGAGGCGCAGGCCTCGCGCATCGGCGATACGCTGGAGCGCGTTCTGGCGGAATCCACCTCGCTGCCGCTGGGCGCGATCGTCCTGCTGAGCGACGGCGCCGACAACGCCGGCGGCATCGACCTGGCCACCATCGCAGCCATCCGGCGTCAGCGGATTCCCATTCACACCGTCGGTTTCGGCAAGGAACACCCCGATAGGGACGTCGAAATCGCCGACGCGATTGTGCCTGCACGCGCACTGCCCGATTCGAAGCTCACTGCGCAGATCATGCTGCAGGGTTGGGGCGTGGGCGGTTCGAAATCGAGGCTCACCGTGAAGGATGGCGCCAAGGTCCTCGCCAGCCAGGATGTCATTTTCCGCGAGAACGGACAGCTGCAGACGGAGACCGTGGTCTTCAATTGCGGCGCCGCCGGACCCAAGACTCTGGAGTTCGCCGTCGATCCGGTGAGCGGCGAAGAGAATGCGCTCAACAACAAAATCACGCGCATGGTTAACGTAGAGTCGCGCAAGCCGCGCATCCTCTACGTGCAGGGCGAGCCCGTTTGGGAATACAAGTTCATCCGCCGCGCCATCGAGGACTACCCCGATATCGGCATCGAGATTCCCAGCATGGAGCGCACCACCGAGAACAAAATTCTGCGCCAGGGGATCCGCGATAAGAGCGAGCTGGAAGACGGTTTTCCGGCCAAGCCCGAAGAGCTGTTTACCTATCAGGGCCTGATCATCGGCAGCGTGGAAGCCAGCTATTTCACGCCCACGCAGCAACTGGCGATTCATGATTTCGTGGATCGCCGCGGCGGCGGTCTGCTGCTCATCGCCGGCCGCGCTTCCTTCAGCGACGGCGGCTGGCAGAATTCGCAGATGGCCGACCTGATCCCCACCAGGCTGCCGGATGGCCGCGGCACCTTCCATCGCGATTTTTCGAAAGTCGTGCTCACCCAGGCCGGCGGGCAGAGCGTGCTCTGCCGGCTGGACGAAAACCCGATGAACAATGCGCACCGCTGGGATACTATCCCGGCCGTCGCAAACTATCAGGACATCGGCGAGCCCAAGCCAGGCGCGACCACCTTGCTTCAGGTGGTGACGCCATCCAAGCGCACCCAGCCCTTGCTGGTCACCGAGAACTACGGACGCGGCCGGACCGCAGCCTTTGCCACGGAAGGGAGCTGGCGCTGGAAGATGTGGCTGGACCATGCCGACAAGACTCACGCCACGTTCTGGCAACAGATGTTTCGCCACCTGGTCACCGACACGCCGGGGCAGGTGCATGGCTCGATTCCGAAATCCGTGCTGAGCGACGACACGAAGGTGGCTGTACGTGTCGAGGTCCGCGACAAGCTGTACAAGGCGGTCGCCAACGCCAAAGTGCAGGCGCGCTTCATGGGGCCCGAGGGCACGAGCGCGACTGTGGAACTTTCTCCCCAACCGCTGGAAGAAGGAATATACACAGGTGAATGGACCGCCGAAAAGCCGGGTTCGTACGTGGCGGAGATCATCGCGGGACACGAGCAGGAGGAGATTGGCCGCGACGTGATCACCTTCCGGCGCGAAGACGGCGTGGCCGAAAACTTCCACACTTCGCAGAACCGCGAACTCCTGGAAAAGCTCAGCGAACAGACCGGCGGGCGGTACTACAAGCCGTCTGAGGCGTCCAAGTTAACGAGCGAGATCTCGTATTCCGAGGCGGGCATCACCACGCGTGAGACTCGCGATCTTTGGGACATGCCGATCGTGTTTTTGTTGGCTCTGGGCATCCGGGCGTCCGAGTGGCTGCTGCGACGCAAGTGGGGCGTGGTATGAAGCTCGCCGCTCTGCTTCTCGCCTCCGCACTTTCCACGCCGGCTTCCACCTATTACCTCACCATCACCGGTCTGGGCGGCGAGCCCGATTATACCCAACGCTTCAAGATGTGGGCCGAGGATATCGATACCAGCCTCAAGCGCGCCGGGGGCGATGCCAACGTCATCACGATGCAAGTGCCGACGCGCGAGCAGGTGCGCTCCCGTTTCGCCGATCTCGCCCGCCAGGTCAAGGCCACCGATACGTTCGTACTCATGCTCATCGGACACGGCACCTACGATGGCGTCGACTACAAGTTCAACCTCCAGGGACCGGATATCACCGCCGCCGAACTCGCCGGCCTGATGGACCACGTGCCGGCGCAGCGCCAGCTCGTGGTGAACATGACCGAGTGCAGCGGGGGCTCAATCGAGCAGCTACGGCGCCCGACGCGCATCGTGGTCTCGGCCACCCGTTCCGGCACCGAGCGCAATTCCACCGTGTTCGCACGCTACTGGGCCGAAGCACTCCGCGAGCCTTCCGCCGATACCGACAAGAACGAGGCGATCAGCGCCCTGGAGGCTTTCCGCTACGCGCAGCAAAAGACTACTGACTTTTTCGAGACCCAGAAGCGCCTTGCCACCGAGCACTCGGTAATCGAGGACACCGGCAAGGGCACCGGGGAGCGTACCCCAAACCTGGAAAACGGCGAGGGCAAGCTGGCGGCATCCTTTGCGGTCGTTCGTCTTGGCGCCAACGCCGCCGCGGCGCGCGATCCGGTCAAGCGGCCGCTGCTCGACCGCAAGGAACAGCTCGAACAGGCCATCGACAAGTTGAAGTTCGAGAAGGCCGCCATGCCCGAGAACGAGTACAAGCGCCAGCTCACCCAGCTCCTTCTCGAGCTGGCCAAGGTGCAGGAGGCCATCGACAAGTGAGGCAGCTTGCGTTCGGCTTGGTGCTGTTGACGGCGAACGCAGTGTGCGCCCAGACCCTCAGGGATGCCGAGGCGCGTTGGAAGGCGCGGGACTATCAGGGCGCCAACGAAATCTTCCGCCAACTCGTCGCCGCTGATCCCAACAACCCCGACCTGAAGGTCCGCTGGGGCCGCCTGTATCTCGATCACGCCCAGCCCAACGATGCGCAGGATCTTTTTGCCGAAGCGTTGGAGATCAAGAAGGACCACCCCGGAGCGCTGCTCGGTCTGGCTCTGATCGCGAGCGAAGGGTTCGAGGGCCGTGCGGCCGATCTGGCCAGGAAGGCGCTGGAAGGCGATCCCAAGCTCGTCGAGGCCCAGGAGCTGCTCGCCTATCTGGCGCTCGAAGACAACGACAATGCCAAGGCCGCGGAGGAGGCCCACAAAGCCCTGGCGCTCGACGCGAACTCGGTCACAGGGAAAGCCGTCCTAGCCACGATCGACTGGCTCGCCGACAAGAAAGAGACCAAGTGGGACCCGCACGCTGCGAAAGGATACGAGGTCGCGGGACATTTCTTTGTCATCAACCGGCGCTACGAAGAAGGCATCGAATACTACCGCAAGGCGCTCGAGCTCGATCCGCAGCTGTATAGCGCGCGCTCGCAGCTCGGTGTCAACCTGATGCGGCTGGGCCAGAACGAAGAGGCCTACAAACAGCTCGAAACCTGCTTCAACAACGGCTTCCAGGACGCCGCCACGCGCAACAGCCTCAAACTGATGGACAGTTACAAGAACTTTGTAACATTCACGACGCCGCGCACCATACTGAAGCTGCACAAAAAAGAAGCCGCCCTCCTCCGGCCTTACATCGAAAGCGAGATGGAGAAGGCGATCGCCACCTACGAAGACAAGTACCGGATGAAGCTCACCCGCCCGGTGCAAGTGGAGGTTTACCCCGATCACGAGGATTTCGCGGTGCGCACCATGGGTCTCCCCGGGCTTGGCGCGCTCGGCGTGACGTTCGGCTACTCCATTGCGATGGACAGCCCGTCCGGCAGGCCGCCGGGCCAGTTCCATTGGGCCTCCACGTTGTGGCACGAGATGAGCCACGTCTTCACTCTCACCGCCACCAACCATCATGTCCCCCGCTGGTTCACCGAAGGCATGGCGGTGCACGAGGAGACCGCGGTATCGCCGGAGTGGGGCGACCGCCTCACCCCGGACGTGATCGCCGCCATCAAGAACAAGAAGCTGCTGCCTGTCACCGAATTGGATCGCGGCTTCGTGCATCCCGTCTCTCCCGGCCAGGTCGTGGTGAGTTATTTCCAGGCCGGAAAGATCTGCGACTACATCAACAACAAATGGGGCTGGAACACCCTGCTCGCCATGCTGCACGATTTTGCGGGCGCGATGGAGACGGCCGACGTCGTTCGCAAGGAGCTGAAGATTGAGCCCGCGGAGTTCGACAAGCAGTTCATCGCGTCCGTCGAAGCCGAAACCAAGACCGTGGTCAGCAGCTACGACGATTGGAAGAAGGGGATGCGGTCGCTGGTAGACAAGGTGGCCGAGAAGCAATGGGACGCGGTCATCGCCGAAGCCCCCAAGTTGCGTGACGACTACCCGGATTACGTGGAAGACCACAACGCCTACGAAGCCCTGGCGCAAGCTTACCTGGCAAAGGGCAACAAGCAGGCTGCGCTGGCGGAACTGGAACGCTACGAAAAGGTTGGAGGCCGCAATCCCGAGACGCTGAAGAACCTGGCCAAGCAGCTCGAAGACGCTGGACGTCCGAAGGACGCGGCCGCCGCGCTCGACCGCATCAATTACATTTATCCGATGGACGCGGCCGCGCACCGCTCGCTCGGCGCGCTCTGGCTCGTCCAGGACAATCCCAAGGGCGCCATTCGCGAATTTCAGGCCGTGCTCGCCAGGAATCCGCTGGACCAGGCGCAGGCCCACTACGATCTCGCCCGAGCGTATCAGGCCAACCGCCAGCTTTCGCAGGCCAACGACGAGTGCCTGGCCGCGCTCGAGGCCGCGCCGGGGTTCCGCCCCGCCCAAAAGCTCCTGCTAGAATTGAGCAATTCCCCGGAACCGGCCGCGCCTTCGCCGGTCAAGAAATGAGAAACGACCATCCATGTCAACCGTGAGCTCGCAGTTGGATTCGGAAGTATTGAGATCGCGCATCGGGCGCTTCCGCCAGGTGCAGGGCGAGATTGTGGAGCAGGTGCGCCGCGTGATCGTCGGACAGGAGGAGGTTCTGGAGCAGGTGATGATCGCCCTGTTCGTGGGCGGCCATTGTCTCATCACCGGCCTCCCCGGCACCGCGAAGACGCTGCTGGTGCGCACGATGGCGCAGACGCTCGGCCTGGTGTTCAAGCGCATCCAGTTCACGCCTGACCTGATGCCCAGCGACATCACGGGCACCGACATTATCGAGGAGGACACGGCCACCGGACGCCGCACGTGGACGTTCGTCCAGGGCCCCATCTTCGGCAACATCCTGCTTGCGGACGAAATCAACCGCACCCCGCCGAAGACGCAGAGCGCCCTGCTCGAAGCCATGCAGGAGCGCGCCTGCACCGTCCGCGGCAACATTTATCAACTGCCTGCCCCCTTCTTCGTCCTGGCCACGCAGAACCCGATCGAACTCGAGGGCACGTACCCGCTGCCAGAGGCTCAGCTCGACCGCTTTCTCTTCAACACCGTGCTCGACTACCTGTCCGCTGACGAGGAGCTGAAAGTCGTCGACCTGACCACGGTCACCACGATCCCGCAGGCGGACCCTGTGACCAACGCGCGCGAGATCCTGGATTTCCAGCAGCTTGTCCGCATGGTCCCGATCGGCGAGAGCGTCGCGCGCCATGCGATCGATCTGGTCCGCGTCACCCGCCAGGGTGATGAAACTGCGCCGGATTTCGTCAAGAAGTACGTCAATTACGGCGCCAGCGTTCGGGCGGCCCAATTCCTGGTCCTGGCGGCTAAGGCGCGCGCGCTTATGAAAGGCAGGTATCACGTTACGTACGAGGACGTGCGGGCTTTGTATATCCCGGTGCTGCGGCACCGCATCCTGCTGAACTTCCATGCGGAGTCGGATCGGTTGAGGCAGGACGACATCTTGAAACGGATCCTGGAGTGGATGGGGACACCTCGAGAATAGACGGCCGCTGGATTCACCGCAGAGACGCTGAGGCGCGGAGAAAACGCAGAGTTTTGAGATGGAACGAGCAGAGATCAATCGCCTGACAGACCGAATCATCGCTGCTGCGATCGAGATCCACAAACATCTCGGCCCTGGCTTGCTCGAGTCCGCGTACGAAGAGTGTCTCTGTTACGAACTAAGTCAGGCTGGAATCCACTTCAGACGGCAAGTTCCGCTTCCAATTCAATACAAGGGTTTGAAACTGGACTGCAGTTATCGCCTGGATCTTCTGGTTGAAGACCTCGTAATCGTCGAAATCAAATCGGTCAATGAGCTGCTGCCGATTCATTCCGCGCAGCTACTGACATACCTCAAAGCCGCGGACAAACAAATCGGCCTTCTCATCAACTTCAATGTCCCCGCCCTGAAGCAAGGCCTGAAACGCATCGCGAATGGTTATACCGAATCCTCCTCGGAGCCCAATATCTCTTCTCTGCGTCTCAGCGTCTCTGCGGTGAATCGGAGGCCCCGCTGATGCTGCAGAGGTTTCTCGACCCGGCGACTCTCGCCTCTATTTCGTCGCTCGACCTGGTTGCCAAGACTGTCGTCGACGGGTTTGTGGCCGGCATGCACCGGTCGCCGGATTTTGGCTTCTCCCAGGAATTTGCCGAGTATCGCGCTTACTCCGAAGGCGACGACCTCCGGCATGTGGATTGGAATGTCTTCGCCCGCACCGAGAAGTGCTTTCTCAAACGCTATCGCGGCGAAACCAACACGCAGCTCCTAATGTTGCTCGATACCTCGGCCTCCATGGGGTTCAGCTCCCAGCCGGTCAACAAGCTCGAGTATTCCAAGTTCGTCGCCGCCACGCTCTGCTACATGGCCAACCTCCAGCGCGACGCCGCCGGCCTCATCATTTTCGATGAGGACGTGAAGAACTACGTGGCGCCCTCCACGCGCCAGGGGCAGTTATTCCGCCTGCTGCACGCCATCGAAAGGGCCGAGGTCGGCACTCATACCGATTTTGCCAAGCCGTTCATCCACTTCCAGAACTTCCTGCACCGCCGCGGCCTAGTGGTGGTCATGTCGGATTTTTACGCCGATCCCGAAGTCATCATCCGAACCGTCGAGCCGCTCCGCTTCAAAGGCAACGAAGTGATCCTCTTCCATATGCTC
>Ga0335083_10008736_pt1 | contig 12347 bp, 9 predicted proteins | sample Lox_Sample_42_FD_206716 | JGI IMG/M metagenome (GOLD analysis project Ga0335083, IMG submission 206716) | Soil microbial communities from Loxahatchee National Wildlife Refuge, Florida, United States - Lox_Sample_4.2 | ecosystem: Environmental > Terrestrial > Soil > Wetlands | place: USA: Florida... | reverse complement strand
CCTGGCGCCGGGAGCGCCGGGAGAGAAGGAAATCGCCGGGTTCATCGCGCAATCGCTGCGCGCTTGCGGGCTGGAGGCGGAGATCTTCGAGCCGGAGGCAGGGCGGGCTTCGGCCCTGGGACGGCTCACGGGCGCGGGCGGCGGGCGCAGCCTGATGCTCAACGCACACTGCGACACGGTCGACGTGCGCGGCATGGACGAGCCGTTCTCCGGCGCGATTCGCGACGGCAGGCTGTACGGGCGCGGGTCGTATGACATGAAGGGGTCGCTGGCGGCGTGCATGGCGGCGGCGAAAGCGCTCAAGGATGGGGGCGTGCGACTACGCGGCGACGTGCTGCTGGCGGCGGTAGCGGACGAAGAGTACGGGAGCCTGGGAACCCGCGATCTGATTACGCGCGTGAAGGTGGACGGCGCAATCGTCACCGAACCGACTGCGCTCGAGGTGTGCCTGGCGCATAAGGGCTACCTGTGGATCGAGGTGGTGGTGGAAGGACGAGCCGCGCACGGGAGCAGGTTCGAGCTGGGGATCGACGCCAATATGAAAATGGGTCTGTTCCTGGCAAGACTCAGCGAACTGGAACGCGAGTTGCGTGAGCGCACGCCGCATCGGCTGGTGGGGCCGCCCTCGTTGCATGCCGCCATGTTGAACGGCGGAGTTGGCTTAAGCACATACGCGCCGTCGTGCACGCTGCACATCGAACGCCGCACGGTGCCGGGCGAGACCGAGGCACAGGCGGTGGCGGAGATCCAGACGATCGTGGATGAACTGGCCGACTCGGATATGGACTTTCGCGCCGCGGTTCGGCCGTATTTTTCACGCGATCCGTTTGAGGTCGCGGAGGACGCGGCGATTGTCCGCGCCGTGGATCGCGCCGCGGCGAAGGTTCGCGGCTGCCAGCCGGCCCACATTGGAGACACGCCGTGGATGGACGCGGCGCTGTTGCAGGCCGCTGGAATCGAGACGGTGGTCATCGGCGCGGCCGGGACGGGGGCGCATGCGGACGTGGAGTGGGTGGATGTGGAGAGCGTGATCTTGCTCGCGGAAATCCTCGCGGAAGCGGCCCTGGAGTACTGCGCGTAGCGCCTGGACAGGCCGAAGCCTGTCCCACATCACTGCCCCGGCAGCGGCGCCAGGACCGGGGTCAGCTTGCCCCAGCCTTCGGATTGTACTGTCTTCATGTCCTTCAATAGATCGTCGGGGAGCTTTTCGTTCAGCTTGGGACGGCCTGGCTGGTTCGCGAGTTCCCAGCCTACTGCACTGACCGTCGCGGCAATTTGCCGGAGCGCCTTGTAGTCGATTTTGTCCGGTGTGTCGGTGGGCTGGTGATAATCGACGTGCAGACCGGTGGTGAAGAAGGCGATCGGGATCCCCACCTTGGCGAAGTTGTAGTGGTCGCTGCGGTAGAAGATGCGCTGCCCGCGACCGGCAGGTCCGAGATTGTCGTGAGTGTCGTCGGGCTTGGTCACATCATAAAAGTGGTTCAACTTGAGCTTCTGATAGCCGGCATTGACGGTTTCGATGGTCTTGCCGAGATCGTCGCTGGAGATGTTCGGACCGATGAGCAGCACCTCGCCTGGGTCCACGAGCACATGGGTCGTATTCGGATCGACGGATGCTGGGGTCTTGGTGCGGCCGATCATGTCCATATTGAGATCCGCAACCACCTTTGTCAGGTCGATGGGCGGGAACTCGGTGAAATATTGCGAGCCGAGCAGTCCCTTCTCCTCGCCACCGACCCACAGAAAGATGATGGAGCGTTTGGGCCGGATTCCCTTGGCAGCGCCGGCCGCGTAGGCGTGCGCAATGCCGAGCAGGCCGGTAGACCCGGAGCCATCGTCGTCCGCGCCGTTATTGACGTTGTGGCCGTTGGGGAGCGGCTGGCTCAAGCCGATGTGATCGAGGTGGGCGCTCATCACCACGTACTCGTTTTTCAAAACCGGGTCGCCGCCTTCGAGCATGGCGACCACGTTTTCGCCGTGCCCCGGACTGCTCTTGACGCCGATGTGCAGGCTCAGCTTCTTGCGGGAGCTGAGCTCGAATGATTCCTGCTTCGCGTTGGAGCCGGCGCCGTAGAAGACCTGTTGGCCGCTCAGTTTTTCGCCCTGGAAGAGCGCGGTGGTGGGCTCGAGGCCGACGGTGATCGACGGCGCGCTAGGGCAGGCGCCGCCTGAACGGAATTTCGCGACCTGGTAGTTGGGACCGTTGAGGCCGGCGCCGCGCCCGCCACGTCCGGCGTTGGGGTTGGCCATCGCGGACAGTTGCTGGTAGTTGGCGATGGTCACAACGGCGAGCGCACCGTTCTTGGCGGCGTACTGCTCCGGCGTGAGGAAATCGGTGCAAGCCTCGCCCAGCGGATTGGCTCCGCGACCCGCACCGGCGCCGGGTTGTGCGGCTGCATCCGCCGGAGGCTGATTGTCGGCGCCACCCCGTCCGCGCCCGCCGCGGGCACCGCCGCCACCCTGCTGGAGCGCGGCGAGCTCGGCAGGCAGACCTGCGACGACGATGATCTTGCCTTTGACGTCTACCCCTTCGTAGGGGTTGGTCTTGGTCTTGTTGATGACATAGCCGTTGCCGGCAAAGACCAGATTGGCGGAGACATCGAGGGCTTCCGGTCCGGCGCCTCGGCCGCCGAATCCGCCAGGCGTGCCGACAACCCAGTCCTTGTTGTATTCGTAGTTGGTATTGCGCGGTTCGCTGGAGGCGTTGCCGCGGCCGCCTTGTCCGCCAAATCCGCCGCGTCCGCCGCCGCCCGGAGCGGGGGGAGCAGTCAAGGTCAGCTTGCTATCCTCGGGAACCACCTGGCGCGCCACCAGCTCGATGGGCATCAGGTAAGGCTGCAGCGGGCCCGTCGTGCCGGTGGCGCTGCCACCGGGCTTCAGCCCCCACTCCGCCAGGTGGCTGGCTACGTAGAGCGCGGCCGTGTCGAATCCGCGCGACGGAAAATTGCGGCCCTCGAGCGGATCGGAGGCGAGGAAATAATCGTAGATCTTCAGCTCGTCCTCGCTGATCGCTTCGGTGTTGCCGTAGCTTGGAGGCGGCGCGGCCTTGGCCGCCTTCCCTTTGGTTTGCGCATGCGAAAGCACGCCGATGGCGAGCACGGATGCCGCGGTGCAGGTCAGAACAATACGACGCATAGAACCCTCAGAGTGATGGTGGGGAAACCGCATTGTAACTCAAACCGAGGAAGGCGCCGCCGCAAGGCGGGAGGTTACCCCGTGCGGTAAGATGGACGGCCATGCGGCTGCTTCTTTCTCTTTGGTTGGCTGGCGCCTTGTGTGCGGCCGAAAAGCGCGGCGTGACTCCGGAGGACTATTTTCTGTTCGCCAATGTGGCAGACCCCCAGATCTCCCCGGACGGGCGGCTCGTGGCCTATACGGTTGCCCGGGTGGATGTGGAGCAGAATCGGCGCAACTCGGAGATCTGGTTGGTACCCATAGACGGCAGTGCCCCGCCGCGGCAGTTGACGACGACCACCAGTGCGACTTCACCCCGGTGGCGGCCGGATGGCAAGGCATTGGCATTCCTAGGCGGGCGTCCGGCCCAGGTGCAGCTTCTGCCGATGGATGGAGGCGAGCCGCGGCGGATCACGTCGCTCAAGAACGGCGTCACTGCATTTGCATGGTCGCCCGACGGAGCGCGCCTGGTGTGCGTGAGCCGGTCTGGGCCGGCGCCCGCGGAGAGGCCGACGGACACGCGGCATTACCAGGCGTCCTTTTACAAGTTCAACGGGCGAAGTTTCTTCGACACGATGCGCTCTCATCTTTGGGTAGTCGCGGCCGAAGGGCGCGATGCACGGCAGATCACTTCGGGAGACCAGCGGAACGACCTCGACCCGCAATGGTCACCGGACGGCACGCGCATCGCTTTCGCCAGCGAGCGCACCGACAAGGAACCCGGCGCGGTTGACGATATCCAGGTGATCGCGGCATCGGGAGGCGAGCCGAAACCGATTGCCGACCGTCATGAGGGCGACCGCAGCCCGCGCTGGTCGCCGGATGGCAAGTCGATCGCGTACCTGGCAGCGTCGGTCGAGGACGAGTCCCAGGCCATTTGGATCGCGAGCGCGGAAGGCGGAGCGTCGAAGCAGGCGGCACGGCGGCTGGATTACGTTCCGAGCAGCCTGGCATGGCGCGACGATGGCGGCGCACTGCTGTTCGTCTCCGGCTGGAAGGGCGAGCAGCACCTCTTCACGCTGGACGTGCGTTCGGGCGAGGTGAAGGCGGTCACCGGCGGCTCGCGCTACGTGAACGCGCCGGCGTTTGACTATGCTTCGAAGCGAATGGTGTACGCGGCGAACGATATCCGGCAGCTTGACGAGCTCTATGCCGCATCGCTCGATGGTTCAGGCGAGCGGCGGCTGACGCACACCAATGACGAACTGCTGGGCCGGCTCGACTTGACAGCGATCGAACGCGTGCCCTACAGGAGTGCAGATGGCTGGCAGGTGGATGGATTCTTCATGAAGCCGGTGGGATGGCAGGAGGGCCGCACATACCCGATGGTCCTCAGCATCCACGGCGGCCCGGCGGGGCAGTACGGGATGGGCTGGTATCACGAGTTTCAAGTGTACACGTCGCGCGGATGGGCGGTGTTCTTTGCCAATCCGCGCGGATCGACGGGATATGGCATCGAGTTCCAGCGCGGCGTGAAGCTGGAGTGGGGAGGCAAGGCCTACCAGGACCTGATGAACGGCGTGGATGCGGCGCTGGCGAAATATCCGTGGATCGACCGCGACCGGCTGGGTGTGACCGGCGGCAGCTACGGCGGGTTCATGACCAACTGGATCGTGAGCCACACCAATCGATTCAAGGCCGCGGTCACGCTGCGCAGCATTTCGAATTTCATCAGCGACGACGGCACGCGCGACGGCGCCTACGGGCACAAGCGCGATTTCGGCGGCGATATTTTCGAGAATTACGAGGTCTACTGGAAGACCTCGCCGCTGAGGTACGCAAAGGACGTGAAGACGCCGACCCTTGTTCTCCATTCGGACGACGATCAGCGTGTGCCGCTGGAGCAGGGCGAGCAGTGGTTCCGCGCGTTGCAACATTTCCACGTGCCGAGCGAGTTCGTGATCTTCCCGCGCGAGAACCACGACCTGACACGCAACGGCGAGCCCAAACATTTGGTGGAAAGCCTGAAATGGCAGGTCTACTGGTTCGACCGCTACCTGAACGGGAACGAGCATGCGGCGCCGCCGGATGCTGCAGTGGTTGCTGCGAGGTAACGATGCTCATCCTGACGCGGCGCGAGATCGCCGGACTGCTCACCTTCGCCGAGTACGTTGACGCCGTGGAACAGGGCTTTCGCGCGTACGCCGAAGGGCGGGCATTGGCGCCGGCGCTGATGCACGTGTGCGCCCCCGACGGCGAATTCCATGTGAAGGCCGGCGGGCTGCTCGAGCCGGAGCCGCACTTCGCACTGAAGGCTAACGGCGGTTTCTTTCGAAATCGGGAGCGTTTCGGGCTGCCGAACATTCAGGGGATGATCCTTCTGGCCAGCGCGGCGAACGGCCGGCCGCTGGCCGTGATGGACTCGATGGAGATCACCATTCAGCGCACCGGCGCGGCCACGGCGATCGCGGCCCGGTTCCTCGCCCGGCCCGAATCATCGGTATGCACCATCTGCGGCTGCGGCAACCAGGGGCGCATCCAGCTTCGCGCCATCTGCCACGCGCGACCGATCCGGCGGGTATTCGCATTCGCTGCGAGCGTTGCGGAAGCCGAGGCGTTCGCTGCATCCATGACGGACGAATTGGGCATCGAGGTGATCGCGGGGCGCGCGCTGCACGAAACGCTGGCCGAAAGCGACGTCTGCATCACGTGCACGCCGTCCCGGCGGCCCCTGTTCGCGGCTTCGGACGTGCGGCCGGGAACATTCCTGGCGGCAATTGGCGCCGACAGTCCCGACAAGCAGGAGCTGGACGAGCGGCTGCTGCCGATGGCGTCGGTCTTCGGCGATCTGCTCGACCAGTGCGCAGAGGTGGGTGAGTTTCATCATGGGATCGCCCACGGACTGATGCGGCGGGAAGATTTCCGCGGAGAACTGTGCGCGCTGATTACCGGCAGGACACCGGGGCGCACGCGCGCGGACGAGATCACCATCTACGATTCGACCGGGACTGCACTGCAGGACGCGGCGGCGGCCGTAGCAGTCTATCGGAGGGCCAGAGAGAAGGGGCTGGGGGTGGAAATCGAGCTGGCAGATTGAGCTGGGCTAAAAGCGGGCCGGCGCTGCCAGGGGGATAGCAGCGCCGGGAGTATGGACCGCAGTTGAGGTGGGGTTTTGGCAGGGTTCTAGCGGGGCTTTGGGGCGGGCACTCAGTCGCCGTTCGTTTTCACGAGGCGGATCTCGGTGAGGGACGCCTGTTCGACCGATCCGGACTTGCCGTGCGCGAACTTCATCGCCGGGTAGCCGGATGCCGTCCAGAGCTGGGCGAGCTCACAGGGGCCGGCGCCGCATGCAAAGGCCAGCATGGGATTGCCGTCGGCCGCCCAGTTCTTCGGGGCGTTCCCCAGTGATGCCGGCATCGCAATCGCGGAGTCCTTGGCATCGTAGTTGGACAGAACCACATAGTGCCTCGAGGCGTCTGTCGTCACGGCGTAGGAGCCGGGAGCCATCACTTTGCCGCCCGCCCGGAAGGCGAACGGGATCTCTGCTTTGAGCGATTGCGCGGAAGCCACGCTGGTGGCGATCGCCACCGCCGCCGCGGTGATCATCAGTTTCGTAGTCAAGCTCTTCATCGTCGTACCCTCCTTTGGGCTGAGCTGCCGGGGACGCGGACATGGATTGCAGCCCGCGGGCCAAATGGCGCAGCGCCGTGCCACAGCGTGCCGTGCTCCCGTAACTAATTGATAAATGGTGCGGCGCGCGCTGTGGCCAGGCCGGCAGCTACGCATCCTGCAGGGTTTTGTGAACCGGCCGGTTTACAATGATGAACCGCAAGGTTCAATTAAAGTGAAACCGGTACGGGTACATCGGCATCGAAACGCCATATGCCTAGGCGGCTTCAGTGGGGAGTATTGTATCTGTGGCTCATTGGGGCCATCTGCTGTCCGGCACAGGATCAGCCCGGCTCACCTGCGTCTCCGGTTCCTCCGCCGCCCGACCCCGCGCAAGTGCAGGCTCCCGCGCCTCCCAAGGAGGACAAGCGTATCTTCGGAGTCGTACCAAATAACCGCACCACCGAAGCCTCGATCCCATTCGCGCCGCTTTCAGCCAAACAAAAATTCACGATCGCCTTCAAGGACTCCTTTGACTGGCCGGTCTACCCCACGGCGGCGGCCTTCGCGCTGCTATACCAACTGGAGAATCAGAATCCTTCTTTCGGCCAGGGGATGGAGGGGTACGCCAAACGGTTCGCGGCGGCCTACGGCGACCAGATGATCGGCAACATGATGACCGAGGGCCTGGTGCCGGCGCTGGGCCATCAGGACCCGCGCTACTTTCGTTTGGGAGAGGGAACCAAGTGGCACCGGACCGGTTACGCGGTCACGCGGATCTTTGTGGCACGCATGGACTCGGGAAGGAACTCCTTCAACTTCTCCGAGTGGGGCGGCAACGCGGCCGCAGTCGCGATCTCCAATGCGTACTATCCCGACACTCGCAACGTGACCGACAACGTAACCAAGCTGCTGATCCAGTGCTCCACCGACGCATTCTCGAACATACTCAAGGAATTCTGGCCGGACGTCAAGCGTCATTTCCAAAAGAAGCCGAAGGACGTACAGGCCGCCAAATAGCCTTCAGACTTTCGCCTGCTCGTCTTCCAGAACGCAGATATCGTCGAGGTTGCGGTACTTCTCCGCGTAATCCAGACCGTATCCCACCACGAACTGATCCGGAATCGGGAAGCCGACATAGCTGACGTGCACCGGGCGGAGACGACGCTCGGGTTTGTCGAGAAGAGCGGCGATGCGGATCGAGTGCGGCCGGCGCTGATCCAGCACGTGCATGAGGTAGTTCAGGGTTACGCCGCTATCGACGATGTCCTCCACGATCAGCACGTCCGCGCCCTCCAGCGAGATGTCCAAGTCCTTGGTCACCTTGACTTCACCAGAGGACGTCTTTCCCTTGCCGTAGGTCGAGATACCCATGAAATCGACGAAAACGTCGCGTTTCATGGCCCGCACCAGGTCGGTCATAAAGAAGACCGCCCCCTTGAGAATGCAGATCATGTGGAGATTGCCGGTGGGATAATCGGCCGAAATCTTCTCGCCGAGTTCCTTGATGCGAGCCTGGATGCGGTCGGATGAGATGAGGACTTTCAGAGTGGGATCGGTCATTGAAGCTACTTATTATCCACCGAGTTTGACTCGCGTGCTCATGGGGCCGATGTGAATATGGGCGCCGGTAGCCCTGCCCGGCACGGCATGACGGAAGGTGAAGTAGGGGATGTGATGATCGACCAGGTATTCCAGCAGCCAGTGGCCCTCCGGCTGATCCGGGTGGATGGCGACATCCACGCGGCCGCGGTGATCGAAACCCAGGGCGCGGTGCACCGCGGTGTCGCCCATGGCGCTGATCGGCATGGGTTTGCCGAAATGCTTCTCAAAATCCGTTTCCACACGAGCGAACGTGACCATGTTGAAGACGCCGTCGCCTTCATAGTGGTCGGCGAGATCGCGGGCTTCGTCGGGTTGCTCAGCAAGTTTGCGGTCCAGCAGTTCCTCGGCCTGAGCCATCTGGGCGAGCTGATGGGTCAGGCGAGCGCGCGATTCGGCCAGATCGAATTCCTTGCGAGCCATGTCCAACTCCGAAAGGTAGTCTGACAACGAGAGCAGGGACGCCACGCCGTTATCCACCAGCTTCTTGCCATCCTGGTAGGCTTGGCGCCGGCGGTCGACGCGGCGCTGCGCCGCGGCCAGCATCTCGCTGGCCTGCTCCTCGGTGAGTTCGGTGCCGTACAGGGTCCGCCGCAGAGTCGCGGCGTCCTCGGCGTCGGCGACGGCTGCCTCGGCCTTTTCCAATTGGGCCCTGGCAATCGCGCCGGATTCCACCAGCGCCCGGAGCTTCTCGATTTCCGCCTTGGCTCGCGCGACTTCGGGAGGATCTCCGGATTGCGCGAAAACACAGCCCGCGCACACCAAGAGTACGACACCCGAAAAATTGCGCATTTCGTTCCTATTGTAATACGGAGACCATCGCAACCAGTTATGCTGAACGTTCATGAGGAAGAAACTACTTCTCGCGCTGGGCCTGCTTCTGGCCCTCACGCTCGCCGCGCAGCAAGGCCGGATCTTCTCCATTTTGAAAAGCGTGGTGCAGCTCGGCAAACAGCCCGATGGCATGTATCTCGTCTCCACCAACCAGTTGCTGGCACCCTGGGGCGAGCAGACAGTGATACCGGGCCGGCCGGTCGACATGGCGTGGGACAGCGCCCGGCGTTTCCTGGCCGTGCTCAATACCCGCGGCATCGTGCTGCTGGATGGCTCGACCGGAACCAAGCTGGCCGATATCGAGACCCGCCAGACCTCTTACGCAGGCATCGCGTTCCGTCCCGGCGACCGGCAGCTTTGGGCCAGCGAGACCGCGCGCAACGGACCGGACAGCATCCTGATCGCCGAACTCTCCGAGACCGGCAAGCCCGGGAAGACCAGCCGCATCGGGCTGAACGGTCATCCGCTGCCCACCGGGATCGCGTTCTCCGCGGATGGAAAGATGGCGTATGTGGCGTTCAGCCGATCCAACACGCTCGCCGTGATCGACGCGGAGACCCTGGAGCTGGTGAAGGAGATCGAGGTGGGCATCGCGCCGTTCGGTGTGGCCGTCGCGGGCGATCGGGTGTTCGTCACCAACCGGGGAGGGCGGCGTGCAGGCTCGGATGACACTGTGGCTCCGTCTTCCGGCACGAGCATCGTCACCGATGCTGTTACGGGCTCTTCGATCACAGGGACGCTAAGTGCCGTTGACACACGAACTGGCGCCGTGAAAGAGATCCTGGTGGGACTGGCGCCCTCACTCATGGCGGTTCACCCAAAGGGTACGCTGATCGCGGTGGCGAACAGCCACTCGGACACGGTCTCGCTCGTCGATACGAAGACTCTGGCGCGCACCGACGTCAAGATTCCCACCTATCCCGATGCGGCACTCGGCAGCCAGCCGGTGGCACTGGCGTTTTCCGCCGACGGGGCGACGCTATACACAGCTTGCGGCGGCAACAATGCGGTCGCCATTTTGCGCGAAAGCGCGGGCCAATGGAAGGTGGCCGGCGCGATCCCTACGGCCTGGTTCCCTACCTCGGTAGCAGTGGCCCCCGACGGCTCGCTGCGTGTGCTGAACCTGAAGGGCGTCGGCAACACAGCTAACAACCGCGGCAGCTTCAATTCGAAACAGTACCAGGGCACGCTGGAGCGCTTCCCCGCCCCAACGCCCGCGCAGCTTGCGGCCGGCACACGGGAAGTGATCGCGGCCAACAGCCCGAAGCTCGAGCCGGCGGGCGGCGTGGCGAACCTGACGTCGCTCGGCATCCGCCACGTGTTCCTCATCGTGAAGGAGAACCGCACCTACGACCAGGTACTCGGCGACATCGGCAAGGGCAACAGCGATCCCAAACTGACCATGTACGGCCGCGAGATCACGCCCAACCACCACGCACTGGCGGAACAGTACGTGCTGCTCGACAACTTCTACACCGGCGGCGCGATCAGCTTCGACGGCCACCAATGGCTGATGCAGGGTTTCGTCAGCGATTACGTGGAGCGCGCGTTCGCCGCCGCCCCGCGCGGCTACGCCTACAACATGGCAGACGCGCTGGTGGTGGCGCCCACCGGCTTCTTCTGGCAGGCCGCCACCAAGCCGCTCGACCTGCGCATTTACGGCGAGTTCCAGCTCGCCGCGCGCTGGGACCCGCAAACCGAGAACGTCGTGGACATAAACGAGCGCGACGACCTGAGCTGGATCACTTACTGGCAGGGGTACAAGGAAGGCCGCTGGCAGACCATGGTCGGCTCGCGCAGCGGCGTGCCCGCGCTCGCGAAGTATGTCGACAAGCGCTATCCCTACCCCACGTTGTCCATCAACGACCAGATCCGCGCCGAGGAGTTTCTGCGGGAATTCGCCGAATTCGAAAAGAAGGGCGAACTGCCCAACCTGGTGATTCTGTCGCTGAACAGCGACCACACCAACGGCACTCGGCCGGGGGTGCCCACGCCGCGCGCCATGGTCGCGGACAACGATCTCGCGCTGGGCCGCATCGTAGAGGCCATTTCGAAAAGCCGATTCTGGGCCAACAGCCTGATCCTGGTGACCGAGGACGACGCGCAGGACGGCGTGGATCACGTGGACGGGCACCGCACCGTCGGGCTGGCCATCGGACCGCGCATCCGCCGCGGCGTCGTCGATTCCAACAATTACAACCACACGAGCATGATCCGCACCATCCAGGAAATTTTCCGGATTCCGCAGAAGACCCGGGCGCTGGAAGCCGCTCGCGCCATGACGAGCGTGTTCGCTGCCAAACCGGACCTGACGCCGTACCAGCACCTGGTGCCGGGCGTTGCCCTGGACGAGATGAATCCGCCGCTGAAGGCGCTCGGCGGCCGTCAGTTGTGGGGCGCCCGGCAATCCATGGCGATGAACTTCAAAGACCTGGACGACGCGCCGCCCCAGACTCTGAACCGTATTCTCTGGTGGGACGCAAAAGGCTGGAACACGCCATATCCGAAGTAGTAGGATACGAACAGGAGCGCTAACTGACTCACGCCGACCTGAAATCGCCTCGCGAAATCCGAACCGAAGCGCCCACCTGGCTCATCGCCGTGCGCGCGGCAGAATCGAAAAAAGCCACCGACATCAAGGTGCTGGATCTTACCGCGGTGACCAGCTTTGCCGATTACTTTGTCATCTGCACCGGCGCCAACCAGCGCCAGATCCAGGCCATCAGCGATGAGATCGGCATGCAACTCAAACAGCATGCCCGTGAACTGCCGAAGAGCGTGGAAGGTTACAACCAGGCGGAATGGGTGCTGGCCGATTACGGCGATCTGCTGATTCACATTTTTTCGCCGCGGGCGCGCGAATACTACGATCTCGAACGCCTGTGGCGCTCCGCGAAGACGGTCGAAGTTCCGGCTGAGTGAAGATCTACCTTTATTTCATCGGCAAGCCGAAGGACGCGCACACGAATGCCGTGGCGGCGGATTTCGTTTCTCGCATCGCGCACTATTGCTCGTGTGAGATGCGGGAAATCCGGCCAGACCGCAACGATCCATGGGAGCGGCATCCATCGGCCCGGAAGATCCTGCTTGATCCGGCGGGCAAAGCGATGGATTCTGCCGCCTTCGCCGGCCTGATCTCCAGGGCTGAGATGGAAGGCCGCGATCAGGTGTTCCTGATCGGCGGCCAC
>Ga0335083_10008735_pt1 | contig 12349 bp, 10 predicted proteins | sample Lox_Sample_42_FD_206716 | JGI IMG/M metagenome (GOLD analysis project Ga0335083, IMG submission 206716) | Soil microbial communities from Loxahatchee National Wildlife Refuge, Florida, United States - Lox_Sample_4.2 | ecosystem: Environmental > Terrestrial > Soil > Wetlands | place: USA... | reverse complement strand
GGCACGCTTCGGCGCAAATGCCGGACAGCCGAACCCGAACTTTCTCAACGCTGAGTTGTTTGAGGGCGCATTCCTGAAACCGTGTGAGGAAATTCGGAACAAAGTAGGGGTGCTCATGTTTGAATTCTCACGCTTCTGGCCAAGCGATTACGAACATGGGCGTGATTTCGTCCGCGACCTCGACGGGTTTCTTGGCAAGCTGCCGAAGGGCTGGCCCTACGCGATTGAAATGCGAAACAAGCACTGGCTCACCCCTGATTATTTCGGCTGTTTGAACAAACACGGAGTGACGCACATTTACAATTCATGGGATGCCATGCCCCCTATAAGTGAGCAGATGGCTTTGCCGGGCAGCCGAACAAACCCGAAGCTGATCGCCGCGCGCTTCCTATTGAAGCCGGGTCGGAAATATGAGGATGCGGTGAAGACGTTTCAGCCATACGACAAAGTTAAGGAACCGAACCCAGAGGCACGCAAGGCAGGCAGGACGCTTGTCTCGGTAGGAACGGATGCAGCCGGCTGCGAGATATTCGTTTACGTAAATAATCGTTTGGAGGGCAATGCGCTCGAAACGATTGACGCGATGTTGGAGGAGGACTGACTGCTTCGTCATGGCTGAGGAATTTGCCCACGAATTGGCCTACTCGCCTCGGCTTGACCGCAATTGACGTGGGATTTAGCCTGGCTTCATCATGAAAGCAACCTTTCGCTTCCTGGCAATCTTTGCTCTGCTCACGGGCATTCAACACAGTTTCGGAAATGATGCTGATTTATCCAGACTTGCTGCGGCAAACAACGATTTTGCCTTCAAATTGCTCAAACAGCTTGCCACAGAACAATCCGGTGTCAGCATCTTCATTTCGCCATACAGCGCCGCCACGGCGTTACAAATGGTTGGCAACGGTGCGGCGGGCCGGACAAGGGCGGAAATGCAACAGGTTTTGGGGACGTACGATTTGTCCACTGCCGCTTTGAATAAGGCGAGCAAAGCCGCTGCCGATTTGCTCGATTCGAGCGACACCAACCTGATTCTTACCACGGCCAATGCGCTATGGTATCGGCAGGGAGTCGCGATAAAACCCGGTTTCACCAACGCCAACGGGAAATTCTTTGACGCAACGGTCATGGCGCTGGATTTTAACAACCCGACAGCGGCAGAAGCAGAAATTGACCAATGGGCGAGCGACAAGACGCATGGGCGAATTCAAGGAATCGCCGACGGTATGATTGACTCCTATACGGATTTGATTCTCGCCAATGCCATTTATTTTAAAGGGAAATGGGAAGACCCATTCGACGCCAAGCTGACGCAAGACCGCCCGTTCCATCCTGCCGCTGGCGGTCAAAAAAATCTTCCAATGATGGAGATGTCAAAAACATTCGCGTATCGCAAAGGCACGGACTATCAGGCGGTGCGCCTTCCCTACGTGGGCTACAATCTAGCGATGTATGTTTTCCTGCCCGATGCCGGTTCCAGTCCCGAAAAGCTGCTTCAAATTATGAATGGCGACAAATGGCGGCGTGTGACAATGCCGGGCTTCGGCGACTGCGAGGGAACGGTGGTGTTGCCAAAGTTCAGACTCGAATATGCCGCAGAGTTTAACCAGCCGCTAAACGCTCTCGGCATGAAAACGGCGTTTAACATAAAGAAGGCAGACCTTTCGGGAATGTTCAGCGACCCGCATTGCATCTCCGAAGTTCGGCAGAAAGCCTTTATCGAAGTGAACGAAGAAGGCACCGAAGCGGCAGCGGTGACGGGTGGTGGGGTTATGGCCGGAATGGAACCTGCTCCTCCTCCGCCGTTCAAAATGATCGTGGACCGTCCGTTTTTGTTCGCCATCGTGGACGCGCGCAGCGAAATGATTTTGTTCATGGGCTTGGTAAACGACTTGTGACGCGACGACGGCCTGTTGACAGGTGGTCTTCGGTATATTATCCATTTGGATAGTATATGACCGAGTTGACCAAAGCCCAACGGCGTGTGCTGGACTTCATCCAGACAGAGATGGATGCCGCCCGGCCAGTTCCCACTTTGCGCGAAATTGCCGTCCGGTTTGGATTCAAAGGCCATCGCGCTGCGGCAGCCCACTTGGACGCGCTCAAACTTAAGGGCTTCATTGAATCCGAACCGGGCAAGGCGCGAGCGTTGCGTGTCACGTCTCCGCTGGCCAAACTACGCAGTCGCATCGTTGACATCCCGGTGTTCGGTTCGATTCCGGCAGGGACGCCACAGACCCGCGAACAGGACGTCGAAGGCTGCGTTTCGGTGGACTTGGAGAGCATTGGATTCAAACCGACACGGAACACGTTCGCATTACGGGTGATAGGCGATTCAATGATTGGCCGTCACATTCTCAACGGCGACCTTGTGGTTTTGGAACACGGGCCGGACCCACGCAACGGCCAGATTGTGGCCGCGTTGATTGACGGCGAAAGCACGCTGAAGACGTTCATTGTGAAAGGCGGCAAGCCCTACCTGAAAGCCGAGAACCCGAAATATCCAAATCTCATTCCGGCCCAGGAATTGATGATCCAGGGTGTGTTCAAGGCGCTTATCCGAAAGGCGAAGGAATGAATGTCGCGCACGATTGTTCATCTGGACGCGGATGCGTTCTTTGCATCGGTTGAACAGGCAGCGGATAGCCGGTTAAGGGGCAAGCCAATAGCCGTTGGAGGCGAGACACGCGGCATCATTGCCTCAGCGTCCTACGAAGCTCGGAAGTTCGGCGTCTATGCTCCAATGCCCACGGCGCGGGCGCGAAAGCTTTGCCCCAAGCTCATCGTTCTGCCCGGTGACTACGAACGTTACGAACAGTTTTCCAACTGGATGTTTGGCTACGCCTACGATTTCACGCCTGACGTGGAACAAACTTCGATTGACGAAGGTTATTTCGATCTGACAGCCAATCGCAAAAGGCAGCCAGTCGAAATCGCGCTGACCATTCGCAAAGCGATTGGTCAATCACTCAAAATCACCGTCAGCGAAGGCATCGGCGCGAATAAACTAGTCAGTCAGATTGCGTCCAAGTTGGGCAAACCCGCTGCGTTTGAATCTGTGCCGGATGGGCAGGAGAAACAATTTCTGCATCCGCTACCGAACAAATGGTTGCCGGGCATCGGGCCAAAGACTGCCGTGCGATTGAACGCGGCGGGACTAGCCCAAATCGGGCAGGTCGCCGCAACGCCTATTGATATGCTCGCGTTACTGCTTGGGAGCCAGGCGCCTGTCATGCGACAGTTTGCCAATGGCGTTGACGAACGCCCATTGATTCCTGCCCGTGAACCGCAGAAGTCCTACAGTCAACAAGAGACGTTTAATGAGGATGTGACGGACGAAGAATATGTCGAAGCTGTGCTCCGGCACATGGCCGACCGTCTGTTTGCCACGGTACGCGAGGAAGGCCGAAGCGTGCGCACTCTAGCCGTGAAAGTGCGTTACAACGACCGCGACGAAAATCAGCGGGCTGAGAGTTTAACTGAACCCACGGACCTTGAAACGGATGTCTACGGGCGATTGCGCGGGTTGTTGCGCGAGGCCTGGCAGCGGCGCGTAAGCTTACGGATGGTGTCGCTGAAATTGTCCAACGTGTACGACGAGGTGTTTCGCAGCGAGTTGCCGTTGGAAATCAATGGACGGAATCATGCCGCGCGCGAACGGCTTGCCGTAACACTCGACGAATTGCGTCGCAACAAAGGCTGGTCGGCGGTCATGCGCGGGCATGATTTGCGATTGCGCGGTGCGCCTAGAGACATCGTGAACGAGCGGGCGAAGCCGCAACTCAAAATCCGTTTCGAGATTCAGCAGCGGAACGCGCCTGCCGAAGCCGCGACCTACATTCCTTTGCGCGTCAACAGCTATTACACGTTTCTCGATTCGACGCTATCACCGGCTGCCATAGTCAATTGCGCCAAGCAGCATGGTCTGTCGGCCGTCGCCTTGACCGACATCGGCAATTTGCATGGCGCGGTGGAGTTCGCGCAGGTGGCGAAAAGCGCAGGTATCAAACCAATTTTCGGAACGGAATTACAGGTTGGACAACATCCGTTGTTGCTTTACGTCGAATGTGCGCGCGGCTATCACAATCTCAATCGGCTGTTGTCACTCCGGGCCGAAAAGGATAGCCAGGAAGGTGCAGTTGCGGCGCAGCAACGCCGTCCTATCCCGTTTGAACGTCTGGACGGTCTTACAGACGGTTTGATCGCTGTCAGCCCTGACTTGCGGCTGGCCTCATTGTTCCCCGGTCGTTTCTACCAGATGGCCGCAAAACGAGCCGAAACGAGCTGCTTCCCCGTCGTCGCGTGTCCTGCGATTCACTACGCCGGCCCCGGCGACAGACTCAAATACGACATCGTACAATCCATCCGCACGCTGACGTTGCTCCGCCAGGAACACTCGGACAAGCGCAGCGACGGAAAGTTTCATTTCCGCGCACCGACAGAAATCGCCGCAGCGTGCAAGGAACACCCCGACTGGTTGACCCACTCTTTGGAAATCGCCGAAAGGTGCAATTTCGAGATACCCTTTGGCAAACCGCAGTTCCCCGCATTTGTGCCGCCGGATGGTTCATCGCCACGCGAATTTCTCCACCGGCTCGTTCTGGACGGCCTGCGGCGACGCTACGGTGAACGCGCTGCTGCCATGCGCGCGCAGGTTGAACAGGAATTGAGCATCATTAGTGCCGTTGGCTACGAAGAATACTTTCTGGTCGTTTGGAACATCCTGCAAGATTGTCGTGCGCATGGCATCGAATGGATCACACGCGGCAGTGCAGCGGACTCGCTGGTGTGTTATTGCCTGGGAATCTCTGATGTTTGTCCCATCCGCTTCGGCCTCTACTTCCGGCGCTTTCTGAATCAGGAACGCATGGCGCTAAACAAGCTGCCGGACATTGACATTGATTTCCCACACGACCGCAAAGACGACGTCGTGGATCTCATCTTCGCCAAATACGGCCGGGAGCAATGCGCTGTTGTCGGCGGCTTCTCGACGTTCCAGGCCCGGAGTGCCTTTGCTGATGTGGCGAAGGTCCTTGGCATGGCCGAACGCGAGGTGCGCCGTTTCACCGAACATTTCCCATGGAGCTTTGGCGGCGGCTGGATACCGGCTGAACACACGCCCAGCGGCGGGGTGAAGTTGCGCGAATTGCTCGCGGCCAGTCCCGAAAACCGCGATTTGCCATTGAACGAAGAACCGTTCAAGACCGCGCTCGACATGGCCGAGTTTCTGGACGGCTTTCCACGCTATCCGAAGATGCACCCGTGCGGCGTGGTGCTTTCACGCCAGCCGATGCACGAACTGACACCGACATTCATTTCCAACAAGGGCTATCCCACCACGCATTTCGACATGGACGCCGTAGAAGTCATCGGCCTGGTGAAGATCGATGTTCTGGCGCAAGGCGGACTGGCGGCGATGCGCGACGTGAAAACGGCACTGGCGCAACGCAGCGTCAGTGTGGATTTTAAGGCGCTTGAGCCGTGGCAAGACCCGCAGGTTTGGGATCTGATTTCCGGCGGCGCGCGCGCGGTGCATCACATCGAAAGCCCGGCCATGACCAGCTTGTGCCGCCAGTGCAACGTGCGCGACATTGACACGCTCATCGCCATCGTCAGCGTCATCCGGCCCGGCGCGGCTAACGAGGGCAAGAAGCTGGCGTTCACACGACGGTATCAGGGGCTTGAACCTGTAACCTATCCGCATCCGTCGCTTGAACCCGTATTGCGCGACACGTTCGGGCTGGTGATTTATGAGGAACACATCCTGCAAATCTGCGAGGCCTTTGCAGGCCTGCCACCAGGCCGGGCGGATGTTTTGCGGCGCGCGTTGAACAAACAGAAATTCACCGTCATAGCGGAGATTCGGGAGGAATTCTTTGCGTCGGCAAAGGCTCGCGGGCACGCTCCGGAGAAGATTGAGGAAGTTTGGGGACTGGTTGCAGGCTTTGCTGGCTACGCCTTTTGTAAAGCCCATTCGACGGCCTATGGCGTCGAGGCGTATCAATCCGCCTGGCTCAAACGAAATTATCCGACGGAATTCATGGCAGCGGTGCTGACCAATGGCAAAGGATTTTACGACCCGCTTGTTTACGTTCTCGAAAGTTACCGGCTCGGATTGAAATTCCTGCCGCCGATGGTCAACAAACCGGGACCGCAATTCACGGCGGATGACAACGCCATCCGCGTGCCGTTGACTAGAACGAAGGGATTGACGGAACGTATGATTAAACGGCTGTTGGCTGAGCGCGAGCGCGGGCCGTTCATTTCGCTGACCGACTTTTATTGTCGCGTGAAGCCGTTGCCGGAAGAATTGGAAGCGATGATTCGCGCGGGTGGTTTTGATGAGTTCGGCCAGACACGAACAAGACAGTTTTGGGAAGCGCAGCAGCTACAGAAGTTGGAAGGCAGAAGGCAGAGGTCAGAAGTCAGTAATCTGGAATTTGATTTTGAGGCTGGCAAGAATCCGGTTTCGGATTTCTTCAAGCAGAATCCTTCGTTACTGCGCGAACCGACACGCCGCGAACGGCTGGAGGCCGAAACGGAACTGTTTGGCTACGCCGTGAGCGGGCATCCGTTGGAATTATTCGATGACGTGGCCTGGGAGACTTATTGCCCGGTCGGGCGACTCGGTGAACACATCGGCGAAACGGTGGTGACGTGCGGGTTGGTGGTGGAACAACGCACTCATCACCAGATCACCGGCGAGCCGATGAAATTCCTGACGCTGGCGGATTGGACGGGCATGGTGGAAACAGAATTGTTCGCGCAGACCTACAAAAGCTACGGGCTGGCGACAGTGCGCTATCCGGTTTTGGAGGTCGAAGCGAAAGTTGAAGCGTTTCAAAATGGCCGGGGTTTTACGTTGCGCGTGTTACGGGCGGGGAGACCGAGATGTCTTCGATGAACAAACACGATTGGGAGGAGGTAATGGTAGTGACCCGGATGGTTACTTCAAGATCAAGCCAAAAAAACAACACACGGGACAATAGGCAGAGCCTAAGTCGAGCGTCGCGCCGGTACCTCGCCTAAAATTCGGAAAAGGACATCACGCGGTTGCTGCGACTTCGGAGGCGGACAGCTTTACGCCGCAAAGAATCGAGAAGGCGGTTGACCGCTTCCTGATTTTGGCAAAGTTGGGAGATAATTGTGTCAATTCCTCAGTGACCTCGCATATTGAGATTATAACGAGACGGTAGTTTTCCGGTGCTCCAAGCCGAACAAAAAACTGTTGACAATTACCGCATTTTTGGTATTTTCTGTCTTGACAGAAGTGAGAGAAATATGAAGGCGCTCAGCCCAGTCCAGCAAAAGTTCATTCTCCATTGGGGCGAAATGGGGACGCGCTGGGGCATCAACCGCACCGTGGCCCAGACCCACGCGCTGCTCTTCATCTCGCCCAAGCCCCTGAATGCGGACGAGATCGTGGAGGCGCTGAGCGTAGCCCGCTCCAATGTGAGTACCAGCCTCAAGGAGTTACAAAGCTGGGGCATCGTAAAGATGGTTCATGTCCTGGGTGACAAACGCGATCATTTCGAGTCCATGAGGGACGTCTGGGAGATGTTCCGTGTGGTCCTGAACGAACGAAAGCGAAGGGAAATCGACCCTACGACGCAAATGCTCAACGAGTGCATCGCCGAGGCCGGAAAGGACAAGCAGACTGATGCCTACACCCAGCAACGACTGAGCGACCTGCGGGAGTTCTTTGAAACGACCTCCGCCTGGTATGTGCAGATCCGCCAATGGCCGACCAGCGCGATCGTGAAATTTGTAAAAGTGGGTGACAAGGTGTTGAAGGTCCTTGGATTTGGCGGGTAAGAGATATTTTATTGCCGATATATTTCTGTGAATACTGAACTTACAGAAAATGTGAAAGTCGAGGGCTGGGTGCTCTACGATGCGAATTGTGATTTTTGCTCCCGGCTGGCCCGGCGTTTTCAGCCTTTGCTCGCCCGTCGGCACTTTGAACTGCTGCCGCTCCAAACGCCTTGGGCCCGCGCCAGACTCGGACTGGAGGATCCCCGGCTGCTGGCGGAAATGCGGTTGCTTTTGCCGGATGGAACCAGTTTCGGCGGGGCGGACGCGTTGATTGAAGTCGGCCGACGCTACTGGTGGACCTGGCCGCTTCGTCAACTGACCCGCGTGCCCGCGGTGAAGGAATTGGTTCGAGGGGGCTATCGGTGGATGGCGCGCCGGCGCAATTGTGGCGCCGACATTTGCAGCGTAGAAAATCTAAAAGCCGGAAACGGACACCACGGGTTCCTGGATTTTTTGCCACTGCTGATTTTGCCTTTGTTGGTGCTGCCTCTTAGGAACCGGTATGCCGCATGGATTTTCATGTGGATGATGGCTTTCACACTGTATGCCGGATGCAAATGGCTGACCTACCGCCGGGCGGCAGAGCGTGGTAGGCCATTCAATTTGCCGCGTACCCTCGGATATTTGTTTGCCTGGCCGGGCATGAACGCTGGGAGATTCCTGAACGAAAAGAACGTCCCGGAAAAACCGCATGGCATCGAGTGGGCGTTCGCCGCAACCAAAACCGGTCTTGGCATCGGATTGGTCTGGGGAATCACCCCGATGGTTTTCCCAGTCCATCCAATTCTCGCCGGATGGATCGGAATGATGGGCGCAATTTTCATTCTCCATTTCGGATTATTCCACATTTTATCGCTGGTCTGGCGACGAGCCGGTGTGACGGCAATGCCCGTCATGCAAAACCCGCTTAAGGCGTCGTCGCTGGCGGAGTTTTGGGGCAGGCGCTGGAACACCGCTTTCAACGAACTCGCATTTCGATTTGCCTTCCGCCCGTTTTGTCGGCTGGCCAGTCCCGCTACTGCAATGGTCCTCGCATTTGGCCTTTCTGGCTTAGTGCATGAGTTGGTGATTTCCCTGCCGGCACATGCTGGTTACGGCTTGCCCACCACCTATTTTCTTGTCCAAGGCCTGGGTCTGGCGACCGAGCACACTTCAATTGGCCGAACGATGGGCCTGGGTCGCGGCATGCGCGGCCGGTATTTCACCTTTCTCGTCGCAGCGGGTCCGGCGTTCTGGCTCTTTCATCCGTGGTTCATCAAGAATGTCATCCTGCCGATGCTGTTTGCCGTCGGCGCAACCTGAAAGGAAAGATGAAACTCATCACCCTAACTGTGCTCCTCCAATTCGCCGGCCTTTTGCACCTGGGCCTGGCCTGCGCCGGCGCACTCATGCCGCGGGCAGTCAATCTGCGCTCGCATATCTCCGTTTTGCCGCCATTCATCCGGCGATTGTTCTGGGTCTATTACAGCTTCATCGGCCTGTGCCTGGTGAGTTTCGGCCTGGTTTCGTTCACCTTTGCCGGAACACTGGCGGCGGGCGGCGGACTGGCCCGAGCCGTGTGCGCGTTCCTCACCGTATTTTGGACGGTAAGGTTGTTTGCCGCCACATTCATCTTCGATGTGCGGCCATACCTGACCAACAGCTTCTGGCGGCTTGGCTACCACGCCACTAACGTCGTTTTCGCCTATCTACCGGTCGTTTATGCGTGGGCGGCTTTGAAAGGCGGCCCAAGATGACTGTAAATTCTTTATGCCGAAGCTTCTGGCGGCTCATGAAATTGCTGCCCGTTTTTCACAAGTCTGGGCCGGTCAAGTTGAACATGCCCGACTCGAAAAGGGCCAAATATCGTTCCGGCAAAAGGACTGTGTTTTTTGAAATGCCGTGAAAAGCTTATGAAGGCTATCACACCAACCATGCATGGGATCATAGACCGCCGGATGTTGGTAAACTTTCGGGTCCGACCCGACGCCCTGAGCAAACTATTACCCCCATATTTCCGGCCAAAGCTGGTGAATGGCTGGGGAGTGGCCGGGATCTGTCTCATTCGTCTGAAAGACATCCGACCGCGTGGTTTCCCTGCGGCTTGCGGTCTCACATCGGAAAACGCGGCGCATCGCATTGCCGTTGAATGGGACGAAGATGGCATCATCCGTGAAGGGGTTTTCATCCCGCGCCGCGACACGTCGTCGGTCTTGCAAGTGTTCGCGGGCGGACGGCTCTTTCCCGGCGTTCATCACGTGGCCGATTTTGTGGCGATTGAAGCACACGACAACTTTGAATTACGGATGCGTTCGCACAACGGCGCCGCCTGGGTCGAACTGCGGGCGCGCCGCGGCTCCCAAATACCCGACACTTCCATCTTCCCGTCGCTGGTTGAAGCCTCGGAATTTTTTGCGCGTGGTTCAATCGGCTATTCCGCCACGCAAAACCCTAATTGCTGTGATGGCCTGGAATTGCACACTTCCCGATGGCACGTCGAGCCGCTGGAAGTCCAGTCGGTGAAATCCAGCTTCTTCGACGACGCGAACCGGTTTCCGGACGGAACAGTCCATTTCGATTGTGCGCTGTTGATGCGAAACATCGAGCACGAGTGGCGCGTCCTCCCGCGCATGGAAAGATGAAAATGAAACGGATCCTTAGTGGCAATAGTTCTGGTTTTCTCAGCTATGCGCCAAGCATTAGGACATTTGCAAACCAGGACGGAGGCTGAATGAATACCACCATTTCCCCCAAACACAGAGTTTGCTTCTCCCAAGAGCCAAGCGGCGCGGCGCAGGAACGGTTATTGTCGCGGCGCGGGGAACCGCTGTTTTTTGCGGGGTGGGAGCGGGCACTCATGATTCATTTTGAAGTGGACGCCGAAGCCCTGCAACGCGACGTGCCCTATCAGCTCGATTTGTACGAAGATCGTGCGTTCGTCAGCCTGGTGGCATTCACGTTGCACAAAATGAGACCGCGCTGGGGTGGGGCACTGGCCGCGAGGATGTTGCGACCGATTGCAACACACGCTTTTCTCAACGTCCGGACATATGTCTGTCACGGCGGCGAACCGGGAATTCACTTTCTCGCGGAATGGCTGTCCAATCGTCTGGCGGTGAAACTGGGTCCAGCCACGTTCAGCTTGCCGTATCATCACGGTCACATCGCGTACCACCACGACTGGGAAAACGGTGCCGTTCGAGGCGAGGTTGCCGACGTGGGCAGCGGTAATAAGCTGGCGTACCGTGCCGAGCTATCCAGGCCGGCTGCTTTCCGACCGTGCGAGTCCGGCTCGTTTGACGAATGGCTCATGGAGCGCTATACCGCTTTTAATTCGGCCGGCGGCCGAAAACGATTTTTTCGAGTATGGCATCCGCCGTGGCTGCAGCATCCCGCCAAATTGACGCTACTGGACAACTCGTTGCTCACTCAGAAGTGGTCTTGGTTTCACAAGGCAGAGTTGTTGGGCCGCGGCCATTTTTCTCCAGGTTTTGAGAACGTGTGGATGGGGCGTCCGCATTCGGTTCTTCGCGAAGAAGCATCGAAATGGTTGTAAAGCAACGTCATAGAGTCTTTGATCTACGCCACGCATTGAATATCGGGGGATAAGTATGACCAGTATCGCTCTGTTTAAGTGTCTGCAACTTAGCCAAATTCCGCAACTACAAGACTCAAATCCAAAACAGCCAAATTTCATTGTGTCAATTTCGGAATGACCCGTTCCGCCAATTCCTCTGCCGCATTTTGGAGGGCAGTTTTGGCTGCTACATGCTCGGCCAAATCCACTGCAACGCTGGTCTGGCGATCTACGTCGATAACTGAGTTCGTGGAGACTTTGCGCACTTTGATTTCAATCCTGGCCCGGCAGCTCTGCAGGTTACCTTTTTGCATACCGAATTCACTGAATGCTTCACCAGTGATTTCGTAGTCTGGTTTTTCCGGCGATTGGTCGTCTAAGACGGTGAATCCACACTGCTGTAACATCATTGATAATTCGGTTTGCGCAGCCGGATCAATGACAAAGCATCCAATATGCTGCTCGGTTAACATTGCAACATGTCGAAGCCCGTCGATGACGATCTCCCCGCCTCCAGTCCAGTGGAAAATTAGTAACTCCTTGTGCTTTCAGGGCGTTTATGCTCGCAGAAATGTCTCCTGCGCCAGATCTTCGGCGTCATCAAGTGATCCTGTCATCCGAAATGCCAGTGTATGCACCATCTTTTGATATTGTCTAACCAGCGCAGCATAGGCCTCCGTATCACCGGCGAGGCTATCCCGAATCCAATTGAGTTCGTCGTCCGGCGGGGCCATGCACACGATTTTAATGGATTAGACCAATAAGGGCGGCAAGTCCTTTGAAAAATCATTTCTCATTGCCATAATTTAAGGTTCTCCTTTGAAAGCCCGGTCGAGGACGGCGGGGAGCAAAGGCGTGCAACTCGGCGGCGGTCTCGGCTTGCAGGTGCTTCAGCATGTTCACTTCCGCTTGCAACGCGTCCGGCTTGGCCGAATCGGGGGTGCCATCTAGTTGCAGCAATTCGGTGCTTACAACCAAACC
>Ga0335083_10008734_pt1 | contig 12351 bp, 11 predicted proteins | sample Lox_Sample_42_FD_206716 | JGI IMG/M metagenome (GOLD analysis project Ga0335083, IMG submission 206716) | Soil microbial communities from Loxahatchee National Wildlife Refuge, Florida, United States - Lox_Sample_4.2 | ecosystem: Environmental > Terrestrial > Soil > Wetlands | place: USA... | reverse complement strand
GGCCCCCTCGGCCTCCGGCTTCTTCGCCGCGTACTTCCGCACGTCCACCGTGCCGCCGTAGTTGTGCGTCTTCTTGATCAGCCCGGTGACACTGACCTTGTGCTCGGCGTAGGCGGGCAGCACCTCCTGGTCGGGCCCCTGGAGGAGGAAGACCAGCTCGCGCTTGTCCCGGCCCACGACGTGCAGCGTGGGAAGGCCGTCCTTCACCACCAGCCGTCCCTTGAGGCTCCCCTCCCCGGTGACGCCCCGCCCCGCGGCGGCGGTGAGGATCTGCTCCATCTCGCGCCGGGTGAGCGCCTCGCCCACCGGGGGGAGCCGGGTGGCGCGCGGGCGCTGCTTCTCCACCGCGCGAGCCGGCTGGATGGGTGCGACCGGCCTCGCCGCGCGCAGGTGAGCCACCGCCTTCGCCACCCTGCGCTTGGCGCTCTTGAACAGCCCCACCTTCTTGGAAGGCTTCCTCGCCGGAGCTCTCGAGGGCCTCTTTTTCGCCCCGGCTCCGGTCCTGCCCTTCGACGTCACGCTGCTGGCCTCTAACGTGGCGTCCCTGCCCTGTCAATCTAAGTCCCTCAAAGTCCTGAAGATTCATGGCAGACTGGGGGTCGAAAGCCCATGGACCAGGCCCTGACCAGCACCGAGGAGGCGCAAAGCCGGATCCTCGAGGCCTGCCGGCCGCTCCCGCCGGAGGTGGTGAGCCTGGAGGAGGCGCTCGGCCGGGGAGCGGCCGCAGACGTGGTGGCGCACGTCACCCAGCCCCCGTGGGACAACTCGGCAATGGACGGCTACGCGGTGCGCGCCGAGGACGTGGGCCGGCCGCCCGTCCGGCTGCGGGTGGTGGAGGCCATCTTCGCTGGCCAGGTGCCCACCCGCGCGCTCGGGCCAGGGGAGGCGGCTCGGATCATGACCGGCGCTCCGGTTCCCGCCGGCGCCACGGCGGTGGTGATGCAGGAACGCGCCCGTGCCATCGCCGGGACCGGCCTCGGCGAAGTGGAGGTTCTCGAGGCTGCGGCCGCAGGAGCCAACATCCGGGCGGCCGGGGAGGATGCGCGCGCCGGCGAGGTGCTCCTCGCCGCGCGCACCCCGCTCGGCATCCCGGAGCTGGCGCTGCTCGCCGGCCAGGGCCTGTCCCGGGTGAGCGTGCCGCGGCGGCCGACGGTGGCCATCCTCGCCACCGGCGACGAGCTGGTCGAGGTCGACGCGCTCGCTCCGGGGAAGATCGTCGACACCAACACCGTCGCCCTGGCGCTCGCCGTCCGGCGCGCGGGGGGCATTCCCACCCGCCTCGGCATCGCCCGCGACACGCTCGAGGACGTGGAGCGGCTGCTGCGTCCCGCCCTGGAGGCCGACGCGGTGCTCACCAGCGCCGGCATGTCGGTGGGCGAGCGGGACTTCGTGCGCGCCGCCTTCGACCGCCTCGGCGTGAAGAGCGAGTTCTTCGGGGTGGCCATCAAGCCGGGCAAGCCCTTCGCCTTCGCCCGCCGCGGCTCGACGCTCGTCTTCGGCCTCCCCGGCAACCCCACCTCGTCGATGGTGGCCTTCGAGCTCTTCGTCCGTCCCGCGCTGCGCCGCCTGGTCGGCCACGCCGACGTGCTCCCCGTCCCGGTGGCGGCCCGAAGCGGCGTGGCGCTCAAGAAGCGGCCCGGGCTGGCACACTACGTCCGCGTGCGAGCCACCTGGTCCGAGGGCGAGCTGTGGGCGGAGCCCCTGGCCAGCCAGACCTCCGGGGCGGTGCGCTCGGCGGCCAGCGCCACCCACCTCCTGCACTTTCCTCAGGAGGCGATTAGTCTGGATCGGGGAGCCGCCGTTCGGCTCTACCCGGTGTCCTGGAATTCCTGACACCTTTGAGGCATCTCGTGCATCTAAGCCTCTGGCCATGATCGATCGAACACCTCATCCCCTCCCGCGCCGCACCCAGCGCCTGGAGCTGTACAGCGAGGCTCCGCTCCCCACCGCGCGCGGCACGTTCCGCATCGTCGTCTTCCGGGAGAAGGGCTCGGCCCGCGAGCACGTGGCGATGGTGATGGGAGAGGTCTTCGGCCAGGAGGGGGTGCCGGTGCGCGTGCACTCCGAGTGCCTGACCAGCGAGGTGCTGGGAAGCCTGAAGTGTGACTGCCGCCAGCAGCTCGACCGGGCCCTGGACTTCGTCGCCTCGCGGGGCCGGGGGGTGGTCCTCTACCTGCGCCAGGAGGGCCGGGGCATCGGCCTGGGGAACAAGGTCAAGGCCTACGCGCTCCAGGCCAAGGGGCTGGACACGTACGAGGCCAACCGCCGGCTCGGCTTCCCCGACGACCTGCGCACCTACGACGTGGCGGCGGACATGCTCCGGCTGCTCGGCGTGCGGAGCGTGGACCTGATCACCAACAACCCCCTGAAGATCGCCGGCCTGGTCGAGGAGGGGGTCCCGGTGCGCAGCCGCATCCCTTCCCCGGCGTCGCACAATCCGCATAACGTGGACTACCTGCGGACCAAGCGCGAGCGCACGGGGCACCTGATTGAGCTCTTCGGGGAGGACGACCAGGCGGCGAGGGCGAGCTAGCGCCGCACGGCGCCCGGCCGGCAGCGATTTCCAGGTCACCTTCTGGGGCGTGCGCGGATCGATTCCCGCCCCGGGGCCCCTCACCAAGCGACACGGCGGCAACACGTCGTGCGTGGAGATTCGCTGCGGCGAGCGACGCCTGATCTTCGACGTCGGCTCCGGCGCGCGCGCCCTCGGGGAAACGCTGCGGGACCAGGGCGGCCTGGAAGCGGAGATCTTCCTCTCCCACTACCACTACGACCACCTCCAGGGCCTCCCCTTCTTCGCTCCGATCTTCGACGCCCGCAACCGCTTCGGGGTGCATGGACCGACCCGCGGCGGGCGAGACGTGCGGACCATTCTCGCCGGTCAGATGGCGCCTCCCTACTTCCCGGTCACCGCCGAGGAGGTGTTCCTGGCGCGGGTCGACTACCGGCCGGTGGCCGAGGCGGACGTGGTCGAGCTGGGTGAGGTCCAGGTACGAGCGCTCGAACTCCACCACCCGGGAGGCGCGCTCGGCTACCGCGTCGACTTCCGCGGCCACTCGGTGGTCTACGCCACCGACATCGAGCACGGGACGGCCGCCGACGGCCGGCTGGCCAGCTTCGCCCAAGGGACGGACCTCCTCATCTACGACGCCATGTACACCCCCGAGGAGTACGACGGTCCACCGGGCAAGGCCGGCTGGGGCCACAGCACCTGGGAGGCCGGTGCGGCGGTGGCCCGCGCGGCCGACGCCGGGCGGCTGGTCCTCTTCCACCATGACCCGGCGCGCGACGACGCGGCCCTGGGAGCCCTGGAGCGAACGGCGAAGAGGCACTGGACGAGGACCTTGGCCGCGCGGGAGGGCCTCACCCTCGCCGTCGGCGGCGCCCGCCGCGGCTGACTCAGCGCCAGGCAGGACCGGTGCGCGGGCTGGTGGCCCGGCGCACGGCCCGCCGCAGCCCGGCGAAGGGGAGCCGCTCCAGCGCCGCCTCCACGCTCGTCCAGGCCGCCGCGTCGTGCTCCGGGCCGAGCCGCACCGGGGCGTCCCCCTCCCAGGCCGCGGCGAAGGCCTCCTCCTCGGCCACCACCGGAACCTCCGAGCCGCCCAGCGCGAAGGCGTGGCGGTAGTCGAGGGGCCGCACCTCCAGCCTCCGCCCCGTCTCCTCCTCCAGCTCGCGCGCGGCGGCGCCGGCGGCCGTCTCGCCCGGCTCGCGCCGCCCGGTGACCAGCTGCCAGAACCCGCCGCGCTCCGGCGTCCGGTGCAGGAGGAGAACCTCGCTGCCGTCTCCACCGGCGCGGGTGACCGCGACGCTGACCGTCCTCTCCGGCGGCCCGGCCTCGGAGACCTCGGACTCCCACACCTCGGCGTAGGCGCGAACCAGAGCCGCCTCCACCGCGTCCCAGGCCGGCGCCCGCCCGAGCTCGGCCTCCAGCGAGGTGACCCCCGCCTCCTCGATGCCGCAGGGGAGGATGAGGGAGAAGTCCTCCAGGGCCGGGGCGACGTTGAGCGCGAAGCCATGGGTGGTGATCCAGCGCGCGATGTGCACGCCGATGGCGGCCACCTTGCGCGCGTCTCGCCCCTCCTCGCCCAGCCACACTCCCGGCCAGCGGGCGATGCGTCCGGCACGGACCCCGAGGGTGGCCAGCGCGCGGAGCAGGCCCTCCTCCACGCTGCGGACGTAAGCCCGGACGTCGGCGCGTGGACCGGAGAGGTCGAGGATGGGGTAGCCCACCAGCTGCCCCGGCCCGTGGTAGGTGACGTCCCCGCCCCGGTCCGTCTCGTGCACGGTGACGCCGCGCCGGGCGAGCACCTCGGGCGCGGCCAGGACGTGGCCGGGGCGCGCGCCGCGGCCGAGGGTGATCACCGGCGGGTGCTCGAGGAGAAGGAGGAGGTCGGGCACCGCCCCGGACTTCCGTGCACGGGCCAGCTGCGCCTGGAGCAGAAGGCCGTCCTCGTACTCCACCCGGCCGAGGCGGTGGACGCGCAGCGCGCGGGCGGCGCTCACCCCGCGTCCTCGCTGCCCCGGCCGCCGAGCAGGCCCTCCGCCCGGCGCAGGCAACCGGAGCAGATGAAGGCTCCGGCGGCGCCGGCCACCAGGGGCCCCACCTCGGCATCCGGGCGGCAGCAGAAGCTGCACCAGGCGGCGACCGCCGGGTCGGCCAGGACCGGCACCCGGTCGACCAGCCTCCGTCCGGGCTCGCCGGGAAGCTGCTCGGAGAGCCGCCGCGCGTGCCGCCGCAGCTGGGCCGCTCGATCGCCTCGCCCCTCGAGGTCGGCGGCGGCCGCGGCTCGCTCGAGCAGCGCCTCGGCCATCCCCAGGTCTCCGGAGCGCTCCGCCTCCTGCGCCAACCTCAACAGCTCCCGGGCATCCTCGGCCACCGCTCGCTCCCCTGTGGGCTCACGCCATGTCCAGGAGCAGGGTCTCCGGGTGCTCGAGGTGGTGGATGAGGGCGTAGGTCGCATCCGCGGCCAAGAGCCCGTCGATGACCCGGTGGTCGAAGGAGAGCGAGACGGTGGCCATCTCTCGGATGGCCACCTGGTCGTCGACCACCACCGGCCGGCGGCGGATGCGGTGCAGCCCGAGGATGGCCACCTCGGGGTAGTTGATGATCGGCATGGCGAACAGCCCACCGGAGGTCCCCAGCGAGGTGATGGTGAAGGTCCCGCCGGACAGCTCCTCCAGCTTCAGCCGCTTCTCCCGGGCGCCTGCGGCCAGCCGTGCGATCTCCTCGGCCAGCTGGCGCAGCGTCAGCCGGTCCACGTCCTTCACCACCGGGACGGTCAGCCCGTCGTCGGTGGCGGTGGCCAGGCCGAAGTTGTAGGCGCCGCGCACCACCAGCTCCTGCGCGGCATCGTCGAAGTTGGCGTTCAGCGTCGGGAAGCGCTTCATGACCGGCAACAGCGCCTTGAAGAGGAAGGGTAGGAAGGAGAGCCTGGTCTCCTCGCCCCCCGAGGCGAGCGCCTCGTTCAACCTCTTGCGGAGGCGCACTAGCTCGCTGAAATCCACCTCTTCGACGAAGGTGGAGTGGGGCGCCGTGAACTTGCTGCGCACCATCTTCTCGGCAATCTTCTTGCGCAGCCCGCGGAGCGGAATCCGCTCGTCGGGAGCGGAGTGCGGCAGGGGAACCAGCCGCGGCCGTTCCGCCGGCCCCGGGGCGGCACGCTCCGGCCCCGCCTCGAGCGCCGCCACCAGGTCCGCCTTGAGCACCCGGCCCTGCGGGCCGGTACCGGCGATGGCGCCCAGGTCGATGCCGTGCTCGCGCGCCATCCGGCGGGTGACCGGAGTGGCCAGCACCTTGGCCGCCTCGCGCTGTGGAGCCGCGGCGGCGGGCGCGCTCCTTGCGGCGGGGGCGGACGGGGCGGCGGCCACCGCCACCGCGGGCGCCGCGCCCTCCACCTCCAGCGTGACGAGCAGGGTGTGGACCTTGGCCATCTCCCCTTCCCGCCCGTGGACGCTGACCACCCGCCCGGCGCGCGGGCTGGGAACGGTGACCGTGGCCTTGTCGGTCATCAGCTCGACCAGGCCCTGATCCTCGGCCACGGCATCGCCGGGCTTCACCAGCCACTTCACGATCTCGCCCTCGACCACGCCCTCGCCCAGATCCGGCAGCTTGAACTCGAAGGTCGCCAAGGTCTCTCCAGGGTGCGGGACGGTGCCCGTCGTCAGGCGTGCCGCCCCTGCTCCATCAGCCCGCGGAGGAAGAACTCCGCCGCGCGGTAGCTGGAGCGTACCAGGGGACCCGCCGCCACGTAGAGAAAGCCCATCTCCGACGCGGCCTCCCGGTAGGCCTCGAACTCGGCCGGGGGGACGAAGCGCTCCACCCGCAGGTGGTACTGCGACGGCTGCAGGTACTGCCCGATGGTGAGCACGTCGACGCCCGCCTGGCGCAGGTCGCGGAAGGTCTGCAGAAGCTCGGCCTCCGTCTCGCCCAGGCCGACCATCACCGAGCTCTTGGTGTAGAGCCGCTCCGGGCGCGCCTTGAGGTAGGCCAGGACGCCGAGCGACTGCCGGTAGGTGGCCCTCCGGTCGCGCACGGTGGGGGTGAGGCGCTCCACGGTCTCCACGTTGTGGGCCACCACGTGCGGCCGGGCGACGGCCACCGTGTCCAGGTCTCGCTCCACTCCCTGGAAGTCCGGGATGAGCACCTCCACCGTGGTGCCCGGGCTCTCCCGGCGCAGCGCCTGGATGGCGGCGGCGAAGTGCCCCGCGCCGCCGTCCGGCCGGTCGTCGCGGTTCACCGAGGTGACGACGATGTAGTGCAGCCCGAGCTCCTTGACCGCCCTCGCCAGGCGGTCCGGCTCGTGCGGGTCGAGCGGCGGCGGCGCCCCGACCTTCACGTGGCAAAAGCGGCAGGCCCGGGTGCACACCTCCCCCATGAGCATCACCGTGGCCGTCCCTCCGCCCCAGCACTCGGCGATGTTCGGGCAGCGAGCCTCCTCGCACACCGTGGCCAGCTTGGTCTCCCGGACGATGGCCTTGACCCGCTCGTAGCCCTCCCCGTGGGGAAGGCGCACCTTCAGCCACTCCGGCTTGCCGGTGTCACGGGCCTGGGGAAGCGCAAAGCGATCGGGCGTTGCCATCCGGGGCCGGAGTGTAACTTCAAGCGCCGGCCGCCGCCCGTGCTCGAGCGTCCCGGCGCGGCTCGGGTGGCTGGTCCGGGGCGGACGGCGCCGGGGCGGCCTCTGCTTCGGGGGGCTCGCGCATCCTCCCGGCCACCTGGCCGGCGGGCCCCGGATCCGCGAATCAGATGTGGATCGGATGGCCGAGCGTGATCTCCGCCGTCTCGTGCATGATCTCCGAGAGCGTGGGATGGGCGTGCATCGTCCGGGCGATCTCCTCGGTGGTCGTCTCCAGCCGCAGCGCGACGCAGGCCTCGGCCAGCAGCTCGGTGGCGTGGGGCCCGACGAGGTGGACGCCGAGCACCTCGTCGTACTTCTTCTCCGCCACCACCTTGCACATCCCCAGGCCCTCCTCGGAGATGGCGGCCTTGGTGATGGCGCTGAAGGGGAAGATGCCGGTCTTCACGTCGTAGCCCCGCTCCCGCGCCTTCTTCTCCGTCAGCCCCACCGAGGCCACCTCCGGATAGCAGTAGGTGGCGTTCGGGGTGAGGTCGTAGTTGATGGGCACCACCTCTTTGCCGGCGATGTGCTCCACGGCCAGGATGCCCTCCGCCGACGCCACGTGGGCGAGCATCGGCGTGGGGACGACGTCGCCGATGGCGTAGACCCCTGGCTCGGTGGTGCGCATCAGCCCGTCGGTGGGGATGAAGCCCTTGTCCAGCTTGATGTTGGTGTTCTCCACGCCGATGCCGTCAGTCACCGGCGCCCGGCCCACGGCGGAGAGGAGGATCGACGCCTCCAGCGTCTTCGGTCCGGCCGGGGTCTGCATGCTCACCCGGATCCCCTTCCCTGCCGGCTCGACCTTCTCCACCCGCGCCGAGAGCTCGTAGTCGATCTTCCGCCTCCGGAACTGCTTCTCGATCTCCTTGCTCGCGTCCTCATCCTCGATGGGAAGGAGGTGGGGGAGGAATTCGAGGATGGTCGTCTTGGCGCCGACGTGCGCGAAGATGGAGGCGAACTCGCAACCCACCGCCCCGGCGCCGACGACGATGATGCTCTCCGGGATGGCGGGCAGCTCGAGGATGGAGTCGGAGTCGAAGATCAGCTTGTCGTCCACCGGGAGGGCGGGGATGGACTTGCACATGCTCCCCGAGGCGAGGATGGTCTTCTTCGCCTCCAGGACCTGCTTCTCGCCGGTGGCCAGGGCGACCTCCACCTTGCCCTTGCCCGAGATGCGCCCCTGCCCCTTGAACACCTGCACCTTGTTCTTCTTCATCAGGTAGTCCACGGCGTTGGCACCCTTGGTGACCACCTTGGTCTTGTGCTGCATGGCCTGAGCCCAGTTCATCACCGGATTCTTGAGGTCGATCCCGAACTCGGCGGCGTGCAGCACGTGGCTCCACAGCTCCGCCGTCCAGAGCAGGGCCTTGGTGGGGATGCACCCGCGGAGCAGGCAGGTGCCGCCGAGCCGGTTGTCCCGCTCCACGATCGCCGTCTTCAGGCCCAGCTGACCCGCACGGATGGCGGCCACGTACCCTCCCGGTCCGGAGCCGATGATCACCACGTCGAAGGTCTCAGCCACGTCGGTCGCCTCCTCCCCTGGTCAGCCAGGGGGCGCCGGGGGGATAACCCTCCGTGCCAGGGTGATCAAGGATTGCCTCGGGCATGACCCCCATGCGCTCGCTGCACACCCGGCCGCCGACGCTCCCGCCTCCTCCACGCTTTCCACTCCGGACGCTGATCCTGATGGTGCTCGCGCTGGCCGCCTTCGCTCACTTCTACTGGCGCACCCACCACGTGCCGCAGCGGCCGCCCGCCTCGGCCTCACCGCCCGACGTCGTGCTCCAGCCCGCTCAGAAGCGCTGACCGGCGAGCCCCCCGTTGCGCACCGGCTCGATGCCGGGGACGGGCGTCCCGCCGCTCCGAGTCGATCGCGTCTCGACCTTCGCCCCGACCCCCACGGCGGGCGCCGTGCCGGTCGGCACCGGCCGGAGCCCGCCCCCGGGAATTTCGGGCCAGTTCCTCGCCAGCGGACATTTCCGCCGGCATCCTTCCGGCCAAAGGGCGCACCGCCCGGGTGATGGATGCCCCGGAGATCGACCAGGGTTTTCTTGATAACCTGCCCTCGCTGGAGTCCACTCGACCCGCCTGGGGCCGGCTCGCCCCGTGGCTAACCGTGCAGGAGCCCCCCTAGGATGTCCTCCGTGGAGACCCTTGCGGCGCCCACCCGCATCCTCATCGTGGACGACGATGCCTCGGTGCGCGACGTGATCAGCGTCCTGCTCCAGGAGGAAGGGTACGAGTGCCGCACCGCGGCGGGCGCCGAGGAGGCGCTGGACATCGCCGCCCAGGAGTCTCCACCGCTGGTGATCAGCGACATGAAGATGCCTGGCCGGGACGGGATCTGGCTCCTGGAGGCCTTCCGCGAGCGCCATCCGGAGACGGCGGTGGTCATGCTCACCGGGTACGGGGACACCGAGGCGGCGGTGGACTGCCTGCGCCGCGGGGCGGTGGACTACCTGCTCAAGCCGCCCAAGCTCACCGACCTCATCCGGGCCATCGAGCGGGCGCTGGCCAAGCGGCGCATCGAGCTGGCCCGGAAGCGGTACCAGAAGAAGCTGGAGCGCAAGGTCCGCGACCGCACCGCCGAGCTGCGCAGCGCGCTCAAGGACATCGCCAACACCTACCAGAATACGCTCCTCGCCCTGGTGGCGGCGCTCGATGCCCGCGAGCACGAGACCTCCGACCACAGCCAGCGGGTGGTGAAGTACACCGCCGCCATCGCCGAGCGGCTCTCCATCCACGGCCCGGAGCTGGAGGAGATCGGCCGCGGCGCCCTGCTCCACGACGTGGGGAAGATCGGCGTCCCGGACGCCGTCCTCCTCAAGCCGGGCAAGCTGACCACCGAGGAATGGGGCGAGATGCGCAAGCATCCGGACATCGGCTACCAGATGATCCAGTCCATCCCCTTCCTCTCCACCCCGGCGACCATCGTCCTCTCCCACCAGGAGCGCTTCGATGGAGGCGGCTACCCGCGCAAGCTCCGCGGCCACGAGATTCACATCGGGGCGCGCATCTTCGCCGTGGCCGACACCCTCGATGCCATGACCTCCGACCGGCCCTACCGCAAGGCCACCACCTTCGAGAACGCCATGGCCGAGGTGCAGCGCTGCTCCGGGACGCAGTTCGACCCGGAGGTGGCGCGCGCCTTCGCCGACATCGGCGTGGAGGGGCTGCGAAAGATCCGGCTGGACATGGCCGAGGCGCGCGCCGCGGCCGCCATCCAGAAGGAAGCCGACGCCGCCGAGGCGGCGCTGGACGGCGCGCTCAAGGCGCTGCCCTAGCGCCTCAGCGGTAGAGCTCCGTGCCGGCGGCCCGGAACTCCTCGCTCTTCTCCTCCATCCCCTGGGCCAGAGCATCTGCCTCGCTCACCCCGTGGGCGGCGGCGTAATCCCGGACCTCCTGGGTGATGCTCATCGAGCAGAAGTGCGGCCCGCACATCGAGCAGAAGTGCGCCACCTTCGCGCCTTCCGCGGGGAGGGTGGCGTCGTGGAACGCGCGCGCCCGCTCCGGATCCAGGGAGAGGTTGAACTGGTCCTCCCAGCGGAACTCGAACCGCGCCTTGCTCAGGGCGTCGTCGCGGGCCTGCGCGGCGGGATGGCCCTTGGCCAGGTCGGCGGCATGGGCGGCGATCTTGTAGGTGATCACCCCCTCCTTCACGTCGTCGCGGTCGGGCAGCCCGAGGTGCTCCTTCGGCGTCACGTAGCAGAGCATGGCCGTCCCGAACCAGCCGATCATCGCCGCGCCGATTCCGCTGGTGAAGTGATCGTAGCCCGGGGCGATGTCGGTGGTGAGCGGGCCGAGGGTGTAGAACGGCGCCTCCTGGCAGGCCTCGAGCTCCCGGGTGACGTTCTCGTGGATGAGCTGCATCGGCACGTGGCCCGGCCCCTCGATCATCACCTGGACGTCGTGCTTCCAGGCCACCCGGGTCAGCTCCCCCAGCGTCTCCAGCTCGGCGAACTGGGCGCGATCGTTGGCGTCGGCGATGCTCCCCGGCCGGAGCCCGTCGCCGAGCGAGAAGCTGACGTCGTAGGCCTTGAGGATCTCGCAGATCTCCTCGAAGTGGGTGTAGAGGAAGTTCTCCCGGTGGTGGGCCAGGCACCACTTGGCGAGGATGCTCCCTCCGCGGCTGACGATGCCGGTCACCCGCCGGGCGGTGAGCGGGACGAAGGCCAGCCGCACGCCGGCGTGGACGGTGAAGTAGTCGACGCCCTGCTCGGCCTGCTCGATGAGCGTGTCCCGGTAGATCTCCCAGGTCAGCTCCTCGGCCTTGCCGCCCACCTTCTCCAGCGCCTGGTAGATGGGCACCGTGCCGATGGGCACCGGGCTGTTGCGGAGGATCCACTCCCGGGTTTCGTGGATGTCCTTCCCGGTGGAGAGGTCCATCACCGTGTCCGCCCCCCAGCGGATGGCCCACACCAGCTTCTCCACCTCCTCCTCGATGGAGGAGGTCACCGCCGAGTTGCCGATGTTGGCGTTGATCTTCACCAGGAAGTTGCGGCCGATGGCCATCGGCTCCAGCTCCGGGTGGTTGACGTTGGCGGGGATGATCGCCCGGCCGCGCGCCACCTCGTCACGGACGAGCTCCGGGGTGACCTCGGCGGGCAGCGCCGCGCCGAAGGAGCGTCCGGGGTGGGCGGGGCGCGCGCCGGCCTCGGCGCGGAGGTTCTCCCGGAGCGCCACCGCCTCCATCTCCGGGGTGACGATCCCCCGGCGGGCGTAGTGCATCTGGGTCACGTTCCGCCCGGGGCGCGCCACCAGGGGACGGCGGCTCCCCGGGAAGCGCAGACCTGCCAGCCGCGGGTCCTCCTCGTGGAGTCGCGCGGCGGCGCTGCTCAGCCGGGGGAGCTCCTCCACGTCGCCCCGGGCCAGGGTCCAGCCCCGCCGCAGAGGCTCCAGCCCGGCCCGGAGGTCGATGCGGGCCGTCTCGTCGGTGTACGGGCCGCTCGTGTCGTAGACCCGGATGTCGGGATTGGGCGTCTCCGCCGCCCCTGCGCCGTGCCCGGTCCGGGTCGGCGTCTGGGCGATGAGCCGCATCGGGACGCGCACCTCGGGATGGAGCGTCCCGCGCAGGTATTCCTTCCGCGATGCCGGAAGCGGCCCTCGCGTGATCCCGGCCAGCGCGGCCGGATCGACACTCAGCTTTCCGTGGCCCATGGCGTCCCTTGCGTTTCCTCCGCCGGAATGACCCGGTTCAGGTACGAGGGTTTCGGCGAACCGATCGCCGTCTCAG
>Ga0335083_10008733_pt1 | contig 12351 bp, 12 predicted proteins | sample Lox_Sample_42_FD_206716 | JGI IMG/M metagenome (GOLD analysis project Ga0335083, IMG submission 206716) | Soil microbial communities from Loxahatchee National Wildlife Refuge, Florida, United States - Lox_Sample_4.2 | ecosystem: Environmental > Terrestrial > Soil > Wetlands | place: USA... | reverse complement strand
TCGTCGGCATAGTTCCCCACCCTACGTCGCGCCCCTGACATTTTCGGGCCGCGCTATCCTGCCGCGGGTATGCGGCCCGCTTCCATCTCGAACTGGTTACGGTCGGCGGGGTAGACGGTCTCCGCGAACCGGATCGGCTTGCCATCTTCGCCGTAGCTGGTGCGCTGGAACTCGAAGATAGCTACCAGCGCCGTGTCCGACAGGCCGAAGAAGCCCCTCTCGTCCCCGCGGGGCGGCCGCGCGATGATCATGTCACGCCACCCCGCCTGCCTGACGCCAAGCGCGGATTCGAGGTACTTGAGCGCCCCTTCTCTCGGCCCGGCGCTGATGTCCTCGGGTACGAGCAGGGCAGTCGCGCCGCCCTCGGTCGCGAACTCCATCGGGTAGAAGATGGTCTGCAGGGACCACGGGGTCCCGTCGATCGACCGCTCCTGGTGGCGGCTGATGACCGGTGTTCCTTCTTTGACGGCCAGCCGCGAGGCGACCAGGGCAGAGGCAGGCTGAACCTCGACGCGCGGAGCGGTCTCCACCGGTTCCCGTCCCTGCCGCTGAACCTCTGACCGGTAAACCTCGTCTTCGAAACCGCCTGCCTCCGGGTCCAGGGTCAGCCTCGTGAGGAACGGCTGCATCTTCTCCACGACGAACGTGCCCTGGCCGGCCCGGGTCTCGACCAGCCCGCGGCTGACCAGGAACTTGATCGCGTCGCGGACGGTGTTCCGTGACACCTTCCCGTCCCGGCCGTACGCCTCCATCAGCTCGGCCTCGCTCTTCAACCGGTCGCCCGGGGCAAGCTCGCCGGCGTTGATCTGGCTGCGCAGGTCCTCAGCGATCTTCTTGTACAGAGTCATAGGCTCACCCATACCAACCGCCTAGTCTGATCTAATAGTGCCACCCGGTTAACAGTAACAGCATATCTAGCATATCTCAACCATCCACCTGATTATCTAGGTTTACTGAGTTGCGATATGGGCATAGGTGAACTAGATCAGACATACCAACAGGGGGTACCGGTCGGATCAACCCAGAGGGGGCGAGAGTCATGATCGGAAGCACCGCGATCGCCCTGGTGGCGACACCAGTGACGACTCATCTCGGTCCGGAGCCGTCGTACTGCGTCGGCAGGACCGTGCTAAGCAAGCCGCTGAGCCCGTCCCAATGGGCCACCTGCTGGAATTACGGCATGCATCAGCCGGCGCCTGGCTGGCTGACGCGGGCCGGCTACGAATTCGGGCACAGCGGGCTCCCGCTGCTCGCCGTTCTGGCCGTCATCGTGGTCGTCGGCATCCTCTTCGTCAGGAGGTGACCAGGCCTGCGTGACCGGCAGTTGCTCATACGCTCCTGCCGCCGCGCTAGGCCGGCTCCATGCCGTAGCGGCTCATCAGCGCCCGTTCGGCCTCCCGGCTGGGCGGCTCACCCGCCGACCAGAGCCGGTGCAGCTCCTCGAAGTAGGCGTCCATGGCCGGCGCGTGCAGCACCAGCAGCCGGGCCGGCGTGCCGCCCCCGTTCCCGAACGTGTGCGCCGCACCCCTGGGCACCAGCAGGAAGTCCCCGGCGCCGCCGGTCAGCTCCTCGTCGTCCAGCCGGAACATGACCGTTCCCGCCAGCACGAAGAACGCCTCGGAGCAGGTGACGTGCCGGTGCGGCGGGGGGGTCCTGGCGCCCGGCGGCACGGTCCGCTCCATGAGCGAGAAGTCGCCGCCGGTCTGGTCCGCCACGGCCTTGAACGCCATCACGTTTCCCCGCGCGGTCAGCAGGTGTCCCTGTCCCGGCGGCACGATACCAGTCATGCCTCCTCTTTTAGCACGGCCGCTGAACTATCCTGCGAGCGTGGCTGACCTGCTGGCGGAGGCGGAGGCCGAACTGTACACGGCCGACCCGGACGGCTTCACCGCGCGCCGGTCCGAACTCGCCGAGCGCGCCCGCGACGCGGGCGAACCCGCCGCGGCGAAGAAGATCACGGCGCTGCGTAAACCCACTCGTTCGGCCTGGGTCGTGAACCGCCTGGTCCGGTCGGACCCCGAGGTACGGTCCCGGCTCGACGGCCTGGCCGCCGACCTGCGCGATGCGTCCGGGGGGAGCAGGCTCAGGGAACTGACCGCGGCCCGGGCCAGGCTGGTCGACGAGCTAACCCGGGCGGCACTGGAGGGCCTGCCCGCGCCGCCCGCGTCGCTGCGCGAGGAGGTGACCGCCACCCTCGACGCGGCCATCGCCGACCCCGGCGTGGCCGCGAGCCTCGGCACCCTGGTCCGTGCCGCCCGGTACGCGGGCTTCGGCGCCTTCGCGCCCGCCGCCGACGGCCCGGCCCCGCCGCCGCGGAAGACCAAAGCGCCAGCCGAGCCCGCGGCCGAGCGCGAGGCCCGTCGCCAGGAGAAAATCAAAGAGGCCGAACGGGCCGTCTCCGACGCCGACCGTGACCTCGAATCCGCCATCTCAGCCGAACGCGACCTCGAGGATTCCGTCCGCCGCCTGGAAGCCGAACTCGCCGAAGCGCGCCAGCGCCTGGCCGAGGCGCGGCGGCGGTCCTACCGGGCCGAGTCCCGGCAGCAGCGAGCGGCCGGGCAACTCGGCCGGCTGAAGGAGTAAACCATCCCGCCCGGCCGGCGTCTCTTAGTACACGTGAGGCCGCCGGGGTTGCGAGAGGGTTGCCGGAAATGAGCAGGGCTTTGACTTCGCTGGAGGTGCTGCCGGTGGATGGTCGTCCGACTGAACCGGACGGGTTCCGTGAATTCGTCGAGGCACGGTCGAGCGCGCTGCTGCGGTCCGGCTGGCTGCTGACCGGCGACTGGCCGAGCGCGGAGGACCTGGTGCAGACCGCGCTCGCCGCCGCCTGGCCCCGTTGGACGTCGCTGACCAGGCAGGACGCGCCGGAACTCTATGTACGGAAGATCATGGTGAACACGTTCCTGCGCTGGCGGCGGCGGCGCTGGACCGGCGAGATCGCCACCGCCCGGCTACCCGAGATGCAGGCGTACGGGGACGCGTTCGCGCAGGTCGACGCCAGGCAGGCGCTGATCACGGCGCTGGACCGGCTGCCGCCCAGGCAGCGGGCCGTGGTCGTGTTGCGCTACTTCGCCGATCAGACCGAAGCGCAGACCGCGGCCGCGATGGGCTGCTCGGTCGGCGCGGTAAAGGCGCACGCGTCGAAGGCGCTGGCCCGGCTCCGAGACGCACCCGGGCTGGCCGAGCTCATGACCGGAGGTGTGGCCTCGTGAACACCGAGGAAAGGCAGCTGGCGGAGATGCTGCACCGGGTCACCCCCGAGCCGCCGCGCCGGGTGACCGTGGAAGATGTTGCCTACCGGCTGGCCAGCGAGCCCCAGCGGGAGCCTCGCTCGCGACGCGGGTCCATCTGGAAGCACCGGGGCTGGACGCCGCTGCTGGCCGCGCTCAGCGTGTTCGCCATCGCCGGGGTCAGCGCGGGCATCGCGACCGTGGCGACCTCGCGCCACGGCACCCAGACGCCGAACGACGGGACGCCGCCGGCGACGGCCCCGGCGTCAGGCTCGCCGTCGCCGCCCGCGCCCGCGCAGTCGCCGCCCCCGTCCTGGGAGACGCTGCGGGTGGCCGGCGGGATGTGGGATGCCAAGCTGATCAACCGCCTGTCGTTCAGCCAGGGCTCGCTGACCGGCGGCGGGAACTCGCTCTACGCGGTCGGCGACGGTTCCCTGGTCAGGATCGACCCGGCCAGCGGAGCCGTCCTGCGGACGACCCCGTACAGCGCGCCGGTCATCGGCCGGCCGGTCGTCGCGGGGAACACGGTGTGGGTGGTGTGGTCCTACGGTGGCGGCGGGATCGTGCTGCGCGGCTACGACGCCAGCACGCTCGCCCAGGTCGCTTCGGTGCCGGTATCCGCCACCGGCGGGGTGTCCAGCCAGGCCCAGGGCGTGCTCGCCGCCGGGCCCGACGGCAAGCTCTACGTGGCCGCGGGCGACACGGTGGCCACCGTCGACCCGGCCAGCCGTCAGGTGACGCGCCGGATCCAGCTGACCGCCGGGCAAGCCAGCTCGGTGGCGGTCTCGCCCGACGGCAGCAAGCTGTACGTGGCGGCAGGCTCGTTCCAGCTGCTGGTCTACGACCTCGCCACCGGGACACAGACGTTGTCGTCCAGCATGCCCGCGAGCGGGGGGAGCCTGCTGGCGACCGCGGGCGGCGTCTGGGGTACGACCGGAACCGGGATGAGCGAGTGGGTCTGGTTCGCCCCGGGCGGCAATCTGACCCGCTCCTTCCGGGTCAGCCAGGGCGCGGGCAGCGGCCTGGCGTCCCTGCCCTCCTACGGCGGCGGCGTGGTCTGGATCGGCGGCTCGCACGAGCTCGTCTGCGCCAGCCCGGCCACCGGCCGGGCGATGGCGCGCACGCCCATCCCCGCCGACCACAGCGTCGTGGAGTACTTCGACAGCGTGACCGTGCTGAGCAGCGGTCACACCTACGCCCTGTACCAGGACGACCGGGCCCGGCTGGCCGGGGTGGCCAGCCTCACGCCCCCGCGGGCTTGCTCGGGCTGAACCCTGCCAGCCCAGCCGGCCTAGCGGCCGGGTCCGTCCGCTCTGTAGCCTGCTGGCTGCTCAGCAGGAGGCGGCGGACCCGGCGGCGTCCCGTCGCCGAACGGCCGCCCGCCGAGTTCCTCCCGGTGGTGCGGGGTGAGCCAGCCGGACAGGTCGGGCCCGGCCGGGATGATCCCGGACGGGTTCAGGTTGCGGTGCACCCGGTAGTAGTGCGCCTTGGTCTGCTCGAAGTCGATCGTGTCGCCGAACCCGGGGGTCTGGTACAGGTCCCGCGCGTAGGCCCACAGCACCGGCATCTCGGTGATCTTGTTCCGGTTGCACTTGAAGTGGCCGTGGTAGACCGCGTCGAACCTGACCAGCGTCGGCCAGAGCCGCACGTCCGCCTCGGTGATCGTGTCCCCGGCCAGGTAGCGGCGGGAAGCGAGCCGCTCGGCCAGCTGGTCGAGCCGGGCGAACAGCTTGCCGTAGGACTCCTCGTAGGCCGCCTGCGTGCTGGCGAACCCGCACTTGTACACGCCGTTGTTGACGTCCGTGTAGACGCCGGCGCTGATCTCCTCGATCTCGTCGGCGAGCTTGTCCGGGTACAGTTCGGGCGCACCCAGGCGGTGGAACGCCGTCCACTCGCGCTCCAGGTCCAGGGTGATCTGCCGGTAGTCCGCGGTCACCACCGCGCCTGCGGCGACCTCCACGATGGCGGGCACGGTGACCCCCCGCTCGTAGCCGGGCACGGCCTTCTCGTAGGCGTCCCGCAGCCAGTGGACGCCGAGCACCGGGTCGACCCCGCCGGGATCGAGGTCGAAGGTCCAGCTCCGCCAGTCGTGCTCAGGGCCGCAGATGCCCATCGACAGCGCGTCCTCGAGCCCGAGCAGTCGCCGCACGATCATCGTCCGGTTAGCCCACGGGCACGCCCGCGCCACCACCAGCCGGTACCGCCCCGCCTCGGCCGGCAGCGTCCCGTCCCGTCCGTCCGCCGTGATCCGCCCGTTGAGGTACCTGGTATCCCGTACGAATTCTCCGGTAGCGCTCACCCACCCGACGCTACCCCATTGTTCCGCTTTTCAAATACCTGCCCCCGCCCGCCCCGCTCCTGCCCGCCCGCACCGCCTTGGCTTCGCCCCTTCTGCATCGGCTACCTCGCTGGAATCATTAATCCCAAACTGGAACGTACGAATGTGGCGCTGTGCACATTCTTTTGTGCACAGCGCCACATTCATACCCGAAACATCCGGCAATCTCGGCCCGCGGCTACCCACCCGAGGCGCCGCCTTCGCGCCCCCGGACTCGTGCAACCGCCCTAGCGGATGCCGTCCCAGAGCATGCGCTCGTCGCCGGCCGGGTCGTCGGCCGCGGTCAGGGAGCCGCCCAGCAGGCCGGTGGTGCGGCGGGCGGTGTCGTAGCGCGCCCAGCCGGGGTCGCCATTGGTGATGAAATCCACCCACACCCGGTGCGCCCGGTCCGCGACGGCCTGGGAAGGCGCATCGCCGATCAGCGGGCGGAGCTCGGGCCGGGTGGCGGTGTCGAACACGAAGGGAATCTCCGCCGCGTGGCAGGCGCCGAACCGGTAGTTGTCCGCAGGCTCCGGGTGGTCGAACCGGTACATCCACGTGTCGCCCGCCCCGGACGCGGCCCGCGCCTCGGCGACCCGGATGGGCGGGATGCGGAAGAACCAGTCGGTGATGACCGCGGCCAGCACGTCGCCGGGGCTGGCGCCCGGCCGGCTCGCCCGGTAGACAGCGAGTGCGTCAGCGGAAAGCCCGTAGGCGCCGGCCACGGCCGCCAGCGCCGGCTCGTCGATGAGGTCGATGGTGTTCGCCGCGACCAGGAAGAGCCGCGCTTCGTCTCGGTTCGACCCGATCAGCAGCGGAACCTTCCCGCCCTGGCCCGCGGCGAAGGAAGCCAGCGGCGCGGCCGGGAGCACCGAGCCGTCGACGGTGGGCGCGAACGGCAGCAGGCTCAGCGTGAGCTGCCCCCACCTGGCCGGGTCCGGGGTGGTCTGCACCTCCACCACCAGGTCCGACGCCGCCCGCACGAGCTTCTCCAGCGGGACCGCCTTGATCGAATCCCGGTCGGCAGGCACACCGAGCGCCTCGGCCAGGTAACCGCCGACCATCCGGCCGTCGGCCTCGGTCAGCGTGTGCGCCCCGGCCCCGCTCTGCGCGATGGCCTGGCCGAACAAACCCGAGGCCAGCGGCATCGACAGCAGCGTGGTCACGCTCATCGCCCCGGCCGACTCGCCGGCCACGGTGACCCGCCCCGGATCACCGCCGAACGCGGCGATGTTCTCCTGCACCCACCGCAGGGCGGCGAGCTGGTCGAGCAGGCCCAGGTTGGCGAGGCCGTCACCGAGGAACAAGAAGCCCTCCGCGGCCAGCCGGTAGTTGATGGTCACGCAGACCACGCCGTCCCGGGCGAAGGCCGCGCCGTCGTACGCGCCGACCGACCCCGACCCGTTCATGAACGAGCCGCCGTGGATCCAGACGAGCACCGGCAGCCCGGCCGCGCCGACAGAAGGCGTCCACACGTTGAGGTTCAGGCAGTCCTCGCCCGGGATCACCACCTCGGGGAACAGCGGCTGGTACTGCGGCGGGTAGTCGCCTTTGGGCACGGTCGGCCCGAACGAGGTCGCGTCGCGCTCGCCCGTCCAGGCCGGCACCGGCTGGGGCGGCAGCATCCGGTTCGGGCCGAACGGTGCTGCCGCGTACGGGATGCCGAGGAAGGCGGCGACCCCCGATTCGAGCTGGCCCCGGACCGCTCCGTCGTTCAGCCGGACCACCGGGTTCTGCGCCATCTCGCTCATGTATCCCTCCCGCGCCGCGGTTTGCTGATCATCCGCAAACTATCCAGCCGCGCCGCCCCCGCGCCAGCCCGGTCGCCAGCGTCACCAGGACCGTCTCACGATAAGACTGGCACGATAGGTTAGGTTAGCCTAAGCTAATCAACCGCCGGGCTCGAGGCAGATGGTGCTGGATTGACCCCAGGGAAGGCTGATGATCAAGCAGAACCCCCGCCTGCTCGCCTGCGGCCTGCTCGCCTGCGGCTTGCTGGCCGGCTGCGGCGCGGCGCGCGCGGCGGGCGCGGCCGCTGGTACGGGTGCGGAATCCATCACCCTCTACAGCGGCCAGCACGAGCAGACCACCGACGGCCTGGTCACCGCGTTCGAGCAGCAGACCGGGATCAAGGTCAGCGTCCGCAACGACGACGAGGACACCCTGGCCAACCTGATCGCCGTGCAGGGATCGCACACGGCGGGCGACGTCTTCTTCACCGAGAACTCGCCCCCGCTGGAGTTCCTCCAGGAAAAGGGCCTGCTGTCCAAGATCAGCCCGGCCACGCTGGCCGATACCCCGGCCAGGTACGACTCGCCCGCCGGGGACTGGGTCGGGGTGTCCGCCCGGGTCAGCGTGATCGTCTACAACCCGTCGCTGATCGCCAGGAGCCAGCTCCCGGCCGGCGTGATGCAGCTCGCCGACCCGAAGTACCAGGGCAAGCTCGGCATCGCGCCGAGCGAGACCGACTTCCAGCCGATCGTCACCTCGGTGATGCGGACCTACGGCCGCGCCGCCGCCCTCAGCTGGCTGGAGAAGGTCAAGTCGAACGGGGCCAGCCACAGCTTCCCCGACAACGAGACGCTGGTCAGCGACGTGAACCGCGGCCAGGTCGCGTTCGGGATCATCAACGAGTACTACTGGTACCGGCTGAAGGCCGAGATCGGCGCGAGCGCGATGCACTCGCGGATCACCTACTTCGCCCCGCACGACCCCGGCTACGTGATCGACGTCTCCGGTGCGGCGGTGCTGAAGTACAGCCAGCACCAGGCGGCCGCGCAGAAGTTCCTCGCGTTCCTGGTCAGCCAGAAGGGCGAGGAGATCATCGGCCGGGCCGGCGGCGACGAGCAGAGCTACGAGTACCCGATCGCGTCCGGCGTGACCATCTCGGCCCCGGAGACGCCGTTTAATCAGCTGCAGCCGAACCCGATCACGATCGCCCAGCTCGGCGACGGCGCGGCCGCGATCGACCTGCTCCGTCAGGCCGGCCTGCTGTGACCCTGCTGGCGGAGCGCGCCGCCGGCACCAGAAGCGGGCGCCGGGCGTCCCACCCGGTGGCGCTGCTCACCGCCGCTGCCGTGGTGGCCGCGCTCATGGCCGTGCCGCTGGTCTTCCTGCTGATCGAGGCGGCCGGGGTCGGCCCGCGCCAGCTGTCACAACTGATCTTCCGCCCGCTGACCTGGTCCCTGCTGTGGAACACGGTGCGGCTCAGCGCGGTGGTCACGGTGGCCTGCGCGGTGATCGGGACCGCCGCCGCCTGGTGCGTCGAGCGCACCGACCTGCCCGGCCGCCGGGTCTGGGCGGTGCTCGTGGTCATCCCGCTCGCCATCCCCGACTTCGTGGTGAGCTTCGGCTGGAACTCGCTGTGGACCTGGGCGCACGGCTTCACCGGCGCGGTCATCGTGATGACCCTGGCCGTCTACCCGCTGGTCTACCTGCCGGTGGCGGCCAGCCTGCGCGGCGCCGACCCCGGCCAGGAGGAGGTCGCCAGGAGCCTCGGCACCGGCCGCGTCCGCACCTTCGCCAGGATCACCGCCGGCCAGGCCAGGGGAGCCATCCTCGGCGGCTGCCTGCTGGTCGCGCTCGTCCTGCTGGCCGAGTTCGGCGCGTTCGAGATCCTCGGTTACCAGACCTTCACGACCGAGATCTTCACCGAGTACAGCGGGTACAGCTTCGCCGCCTCCTGCGCGCTGTCCCTGGTGCTCGTCCTGCTCAGCCTGCTGGTGCTGGCCGGCGAGGGCGCTCTCCGCGGCCGCGGCGGCCGGGTCAGCCGGACCGGCCCGATGGCCCAGCGGGTCACCCCGCCGCAGCGGCTGGGCCGCATGCGCTGGCCGGTGCTCGCGCTGTTCGCCGCCCTGGTCCTGCTCGCGCTCGGCATCCCGGTCGCGTCGACGCTGTACTGGATGGCCGCCGGGCTCCCGCCGGCCCTGTCGGGCGGGGCCAACGTCTCCCTGCTCGACGCGGCCGCGCACACCGCCGGGTACGGCGGCGCGGCCGGGGTGCTGGCCACGGTGCTGGCGTTCCCGGTGGCCCTGCTGGCCGTGCGGCATCCTGGCCGGGTGCGGCACCTCCTCGAGCGCAGCACCTACCTGGTCCTGGGCATGCCCGGCGTGGTGGTCGCGTTCGCCCTGTCCTATTTCACCGAGCGCTACCTGGCCGGGTTCGGCTACGGGACCGCTGCGCTGCTGGTCGCCTGCTACGCGATCATGTTCTTCCCGCTGGCCCTGGTCGGGGTGAAGGCGTCGCTGGCCCGGGCGCCGGCCAGCCTCGACGAGGTGGCCAGGTCGCTGGGCCAGCGCCGCCTCGCCGTGCTGTGCCGGGTGACGGCGAGGCTGGCCGGGCCGGGCCTGGTCGCCGCGTTCTGCCTGGTCTTCCTGTCCGTGGTGACCGAACTCACCGCCACCCTCCTGCTCGTCCCGACCGGGATGCAAACGCTGGCCACGCAGTTCTGGTCCTACGAGACCAACCTGTCCTACAGCCAGGCGGCGCCGTTCGCCCTCGTCATGATGGTGGTGGCGGCCGTGCCGGGCTACCTGCTGGGGCGGTTCTTCCAGCGCCCCGCCGTCACGCGAGGATGAGGCCATGCGGCATGTAACGGTGACCGGCCTGGACAAGGCCTTCGGCACCCACCCGGTCCTGGCGGGCCTGGACCTGGAGGTGCCGGCCGGCTCCATGACGGCCATCCTTGGCCCGTCCGGCAGCGGCAAGACGACCCTGCTGCGGCTGCTGGCCGGATTCGAGCGCGCGGACGCGGGCACCATCGGCATCGGCGGTGCCCTGGTCGACGGGCCCGGCGTCCACCTGCCGCCGGAGCGACGCCGCATCGGCTACGTCCCGCAGGAGGGCGGCCTGTTCCCGCACCTGACGGTGGCGGGCAACGTCGGCTTCGGGCTCCCTGCTCGCCAGCACGGGGCTCGCCAGCACGGGGCTCGCCAGCACGGGGCGCGCCAGCACGGGGCGCGCCAGCACGGGGCCCGCCAGCGCCGGGCCGGCCAGGTCGAGGCCCTGCTCGAGACGGTCGGGCTGGCCGGGTTCGGCCGACGGTACCCGCATCAGCTCTCCGGCGGCCAGCAGCAGCGGGTCGCGCTCGCCCGGGCGCTGGCCATCGAGCCCGCCGTGGTGCTGCTCGACGAGCCGTTCGCCTCACTGGACGCGCACCTGCGGGCCAGCGTCCGCGCCGACGTCCAGGAGATCTTCCGCCGCGCCGGGACCACCGCGGTGCTGGTGACCCACGACCAGGACGAGGCGCTGTCGGTCGCCGACCGGGTCGCGGTCCTGCGCGACGGCAGGATCGCCCAGTGCGCGCCGCCCGAGGACCTCTACCGCCGGCCGGCCGACCCCCGGCTGGCCGGCTTCATCGGGGACGCGAACCTGGTCGAGGGGGTGGTCAGCGGGAGCATGGTGAAAACCCTGCTCGGCTGCCTGCCGCTCGACCCGGCCGCGGCCATCCCGGGGTCCGCGGGTCAGGTGACCGTCCTGATCCGGCCGGAGCAGATAGACATAGTGCCGAACGAGGATGGCCTCACCGCCCACGTGACCTCCTACCGCTACCACGGCCACGACGCCGTCCTCTACGTCCAGCCCGAGGACGATGCGGGAGCGCAGCCGGTGATGGTGCGCATCACCGGCGGACCGCACCGTCCGGCCGGCCCTCAGCTTTCGGCTGGCACCGCCGTTACCCTGCGGGCCCGCGGTCCGGTATTCGCCTGGCTGGTGGATTAGCCCGTCGTTCCCTCCTGGGGCGCTGTTGCCATGGCGTGCCGTAAGTGACAGGCTTGGCCCCGGTTGTCCGGTGGCGATCAAGCAGGGAGCGGCATGGGGACCAGAGGCCGGCTGAGCATTCGCGCCTGCGGCCTGCTGGCCGGGACGGCCCTGGCCGCGTCGGTCGCGCTGGGCGCCGCTCCCGCCGCGCGCGCCTCAGCCGCGATCAGCGCCGCCTCATCCGCCGGGCCGTCCGGCGTCGGCGCCCTGTCGGCCGCGGTCGAGAACGCGGCCACCGGCAGGGTGCTGTGGAGCCGCGGCCTGAACACCGAGCGCCCGATGGCCAGCATCACCAAGGTGATGACCGCCTTCGTGGTGATCAAGGCGGGCCGCCTGGACCGCACGATCACCATCCCGGCCGCCGTGACCGGGTACGTGCGCGCGCACAACGCGAGCAGCGCGGGCCTGCGGCCGGGGGACAAGCTCACCGCCCGCCAGCTGCTCTACGCCCTGCTCCTGCCGTCCGGCGCCGACGCGGCCTACGCCCTGGCCAAGGCCTACGGCCCGGGCCTGGCGGCGTTTGTCGCCAAGATGAACGCCACCGCGCGGCTGCTCGGCATGAAGCGGACGCACGTCAGCAACTTCGACGGGCTGCCGTACCCGACCTCGTACTCGGACTACTCCACCGCCGCGAACCTGCTGGTCCTGGCGCGTGCCGCGATGCTGCTCCCGGCCTTCCGCGCCGTCGTGGACCGGCGCGGCTACCGGCTCGCCGGCGGTTCCGGGCATCACGCCTACCGGTGGACGAACCTCAACCCGCTGATCGGCCGTTACCCGGGTGCGATCGGAATCAAGACCGGATACACCAGGGCCGCCGGGCAGTGCCTGCTGTTCGAGGCGACCAGGCAAGGCCACTCCGTCATCGGCATCACCCTGCACAGCCCCGGCCCCATCAGCCCGATCAGCCCGGCCGACGCCACCCGCACCCTGAACTGGGCCTTCGCCCGCCTGACCTAGCGCGACCGCTCGCGCCTCGGTGGATCGCCGATCACCCCGCAGCGGACCTGTCGGTGCAGACCCTGGCCCGCCGGGCCAGCCTGTCCC
>Ga0335083_10008731_pt1 | contig 12353 bp, 10 predicted proteins | sample Lox_Sample_42_FD_206716 | JGI IMG/M metagenome (GOLD analysis project Ga0335083, IMG submission 206716) | Soil microbial communities from Loxahatchee National Wildlife Refuge, Florida, United States - Lox_Sample_4.2 | ecosystem: Environmental > Terrestrial > Soil > Wetlands | place: USA... | reverse complement strand
TGTCAACGTGGCGGCCGCAAATTTTTTCGACACGAGAAGGGGCTAGCCGGGGTCCAGGGGCGGCAATGAGCGCCCTGGTCGGCGAATGGATTCGCCGAAAGCATCTTGCAGTATGCATGTCGCGCAGCGAGTGCGCGACTCCAGTGTCGGAGCCTTCTAAAATTCTCTGGTGGAATTGGTCAAGTCGGGCAGTTATGACTCGGGCAGTAGGTGACCATTCTTGCGGATGCGTTGCCGTGGATTCTGCAGCTTTTGCACGGCGGCGGTGAGGGATTCACGATCCAGGAATTGCCGTTCACCGGCAGATTGGGAAGCGATCGTGATGATTGGCGGCAGTCCTTCCGTAGCGTAGACCTCAGCCAATCCGGGCCAGTTTACCTGGTGCACTTTACTGCCATAATTCGCACTTCGGCCTTTCTTCCCCAGCGATGGTTTGGCATGCCTTCGTTCCCCCGTGGCGGCGATCCGCAAGCGGGCCAGCTTGCCCCGGGTGGGTAATGGCATGGCGTAGCGATAGGGCTCGTTGCGCTTCAGCATCAAAAAGGCAATGGTCACCATCTTGCGCGCAGCCGCCACGACTGCAACGCAAGGACCCTTACGTCGCGCTATTCGCCGAAAGAAGGCGCCCAAAGGGCCATGCGTTTTAGCCAGGTGATGTGCGGCCTGGATCACCATCCGCCGCGCTTGGCTATGACCGGACTTGGTGATCGGACCATGGTAGCATCGATCACCCGATTGCCGAGTTGAGGGCACCAGCCCTAAATAACCCGCCACGTGATCCCCATCCCGGAAGCGGGCGATGTCCCCAATTGCCGCAATGATCGCCACGGCGACCGTGAAGTCAACTCCCGGCAGTGTTACCAGAAGTCGCACCCGGTGGTCATGGTGGGCCAGGATCTTGAGCTGCTTGTCCAATAATTCAATTTCGCGATTCACCGCCTCCAGCAGTCGCAAATCCAGATTGAGCACCATCCGATGATCGGCCTGTAAATCGAGCGTGTCTAACCAAGATCGCCCCACGGGCCCAAAAATGTCCTGCATGGGTGCGTGAATCAGCAGGCCACCGAGCAAACTCTGAATGCGGTTCTTGCTGGCGATCCGATCGGCGACCAAGGCACCGCGCCGTGAACAAAGGCGCCGCAGCAAACGTGTCGGAACATCAGGCGCCCAGACTTCAGGGAGATAGTTGCAACGCAATAACTGGGCCAAGATCTCTGCGTCCACTTTGTCCGTCTTGATCTTCGCGGCAGCGATGATCCGAGTCTTGACGGGATTGCTCACGACGACCCGCGCGACGTACGGACGTATCAGATCCGCCACCGCCCAAGCGTTCGTGGTTGTTTCTAAGGCCACGTGATCTCGTTTGGTGAACTGCCTCTGGGCCAGTTTCTGGAGCACCTCTCGGGTACATGCACAGCGAATACGCTTCAGCACCTTGCCTTTCTGATCCATCATACAGATCTCGACTTGCCGCTTGTGGACATCCATCCCGATGTAGCGTGTCATACGTCAACCTCCTGGGCGGAATGTCAGCACAGTGGCTCTGTGGAATGGGCAGTTTGGCAATAACCTCTTCGAGCTCATAGCTCACCCGGGTGCGCCGTACGGGGGGCCACTAAATTTAGCGGGCTCAAAACCCATTTAGCACTCGGCCAGCCCCGAGCGTAAACCGCCGGCTCACATTCCATCCGTCTAAGAGTTTTCGTTTCGCTCGCCCGTGACCCGGTCTCTCTCATCACAACAGGATGGGACATCCCCGGCTAGAGCTGTGCGGCAACGAGCAATAATTGGCGTCGCGACACTCGCGATGCCTCAGCCTTGGTCATACCCCTAAATTTTTGTCACTTTTGCGTAACAAGAGATGGACAGGCGTATTAGCCTCTCCACTTTGCCCGCACGAGCGTGACGTCGGGCAGGCTTCCGCGTAAGGCCGTAAATTGGAGGATTAGCATTTCAAATCGCGACCCGAGTGAAACTCCAACCAAGTGACTATTCCGGTGGGCAAGAAACACTGCGGTTCTTCAACGCTCTGGGACTTCAAACAGAATACAAATCTCTGGCGAAAAGCGAGAACCCGTCCGGTTCGTTTCCATAATCAAGGATTACAGCGTGGTGGACTGAAGCGCCCACCGGTGGATACGGGGGTTAAAGTCAGGGATTGGAGCATTATCAAGCAATAGCTCCTTGTGACTGTTCAACCGGGCGGAGCCACTCAATTCGGGCGAAAGCGCTGTGATTGTGGATACTCTCGTGGTTGACTGCGTTGACCCGAAACCAGGCCACCCTACAGTCTGATCGGAGACGCACTGCCACATTGCGTACCATGTCCTCAACAAACACTGGATTGTCAAATGCCTGCATAGTTAAGTGGCGCTCGTCCTCTCGCTTGAGCAGCGGGAAGACCGGTGCTGATGCAGACCTTTCCGCCGTCTCTACGATCTCTTCAATCCAAACAAATGCTGGTTCCTTAAGGTCTTCTCTGACGGTCCGAATTTCAATGGTGAGGTAGCCCCGCTGATTGTGCGCTCCGTACTCGCTGATCGCCTTACTGCAGGGACAAAGACTAGTAACCGGAACGCGAACGGTCAGGACAAAATCCTCATCGGCCCCGTTAATCTCGGCTTGGAACGAGCATTCGTACTCCATAAGGGCCTTTGCCCCGCTTACCGGGGCCGCACGCTCCAGAAAGTAAGGAAACTCGACGACGATCCGAGCCCTTTCGGCATTTAGCGCGTGCCGCAAGTCGAGAAGGATCGCTGGCACGGTTCGCATCGTCACCTCACCCCGGTGTTTGTTCAACACCTCAATGAAGCGACTCATGTGCGTGCCCTTGAAATGATGCGGTAGGCCGACCGACAGCGTTAAACGAGCAACGGTTGCCTGCTTCTCACGATGTCGATCGAGCACGGTAATCGGATAGCGAAGATCACATATGCCTACTTGGTCAATTGGCACTTGTCGCTGGTCTTTCCGATTTTGGACGTCTTCCATGGGGGGTCGCTTTCTCGGCCGGCATTTGCGCAATTGCTCTATTCTTTCAAGGAAGGCCCACTAAGACGCCATTTCGGGTGCGCACGGCAGTACGCCACCGTTGCTGCAGTGTTATTCTCTCGTTCGGGCCCGTCCATCGGCTGCAAAAAGAAATGATTGTAGTTCAGGTGCAGAAACTGCTGTGGGTCTGCACCGTGTTGTGGATAAACAAATTTGAGTTCATCCCCCGAATGTAGTACTAACTCAGCACCGACTTTTGGGCTGCAACAGATCCAGTCGATCCCGGGCGGCGGGATCCGGGTTCCATTCGTCTCGATCGCAATCTGAAAGCCCTTTGCATGTAACGCTCTCACAAGTGGTTCATCCAGCTGCAATAACGGCTCGCCTCCGGTGCAAACCACAAACGGCGGCGTCCCGTTACTGCTAACACAGGCCGCCCAAGTGGCGGTGACTGCATTTGCCAGTTGCTCGGCATCCGCGAAATGTCCCCCGCCTGGGCCGTCGGTACCTACGAAGTCAGTATCACAGAACCTGCATGTTGCCTTGGTCCGGTCACGTTCATGACCAGACCACAAGTTGCACCCAGCGAAGCGGAGGAACACGGCTCCGCGACCTGTCTGGGCTCCTTCGCCCTGCAGTGTGTAGTGGATTTCCTTTACCGCGTACGACATTGCTGGACCTTTAGACAGTTTGATATGCGACTGGATCTACGATACCAAGCTCGGCAAATCCTTTGCGCCGAAGTAGGCATGAGTCGCAAGCTCCGCACGCAACACCGGTCGTCGGATTGGGGTCGTAGCACGAACTCGTGAGCGCGTAGTTAACTCCGAGTCGAATCCCCAACCGAATAATCTCTGCCTTTGAGAGTTGAATCAAAGGTGCATGAATTGCCAATCGCTTTCCGCCTTCAACGCACGCTTTAGTTGCCAAGTTGGCCAGCGTCTCAAACGCCTTTATGTACTCGGGGCGGCAGTCCGGATAGCCACTGTAATCCAGTGCATTAACCCCAATGAAGATGTCATTTGCCCCTAGAACTTCCGCCCACGCGAGGGCGAATGAAAGAAACACAGTATTGCGGGCTGGAACATATGTGATCGGAATGCCGGCTCCCATATCGGCCACAGATCGATCCTTCGGGACTGAAAGGTTGCTCGTGAGCGCAGAACCGCCAAAAGTGCGAAGATCGATATCGACAATCACGTGATGCGAAACGCCAAGACTCTTGGCGACGCACTGGCTTGCCTGGAGTTCAACAGCATGTCGCTGACCGTAGCGAAATGAAATTGCATTCAGTTCAAACCCCTCGGATTTTGCGACTGCCAGTGCCGTCGCCGAATCCAGCCCGCCGCTCAGAAGAATTACAGCCCTTCGTCCTTGGACCATCCCTTAACCTCCTCGAAAACTGTAATCATTTCAAAAGTTAACGCAGGACAGTTGACCTGGAAACTGCGAAATGAGAAGATACATTGAAATTACAGTTTAGCCGATTCAGAATCATGAACGACATCGTAGTTTTTCTGTGGCATTTTATCAAGTGGCGGCAGGCGAGATTTCTGTGAATCCGAAAACTGTCAATGTCGTCGTGACATGCACAAAGCAGAAAACGGTGCCAATTCCGAAGGAATTGCGACTTGGGCTTGTCCGCAGCTCTACGCTGGAGAAACGCGCTGAACGATGGATTTCAAAGCTGAAATCCAGTCGTGCAACAACCACTCCAGCCGAAACGCTTTATTCTGGCGATCATTGGCAGATTGCGAAATCCTTGACGCGTGTCGGACTCGCAAATGGTCTTCGGGTTCAATTGTGGGTTTGTTCAGCGGGGTATGGATTGGTCGCGATCGGATCGCAGCTGCATCCGTACTCGGCAACATTTTCCGCCTCTCACCCCGATTCAGTGCGGATGGGAAGGCATCGTCGCTTGGATGCCAGTGTTCTCGCGGAGTGGTGGGAACTGTTAATGCACTGGAAAGGACCTGCTCCAGGGGAAGCGCGTTCGATTACGGATCTTGTGAAATCTCATCCGAAGCGTCCGTTGCTCGTAGTTGCCTCTTCGGTCTATCTCGGTGCTCTTCGCACCGATTTAGAAAATGCTTTGCGAAACCTTCACGACCCCCAACTGCTGACGATCGTATCTGCTGGAACAGATCGGATCGGAGAACTATCGCCGCACGTTTTGCCGTGTGATGCGCGACTTCAGCGGGTTCTAGGCGGGGCGCTCATGTCACTCAATGTGCGAATCGCCAAACGAATTCTCAGTCGACCTGAGCCTTGGCCATTCTCGCACAGTAAACTGGTAAAGTCATTTGACCGGCTTTTGGCCAAACAACCACCCAAATTGACCTATGACCGCGTATCAATGACTGATAACGAAGTTCAGCGATTCATCCACCGGCGATTAAAAAAGAATTCCGAGATGCGGCCCACTCCGATGTTGCGATTTCTTAGAGACAGTGGTTTTGCCTGCGAGCAAAAGCGGTTTCGTGCATTATTTCAAAAGGTTGAGGAGAGCGGAGATGACTGAAAAGCAAGGAATTCTTCGCAGGCGGGCCCTTCGAATTGACCAGGATCCTGGACATCCGCTCTTTATGTTCAGCCTGACAGGTAGCGAGCTCTTACAAGTGGCGGAAGTCTCGCGCATATCGCGAGACGACGCTGGGAAGTTGATTGGCTATCAAAGACCGGAAGTTCGTAAGCATGTTCAAGATATTATTGATTACCTGAATTCGGAACACGTGTTATTTCCGAACTCGGTTATCCTCGCACTTTCCTCGCAGGTCAAATTCATTCGAAGTCGTGGGCCTGAAGTTAGCGACGGGTGTACAGCAGCCGGGACGCTGGAGATTCCTGTCCCTAACGGCGAAGGTACCAAACCTGCATGGATCGTGGATGGACAACAGCGGGTCCTGGCACTGTCTAAGAGCACCCGAAATAGCCTCTCTGTACCAGTGAACGCGTTTGTGGCAGACGAAGTATCCCTGCAGCGCGAACAGTTCTTGCGAGTCAACAACACCCGCCCGCTTCCGCGTGGCCTAATTACAGAACTACTGCCAGAAGTTTCAACTGGGCTCCCCGCAAAGATGGCAGCACGAAGAATCCCTTCCGCAATCTGTGACTTGCTGAATCAGGACGAGCGATCGCCTTTCTATCGTCTTATTCGTCGTGCCTCAATGCGAACCGATGACGATGGCAAGGCGATGATCGCAGACACGTCGATCGTGAAGATGCTTGAAGAAAGCCTTTCTTCTCCAACTGGTTGTCTCTATCCCTATCGCAACCTTGCGACAGGGCAAACTGACTTTGAGGCAATTTCAAATTTACTTCTGGTTTATTGGTCGGCAGTACGCACAACATTTCCAGACGCTTGGGGAAAGTCGCCAGAGAAGAGTCGCCTAATGCACGGCGCGGGTATCCGTGCAATGGGGCGACTGATGGACAAGATAATGCCCGGAATAAAGGCGCTCAATCGAAAAGGCGCTGGGCAAGTTGTGCGAGAGTTACAATACATAGCTCCTATCTGCCGTTGGACGTCGGGCGCATGGGAATCAATGGGCGGGCTCAAGTGGAATGAAATTCAAAATGTACCTCGGCACATTCAGATGTTGTCATGGGTGCTGATCCACGCCTATTTGCAGACGAAAGGGCTTGCATGATGAAGTTCTTCTTCCCGGACAGCCACGACTTAGTCGACCCAAGCTTTGATTTCACGACTGAGCGCCGGTCCCAGAATCGCGTGCGTCACCAAGATGATCAGTATGCACACGAGTTATTCAACGAACCGCCGTATAGTGGCATTCTCGTCTCGAAGGCAGTTGTAGATGGTACCGAAAAAGGTGCTGGCAAATATACTACGGCGCAGAGGCAGCGATTACTTAGGCTTGGTGTTCGGGAGTTCTTTCGACTCGGACCGAGATTTCTTGAGACGATGGGAGATTGTGGGGCGTTCGCATATGTCCGAGAGAAGACCCCCCCCTACAACGTCGATGACGTCATCACGTTCTATCTGGATTGCGGCTTCGATTTCGGCGTTTCGGTTGACCATGTTATCCTCGGATTTCAATCTGATGAAAGTGAGCATTCTGGCATTGATGCCGACATGCTTTCCGAATATCGAGAGCGCCAAGAGTTGACGCTGGAATTGGCCAAGGACTTCTTGAAACAGCACAAGCAAAACAAACTTACCTTCACGCCGTTCGGAGTTGCTCAGGGGTGGAGCGCCAAATCATATGCAGATTCCGTTCGGAAGCTGCAGAAAATGGGATACAAGCATATTGCTGTCGGTGGAATGGTGCCTTTGAAAACCAACGACATTCTGGCGTGCCTGCAGCGGATTAACGATGTGCGAAAACGAGATACACAATTGCATCTCTTAGGCGTAAATCGCTGCGAACATCTGCTGGGCTTTCAGAAGTTTGGCGTAACAAGCTTCGATAGCACTTCACCATTACTCCGAGCGTTCAAAGACGACCATCACAATTACTATACTCGGTCATATCAATATTCCGCAATCCGAGTTCCGCAGGTCGAGGGAAATGACCGACTCGGTGCACAAATCAGAGCCGGGGTTGTGAACCAGGAAAAGGCGAGGGCACTCGAACAAGCATGCTTGAAAGGCCTACAGCGGTTGGACCAGCAAGGCGGTCGTGTTGAACGGCTTTTGGAACTTCTCCGGGAGTATGATCTTCTTCACGATGGCCGAAGAGATCGCACGGACGATTATCGGAAGACACTGATTGACCAACCCTGGAAGAAATGTCGGTGCAAAGTCTGCCGTGATCTCGGAATTCATGTCGTCATCTTTCGCGGTGCTGAGCGAAATCGTCGGCGTGGCTTTCACAATCTATATGTGACCTATCATCAGTTTCATCGTAAACCAACCAAGCCGGTCATAAGGCCCCACTGAAGTTCATGAAGAGAAAACAAGTGCTACATTTGCCGGCTCTCGAAATTAGGCAGGGGCGCTCACGTGTCATCTATAACTTCGCCGTGGACGGGAAATTGCTCCCCCAGTTTACGTCCATTTCGCGGATCGCACGCAACGAAGACGATCTTATACAAGGATATCAGCGGCCTGAGGTGATCTCCCACATTGCTCAAATTCGCGAGTATTTGGAGTCGCACGCCCCGATGCTGCCCAATTCGATCGTCGTTGCTTTCAACAAACGTGTACGTTTTATGCCGACTGCGGGCAAAAACGGCAGTGTGTACAGTCGAGCAGGGACCATTGTGATTCCAATCTCTGAAGAGCAGGAGCAACGAGTGGGATGGATAGTGGATGGACAACAAAGAGCGGCTGCAATTCGCGAAGCTAGGCTGCGTTCATTTCCCGTTTCCGTGGTTGGATTTATTGCCGCGGACGATGAGGAGCAGCGGGAACAATTCATTCTAGTTAACTCGACTAAGCCATTGCCGAAGGGGTTGCTTTACGAGTTGCTGCCAAGCACATCAGCGAAGTTACCAGAATTGCTACAACGTCGGCGCTTTCCCGCATTTTTACTTGATTTACTCAACCGGAATGAAGATTCACCTCTTCGGGGAATGATTCAGACTCCAACTACGCCCGACGGAATAATCAAGGATAATTCGATTCTAAAAATGCTTGAAAACAGTCTGAGTGACGGAGTGCTCTACCGTTTTCGCGACAACGAAGGCACGGGTGATACAGAATCGATGATGGAGATCCTAAAACACTTTTGGACTTCGGTGCGCGAGGTCTTTAATTCCGCCTGGGGATTGCCGCCGCGACAATCGCGTTTGATGCATGGTGCAGGCGTTGTCAGTTTGGGATTCTTGATGGACGCGATTTCGGACCGCCACCGAAAGTCACGAATACCGAGTCGCAATCTATACACAGCCGACCTGCTCCCACTCTTCGATGAGTGCCGCTGGACGGACGGCTATTGGGATTTCGGACCGGGGGCGCAGAGAAAATGGAATGAGATTCAGAATACTACTCGGGATATTCAGCTCCTCTCGAATCATCTTTTGATTCGCTACAAGGCGCTTGTGTGGAACCGGACTGGTGTTGAACTTAAGGCCTCCGATTCGAAACCTGTCAAGAAGAAAAAAGCAGGGCGGTGATCAAATTTTTCTCGCAGCCGAGAGACGGAGAATTGGTCTCTGTTTGGTTGATGCCCGAGATGCTCAATTCTTAAGAATGTTGTAGATGTCAATGTCCGGGTGCTTTGCTCTTCCACCGAGGAATTTCTTGTACGCAGCACAATCAAATCGAAAACCGCAAGCCGTGCACTGCTGCGATAACTCTTCACGGACTTCGTGTGAACTAGGATCTCCTCCGCACACGGACTCGGGATTTGCTTGAAACTCACGTATTGTCGATTGCAAGTCTTTGACTCGGGAGATCGTCCATTCAAGTGCCGCATCAAGGATGCGGCCAGTGATTGGCACAGCCAGTAACTGGGCTTCACGCCTTGGCTCATTTATGAAAAAGAGCACACAGCGGGCCGGGACCTGACCGGAACGCTCGTTGAAAAGGTGCGCGTAGGTCAACAGTTGCAAGACGTAATCCCGCAAGTAGGGCGTCTTGGCACGGCTCCCCTTATAGTCCCAAATCTCAACGTCGCCCTTTTTCGCGATTAGCGCTTCACTGCCTACCTTGCCCGAAAGAGTCGTCTCGTCAATCCAGTTCCAAACCCGCGGATATTGAAACGATTGCCTTTGTTGGACGACAACATCAAGGACGCCGGTCAGAAGAAGGCGCCGTTTGCCATCGTGATCCAGCGGGACCAGTTTTCGTACTGCGCGTAGTTCGTATTCGGTGTGTTGTGCACCCTCCACGGCAGCGACGACGGTCGGGTGAAGCGTTCCCGAGGTGGGATAGAGGTTGTTCAAGACTCGATCGAGAGTCTCTTGCTTACTTGTGAACGCTGTCCGCAAGCCGCGCGCCCAAAGCACTCGAAAGTAATGTGCGAGTTGGTCGCCCAATTGCTCCCTTGTCGAATGGCAACTATTGGCTGCATAGAATTTGGTTAGCCACTCCATTGCATGATGAACCAGGCGTCCTTCCATTGCCTGTACCTGCTCATACGGCTGGAAAGAAGCCAACTTCTCGTAGGCCCAGGACCGAGGGCACCGACGATGCGCCAGCAGGTCACCAGTATACGACACCTCGATAACGTCTTTCATTGGAGATACTCTAATATCCGAACTTTAGCTTGGGCGGGATGGCTAACCCCAGAATGGCCAGAGAACATTCGTTTCAGCACGGGATGGAGCGCGAGGAATGACCAGTCGTGGCTGGGATCGTGGAGAAGAGTTAGAGCCATTTTCGCACGGGTCACGCCTACGTAGACTTCTCGGTCTCGATCCGCTTCCGCCAATGTGCGGATCATTCGATTTGTCGAGGCAAGTGCTCCGGCTGGGTCAACTGTGTACGCGCACTTCTTCCCACTAAACAGCTCGGTCCGCAGTGCCGGTCCTATTTCTGGTTCCCTACCCGTACCCGCGACGTAGACGTGGTCGAATTCAAGCCCCTTAGCCTGATGAAAGGTAAGGAGAAGTGTGGCGCCGGTCTCAAACTCTTCAACGTCCAAATCGTCAATACCTGCCCCTTGAAGATAGGCACCAAACCAATTGAGCAAGTTCCAGTATCGGTCGGGCCAGATGAACTTGCCGCGCTTAACGACCAATTCAATCGGCTTATCTAGCGATTCGCTAGTTCGTCTAGAGGGCGCAATTTGTGCTTCAAGAAGTTGCGTAAACAGTGCTTGACGGAACAGCTGTGGCGTGAATCCGCTCTTGCGATATCGACCGAAGCAAAGGACCCTGGCGATTAGACCAGCAAGTGTAAGTCGGGGTCGCCTACTTGGTTTTGCGAGTTTTGTCCGGACGGCATCTAGGTAGTCGAACAGCTCCAGCCTATCGCTTCCCGGCGATCCTATTGCCCCGTTCTCTTTGATGAAGGCCTTCTGGAGACTTAGGTGGGCAGGAGAAATATGAAATGATGGTGGGGCTGCTTTGGCGGCCGAGTGACGAGCCGGTTCAGACATCGAAGCAGCAACTTCAACGCGTCGTCCATTCTTGCCAACCGGAGCAAGCGAGACGGGATCAAAGAAATACGAGATGAGCCCCAACAGCTCAAACACAGGACTTCCAAGACGAGCAGCTGTCTTGTTGCGCGGATTGTAGACTCGCACGCCCTTCCTCCCGATGGCGTCGCGCAAAGGCAGGGCGACAGAGCGAGAGCTCGCCTCAGATGTGCTAAAGATTATTACAGCGGCGGTCGCACTGTTTATTCGCCCGATACCAAGATCGTGCAACTCCTGTGCGACGCACTCGCAGACGGCTTCCCATGGGCCGCGGAACATTCGCACATTCTGCCCTCGTTTCGCATCCTTCGCTGCATTGACGTTTTTGGGAAGTGACGTCCGAGTCAACGCAGAATGTGCTCTGAATGCCTGAGTAAAATCGACTATCCGTTTGGTGCTTCGATAGTTCGTCTCCAAAAGCTCTCGTCGATAGGACGCCTTAATTGATTTGCAGTGCGGCTTAAGGTCGGTAAAGCACGCTATGTCGGAACCGCGAAAGCGATAAAGAGCCTGGTCGTCGTCGCCAACGACAGTGAGTCGGGTCGCCTCGTTTTTGAGCCAATTCGTATGGATTGCAAACTGAATCGGATTGTTGTCCTGAAATTCGTCGACAAACACGTGATCTAATCTATCGACGAGTTGGTCTTGAAAATCAAGAAAGCGTTTTTGGACCGTTGCGAAATCCAGTACCTGATTCCTGGTGAGGTAGTCTTCCCAGCGCGTTTGCAACTTAATGAGATCATCAGTAAGTCCCACAGGGCCATGAGCAACTTCAATTCCATTCTTTGCCATACTGGCGGCACAGCGAGGATACCAGGTCTCGGTTTGCTGATTCAGAATTGCTGAGATGAACGAAACGCGATCAGTGCTTGATGAGGGCCATGTTGGGAGTTCCCAAGGAGCTTTGAAGAGGGCAACCAACTCTCGTGAGTCAATCAGGCGATTGACAACTCTCCGTGGCGGAGTGGATCGGGAGTTAAAACCAAGGTGAGTAAACTGCGCGCGTGCCAAGCGAGCAGCGCATTCAACGTCGTCTATCAATTCGGTGCCGGACGCCATGTAGGCGTCAGAAAACTCGGCAAGAAGCGTATCACAGAGGCTGTGAATCGTGCCGATCCGCAGGTCGTGGACCCTGGGATCGGGCATGGACCAACCTCGACTATGTGCTCGGGCTAGTAATTCGTCGCATCGCTCAACAATTCGAACATTCAACTCCGTCGCAGCGCGCCGAGTGAATGTTGTTACCATTACGCGGTGACTAAATAGCTCCTTTCGCGAATCGAAGCGCGGGGGAGTTTGATCTGGCAACGAAAACAG
>Ga0335083_10008730_pt1 | contig 12354 bp, 14 predicted proteins | sample Lox_Sample_42_FD_206716 | JGI IMG/M metagenome (GOLD analysis project Ga0335083, IMG submission 206716) | Soil microbial communities from Loxahatchee National Wildlife Refuge, Florida, United States - Lox_Sample_4.2 | ecosystem: Environmental > Terrestrial > Soil > Wetlands | place: USA... | reverse complement strand
ACGCGATTACCTGGGAAGCTCCTGACGGCGATCACCCCGCGCGCCGCGCTTCGCGGCGCTCCATGGCCGCCGTCGCCGCCGGGCACAAGGACGACTGGCTCGCCCTGTTCGCCCCGGACGCGGTGGTGCAGGATCCCGTTGGTCCCTCACGGCTGGATCCCGAGGGTCGCGGGCACCACGGGCACGACGGGATCGGGAAGTTCTGGGACCGGAACTTCGGTTTCGTGAGCCGGTTCCGCTTCCGGATCACCGATTCCTTCGCCAACGGGCCGTGCTGCGCCAACATCGCCAGCATCACGATGTGGCTGGGCGACGGCGGCGCGACGATCACGGTCGACTGCGTGGTCATCTACACCGTCGACGACGACGAGCGGATCACCTCGATCCGGGCCCACTGGGAACCCGACCGGGCGATGGGCACGCTCACCACCCCTGACCCGCCGGAGTGACCGATACCGGCCTGGGTGGTTCGGCTGGCAATTTCCAGATGCCTGGAAGCTGTGGCTGATTCGTTGACTGACGGGCGCGCGGGCCCGCATCCTCGGTGGCAGGGGCTTGGCGATCACGACGGATCATTTTCGGATCAGGACGGGTCAAGGACGGTATAGATGACTGGAGGCGGGGAACCAGCGGGCCGGCCGGCGCGTGCTCCGCTGCGGCAGCGTAGCCGCAGGCGGTGGGCGGCCGCGGGGGGCGTCGCGGCGGGCTGGGTGGTACTGGAGGTCATGACGGGTTCGGCCGTTTCCGCCACCGTGGTGCTGGTGGTGATCGCGGGACTCGGCGTCGCGGGCCTGAGCGGCCTGCGCGCCCTGGGCATCACGAGGGATCACCCGTGGATGCAGCGGATCGCCTCGCGGCCGTGGCGCGACGGGCAGGACGTGCTCAAGGTCGCGATGCGGCACCTGCCGGACGTGTTCGTGGTCACGCCCAGCGGTTCCCTGCTCGCGCCGGTCCTCGTCGAACTGCAACTGAACCCCCATGACCTCGCCGCCCTGTGCGAGCAGATGGAACTCGGCGTGATCAGCTCGAGCCTGACCGAGGTCTACCAGGAGCAGGTGGCCGGGTACCGGGCCCGGCTGGCCCGGCCGGTCCAGCCTGAGGTGTACGTCACCGCCAGCGGTTCGGTCCCGCCGGGCCGCTATCGGCTGCGCCAGGGCGATCCGGTGCGGGCCGGAACCCGGCCCGACCCGGCCGAGTCGCGTGAGTTCGCGTACGCCGCCTCGGAGCACGCCTACGCCGGGCCGGTCAGCTCGGTCTGGCAGGATCCCGGTCCGGTCGCGGCCGGCGATCCCGGCCCGACGGTCGCGGCCGGGCTGACCACGATCATGGCGGCGAGCCTGCCCGCGGTCCCCGCGCTCCGGCTGGTCACCGGCTCCTCGACGACGGAAACCCGGATGTCGGGCGCCCGGGCCGGGCGCGGGCCGGTTGAGCTGATACTCCCCGACGTGCCCACGGTGTCCAGGGAGCACGCACGGTTCACGTTCTCCGACGGCCGCTGGTGGATCAGCAACCAGGGCAGGAACGGGCTCATCCTCAACGGCGCCCCGGTGGCCGGCGAGCAGCCGCTCAGCGACGGCGACTCGATCCGGTGGGGGACGAACCGGGACGCCCCGCTGTCCCGCGTGGAGATCAGCTGACGCCCGGACGTGCGTCCTAGAATTGTCATTCCAGATACGGCGAGACGAGATGGCCGCGCCAGTGGCGCGCCGTTCGGGAGTGGCGAGCCAGTGGCGACAGGCCGGCTTTTCCTGTGGTCAGCGGCGCTGGGTGAGTGGGTGAGCTGCCCGCCCGACGAGATCACCTGGCTGGACCGGCGCATGCTCAGCGACGACGAGGACCTCACGCTGCACCGCGCGCCGCGTTGCGCGGGTCTTCGCTACGTCCACCACCGCTGGGAGCTGTTCAGCCGAGACACGACCTACCGGATCTACCTGGCGCCGGAGGAGGCCGGGACGCCGCTGAGCACCGCGGCCGTGGAGCGGGCGGCGTGCCACGTGCTGCCGGTCGCCCCGGCGCGCTACGAGGCGCTGCCGGTCATCCTGGCCGAGGGCTCGTGGCGGGTCAGCGTGGGTCGATGGGTGCTGCGGCTGCGACTCGAGCTGACCGTGCGGCCGCCCGCCGAGCCGCCGGTCCCGGACGACGGCAAGCAGCTGACCACCCGGGCCGGGACCATCGTGCGGCGGGGCGGCGAGCCCGGTGAAGACGCGGTGACCCGGGTGCGCGGTTACTTCGCGCGCAACGCCACCGCGCGCCTGACGATGGCTTACTACTACCAGGAGTTCATTCTCGGCCTGCCCGCCGCGCAGACGGTGCCGATGGTCACCGTGGTCATCGCCCTGGACCTTAGCGGCGAGGGCGCGGTCTCCGACTACAAGAAGCTGCTGCAGGGCTTTATCTGGAAACAGCGCGGTCATGCGCGTGATCTGGCCGACTTCCTGCTCGCCAATGGCCTGCTGACGCCGGCCGATCTCGATGAGGCACGGCAGGTCGCGGCGGAAAACGAGCGCAACGGCGTGTGCGAGATAGCGCGGCAGCGGCTCCAGTACCGGCAGAAGGGCACGATGCAGGAGCGGAGGGCCCGGCCGGATTCCGGCTGAGCCCTCCGCTCCTGCCCTGCTCGTCCTTTTCAGCGGCCGACCTCGGCGTTGACCTGTACGTTGACCCGTACATTGACCTGGGTCAGGCGCTGGCGCCTCTGCTACCTACCGAAACTGTCGAATTCCCCGTTCCGGACGCCGCCGACAAATGCGTGCCATTCGTCCGGCGTGAACTGAAGAACCGCACCTTCGGCGTCCCTGCTGTTGCGGACGCCGACCCCGCCGCCGGCCAGGCTCGCCACTTCAACGCAGTTGCCGTTCGAGAAACTCAGCGAGCTCTTGATCCAGGTAAGACCCGAATCGGGTCTTTCTGAGGGGTCTCCGTGCATAGGTATACCCATGTCATGTACCTCACTGATTGTTGTGAATAACCCCGGGCGCACGATCACGAGATGTAGCGATATCATCACTAGTCGCAATCGTCAACTCTAAGAGTAACAGAGATCACTGGTATCCAGATTCCGCTTGCCGCAATTGGCGCTCAGGTCCGGTGTCGGGAGGACCCGCGGCGTGCCGCTGCTGTCAAAGCAGGCACTGACCAGGCCCTGGACCAGGCGGGACCTGGGCAGGCCTATGGCATTGCGATCCGGCTCGGGTCCAGGCCGGGTCCAGGCCGGGTCCAGGCGATCAGGCGTTCCACGGCCCGCGTCATTTACGCATGCGCGCGCGGCTGGGCACCGGACCAATACGCTTCGGCCGTCTCGAGTATGAGTTCCCGGGACGCCACCGGGTCGAGTGACGAATCGGAAAGCGTCTGAAATGCAATCCGGTGCAGATACGTCTCCCGCTCCCCCTCCACGGTGAAACCGCTTCGCAAATGCTCGGTGCTCACCACATCTCGCAGCATCGCCGAGCTGTCCTGCCCGAAGCCGAATATGACAAAAGACTCCCCGAATACGGTGTGCTGGGTGTCGAGGGGAAGAACCTGCAACGTCAGGTTCGGCCGGTCCGCCGCCTGCACCAGGCGCTGAAGCTGGTCGTACATCACCAGCTCATCACCGATCCGGCGGCGCAGGACCGATTCATCGAGCACGACGGACAGCTGCAGCCCGTCGCGGTCGAGCACCTGCTGACGTCGCATCCGGACCCCGACCAGCCGCCCGATCATGCCGGGCGGGATCGGCTCGACCCGCGAGTAGCTGCCGATTATGTGCCGGGCATAGGCCTCCGTCTGGAGCAGGCCGGTGACGACATCGACGTGCCAGACGGCCATGGACGTCGCCTCGTGCTCCAGGCCGATGAACTGCTGGTAGTCCTCGGAAAGGCTGTCGCCGTATTCCTCCCACCAGCCCTTCTGCGCCGCGTCCTCGGCCAGCCCGAGCAGCAGCGCCCGGCGGGCGCCGGTGATGTGGTAATAATCCAGCAGCCGCTCGACGTCCCGCGGCCGCAGGCCCGTCCTGGCCCGCTCGTACCGGCTGATCTTCGAAGGTGACCATTTCAGCGCCGCCGCGACCGCGTCGCCGCTCTTACCCGTGCTCTCCCTGATCTCGCGCAGCTCAGCGGCCAGCCGGCGGCGCCGTACCGTGGGGCTTGATGGCGCGATCATCGGGCATTCCTCCTCCTCGGTGCCGCGCAGGCCGCAGGATTCACCGAAACTAATCGTGAAACCTTTGGTACACCGTACCGATGCCCATGGCAACTAAAGATCACTGTCATCAGCCGCGTGAATCTTGCTATCTGGCGCGCGGTATTTCGTGACGGCAATCCGCCTGCAGGCCAGACCGGGCGCACGACGGCAGCCCGGGCGGTACCAGGGGCCGGAGACGCTGGATAACTCAAGTCGGTTCGGGCCGGACCGCGGGAGGTGGTTCAGGCCAGTTCGGCCCGGCGCGGCGCGCGGCTACCTGGCCGCGGCCGGTCCGTACGCCAGGCGGCTCGGCCGCCGTCCGATCGGCCCGCTGGCGCTAGCCCGCAGCCTGGACCGCGTCTCGCACATCCTCAAGAAGCTCAACGTCAACTCGCGGATTGACATAGCCCGGGAAAGCGCGCTGCGCAACATCGGGCCGAGGTGACCAGGCGGGCCAGGGAAGACGCCCGCTGGAACCCCGCCGCGGGGCACGGGGTTCCAGGGGCGTCCGGTGGAGACTGTGAGGCGCCGGGGTAATGACTCACAGTCCCCACGTCTGGCCGCGTTCGCCGCCTCCGGTCAGACCGGGCTCGAACGCGAGCGTGAAGTACACGGCCTTGCCCGCGGGGGTACGGTAGACGCCCCACGTGGCCGACAAGGTGGCGACCAGCATCAAGCCCCGTCCCGCCTCCGCATCGATCTGGGCGTCCACCAGCACCGGCAGCGTGCGCGACGTGTCGTGGACATCGACACGTAGCTGACCGAACGAGCAGGTGATGGCGAGCACGATGGTCTCGCCCGCCTCGTGGCCGATGGCGTTGGTCACCAGCTCGCTGGCGAGCAGGACCGCGACGTCCGGGTCGACCGGGATATCCCAGGCACGGATGGCCGCCAGGACCTGACCGCGGGCTTCGGCCGCCGCAGCCGGCCCCGTGGCGAGCCGGACACGGCACACGTGCAGGTCGGCCGCTCGGGTCGGCGCCATCGCGTTCATCGGGATCCTCTTCGTGCCGGTTGCGGGTCCGACCGGGTAATGAGCCGCTCGGTGCCTTGCAAGAAAATATTCGCGCAACTTGCAATGCAAGACATCGGTCAGTTGACGGATCTTGAAGGAGGGCCCGCGCGGGCCTGGCGTTATCCTCCCGCGCGGCGGGACGATCACTGCGGCGGGTCAGTCGCGGACGATGGTGATCACGGTCCAGGCGCCCAGGTGGATGCGATCACCGTCGCGCAGCGGCACGATTTCGCCGGGCGGGACGTCCTTGCCGTTGACCACGATGCCGTTATCCGAGCCGGCGTCGACAACCGACCAGTTCCGGTCCGGGCCGGCGATCAGCTTGGCGTGCAGCCGAGACACCGCCGGGTCGGGGGGCGGGCCGGTCAGGTCGATCTCCGGCTCGATGTGGCGGGACACGCTGTGCCGTCCGATGCGGACCTCCGCCCCGGAGAGCCGGAACCGCCGTTCGGGGACGAAGGCCGGGAACACGATCGACGCGGCGTCCTGGTCGCTTGCCACCTGCACGCTTTCGTAATAGGCGCGGTCCGCGGCCACCACCGCGGTCCAGGTTCCGGGCTCGGCCGGCGCGCTCGGCGACGCCGGCGAGGCCGGCAGCGGCGACGGCACGCTCGCCAGCGACGGGTGCGAGGGCGAGCCGGGCAACAGCTTCGTGGCGGGCGAATCCGGCGGGGCCGTCAGCGTCGCCGTCTCGGCAGCCCGCGAGCCCGGCTGCGAGGCCGACTGCGACGCCGGCGGCGAGGCCGGCTGCGACGCGGGCGCCCCGGCACTGGCCGACCGGGAGGGATCGTAGGGCTCAAGGCCGAGCGCCTCACGCAGCCCGTCAGCGAAGTCACCGCAGCTGTCGTACCGGTCTTCCGGCTCCTTCGACAGCGCCCGGGCCAGCACCTGGTTCACGGTATCCGGCAGCTCGGGGCGCGCCGCGGTCAGCCGCGGCGGCGGCACGGACAGGTGGGCGTAGAGCACCGCCATCGGCACTTCGCGCCGGAACATGACCGAGCCGCTCAGCAGCGTGTACGCCACGCACGCGAGGGCGTACTGATCCGCGCGGCCGTCCAGGTCCCGGCCGCTGATCTGCTCGGGGGCCGCGTAGTCGGGCGTGCCGAGGAACTGGCCGGCCCCGGTCAGCCCGTCCGACGACAGCATGCCCCTGGCCACCCCGAAATCCGACAGGTACACGTGTTCAGGTCGGCCGGGGCCCACGTCCACCAGCATGTTCGCCGGCTTGACGTCGCGGTGTACCAGCCCGGCCGCGTGCGCGGCGTCCAGCGCCGACGCCACCGGGGAGATGAACGCCGCGGCGCGGCGCGGGCGCAGGGCGCCCTCCCGGCCCACGACCACTCGCAGGTCATCACCGGCGACGAAGCGCATCGCGATGAACAGCACGCCCTCGGCCTGGCCGGCCTCGTAAACGGGGATGATGTGCGGATGGTCCACCGCCGCGACCGCCCGCGCCTCACGGACGAACCGCTTGCGGACCAACTCGTCCCCGGCCAGCAGCTTCAGCGCCACGACCCGGCCCAGCCGCTCGTCACGCGCGCGGTACACCGCCGCCATCCCGCCCACGCCGACCAGCTTCTCCAGCAGGTATCCGGCCACGCGGGAACCAGCCGTCAGCCCGGCCAGCGGACCACCCAGCTGCGCGGGGGAATCTCCGGCCACCACCCCTCCTCCCGGGCAGCCATCACGCTCTTCCCAGTCTGACAGCAAAACTACCCCGGTCGCTGCGAGCCCAGCCGACCCGCGGGCGCAGGAGAACGGCATCGCGCGGACCGCGGACGGCGGCGGCAGCTCGGGGAAGGCGGGCAGGTCGGCGGCGGTCAGGACGGCCGTGACCCCGGGCAGGACCAGCGCCGCGGCCGCGTCGACGCCGCGCAGCCGCCCGGCCGCGACCGGCGCGCCGACGAGCACCGCGTGCAGGACCCCGCCGGGCCGGTGGTCGGCCGTGTAGCGGGCCGCGCCGGTCAGCTTCAGCGGCGCCTCGACGCGCTGCCCTCTGGCGCCTGCGGCGCGGGACGGGCCCGGGTTGGCGGACCGGGTGGCGGTCACGACGCTCCCGCCGCCAGCAGGGCCCGAACGGCCGCGTTTCTCGCCATCGTCACCTTGAATCCGTTCCGCGGCAAGGGCGCGGCGTCGGCCATCGCCCGCTCGATGACCGGGATGAGCGCCGGTTCGGCCAGCGCGCCCGCCGCGGCCGCGGCCGTGCCCGCCCGCGCGTAGCCGAAGTCCCTCACCGGCCGGCCCCCGCGGCGGCCAGCACGGCCGCGGTAATCTGCGGGTATGCCGAGCATCGGCAGATGTTGCCGCTCATCCACTCCCGGACGCTGGCGTCGTCGGTGGCGTGTCCCTCGGCGATGCAGGCCACCGCCGACATCAGCTGGCCGGGAGTGCAGTAGCCGCACTGGAACGCGTCGTGGTCGGCGAAGGCCTGCTGGACCGGGTGCAGCTCACCGTCGTCTCCGGCCAGGCCTTCCACGGTGGTGACCGAGCAGCCGTCGCACTGCACGACCAGGGTCAGGCACCCGTTCATCCGGCGCCCGTCGACGAGCACGGTGCAGGTGCCGCACGCCCCCTCGTTGCATCCCTTCTTGGCGCCGGTCAGGCCGATGTCGTCGCGCAGCCAGTCGAGCAGGGTGGTCCGGGGCGAGACCACGGTGGACATGTCGCGGCCGTTCAGCCGCAGCGTGACCTCTACCCGGCGGGCGAAATCGAGCGTCATGATCGGTAGCCTGCCACGGGGTCGTGTTCGCCGTCGCCTCCCGGCTGCGGCGGGCACACCTGGTCCCCGGGACGCTCACCGACATCGAGGCCAGCACGCTCGCCCACCTGCTGACCCGGCACCTGCGGCGCCGGTACGGCCCGGGCCCGGCCCCGCGGCCGGCCGGGGAGCAGGCTCTTCCGGCGGCGCTACGGTCTGGCCCCGGCCGAGCTGCGCCGGACGAATGCGGACCGGGCGTCATCGAGGTGAACGGCACGATGACCGAGGACGACCTGGCCGGGCAGCTGACGCAGGCACTCGGGCTGAGTTCAGAGGGCGCCGACGATCTCGGCTAGGGCGGGCCGGGCGCTCTCGCCGGCGACCAGGTAGGACAGGCCGAACCGCGCCCGGCGGGCCAGCAGGTCGTCCCGGATCTGGGCCGGGCTGCCGATGAAGATCGTCGGCATCTCCCAGACCGTCTCCGCGGTGATGCCGGTCCAGCCGCGCTGCCGGATCAGCTCCTCGGTACGGGCGCGCCGGCTGTCGGTGACGACGAACGTGGCGAAGGCGTTGATCACCAGGCTCGGGAAACGGGCCCCTGCCGCCTCGCGGAGCACGGCCAGCTTGGCGTCGAACGCCGGCGGCAGCCGGTCCGCGGAGTCGTCGCTGTCCTGCGTGTTCTTGATCGGCGCGGGAAGCAGCCCGACGATGTCCGCGTGCCGGGCGGCCAGCCGCAGCATGCGCGGTCCGCCCGCGCCGATCAGCAGCCGCGGGGAACTGCGCGGGGCGGGGAGGACGTCGAGGTCCAGTCCGTCCACCCGGTACCAGGTGCCGGAGTGGTGGACCGGGGTGCCGGATAGCAGGTCCCTGATGATGCCCAGCGACTCCTCCAGCCGGGTGATGCGCTGGCCCGCCGGGTCGAACCCGATCCCGGCGGCGTCGTATTCGGGCTGGTACCAGCCCGCTCCGAGGCCGAGTTCGAACCTTCCCCCGGAGACGAGGTGCAGGCTGGCGGCCTCGTGAGCCACGATGGCGGGATGGCGGAAGTCGTTCGAGAGCACGATCGTGCCCACCCGCAGGCGGGTGGTGACCGCGGCTGCGGCGGCCAGCGCGGTAAACGGCGCGAGCTGCTGACCGAACGCCCCGGCCGAGAAGTGATCCCGGATCAGCAGCACGTCGATCCCGGTGTCCTCGATCTGGCGCGCGTAATCCAGCCACGCCCGCCCTTCCCGCACCGACTCGCTGACCACGCCGAATCGCAGCTCTGCCATGGCATCCTCCCGTGTGCCCAACCACGGTATCGGCGCCGGGCGCGTGAGCGGCGGGCCGGCGGTGGTCAGGTCCGGAAGGCGCGGCACCGACCCGGCCGGCCGTATCAACCAGGACCGGACCCGGATTCCCCCGTATGACGACCGGCTCGGCCTCGATATCCCCCGGGAGCCGTGACACGGACCTGGTGGCCTACGAGATGTCGCTGCTGGTCGAGGCGGTCGGTGACGTGCTGACGCCGACGGTGCGGCCGGAGTGCGCGACCGCGAAGTTCGCCATCCGCACCAGCAGCCCCATGTCGCGTGCCTCGTACATCGGCCACTCCGGGAACGTCCCGTAGCACAGGTGGTAGCCGACCAGGACCTCGCCGGGGATCAGCCGGGTCAGCCGGGTAACCGGCCCGGCGAATCGTTCCCACGCCCCTTCGGCGGTCCACGCGAGCACGCGCTCCAGGTCCTGCGTCTCGTACGCCAGGTCCCACTGGATCGCCAGCTCGCCGGGCGGGATGGCCGCGGTCAGCCGGGTCAGTTCCCGGGCCGCAAGATCCTCGAACGCCCGCTCGGCGACCGGGTAGTCGGCGGCGAAGTCGGCCTTGAACCCGTTCAGCGCACTGGACGGGAACGGCAGCCCGACCTGGAACCGGAGCCCGGCCGGGATCACCCCTTCGGCGCGCAGCGCGCGGAACACCTGGTAGCCGGCGATCGCGTCGTCAATGCGCGGCCAGGAATCCCAAGTGCAGCGCGGTGACGCCGGGCCGGATGCCGAACACCGGCGTCTCGTAGGCGTGCCGCGGGATCCCGCTCGGCGACTCGGTCTCCTGCACGACGACGACGTCCGGGTTGGGCCGGACGAGGCGCTCCCGCTCGTAGCCGACCCAGGCCGACCGGGGACCCGTCTCGCCGTCCGGCAGCGCGAACACCAGGCCGTCGTAGAAACCGGCCGCCGCGCGCAGCGCCGACTCGGCCGACTCGGCTGGCAGGCTCCCGACCAGCAGCAGCTCACTGTTCACCCGCGGCGCCATCGCCGCCTCCTTCCGTATGAGTAATCCCATTAGACCCGCCCGTACCAGGCTGTACGACAGGGAGGATGTGGATCGGAGCGACGGATACGTCTCACCAGTCACGCTAGTGCTTTGGGAACTCAGGAACAACAGGAGTGCGAGGCCGGGGGTGCGGTCACGCGCGGGCGAGGCGGGGCCGCGATCTGGCGCACCATGGCCGCGTTGGCCTGGCGTACTGTCGATCTGATACGTATGCGTACCAGGTAGTGATGAGTACTGCCGGAGGAGGATCGATGGCCACGAAGCGCAGGCCCATCGGCGGCCGGGTGGTCAGGCCCATCGGCGGCCGGTCGGTGATGATCACCGGCGCGGCCTCGGGCATCGGCCGGAGCCTGGCCCGGCATCTGTCGCGGCTGGGTTCGCCGGCTGCCATCGCCGACATCGACGAGGCCGGGCTGAAGGAGACCGCGAGGACGCTGCCGGGGCCGGTGCTGGTCCGGGTGCTCGACGTGCGGGACGCGGAGGACCAGCGCCGGTTCGCGGCCGAGGTACGGGAGTGGCTGGCCGCGCTGCCCGGCCGCGCCCAGCTGGCCGCGGTGTTCAACAACGCGGGCGTCGTGGTGGCCTCCTCGGTCCTCGACGCCGACCCCGGCGACGACGAGTGGCTGCGGCAGATCAACTTCGACGGGGTGGTCAACGGCACCCGCGCCTTCCTGCCCATCCTGGTCGAGCAGGACGACGGGGTCATCGTCAACACCTCGAGCGTGTTCGGCCTGGTGGGCATGCCCTACCAGAGTGCGTACTGCGCGTCGAAGTTCGCCGTGCGCGGCTTCACCGACGCGCTGCGCCAGGAGCTGCGCGGCACCGGCGTCCGGGCGGTGACCGTCCACCCGGGCGGCATCAAGACCAGCATCGCCCGCAGCGCGCGGGTCAGGAAGGACCCGACCGGCCAGGGACGCACCCGCGAGCAGATGGCGGCCGAGTTCGAGGCGCTGCTGCGGACCACGCCGGACAAGGCGGCCGAGATCATCTGCCGCGGCGTCGACCGGGGTAAGGCCCGCATCCTGGTCGGCCCGGACGCCTACGTCTTCGACACCCTGGCCCGGGTCGCCCCCACCCATTACTACGACGTGATGACGGTCCTGGAGAAGCGGCTGCGAGCGGCACGATGACCGAACCCGGAATGACTGAACACCATGACGTCCTGATCGTGGGGGCCGGGCTGTCCGGGATCGGCGCCGCGCATCACCTGCAGGCCGCGTTCCCGGCCAGGACCTACGCGATCCTCGAAGCCAGGGACGCCATCGGCGGCACCTGGGACCTGTTCCGCTATCCGGGCGTGCGATCGGACTCGGACATGTTCACGCTCGGCTACCGGTTCCGGCCGTGGACCCAGGCCGAGGCCATCGCGGACGGCCCGTCGATCCTCGGCTACGTCCGGGCCGCCGCGGCCGAGGCGGGGATCGAGCGGCACATCCGCTTCGGCCACCGGGTGACGCGGGCCGCGTGGTCCGGCGAAGAGGCCCGCTGGACCGTGGAAGCGTCCCGCCCTGACGGCGAGACGGTCATGCTGACCTGCGGGTTTCTGCTGATGTGCAGCGGCTACTACCGCTACGACCAGGGCTATCAGGCGGAGCTCCCCGGCATCGGGACGTTCGGCGGCCAGGTGGTGCACCCGCAGTTCTGGCCCGAGGACCTGGACTACGCGGGCAAGCGGGTCGTGGTGATCGGCAGCGGGGCCACCGCGGTGACGCTCGTCCCGGCCCTGGCCGAGACGGCGGAGCACGTGACGATGCTGCAGCGCTCCCCCACCTACATCCTGGCCATGCCGTCCGAGGACGCCATCGCCGTCCGGCTGCGCAAGCTGCTGGGCGAGCGGCGCGGGTACGCGGTCACGCGGTGGAAGAACGTCGCGGTGACCACGCTGATCTACAAGCTCAGCCGGCGCCGGCCCGACATGATCCGCGGCTGGATCCGGCAGCTGGCGATCAAGCAGCTGCCGGACGGGTACGACGTCGACACCCACTTCAAGCCGGTGTACAACCCGTGGGACCAGCGGCTATGCCTGGTGCCCGACGGCGACCTGTTCCGGGCCATCAGCGCCGGGCGCGCGTCCGTGGCCACCGACCGCGTCAAGACTTTCACCGAACGGGGCGTGGTACTCGAATCCGGCACCGAGCTGGATGCCGACATCGTGGTAACCGCGAC
>Ga0335083_10008727_pt1 | contig 12357 bp, 8 predicted proteins | sample Lox_Sample_42_FD_206716 | JGI IMG/M metagenome (GOLD analysis project Ga0335083, IMG submission 206716) | Soil microbial communities from Loxahatchee National Wildlife Refuge, Florida, United States - Lox_Sample_4.2 | ecosystem: Environmental > Terrestrial > Soil > Wetlands | place: USA: Florida... | reverse complement strand
CGATGAACATCCCGGGAAGAAAGAAAACGAGCGTCTGCCACGACAGCAGTTTCGTCTCAGGCTCGGTGTTGTACAGCAGCGCTCCGGCGACGATCCATGCGATGGCGGCGAAGGTGCCATGGCTGGACTTCAGCATCGATTGCAAACGGGGCGGGTCATGCGAACCCGCAGTCTAAGCTGCCTTTCGAATTGAATGAAGGTGCCCTCATGACGGATCTCGCCGCCTTTCCAGTGACCCGCAAGTGGCCCGCGCGCCATCCCGAGCGGCTGCAGCTGTACTCCCTGCCCACTCCCAATGGGGTGAAAGTGTCCATCATGCTCGAGGAGACGGGGCTGCCCTACGAGGCGCACCGCGTCAGTTTCGAGGCCAACGAGCAGCTCTCGCCCGAATTCCTCGCGCTCAACCCCAACAACAAGATTCCGGCCATCCTCGATCCGCAGGGTCCGGGCGGGCGGCCCCTGGCGCTGTTCGAATCGGGCGCCATCCTGTTCTACCTGGCCGAGAAGACCGGTCGCCTGCTGCCCGCCGATCCTGTGGAGCGCTACCAGACGCTGCAGTGGCTTATGTTCCAGATGGGGGGCATCGGTCCGATGTTCGGACAGGTCGGATTCTTCCACCGCTTCGCCGGGAAGGACTTCGAGGACAAGCGCCCGCGCGATCGCTACGCCGCCGAATCGCGGCGGCTGCTGTCGGTACTCGAGAAGAGACTCACGGGTCGCGCCTGGATCATGGGTGAGTGCTACACCATCGCGGACATCGCCACCTTTCCCTGGGTCCGCAATCTCATCGGCTTCTATGACGCCGGTGAACTGGTCGGGTTCGGCGACTTTCCCCAGGTCAGACGCGTGCTGGACGCCTTCGTGGCCCGCCCGGCGGTGGTGCGAGGCCTGACCATCCCACCCAGCCCCTGATCCCACCCGGCTCCTGAGCCCACCCGGCTCCTGACCCCACCCCCGGGTCACCCGGTCTGTGGCGATTTGATGGGGGTGTGGGGCGATGATCGCGCACCTGGACACAGATACTCACAAGGAAGCGGGCGTCGCTCGTACAGGGAGCAACAATGAGGGAACCTGGCCAGACAGAGACCGTGCTGTCGCATTTCCGCGCCGCGATTGCAATTTCCGCATTCCACGTGCTCAATTTGCCGAGGGAAAGGACCCCGTCCCCCGCTGGCAGACTGACACGTCATGAACGACGAGAGAATCTCGGGACAACCGCTATCTGCTTCCGGGGCGACGGCGAATGCCGGCATGCCGAACGGGCAGGCCGCGTTTGTTTCCAGTGCCTCCGTGCGCGCTGCGGGATCACCATCCACGCCTCTCACTCAGTCCGACGTTGCGGCACTCATCGAGAAGAACTACGTTGGACTGCGTCTGCTGGTTGCCCGTCGCTGCCGTGACGCCCAGATCGCTGCCGACCTTCTCAACGAGGCCGTGTGCACCACCTGGGAAAAGTGGCAGACCGGCAAGATCGGTCGCCCCGAGCAGATCGCCGGCTACGTGCTGCAGGTGACCATGAACCTGCTGCGCAACCATCGCCGGGCCATCGGGGAGCGCCCTGAAAGGCGCGCCGATCCAGCGACCATCCAGGACCTCCCGGGCGACACCGAACCGTCCGATGAAACCATCGAGCTGCAGATTGCCGCACGGGTCAAGCAGGTGATCCGCGAGATGAGCTCGGCACGCGACCGGGCCATCCTGGTGCGGTTCTACCTCGATGAGGAACCGAAGGATGCCATTTGCCGGGACCTGCATCTAACGGCGTTGCAGTTCGACAAGGTCCTGCACCGGGCGCGCGGCCGGCTCCGCAGGCTTCTGGAGTCGAGCGGCATGGCGCCTGGCGATTTCCTCAGTCTGGCGCTGCTCCTGTGAACGACAAGAGCGGTACATCCACGGTGAGGCCGTTCCCCGGTACGGAAGATCCCACCCTGCCCAGCCGGTATCTGGCCGGACAACTGTCCGCCACGGAGAGTGAGGCCTATGAAGCCCGCTTTCTGCTCGACCCGGATATCGTGGATGAAGTGGAGGCAACCGCCCGTTTCAAAGTGGGACTGCAGCGGCTCCGACACAGTGGCGAACTCAACGAACTGATGCGGCAACGAGCCTGGACGGCACCCCCCCTCGCGCTGGCCCTCGCCGCCGCACTTGCTGTCGTGGCGATTGGGGTCAACCTCTGGTATCCGCGCACGCCCGCTGCGCACGGACAGATTCTGAGCGCGTCCCTGTCCGCCTTGCACGATACCAGCGGCCGGGGGCTCGCCGTTCTGGTGACCCAATCCATGGTTCGGACACGCGCGTCCGCCTATGACGCTGTCATTGAACTTCCGCTCCGAAGAGGCGCGGTGGAATTGAGAGTCCAACCCACCGAGCTCGAACCGGCCACTCACTATGAGGCTCGGCTTGCGCGGCTGCGCGATGACGACAGCACCGAGCCCGTCGCAACCCTCACCCACCTCAACCCCAGCACCGAGGATGGTTTCGTCAGCGTCTACGCCGACAGCTCACTTCTCGACCCCGGACGTTATCGTCTTACGCTTTCACGCGAGGACCTCAAACCGCCCTCGGGCGCCGATGCGTTCACAATAAAGGTCACCGCCGCCCCGACGCGCTGAAGCCTCCCGCCGGCCCGAGCGTCCGGCACTGCGATACATCTGCAGCTCGGAACAGAGCTCAAGGAGACCGGATCACCGGTACGCATGGGGAGTCAAGATCATCCCGCAGACAGCACACCGGGACAGCGCCACTCGTACTCGTCGTGGGCGGTGGGTGCGCTGTGCGCGGCTGCCCTGCCGCTCGGGCTGGCCTGCGACTCCTATGGCTCGCGCTGCGGATCCTTCTTGAGTGCCGCTCCCGACATTTCAGCGTCCACCCACACCGTGCGCGGACGGATCCCGGTGAGTGTTCCCCTGCAGGTACGCGAATCCTCCAGCATCCTGGTATCGGTAGCCGAGCGTGGTATCGACGTCTCGGTGGAGATTACGGATGCGGCCGGTCACCTTCTCGCGCGCGGTGACAACCCGGTGAGAAGGACCGGTGTGCAGCGAATCGAGTTCGCTGCCAGCGCCCGAGGTGACTACTCCATCGTCCTGACGGGCAAGGAACACGAAGGCGCACAGGGTGAAGTGGCTGTGCGTGTGGAGAGTTTGAACCGGTCCGCCCCGCCAGTCTGTCTCAACGCACTGAGGCTGCTCGCGCGCGGCGACGCTGCTTACGCGAACGGACAAGCGGTCACACATGGAAGATCCGACGCGCCCGGGATGAGTGCCGAATCAGAGTACGCGCAAGCCGCGGCCCGATATCGCCAGGCGGCCGGAAGCCTGGCAACCGGGGGCCCTTCCCCACTCCTTGCCCAGGCGCAGCAGGCAGAGGCGGCCGTCGAATACCAGGATGTGCAGTCGTGGACCGCAACACAGGAGTGGGCGCTGTCGGCTGCCGCGACGTTCACCGCTCTGCACGATGACTACGGCCGCGCGCGTGCCACAGCGCTCGAGGCAGCGGCCCTGCTGGAAATCGCGGTATCCAGTGGTTCCAGCTCCACCATCACCGCCGGACCCGCGCGCACCCTGGAGCAGGCGCGCGCGCTGCTTCGCTCCGTCGCCGACTATCATCACGGCCAACAGCAGCGCTACGACGAGGCGCTCGCCCTCAACAACATCGGCATCTCCTACTATTTCGAGGGTCGGTACGAAGAAGCCATCGGAGCGTATCAGCAGTCGGTCCCGCTATACGAAGGACTGGGTGAACGACCCCGGCTCGCGCAGGCGCTGCAGAACATCGCTCTGGCCGAATACGAGTTGGGCCGGATCCCGCAGGCCGCGGCCCACTATGCGCGGGTGCTCGAGCTGATCCGGCGGGACGACAATCCCACCCTCTACGCCGTCGTTCTCAACAACAGCGCACTGACGGACTGGGCCGGTGGCAGGGAGGATCTGGCTCTGCGCCAGTACGCGCAGTCGCTGGCCCTGGCGAAATCCATCCAGGACGCCTACGAGCAGGCGGTTGCGCTTCATGGCATCGCATCCGTGTACAACACGCTCGGGGATCAAAGTCGTGCGCTCGCTTTCTACCAGGAGGCGCTCGCGTTGCGCAGCAGTTCGCTCGATGCGCGGGGCCGCACCGCATCGTTGCGAGCCATCGCCAATCTCCTGCGCCAGCAGGGGGAGCCCGCCGAAGCGTTGCGGATGGATCGCGAAGCCTTCGATCTCGCCTCCGCCCCCACCGCAAAGATGCGCATATCCGTACAGATGGCCCGTGACCTCGCCGATCTGGGCCGGACGGAGCAAGCCCTGCGTCAAATCGACTCGGTCCTTGCGCAACAGGTGCCGGGAAGCGCCGTCGAACGGGCACGCGCGCTCGTTGAACGGGCCCGACACCGCGCAGCCGGCGATGTTCCTGGCGGCGAAGCGGATTTGCACGCGGCGATCGACACCTTCCGCGCCTATGAGGCGCCTGCAGAAGAGTTTGCTGCGTGGGTCGCCCTCGGCAGGCTCCTGCGGTATCACGATCCGGCGGCCGCCTTCGCCGCGGTGGACCGCGCTCTGGCCCTCGCGGAGGAAGTCCGCCTGCAAAGTGCCAACCCCGAGCTGCGCTCCACGTTGTTACAGCCGCTGCGCCCCGCGTTCGATCTGAAGATCTCCATGCTCGCCGACCAGTTCGATGCGGCCGGCACCCCTGCGGCGCGACAGGCGGCGGCACTGAGCGCCCTGATGACATCGGAGCAGGCCCGTGCCCGGTCCCTGGCCGATTTCGAGAATCTGGACGTGAGCGCACCCGGTCTGGATCCATCGCTGGCCAGCCAGCGGCGCGAGCTGTACCGCGAGATCGCCGCGCGCCGGCTGCGCCTGGAAGCTGCTCTGGACCGATCCGGTACCGATGACACCCGCTCGCGAGCGATCCGCGCGGAGATCGCCGGCCTGCGGCGCAACCTGGATCAGATCGATGCGCAGATCGGAGCCGCATCCTATGCCGCCCACCGCAGTGCTCCCGGCACCACCGTCCCACGCTGGCAGGCCACCGCGCTACCCGTGGATGTCGCCGTGATCGAATACTGGCTCGGCGCCGATGAGGCCTACGCCTGGGTCAGATCCGGCAGGACGCTGACCATGACCCGATTGGGATCGTCGGCCCGGATCAACACCGAGGCCCTCGCGTTTCACACCGCGCTGCGCAAGTTCGGTGCGGTCAAGGTACAGGATCGCCTCGATGCGGCGCTGCGACTGTCCGAAACCGTTCTCGCACCCATCCGCGATGCGATCGGACCCGCACGCACGCTGATTTTCGTGGCCGATGGTGCACTTCACTATGTGCCGTTCGCGGCGCTGAGAGACACGGCACCCGCAGGCCGGCCATTTCTGGTCGAGACGCACGATGTGGCGGTGACTCCGTCGATGGAGATGCTCATGCGGCCGCAAGCGCCGCGAAACGCGGACGCACCCGTCCGACGCATGCTGCTCGTCGACGATCCCGTGTATGAAGCCGATGACCCGCGATTCAGCCGGGCTGCGGTCAACCTCGCGCGGACCGCGGCTGTGGGTGCGCCCGTCACCGCACCGCTTCGCGGCGGGACCGACAACTTGAAACTGCCGCGCCTGCCTGGCACCGCGCAGGAGGCCGCCGCCATCGCCGCCCTGCTGCCGGCCGCCGACACGGATCGGCTCGATGGCTTCCAGGCGACGCGCGAGCGGTTTCTGGACGCGCCGCTGCACACTTACCGGTTCATCCACGTGGCCTCCCATGCCAACACCGATGCGGAGATACCGCAGGCATCCGCCCTGATCCTGAGCACAATGGATCGCGGCGGCGCCACCGTGGACGGCAGAGTGTTGGCTGCGGATTTCATGACTGTGCGGCTGCAGGCGGATGCCGTGGTACTGAGCGCGTGCGACACCGCGCTCGGCAAGAGCGTGGCCGGTGAGGGCCTGGTGGGCTTGCGCTACGTCGTGCTCGCACGGGGAGCCCGCTCGGTGGTGTCCTCGCTATGGCCCGTATCCGACCGGATCACCGCCGGGCTGATGGTGAGATTCTATTCGGTGCTGCTCAGGCCGCACGCGTCGGTCACGGCAGCCTGGAGCGCGGCCACCCGCGCCAGCCTCGCGGAGCACAACACGGACCCGGGAACCTGGGGAGCTTTCATGCTGACGTTGAGATCCATTGGCGACGTGGCGCAGTGACCACGCGCCCGCATCGAAGTACTGACACCATACGATGGAGGAACCGAACATGAGTTACAGGACTGATGTCAATGCCGGAACGAGCGCCTCACCCAACTGGGCGCAGCAGACGTGGACCGACAAGCCGTGGATCATCGAGGCGAGCGACACAGGCCTCGGGGAATTCTGCCCGGATGGCAAACCCGGGCGGTTCCGGCTGGAGAACGCGCAACCCGAGGCTGGCGCAGCGGCCTATACCGTTCAGCCGGACGGTTCGAATCCGATCCCCGTTCCGTTGCGCGACTGCAAGTTGCTCGCGCGCGGTTCAGAACCGCTGGCGCCCCTGAACACCACGCTTCCGGGCTACTCGCCCGGCAATCGTCCGAAGTGGCACGATGCCGCGATGAAAGTGGTCGCGGACGCCGACGGTCGCGATGTTCTGCGGCTCGAGGGTCGCGCACCCATCGGCGGCGTGGAACATCGCGTCCGTTTCTACCAGGTCGAAAAGGCAGTCCAGGACGGTACGTCCCTGCTGGTGCTGTGGATCAACGAGGAGGCTCGCGCGGCCAATCCGGACGGTTCGGCGGTCGGTCATAACTGACAATCCGGCTCGAGATGCCGGGCTGCCTGACTCCGGGAGGGAACGGAGGGCGGTGGCCCGGCGCGCCGCATCCGAGGCAACTGCATGCGCTATGCAATCCTGTTCTCCGGCATGACACACCGGAGGCATCTGAACGGTCTGGAGTTCTGCTACCGCACCCTGTTGGACCGGCGCGGCTTCGAACCGCACAACGTGTTTGCGTTCAGCTACGACGGATCGCTGCGTACCGTGGACGGCCGGACGGGTGATCCAGCGAGTGAGCCGTGGCCCGGAGACCGTACGCCATTCCGCATGCGATTCGCCGGTCCCGGGACGCCGCGAGCACTGCAACGGGCCCTTGCCCAGCTGGAACAACAACTCGAACCCGCCGACGAGCTCTTCATTCACACGAGCGGGCACGGGGGCAATCACGGTGACGGCCGGGGTCCGCAACTGGTCGTCTATCCCCACTGGCAGCGCTACCAGTCGCGGGAGTTCTATGGCGATCTGGCGCGGTTGCCACGCCATCGCACCCTCGTCGTGATGATGTCGCAGTGCTATTCGGGTGGCTTCAGGGAAGGTGTACTCGCAGCAAGCCGGGCGGAGAATACGTGTTTCGTAGCGGCCGCATCGGCGCTGACGGCCTCGCATGCGATGGCGGACGACAACGACTGGGACGGGTTTTCGCGGCACTGGATCGCCGCATGGGGTGGATACGATATAGACGGATCACGGATCACGTTTACACCCGCCGCGGGCGCCGAAGAGCCACTGCTCACGCCCGTACGGCAAGCCTTTGACTACGCGAGCGATCCCAGCTGCAAGGAACCGCTCGATCAACCCGTGTTCGCTACAGCTGGATCAGGCTCTCCGCTCCAGCCTGGCCCTGACCACTTCGCAGCAGCAGCTCGGTGAATTCGTCGGCCGCGACCGCGGGACTGTGCAGGAAGCCCTGTGACTCATCGCAACCGGCGCGCCGCAGATAATCGAGCTGTTCGCGCGTCTCCACACCCTCGGCCACCGTCCGCATGCCGAAGGCATGCGCGAGGCCGATGATGGTGTCCACGAGCGTGCAGCACTTGAAGTCATCCGGGAGCCGGCTGGTGAACACCTTGTCGATCTTCAGGCTGTCGATCGGCAGTTCCGAGAGGCGCCCGAGGGATGAATAGCCGGTGCCGAAGTCATCGATGGCGATGCGCATGCCCGCGGTCCGCAGCAGCCTGAGCGCATGCACGCAGGAGGAGGAATCGCCGAACAGCGCCCCTTCGGTGACCTCAAGATCGATCCCCCAGGGCGCGCCCTGCGCCAGCGGACCCACGGCTTCCAGGAATTCCTGCACGAAACCGCGGCGGCGCAGGTCCGGCGGCGGGATGTTGACAGCGATGCGCACCGGCGGCAGACCCCGGCTGCGCCACGACTGACAGTCCGCCACCGCCTGGCGCAACACCCAGGCGCTGACGGCCGGCATCAGGCCGGATGACTCCAGGATGGGCAGGAACATTCCCGGCGCGAGCAGACCCCGGTCCGGATCCCGCCAGCGCAGCAGCGCCTCGGCGCTCTCGATCCGCCCGGTGCGCAGCTGCACCTTCGGCTGGTAGTGCAGTACGAACTCGCTCGCCTGCAAGGCGCTGCGCAACCGGTGTTCCAGCCGCACGCGCTCGGCAAGCGCCGAATTCATCTCCAGCCGGTGATGCAGGTACTGCTCGCCCGAGGTCTTGGCCTCCTTCAGTGCCGACTCGGCGTTCTGCACCAGCTCATCGGGTTCGCGGCCATTCTCCGGAAAGCAGGCGAAGCCGCACTTCACCGTGACCGAGATCTCGCGACCGTCGATCACATACGGCGCCTCGAACAGGCGCGTGATCTCCTGGTGCAGCTCATGCAACTCGCTCTCGGACTTCTCACCGAGCGCGCAATAGCTGACGAAGGTTCCGCCACCCAGATGTGCGAGGCGTTCCGTGTCCGAGCAATACGCCTTCAGGCGATCCGCAACACACTGAAGCAGGCGGTCACCGACGTGCCGGCCGAATGAATCGTTGATCACGCTCAGGTGTTCCAGATCGAACACGCCCACTGCCAGCCGGGGCAGCCGCCGGGCACCGCGCCCCAGGAGGCGCCCGATGCGTTCGCAGAACAGGGCCCGCTTGGCCAGGCCGGTCAGCGGATCGAAATAGGCCAGGAAATGCACGGCGTGCTGCTTGTCCAGGTACTGCAGGGCGAACGACAGGTTGGCCACCACCTCGTGCAACAACAGCAACTCCTCCTCGCTGATGAGTCCCGAGGCGGTGGTACCGAAGGAGAAGGCGCCCACCGGGGTCGCGTCCACGAGCAGCGGCAGGCAGGCGATGGAGCGGATGCCTGCCGCGATCAGTTCCTCCCGATTCGAGATCGGTTGCTCGGTGAGCTGGATGTCATCGCACACGATCGCGGTGCCGCTGCGGATGACTCGGCCGGTAATGCTCGTGTCGCCGGCTTCGGAATCGGCAATGGGGTACACCCGGGTGGGTGCGACTTCCGAGCGCAGTCCGACCCAGGCGACCGGTCGCGCGCTGCGCGCGGCCGGATCGCTCATCGCGATCGCAGCGATGGAATAGCCGCCGAGCCGGTGCGCGAGGCGGCAGGCCTCGTTCAACAGGGCATCGCGATCCTGGATGCGGACCACGGCCGCGTTGACACCCGAGAGCATCTGCAGGACGCCCGTCATGCGCGCGACCCGCCGCTCGGCGATCCGGCTCGCGCGTTTCAACTCGGCTTCCGCCATCGCCCGCTGTACAGCGGGCACAAGGCGTTTCGGGTTGGTCTTCAGAACATAGTCGACCGCTCCGCGCCGCAAGGCCTCGATCGCGCGTTCCTCACCGATCGTGCCGGACAGGAAGATGAACGGCACATCCGGCGCGAGGGCCTGCGCGATGGCCAGCGCCGCCATACCGTCGAACCCGGGCAGGCTGAAATCCGACAGGATGAAATCCGGCAGTCGCTCGCGCAGGGCCACGCGCAGCTCGGCCTCGTTGGTCACGACCCGGTGCCGGCAGCGGTAACCACCCTGCGTCAGTCGCCACACCGCCATCTGGGCATCGTCGTCGGAATCCTCTATCAGCAGGACATCGAGATCGATCCGGGTGGCGCCGGTTGCCGACTGAGGAGCGTTCACAAATGACGTGCCGGGCGTACCGGAATACTGAAATAGAATGTCGCGCCCTGACCCGGAGTGCTCTGCGCCCACACCCGTCCTCCGTGACGCGTCATGATCCGGTGCACTATGGACAGGCCGACGCCGGTTCCTTCGAACTGGGTTTGTGGATGCAGTCGCTGGAAGACACCGAAGAGACGTGAGGCGTACTTCATGTCGAAGCCCACACCGTTGTCCCGAACGAAGTAGATCCGCTCAGTATCGGCGGGCTGACTGCCGACCACGATCTCGGCCGTCGCGCATCCCGAAGTGAATTTGATTGCATTCGACAGCAGGTTGATCAGCACCTGCTCGAGAAGCGTGGCATCTCCCTCACACTCGGGTAGCGATTCGATCCTCAATTCCACGTGCCGGCCGCGCAAAGAGGCTTCGAGGCCCGCGGCCACGCGTCCGGCCAGTTCGGTCATGGAGATCCGGCCCAGAGTCAGCGACTGGCGGCTGTAGCGCGCGAACCGCAGCAGATCCTCGATCAACTGATTCATGCGCGCCGCGCCGCCGCGAGCCTTCTCCAGCAGCTCGATGCCTTCACGTGGCACGGTCTGGCCGAAGTCCGCGATGAACATGTCGCAGAAGCCGTCCACCGCGCGCAGGGGCGCGCGAAGATCGTGGGAAACAGAATACGAGAAGGCCTCCAGATCGGCGTTACTGGCCTCCAGCTCCCGCGTACGTTCGTGCACGCGTGCCTCCAGCTCGTGATTGAGTCCCTGCAGCTGCGACACCAGCGAGGCCGCATCGAAGGCGGCGGCCGCGGTGTTGGCGAGGATCTCCAGCGCCTTGATCTGGCCTGCGCCCAGGCGCCTTTGCGGGAACCGGGAACTGAACCGGAGTACTCCATACAGATCGCCGCTGGCGACGATGGGCAATGCGACACCCCCGCGCGGGTCCTCGAAGGGCGCCCGGAACAACACCTCGACGGCGCTCGAACCATCCCAGGCAGCAAGCTGCTCACGGGCCAGGGACACCCAATTGACGATGTCGGCACTCATGCGCACACGTTCGGCCTCGGCCCAGTGTGGGTCGCGCGTGTTGGAGCCCGCGACGCGCAGTTCACGGCCGTCTTCGGTAGGGACGAGCAGGCATACCGAACCGGCGTCGTTCTGGCCAGCTGCCGCATACACCGTACGCTCGACAATCTCATCGTGGGACAAGCCCATGGTGATGGCCCGCGACAGCTCGTAGATGGACACGGCCTCGCGCAAGCGGATGTTCTCGGTTTGTACGCGTCGTGTCGCCAGCGCGCGCGTGAGCACCGGCAGCAGATTGTCGAGGCGAAACGGTTTGAGGACGTAGTCCAGGGCGCCGCCACGCAAGGCTTCCACGGCGGTGTTGATTGTGCCGTGACCCGTCATCACGATGCCGGCCAGATCACGGTCGATATCCTGGGCTGCGCGCAGCAATGCGATGCCATCCATCTCGGGCATCATCAGGTCGGTCAGAAGCAGGTCGAATTGCTGTTCGCGGAGTTGCGCCAGGGCGGTGCGCGCAGAGGTGAACCCGGAAGTACGGTAGCCTTCCGTTTCGAGCGTGTTGCACAGCGCGGTCATCAGCGCCGATTCATCGTCCACGATGAGCAGCCGTGCATTGGCAGTTCGGTTCATGGTGTTGCTTCCTTGGCCGGATGCGGTACAGCCGCGCTCACGGGCCATGCCCCGAAATCGCCCAACTTCCGGCAGACGCCGGAAGGCGCGGTACGGCTTCGACACAAGCAGGACTCCCGCAGCGCAACAGTCGCGCACGCCTCGCAGGGTCAGATTATGCAAATAAGGGTCGCGGCGGGTTGTGAGTGGCGTCTCATTGGACGGAGACGAGCCCGCCACCCGGACGCGGCTGAGCGCGGCACCGGCGCGGATCCGGCGCGGGTCTGGGGCGGATCCGGCGCGGACCCGGCGCCGGTCTGGGGCGGGTCGGGCGCGGCGCCGGATTACTCCTGCAGGCGGTTGTACTTTCTCAGGACTTCCCGCAGCCGGTCGTGCGGCAGCGCGATCACCCGGTGCCCATCGACTCCGGTCATGTCCCTGGCGGCGACCATGGCATTGATGATGGCCTCTTCCGTGGCCGTCACGGTGGCCGCAAACATCGGATCGAGGGACTCATTCGGCAGCATCTTCAGATCCCGCACACCGGCCACCCCGGGAGTGGGTTTGTTGGCCGTGGAGAAGGCGATGAAGATATCTCCCGAGCCGTCCCCCGACAGACTGCCGTTGCGTCCAAGCCCCAATGGGACCCGGCGCGCGAGCCGCTTGAGCTGGTGGGGCAACAACGGCGCGTCGGTGGCGACCACGACAATGATGGAGCCTCTCTCGGCCACATCCGAGGGCACGAAGGTATAGGGCTCGGGCGCCGGGATCTCGCGACCGACCGGTATCCCCGCGATGCGCAGATTCTGACGCCGGCCGTAGTTGCACTGAACCAGCACACCGACCGTGTACCCGCCGTCGGCC
>Ga0335083_10008726_pt1 | contig 12357 bp, 11 predicted proteins | sample Lox_Sample_42_FD_206716 | JGI IMG/M metagenome (GOLD analysis project Ga0335083, IMG submission 206716) | Soil microbial communities from Loxahatchee National Wildlife Refuge, Florida, United States - Lox_Sample_4.2 | ecosystem: Environmental > Terrestrial > Soil > Wetlands | place: USA... | reverse complement strand
CGTCATATCGGTCTTCACGCCGTCGAACAGCGTGCCGCCGAGGAAGAAGCCCTCCTCATGGCCCTCCACCTCGTGGCCGCGCCCGTCCACCACGAGCTTCGCGCCCGCGGCCACGCCCGCTTCGATATAGCCCTGCACCTTCGCGCGATGCACACTCGTGACGAGCGGGCCCATTTCCGAGGCGCCATCCATGCCGCTGCCGATCTTGAGCGACTCGACGCGCGGCGCGAGGCGCTCGACCAGCTCGTCGGCGATATGGCCCACCGCCACGGCGACCGAGATCGCCATGCAGCGCTCGCCGGCCGAGCCATAGGCCGCGCCGATCAACGCATCGACGGCCTGGTCGAGGTCCGCATCGGGCATCACGACAAGGTGATTCTTCGCACCGCCAAGCGCCTGCACGCGCTTGCCGTGCTTCGTGCCTTCCGTATAGATGTACTCGGCGATTGGCGTCGAGCCGACGAACGAAAGCGCGGTGACGTCGGGATGCGCGAGCAGCGCGTCGACAGCCACCTTGTCGCCGTGCACGACGTTGAACACGCCGTCGGGCAGGCCCGCTTCCTTCAGCAGTTCGGCAAGGCGCAGCGACGCCGAAGGATCGCGCTCGGAAGGCTTCAGCACGAAGGTGTTGCCGCACGCGAGCGCGATCGGGAACATCCAGCACGGCACCATCATCGGGAAGTTGAACGGCGTGATGCCCGCCACGACGCCAAGCGGCTGGCGCAGGTTCCAGTTGTCGATGCCCCCGCCGATCTGGTCGGTGAAATCGGTCTTCAGCAGGTTGGGAATGCCGCACGCGAACTCCACCACTTCGATGCCGCGCATCACCTCGCCCTTCGCATCGGAGAACACCTTGCCGTGCTCGCGCGTGACGAGCTCGGCGAGTTCGTCGTGGTGCTGGTCGAGCAGATCCTTGAACTTGAACAGAATGCGGGCGCGCTTGATGGGCGCCGTCTCGGCCCACGCCGGGAATGCGGCGTTCGCGGCGGCGACCGCGGCGTCGACTTCGGCCACGCTCGCGAGCGGCACGCGAGCGCTCAGCTTGCCGAAGGCCGGGTTGAAGACGTCGCCGTATCGCTCGCTCGTGCCGCCCAGCGGCTTGCCATTGATGTAGTGCGTCAGCGTGCGCACGCCCGTGTCGCCCTGATGTGTCTCGCCCATGTGTGCCTCTTTGGTGGTGAAGCCTCGATGACGGTTAGCCTAATCGGGAAGCCAGGACGCGATCCAATAATTAATGCTCAACTGCGATATAAGGCGGTTTAATATCAGGGCATGGACCTGACCCTGCTTCGCGCGTTCGTCACGGTCGCGCGCGAAGGCAACCTCACGCGCGCGGCCGCGCATCTGCATCTCACCCAGCCGGCCGTCAGCCTGCAGATCAAGCATCTTCAGGAGGCGCTCGGCGTCGCCCTCTTCACGCGCACCTCGCACGGACTCGCGCTCACGCGCGACGGGCAGGCGCTCTTGCCGCACGCCGAACGCGCGCTCGCCGCCGCCGGCGACGTGCAGCGCGCCGCTGCCGCGCTGCGGCACGAAGTGCGCGGGCGGCTGCGCATCGGCACGATTCTCGATCCGGCGTTCCTGCGGCTCGGGGGCTTTCTGCGCCAGCTCGTCGAGACCTGGCCGCAGATCGAAACGGCGCTGCGACACGGCATGTCGGGCTGGGTGCTCGACCAGGTGCGCTCGCGCGAGCTCGACGTGGGCTACTACATCGGCCAGCCCTCGCCCGACCCCGATACCTTCCACACCATCACGCTCACGCGCTTCCAGTACCGTGTGCTCGCGCCGGCGGGCTGGAAGGACCGCGTGAAGGGCGCGCGCGACTGGCGCGCGCTTGCCGCGCTGCCGTGGATCTGGACGCCGCCCGCCTCCGCGCACAACCGCCTGCTCACGACACTGTTCGAAGCCGCGCACGCGAAGCCCGTGAAGGTGGCGGAGGTGGACCAGGAGCCATCGATGCTCGATCTCGTGAAGTCGGGCGTGGGCCTCACGCTCGCACGCGATTCGATCGCCATCGCCGAGGCGCATGCGCACGCGCTCACCATCGTCGAGGGCGTGACGGTGCCCACCGAGCTCACCTTCATCACGCTCGCCGCGCGCCGCGACGAGCCCGCCATCGCGGCGGCACTCAAATCCATAGAAACGCAATGGGCGATATGAGCCGCACTCATGAAGATGCACCCATGCGGCACGCGGCCCGAAACTGCGGTAGCGTTGCCTCGCCGGTGCCTCGCTGTTGCCTATGTAACAGTGCTGTCACGCAAGTTTTGCTAGATTCGTAATTCGCTCCGCGTTTTCGGCACGCTGCCCGGCGTGTACGCCCTGCGCGGCGCGTTCCGCGTTTCGCCCATCGTTCCCTCGTTCCCCCGTTCCTCGTTTCACCACAGGAGAGCCTCGCATGGCCCGCAACATCGAAATCAAAGCCCGCGCCCGTGAGTTCGACGCCCTGCGCGAGCGCGCCGCCCAGCTTGCCCCGGATGCGCCGCTGATCTTTCGCCAGCAGGACTTCTTCTACGACGTGCCGCGTGGCCGCCTGAAGCTGCGCCAGTTCGACGACGGCACGCCGCCCGAGCTGATCTTCTACCAGCGCGACGACCGCGACGGCCCGAAGGCCTCGTACTACACGCGCAGCCCCGTCACCAATGCCGAAGCGATGCACTCGCTGCTCGCCACGGCGCTCACCACGCGCGGCATCGTTTCGAAGGAACGCCACGTGTATTTCGCGGGGCGCACGCGCATCCATCTGGATCGCGTGGACGGCCTCGGCGACTTCGTCGAGCTGGAAGTGGTGCTCGGGCCCGAAGACGACGAGCAAGGCGGCGAAGCCGAGGCGCACGCGGTGTTCGCGAAGCTCGGCGTGGACGAGAGTGATCTCGTAGCGGTGGCGTATGTGGATCTGCTCAATATGGCCAACGCGGCCTGAAAGCCGAAGTTTCCTTGAGGTCTCCTTGAGGTTTGCTGAAAGCGGGCCCTTGCGGCCCGCCGCGCTCACGCCGCCGGGGCGCCCGGTTCCAGATGCCCGAGCGGCAGCGGCCCATTGCGCTTGAACGTGGTGAGCACGATGTTCGAGCGCACGCTGTCCACGCCGGGCACGCGCATGAGCTTCTTCATGACGAAGGTCGAGAGCGCGTTCAGATCGGGCGCGACGATGCGCAGCAAATAGTCGGCGTCCCCCACCACGGCATGGCATTCGAGCACTTCGGGCAGCACGTCGATCTGCTGCTGGAACTGCTCGATGATCGAATCCCCATGATGCTTGAGCTTGAGGCTCGTGAACGCGGTCACGCCGAGCCCGAGCTTTTCGGGCCTGAGCACCACGCGATAGCCGTCGATCACCCCCGATGCTTCGAGACGTTGCAGCCGCCGGCCGATCTGCGAAGGCGAGAGCGGAACCTGCTCGCCGAGCTGCTGATGCGTGGCGCGGCCAAAGCGCTGCAGCACATCGAGAAGCGCCAGATCGAAGTGGTCGAGTTCGAACATGAATGCAATCCGCATTGATTGAGTTATCGATGCTCGATTATCGCATGCACGCCCCGCATCTCAGCCAATACGCGCACATTACGCACGCTGCCCGCTCTACACTTGCACAACACAAAGCCTTTTTAGTGGAGCGTTACGAACATGGCCGCCGCCACCGCGAAACTGCAGGAGCAGTTCGACGCGGGTCTCACCATCCGTCCCGATTTCACGATCGATCAGCCGCTCGATCGCTACGGCGCGGCCGATCACGCGGTCTGGGACCGCCTGTTCCGTCGTCAGCGCGCCCTGCTCGAAGGCCGCGCCTGCGACGCGTTCATCGAGGGCGCGCTGCGCATTGGCCTGAACGTCGCCCACGTGCCCTCCTTCGCGCAGGTGAGCGAGCGCCTGACGGCGGCAACGGGCTGGCGCATCGTCGCCGTTCCGGGCCTCGTGCCCGACCGCATTTTCTTCGAACACCTTGCTAACCGGCGCTTTCCGGTGACCTGGTGGATGCGCCGCCCCGATCAGCTCGACTACCTGCAGGAACCCGACTGCTTCCACGACCTGTTCGGCCACGTGCCGCTGCTCACCGACCCCATTTTTGCCGATGCGATCCACGCCTACGGCCGAGCGGCGCTTGCCGTCGAGGCGCGCGCGCTGCCGCTGCTCGCCCGGCTTTACTGGTACACGGTCGAATTCGGCCTGATGCGCGACGCGAGCGCGCCCAACGGCGTGAAGATCTACGGTGCGGGCATCGTGTCGAGCAAGGGCGAGACGCTGTACAGCGTAGAGAGCGCGGCGCCCAACCGTCTTGCGTTCGACCTCGATCGCGTGCTGCGCACGCGCTATCGCATCGACACGTTCCAGAAAACCTACTTCGTGATCGACTCGTTCGCGCAACTCTTCGAAGCGCTCGGCGCGGGCATCGACTCGCGCCTCGCCGATCCGTCGGCGCTGATCTCGGCGCAGCCTCATGGCGCCGGCGACGTGCTGCAATGCGATACGGTCATCACGCGCGGCACGCGCGAAGGCTGGCTCGACGATGGCGATGTTTGAACGCTCGAGCGCCGCACGGCCGCACGTTTGCACGCACGGCCGTTTCGCCGCAACACGCACGCGGCTCGCATGACCGGGGCGCAAGCACGCGTGCCCTATCCGTGAAAAAATGGCTGATGGGGCTACGGCGCATGCCGGGCCCCCTAGCTTAGCTCAAGAAAGGTGCAACGATGATCAACCGACTCACATCCGAAGAGCGAGCCACGCAGCTCGCCGACTTGCGCGGCTGGCAGGCCGTTGCGGGCCGCGACGCGATCCAGCGCCAATTCCGCTTCGCCGACTTCAACGAAGCGTTCGGCTTCATGACCCGCGTGGCGATCAAGGCGCAGGAAATGAACCATCACCCCGAGTGGTTCAACGTGTACAACCGCGTGGAGATCACGCTTTCGACGCACGAGGCCGACGGCCTCACCTCGCGCGACATTGCGCTCGCGCAGTTCATCGATTCGATCGCGCCGGGTCTGCTCAGCGCATAGGCACTACCGCGTACAGAGTGTAGGCACAATCAAGCGCGCAGTGTACGGCTACGCGGTGCGCACAGCGAGCGCGCATCGCGCCATGAAAGCATAATGCAGGGTATCGGACGCGCAAACCTTCAGCTTTGAAGGCTATTCTTGTGGGATACGTAAGACTCCCAGGCAGCGCGGGCAATCGGCTCCAAACGTTCCGGCGATATGGCGTTCTGACGCTGTACAATCAGCAGCGCATACGGCTTGGAGAGCGCGCTTGCCTCCTGGCACAACGCGAGTTCGTCGCCGCTCGAAGGCGAGCGGTTGCGCCAGAAGTTGATCGCGGCTTCGAGTTCGGTGATCGAGATGTCGGACATGTGGATCGTGATCGTGCAACCGTCGCACGCGGCGCCGCTCAGTCGCTGTGCTTGAAGTCCCACGAGCGACACTTCGCGAACTGCGTGCCTGAACGCTAAACCCATTGTACTTGAGCGAATTCCATGCGACTCCTTCTGATCGAAGACGACCGCCCTATCGCACGCGGTATCCAGTCCAGCCTCGAACAAGCCGGCTTCACGGTCGACATGGTCCACGACGGCATCTTTGCCGAACAGGCCCTCACGCAGAATCGCCATGAGCTCGTGATCCTCGATCTCGGGCTGCCGGGCATCGATGGCATGACGCTGCTGTCGCGCTTTCGTCAGAGCAACCGGCACACCCCCGTCATCGTGCTGACGGCCCGCGACGAGCTGAACGACCGCGTCCAGGGCCTGAACTCGGGCGCCGACGACTACATGCTCAAGCCGTTCGAGCCCGCGGAGCTCGAGGCACGCATTCGCGCCGTGATGCGCCGCAGCGGACCGCACGGCGACGTGCCGCGCCCTGAAGTCTCGCTTGGCGGCGTGCGCCTGTCGGGCGTCGATCGCCGCATCTTCAACGACGACAAGCCGCTCGAACTCTCGCCACGCGAATTCGCCGTGCTCGAAATGCTGCTGCTGCGTCATGGCCGTGTCGTGAGCAAGGCGCAACTGCAGGACCACCTCACGCACTTCGGCGGCGACCTCGGCGACACCGCGATCGAAGTCTACGTGCACCGCGTGCGCAAGAAGCTCGAGAGCTGCCGTGTCGAGATCGTCACGGTGCGCGGCTTCGGCTATCTGCTGCAGGAAATCCGCCAGGCGGCCTGATCCGCCTCGTTCCTGAGCGGTCGTGCGGCGGCGGAATGCTCCGCCGCCGTCTGCACCCCATGGCGCCTATGCCGCCACGAGTGCGGCCCGCGTACAATGGATCGGTCCCGTATGGCGCAGCCTGCCGCACCCACGATTCATTATTCGCCCCGAAGCCATCATGTCCCCGCCTGCCGCAACGAGTCTGCGGCGAACACTGCTGCGGCGCCTCGCCGCCCCGCTTTCGCTGCTCGCGCTGATGAGCGGCCTGATCGCCTATTGGCTCGCGTGGCAATACACGCAGCACGTGGTCGACCGCTCGCTTGCCGACCTCGCCACGGCCATTTCCCGGCAGATCCAGATCGCGGGCGCCGACGCGCCCACCACCGTGCCGCCGCTTGCGCAGGCGATGTTCTCCGACCCCGTCGAGCATCTCGTCTACCGCATCAGCAACGGTGAGACGGAAATCGCCGGCGACCGCAACCTGCCTCTGCACGGCACGAACGTGCGCCGCATGCACTACGCGTACGTGTTCGAAACGATGTACGAGGGCGTGAGCATGCGCGTCGCGCAGGTGCGCGTGCCGCAGCCCGCCGGCAATCCGATCGTCGTCGAAGTCGGGCAGCCCGTGCATCATCGGTTTCGCATCGCGGCCGAGTTTCTCGTCGCGATCATGATGCCGCTGCTGCTCTTGCTGCTCGCCGGCTGGGTCATCGTGTGGCGCGTGGTCAACCAGCAGCTCAACCCGCTCACCGCGCTCGCCGATTCGCTCAACCGCCAGACGCACACCTCGCTCGAACCCGTCGACGAAACCTATGTGCCCGTCGAGATCCGTCCGCTCACCGGCGCGCTCAACGCCCTGCTCGGCCGTCTGAAGAGCGCGCTCGAAGCGCAGCGCAAGTTCATCGCCGACGCCGCGCACCAGTTGCGCACGCCGCTCACGGCAGTGAAGCTGCATGCGGAGCAGGCCGTGATCGCGCGCGAGCCGCAAAAGGTCAATGACGCCGTGCGCGAGCTGCGTGCAGCCGCCGATCGCGCGGTACGCCTGTCGAATCAGCTGCTGTCGCTCGCGCGCGCGGAGCCGGGCGAGCAGGCCGCGCGTTTCGTCGATATCGATATGGCCACGCTCGCCTTCGAGACCGGCGCCGAATGGGTCCCGCGCGCGCTCGCGAGCCATGTCGACCTCGGCTTCCAGCGCCTCGACGACCCTGAAAACGACACGCCGCTGATGGTGCGCGGCAACCCCGTGCTGCTGCATGAAGTCATCGCGAACCTGCTCGACAATGCGCTCAAGTATCTGCCGCCCGCGCGCGTGGACGGCGGGCGTATAACCGTGACCGTCACGCAGGTAGTCGCCGACGGCATGCCGATGGCCGAGATCGTCGTGGAAGACAACGGGCGCGGCGTCCCCGCTACGCAGCAGGCGGACCTCTTCAAGCGCTTCTTCCGCGGCGACGGCCAAAGCGAGAGCGGCGTGGACAGCGGCGCGGGCCTGGGTCTCGCGATCGTCCACGACATCATGACGCTGCACCGTGGCAGCGTGCATTACGAAGATGCGCCCGAAGGCGGCGCGCGCTTCATCGTACGCGTGCCGCTCGTGAATCGCCGCGCGCCTGCCGGCAGGGAAGCCAAAGACACGAGCAACATGAGGGAATCCTCGCCCGCCGAGACGGCGCCAGTTCATGCTGCCGCATCCGATCTCGCATCCAGTCAGACGCATAGCAACAAGAAGCCGGCCCACCAGGCGAGCATCGATCTCTGAATCCGCACGCGCGATGAAAACGACAAGGGCCGCTCAATTTGCGGCCCTTGCTCGTTCTACGACAGACGATCTGCGATGCGGTGAAAGCGTCGCTTACTTCTTCTTTTTGCCCTTGCTCTTCGAGCCCTTCGCGCTCTTCTCGTTCTCGGGCGTTGCGAGCATGGTGCCGCGGCACTTGCGGGCGCCGCAGCGGCATTCGTATTCGCGCTTGAGCTTCTTCGTCTGCTTCGCGTCGATCACGAGGCCATAGTCGTAGAACAGCTCTTCGCCTTGCGCGATGTCGGTCAGCGCGTGAATGTAGACGTGCCCGTCGATTTCCTCGGCTTCGCAGTTCGGTGCGCACGAGTGGTTGATCCAGCGCGCGCTGTTGCCGTTCACCTTGCCGTCGATCACGTCACCGTCGTCGAGCGCGAAATAGAACGTGTGATTCGGTTCAGCTGGATTGTGCGGATGACGGCGCAGCGCCTCCTTCCACGAGATGCGCTCGCCCTTGTATTCGATCAGCCGCTCGCCGGCCGCAATGGGGACTGCCGCAAACACGCCCTTGCCGTGCACGCCCGACTGGCGCACGACGATCCTGCGTACATTCATTGAATGAATCCTTGTGAAGTACCGGGGAAGACCACCCGGGTCATGACAAGCGGCGCTGGACGGATCCTCTCGCGCGCCGCCTGCGGCTTTCTCATGAAGCCGTGCCCTGACAGCCTGCCTGGCCCTGCAGCGGACCTGGCCCCGACGCAAAAACGCGGCGCCGATTTGGCGCCGCGCTCGTGTGACGCCCGGCGCGCCACAGACGGCATCGTACACGCTCGCGCTGCTTTCGTTCAACCCGTATGCCGCGCGCGAGCGGCATTGCGCAACATGCGTCTCAGCGCTGCCCGAGCGTCGTCTCGCCGAACAGCTTCTTCAGGTCGCGCGGCTGCGAACGCCAGTACTGCGGCGGCGCGCTCACGCTCGCCCCGAGTTGTGCCGCGGCGTGCCACGGCCAACGCGGATCGTAGAGCATCGCGCGCGCCATTGCGATCATGTCGGCTTCACCGTCCTCGACGATTTGATTGGCCTGCAACGCGTCGGTGATGAGGCCCACCGCGATCGTCGTCATGCCGGTTTCGGCCTTCACCTTGCGCGCGAACGGCACCTGATAGCCCGGCTCCAGCGGAATCTTCTGCAATGGCGACACGCCGCCCGATGACACGTCGATCCAGTCCGCGCCACGCTGCTTGAGCGCCTGCGCGAATACCACGGTGTCGTCGGGCGTCCAGCCGCCGTCGACCCAATCCGTCGCGGAGACACGCACGCCGATCGGACGATCAGCGGGGAATTCGGCGCGCACGGCATCGAACACTTCGAGCGGAAAGCGCATGCGGTTCTCGCGCGAGCCGCCATACTCGTCGCTGCGCTGATTCGCGATGGGCGAGAGGAACTGGTGCAGCAGATAACCGTGCGCCGCATGCAGTTCGAGCGCGTCGATGCCAAGGCGCGCGGCACGGCGCGCCGTAGCCACGAACGCATCGCGCACACGATTGAGGCCCGCGACGTCGAGTGCGAGCGGCGGCGGTTCGTCCTCCTTGTGCGGGAGCGCCGAAGGCGCATGCGGGAGCCACCCGCCGTCCGCAACCGAAATCAGCTGGCCCCCGTCCCACGGCACGTGGCTCGATGCCTTGCGCCCCGCGTGCGAGATCTGCATCGCGATGCGAATCGGCGAATATCGGCGGATGGCGGCAATGACGGGCTCGAGCGCCGCTTCGGTCGCGTCGTCCCACAAACCGAGACAGCCCGGCGTGATGCGGCCATCGGGTTCGACAGCAGTCGCTTCGATACACAGCATCGCGGCGCCCGAGAGCGCGAGGTGACCGAGATGGATCATGTGCCAGTCGTTGGCTTCGCCGCGATCGGCGGAATACTGGCACATCGGCGAAACGACGATGCGATTGGCGAGCGTCACGCCACGCAGTTCGAGCGGAGAGAAGAGCTTGCTCATGGGAGCCCCACGGACGATAGTCGGGAGCGTCCGAGAATAGCACGCAGCTTTTTCGCGCGCTCGACAGAGGAAAGTCGTGAGCGCGGCACCTCGCCGCGCGCGGTGCTTCAGGGTGGGCTTGCGGCCATGTGTGCGTCGACGGCGTCGAGCCATTCGCCGAACATGCGGCTCGCCTGCACTTCGAGAAGCGGGCCGTGCCGTGCCGTTTCCTCACGAAGCGCGTTCACGTCGACGCCTGCCGTGGCGATTTCGCCGGCATTGCCGATCAGCCAGGGCTCGAAGCGGTCGGCGCGTACTTCAGGATGGCATTGCAGGCCAACCACGTGGCTGCCCCACGAAAACGCCTGGTTTTCGCACAGCGCCGTGGACGCGAGGCGCGTCGCGCCCTGCGGCAAATCGAAGGTATCGCCATGCCAGTGCAGCATGGAGGTTGCCGAGCCGTCGAGGTGCCGCAGCGGCGAGGCGCGGCCGGCTTCGGTGAGCGCAAGCGGCGTCCAGCCGATCTCGGGCTGGGGCCCGGCGTATACACGTGCGCCGAGCACTCGCGCAATGAGCTGCGCGCCGAGGCAGATGCCGAGCGTGGGCAATCCGGCCGCAATGCGCTTTTCGATCATCGCGGCGAGAGGAACGAGTGTGGGATAGCGTGCGTCGTCGCACGCGTTGATCGGGCCACCCAGGATCACCATGAGCGACGCCGACAACGGATTGAGCGCGCCGATGCGCGCGAAGCCGACGTCCACGTACCGCACCGGACGTCCGCGGTCGCCGAGCACGCGCTCGAAACTGCCGAGGTCCTCGAAATAGACATGGCGGATGGCCAATACTTCGCGATTCATCGGCATATTCCCGGGCCGGCGGTCGGCAGCCTGTAAGTCAACATACGCGTCAACATGCATGTCACCGCTTCTGCATGGCTCGAGACGAACGTTTGCGCGAACGGTCGTGACAAAAAACTTGTGACACCTATGCGAATTTCCTCGCAAACGCGTCACACACAATCTGCATCGGGATGCGCCGCATTACCGTGCATGACATGCAAAACGCGCGCGAGGGACAAACGCGTACATGCGCGCCGCCCGCAGCGGGACGGCGGCGCAGCGGCGGCGTTATACCGCGAAGATCTTCCAGTTCTTCTTCTGGGTCGTCGCATCGGCCGGTTCGTACACCGAGCAATCGAGACGCAGGTCGGTGTCTGCCATATCGATGTTAAGCAGCCGGCAATGATGCGGCGTCTTCTTCGCATTCTTGCTCGGCTCGAATTGCGAGCAGGTCAGGCACATGCGGTGCTGCGGGCTGGTTTCCTGCGATTCGAGCAGATAAACCGTCTTGAGCAGCGTGCGATAGAGCGTGGACTGCTCTTCGACACGCAATGTGCTCACCGCTTTCGAGAGGAAGTCCGGCCACTGTGCCGCCTTCTTCGCCGCAGTGCGGCCGCGCGTGGTGAGACGCACCGCAAGTGCGCGGCCGTCGTCGAGCGCGCGACGCTTTTCCACGAGCCCCTTGGTTTCAAGCGTGCTCACCGCATCGCTGGTCGTGGCGGCCGTGAGTGCCGTCTCTCGCGCGATCTCGCCGAGCCGCATCGGGCCCTTGCGCTGCATCAGCAGCACGAGAATTTCGCCCTGGGTAGGCGTGAGTCCTGCCCCTTCGGCCCAGTCCCACGCCTGGCTCCGCATTGCCGTGCTAAGTCGCAACAGGCTATGGGTCACCCGCCCGGCTGCCTGCTCTCCGTATACGCCTTCGCTCATAGTCTTTCGCTGGTTATTGGCAGCTTGCGCTGCATCGTCAGCCGCCGCTTTGGCCGACGGCCTGTGGGAACGCTTGCGTCCGGGAACCCCGAACGCCGCACCTCAAACAATCCTGCAACACACACGCCATGGCATGCGTTGCACAGCTGTGCTTCTTGCCGCAGGCGGCGAAAACTCCCCTTCCGTCGCGACGCCCAAGCAGCAAACCGCCATTCTATGCGAGAGTGGCAAATCGCACAGCTAACTTATCCAATGCGAATTGTGGATAACCCGTTGATAAGCGCGCTGCCGCCATGTGCACAGCGTCCTGATAACACGCATTCTTCGCCCAGGACGCTTGCTGCGTTATGGCGGATTTCTGTCGCAAACGCAACTGGAATCTGCCAGTTTCTCGCGCCCCGGTCATTACGCAGTCCATTGAGTTTGCAGGGATTTCGAAGTTTACCCACAGAAGCATGCACCTATTGCCATTGAATATGGTGCATGTCGGGACCAAGGTCAAAAAAATTAGAACCCCCTGGTACCTCGAAGTAAACAAAAAAAATTTTTTGACTACCTCGAAAAAGTGGGGTGACGGCCGCGCGCGACCCAAATTTCGCCTGTTTTCTGTCCCCCCAAGCATGAAGGGCAGCCCGAAAGCTGCCCTTAAGCCTTGCTTGCCCGGCGCAGGGCCTCGCCGGCACCCGCGCAAATTCGGTCAGTGGTCCTGCACTTATCCCTCTCCCCTTACGCACGCCAA
>Ga0335083_10008723_pt1 | contig 12360 bp, 8 predicted proteins | sample Lox_Sample_42_FD_206716 | JGI IMG/M metagenome (GOLD analysis project Ga0335083, IMG submission 206716) | Soil microbial communities from Loxahatchee National Wildlife Refuge, Florida, United States - Lox_Sample_4.2 | ecosystem: Environmental > Terrestrial > Soil > Wetlands | place: USA: Florida... | reverse complement strand
GTTGCCGGGCGGCCTGCAACTCGCGCTGCTGCCCAAGAAGACCCGCGGGCAGACCGTGAACGCGATGCTGCGGCTGCGGTACGGGGCCCTGGCCTCGGTGACGAACAAGGCCGCCGTCGGCGACCTCGCGGCCGACATGCTGCTGCGCGGCACGCGCCACCACACGCGGCAGCAGATCAAGGACTCGCTCGACCGGCTGCAGGCGCGCGTCAACGTGTTCGGCGGCCCGACCGCGACCACCGTGATGGTCGAAACGACGCGGCCCAACCTCGCCGCCGTGCTCGATCTCCTGGGCGAGGTGCTGCGGGAGCCGGCGTTCGACTCCACCGAGTTCCGCTCCCTGGTGCAGGAGAACCTGGCGCAGATCGAGGAGCAGCGCAGCGACCCGATGGCGCGCGGCTTCGCGGCGTTCCGGCACCACCTGGCCGACTTCCCGAAGGGCGATCCGCGCTACGTGGAGACGCCCGACGAGGAAGCGGCGGAGTACTCGGCGGCCACCCTGGCGGACGTGCAGGCGTTCTACGCCGCCTTCTACGGCGCGTCCAACGCCGAGCTGGCCGTGGTCGGCGACTTCGACCCGGCCGAGGTCACGCGGCTCGTCGCCGCGCGCCTGGGCGGCTGGAGCAGCGCGCAGCCGTACGCCCGCGTGCCGCAGCTCTACCAGGACCGGCCCGACACGACCATCGTGATCGAGACGCCCGACAAGGCGAACGCGATGTTCCTCGCCGGCATGAACCTGCGCGTGCGCGACGACGACTCCGACTACGCCGCGCTCACCCTCGGCAACTACATGCTGGGGGGCGGCTTCCTGAACTCGCGGCTCGCGGTGCGCATCCGGCAGAAGGAGGGGATCAGCTACGGCGTCGCGTCGATGGTCGGCGCGGGGACGCTCGATACCAGCGGGACGTTCATCGCGTACGCGATCTACGCGCCGCAGAACGTCCGGCGCCTCGAGACCGCGTTCCACGAGGAGATCGCGCGGATGCTGCGGGACGGCTTCACCGCGACGGAAGTGCAGCAGGCCAAGGAGGGCTGGCTCCAGTCGCGGGAGGTGGGCCGCGCGCAGGACCAGCAGCTGGCCGGCATGCTGATGAGCTACCTGTTCTACCACCGGACGCTGGCGTACGACGCGGACCTCGACCGCCGCGTCGCGGCGCTCACGCCGGAGCAGGTCAACGCGGCGATGCGCCGCTTCCTCGATCCGGCGAAGTTCACGATCGTGGAGGCGGGCGACTTCGCCCACCACCCGGCGCAGTAGCGGCCGCCGGCGCTCGCGGCAGGGCCGAGGGGGGCGTCCGCGCCCCCCTCGGCGCGTCGGCCGACCTGGCGGCCGAAGCACGAACGTCTAGATTCGAACCGTGCGCCCGCGCCCCCTCCTCGCCGCCGCGCTCCTCCTCGCCGCCTGCGCGAGGGGCCCCGGCGGCACCGCGCGCGACGCGATGGTCGTCGCGACGACGGGCGACGCCGACGTCCTGCTCCCGCCGGTCACCAGCGTCACCACCGGCATCAACGTCAGCGACCTCCTCTTCTGCCGGCTCGCCGAGCCGACGGCCTCGCTCAACACGGTGGACGACTCCGGCTTCCGGCCGGTGCTGGCGCGGAGCTGGGAGCACCCCGACTCGCTCACGATCGTCTTCCACCTCGATCCGCGCGCGCGCTGGCAGGACGGCGCGCCGGTCACCGCCGCGGACGTGGCGTACACCTTCGGCGTGTACCGCAGCCCCGACGTGAACGCGCCGCTCGCGCCGTTCCTCGGCGCCATCGCGTCGGTCACCGCGCGCGACAGCCTCACCGTGGCGTTCCGGTTCAGCCGCTGGTATCCCGAGCAGCTGTACGACGCGACGTACCAGATGCGGATCCTGCCGCGCCACCTCCTGGACACGATCCCCGACGCGAAGCTGGCGACGGCGCCGTTCGGCCGCGCGCCCGTGGGCGACGGACCGTACCGCTTCGTGCGCTGGGTCGCGGGCGCCGAGATCGACCTCGCGGCCGACACGGCCTGGTTCCTCGGCCGGCCCGGCATCGCGCGGCTGATCTGGCGCGTCACGCCGGAGCTGGCGAGCGCCGTGAGCCAGGTGCTCGCGGGCGAGGCCGACGCGATGGAGGTCATCCCCGCGCGCGGCCAGCTCGAGCGGGTGCAGGGCGCGAAGGGCGTGCGGCTCGTGCCGTACCCGTCGCCGTTCTACGCGGCGATCGTGTTCAACCTGCGCCGCCCGCCGTTCACCGACCGCGAGCTGCGGCGCGCGCTGGCGATGGCCGTGGACCGGCGGACGGTCGTGCAGTCCGTGTTCGGCCCGTTCGCCGACGTCGCGGTGGGCGCGACGAGCCCGATGCAGTGGATCTGGAGCGACTCGGTGCGCCAGCTGCCGTTCGACACCGCGGCGGCGGCCCGCGCGCTCGACGCGCGGGGCTGGCGCCGCGGCGGGCCCGGCGGCATGCGGGCCCGGGGCGGCGTGCCGCTGCGCTTCACGTTGCTCGTGCCGACGTCGAGCTCGGTGCGCCAGCAGGCCGCCGTGGTGATCCAGGACGAGCTGCGGCGGGCCGGCGTGGCGGTGGACATCCAGCCGCTGGAGTTCACGGTGATGGAGCGGCGGACGGAGACGGGCGACTTCGACGCCGCGTTCGTCTCGCGCACGATCGACCCCAGCCCGGCGTCGCTGCTGCAGTGGTGGAGCCCCGGCGCCGCGGCCAACATCGGGCACTTCGCCGACCCGGCGTTCCAGTCGCTCACGGCCGAGGCGCTGCGCGCCCCGTCGCGCGCGGCCGCCGCGCCGCTGTGGCGCGAGGCCCTCGGCCGTCTCAACGACGACGCCGCCGCCGTGTTCGTCTTCTCCCCGCGCAACAACGCGGCGTTCGCGGCGCGGATCCAGGGCGTCACGATCCGGCCCGACAGCTGGCTCGCCACGGTCACCTCCTGGCGCATCGGCGGCGCACGGGCCGGCGCGCCCGAGCGGGGCGCCGCCCGGCCGTAGGCGTGCTCCGCTTCGCCGTTCGCCGGCTCGCGTTCGCCGTCGCCAGCGTCGTCGCGGTCGTCGTCATCACGTTCCTCCTCGTCCACGCCGCGCCCGGCGAGCCGATGCTCGGCACACCCGAGCGCACCGTCGCGTCGCCGGAGACCATCGCGCGCCAGCGGGCGCTGTTCGGGCTCGACCGGCCGCTGCCCGAGCAGTTCCTCCGCTACGCGGGCAATCTCGCCCGCGGCGAGCTGGGCATGTCCTTCGTGCTGCACCGGCCCGTCGCCGCCGTGCTGCGCGACGCGCTCCCCAACACGCTGCTGCTGGGCGGCACCGCCCTGGTGGCGTCGCTCCTGCTGGGCCTCGCCGCGGGAGCGCTGCAGGCCGCGCGGCACCGCACGCGCACCGACGCGCTGCTGGGCGCGGCGACCCTCGTGCTCTACTCCATCCCGGTGTTCTGGCTGGGCCTGCTGCTGCTGCTGGTCTTCGGCGAGGGCCTCCACTGGCTGCCCGTGAGCGGGATGACGACGCCGGGCCTCGGCGACGACCTCTCCCGCCTGGGGCGCGCGCTCGACGTGGCGCGCCACCTGGTGCTGCCCGCGGCGAGCCTCGCGCTCGTGCAGGCCGCGGCGTTCGCGCGCTTCCAGCGCAGCGCGCTGCTGGAAACGCTCGGCGCGGAGTACGTGCGTGCCGCGCGCGCCAGGGGCCTGGGCGAGCGCGCGGTGCTGCTCCGCCACGCGCTGCGCGGCGCCCTCGGATCCACCATCACGCTGGCGGGCCTGTCGGTGCCGTACTTCCTCGCCGGGTCCGTCCTCGTCGAGAGCATCTTCGGCTGGCCCGGCCTCGGGCGCGTGGCGTACGACGCCATCTTCGCGCGCGACTACAACGTGATCACGGCGGTCGCCCTGGTGTCCGGCGTGCTGGTCGCGGCCGGCAACCTGCTGGCCGACGTCGCCCTCGCCGTGGCCGACCCGCGCATCCGGCTCGGGCAATGAGCCCCTGGCGCGCCGCCGCCCGGCGCTTCCGCCGCAACCGGCCCGCGGTGGCCGGCACGGTGGTCGTCGCGGCCATGGCGGCGGCGGCGCTCCTGGCGCCGCTCGTCACGGTGGACCCGCTCGCGCAGCCCGACCCCGTCGGGCTGCAGGACCGGCCGCCGTCGGCGGCGCACCCGCTCGGCACCGATCCCTACAGCCGCGACGTGCTGAGCCGCACCCTGCACGGCGCGCAGGTCTCGCTCCTGGTGGGCGTCGGCGCCGCGCTGCTCGCCGTCACGCTCGGCACCGGCGTGGGACTGGCCGCGGGGCTCGGCGGCCGCCGCACGGACGAGGTGCTGATGCGCGGCGTGGACGTCGCGCTCGCCCTGCCCCGCATCGTGCTGCTGCTCGCGGTGTTCGCGATCTGGGACCGCGCGCCGCCCGCCGCCGTGGTGGTCCTCATCGCCGCCACCGGCTGGTTCCAGACCAGCCGCATCGTGCGCGCGTCGGTGCTCGGACTCAAGCAGGCCGACTTCGTGGCCGCGGCGCGCGCCCTCGGCAGCGGGCGCGGCGGCATCGTCCGCCGCCACCTCTTGCCACACGTCGCCGCGCCGGTCATCGTGAGCGCGTCGCTGGACGTCGGCAACATCATCCTGCTCGAGGCGGGCCTGTCCTACCTCGGCCTCGGCGTCCGGCCGCCCACGCCCACCTGGGGCAACATGATCATGGACGGCAAGGACGTGCTGCTGAGCGCGCCGTGGGTCGCGCTCGCGCCCGGCTGCGCGCTCGTTCTGACCGTCGTCGCCTTCAACCTGGCGGGCGACGGCCTGCGCGACGCGCTCGATCCGAAGGCGGCGTGAGCGGACCGTCGCGCGCCCCCCTGCTCGAGGTCCGCGACCTCGCCGTGCGTTTCACCGGCTTCGACGGTGTCGCGCGCGCCGTGGACGGCGTGGACCTCACCGTGAGCGAGGGCGAGACCGTCGGCCTCGTGGGCGAGTCGGGGTGCGGCAAGTCCGTCACCGCCCTCGCCCTGCTGCGCCTGATCGAGCCGCCCGGGCACATCGCGCACGGCAGCAGCGTGCGGCTCGAAGGCCGCGACCTGCTGGCGCTCGGGGCGAAGGAGATCCGGGCCGTGCGCGGCAACCACGTCGCGCTCGTCTTCCAGGAACCGCTCAGCGCCCTGAACCCGGTCCTGCGGGTCGGCCGCCAGATCGCCGAGGCCATCCGCGCGCACGAGGCCGTGAGCCGCAGCACCGCGCGGTGGCGCGCCGTGGAGATGCTCGCCGCGGTCGGGATCGCCGACGCCGAGCGGCGCGCCGCGTCCTACCCGCACCAGCTGTCGGGCGGCATGCGCCAGCGCGTCCTGCTCGCGATGGCGCTCGCCTGCCGGCCCAAGCTCCTGCTGGCCGACGAGCCCACCACCGCGCTCGACGTCACGATCCAGGCCGAGATCCTCGAGCTGCTCGACGGCCTGCAGCACAAGCTCGGCATGGCGGTGCTGCTCATCACGCACAACCTCGGCATCGTCGCGGAGCGCACGCGGCGCGTGTACGTGATGTACGCGGGGCAGATCGTCGAGGAGGCCGCGACCGAGCGGCTGTTCGCGGCGCCCGCGCACCCCTACACCCAGGGGCTGCTGGCCGCCGTGCCCCGGCTCGACGAGCGGCGCGAGCGGCTGCGGGCGATCCCGGGCCAGGTGCCGCCGGCCACCGCGTGGCCCGCCGGCTGCCGCTTCCACCCCCGCTGCCCGTACGCGTGGGAGAAGTGCCGCACGGAGATGCCGCCCCTGCTCGAGGCCGCACCGGGCCAGAAGGCGAGATGCTGGCTGGTCCAGGAGCCGGGCAGACGCAAGAGCAGACCCGACGGGGAGGTGACGAAGTGATGAAGGTGATGAGGTGAGGAGGTGAGTCCGACGCCCCTCGTTCAGGTTCGCGATCTCGTGACCCACTTCACGCGCCGCGTGGGGCTCCTGGGCGCGCGGCGCGAGGTCGTGCAGGCCGTGAACGGGGTCTCGCTCGACGTCGCGGCGAAGACCACGCTGGGCCTCGTGGGCGAATCCGGCTGCGGCAAGACCACGCTCGGCCGGACGATCCTGCGGCTCGTCGAGCGCACGTCGGGCGAGGTGCGGTTCGACGGCCGGGACGTGTTCGCGCTGCCGCCGGCGGAGCTGCGCCGCCTGCGGCGGCGGATGCAGATCGTCTTCCAGGACCCCGACGGATCGCTGAACCCGCGCCTCTCGATCGGGCGCGCCGTGCGCGAAGGCCTCGAGGTGCACCGGCTGGCCGAGGGCGCCGAGGCCACCCGGCGGGTGGAGGCGCTCCTGGCGGAGGTGGGACTGCCGGAAGGGTCGGCCGCCCGCTACCCCCACGAGTTCTCGGGCGGCCAGCGGCAGCGCGCGGGCATCGCGCGGGCGCTGGCCGTCGAGCCCGAGTTCGTGGTGTGCGACGAGCCGGTCTCCGCGCTCGACGTGAGCGTGCAGGCGCAGGTCCTCAACCTCCTCGTGGACCTGCAGGCGCGGCGCGGCCTCTCCTACCTCTTCATCTCCCACGACCTCGCCGTGATCCGGCACGTCGCACCGCGCGTCGCGGTGATGTACCTCGGCCGCATCGTGGAGCACGGGCCGTCGGACGGCATCTACCACCGGCCGCTGCACCCGTACACGCAGGCGCTGCTCACGGCGGTGCCGGTGCCCGACCCCGCCACCCGCCGCCCGCGCATCGTGCTCGCCGGCGACCCGCCGTCGGCGGTGAATCCGCCCGCGGGCTGCCCGTTCCACCCGCGCTGCCAGCACCCCGGCAAGGACGAGACGTGCCGCACGGTGCGCCCCGAGCTGCGCGAGCTCGCGCCCGGGCACCAGGTCGCGTGCCACCTCGCCGACCGCTGAGCGCGGGGCCGTGACCGCGGCGATCCTGGCGGTCCTGCTCCTGGTGGCGGCCGGCGTGGCCCTGCTCGTGCTGCGGCGCCCGCCCGCCCCCGGCAACGAGGCGGCGCTCCTGCAGCAGCAGCTGATCGAGGTGCGCCAGCGGCTCGACGTGCTCGCCACGGCCCAGGGCTCCGCCGTCGGCGACGTGCGCGAGCGCCTCGGGCGGCTGGCCGAAGCCACCGAGCGGCTCGAGGCCGTGGGGCAGTCCGTCGTCAAGGTCCAGGAGCTGCTGCAGGTCCCGCGGCTCCGCGGCACGCTGGGCGAGGTCTGGCTCGAGGAGCTGCTGCGCCAGATCCTCCCGGCCGGCGTCTACGAGACCCAGCACGCGTTCCGCTCGGGCGAGAAGGTGGACGCCGCCATCCGGGTCGGGGACCGGCTCGTGCCCGTGGACTCGAAGTTCCCCCTCGAGGCGTTCCAGCGGATGCTCGCCGCCGACGGCGCCGACGCCGAGCGGGAGCGGCGCGCGTTCCGCCGCTCGCTGCGCGAGCGCATCGACGAGATCGCCGACAAGTACATCAAGCCCGACGAGGGGACGTTCGAGTTCGCCCTGATGTACGTGCCGGCCGAGAGCGTGTACTACGAGGCGGTGGTGCGCGGCGAGTCGCTCGAGGACGGCGAGAGCGTCGTCGGCTACGCCCTCGGCCGCAAGGTCATCCCGGTCTCGCCCAACACGTTCTACGCGTACCTCGCGGCCATCCTGCACGGGCTCAAGGGCCTCGAGGTGGAGAAGGAGGCGCGCGCGATCCTCGACTCCCTCGGCGGGCTGCAGCAGCAGTTCGCCCGCTTCGAGGACGCCTACCGCCTGATCGGGAAACATCTGGATCACGCCGTCCGTCAGTATGCGGAGGCCGAGCGGCAGATCGGCCTCATCCAGGACCGGTTCGAGCGCATCACCGGCGTGCAGGCGGCGGGCACGCTGCGCCCGGCCGGCCGCGAGGGTCCCGACGGGGACGTTCGCAACGATTCCGAGGCGCCCGCCATCTAACTCGGACGGCCGTCACCCACTGCCGCAGGACGCTTCACCGCTCTCGATGGAGACTCGGATGCGCACCGGATCGTCGCTCGCCCTGCTGGCGGCGCTCGCCGCCGCCGTCCCCGCCCACGCCCAGGTCAGCGCGCGGATGTTCCGCTACCCGGACGTCTCGGCCACCACCATCACCTTCGTGTACGGCGGCGACATCTGGGTCGTGCCGAAGACCGGCGGCGCGGCTTCGCGCCTGACGACCACGCCCGGCGAGGAGAGCTTCCCGCGCTTCTCGCCCGACGGCAGCCGGATCGCCTTCACCGCGAACTACGACGGGAACCAGGACGTGTACGTGATCCCCACGGCCGGCGGCGTGCCGGTCCGGGTCACGCACCACCCGATGCCCGACCGGCTCGTGGACTGGTACCCGGACGGCCGCTCGCTCCTGATCGCCACCTCGATGGCGAGCGGGCGCCAGCGCTACGACCAGCTCTACCAGGTGGGCGCCGCCGGCGGCCTGCCCCGGAAGCTGCCCGTGCCCTACGGCGAGTTCGGGGCCATCTCGCCCGACGGCCGCTGGCTCGCGTACACGCCGATGAGCCAGGACTTTCGCACGTGGAAGCGGTATCGCGGCGGCTGGAAGGCGGACATCTGGCTGTTCGACCTCGTGACCGACTCGTCGGAGAACCTCACCCACAACGACGTGAACGACGCCCAGCCGATGTGGCACGGGCGCACGCTGTACTTCCTCTCGGACCGCGACTCCGCGCAGCGCAACAACATCTGGGCCTACGACCTCGACACGAAGCAGAGCCGCGAGCTGACGCACTTCACCGACTACGACATCACGTTCCCGGCCATCGGCCCCGCCGACATCGTCTTCCAGGCCGGCGGCCGGCTGTACCTGCTCGACCTCGCGAGCGAGCAGACGCACGAGGTGCAGGTCGACGTCGTCACGGACCTCGCGACGCTGAAGCCGCGCGTGGCCCGCGCCGACTCGTTCATCCAGAGCACGAGCGTCTCGCCCACCGGCCAGCGCGCCGTGGTGGAGGCCCGCGGCGACCTGTTCTCGCTGCCGGCCGAGCACGGCCCGGTGCTGGACCTGACGCAGAGCTCGGGTGTCGCGGAGCGGTTCCCGGCGTGGTCGCCGGACGGCAAGAGCGTGGCGTACTGGAGCGACCGGTCGGGCGAGTACGAGCTGTACGTGCGGCCGGCCGACGGCTCGGGCCCCGAGCGCAAGCTGACCTCCTACGGGCCCGGCTACCGCTACCACCTCACCTGGTCGCCCGACGGCAGGAAGCTCGCGTTCGTGGACCAGACGATGACCATCCGGATCTTCGACCGCGAGACGGGACGCACGACAGACGTGGACAAGGCCGGCTGGTGGTACGAGGGCGACCTCGAGGGCTTCCGGCCGAGCTGGTCGGCCGACAGCCGCTGGCTCGCCTACAGCCGCGACCTGGGCGACCGCGCCAACCGCGCCGTGTTCCTCTTCGACACCCGGAGCGGCCGCGCGCAGCAGGTCACGTCGGGCTACTACAACGATTTCGGCCCGGTGTTCGACCCCGACGGCAAGTACCTCTACTTCACGAGCAACCGCACCCTGCGGCCCATCTACAGCGACATCGACGACTCGTGGGTGTACGCGAACACCACCAACCTGGTCGCGGTATCCCTCCGGGCCGACGTGCCCTCGCCGCTCGCGCCGCGCAACGACGCCGAGGGTGCGAAGGCCGACAGCGCGCCGCCGGCCGCCGCGCCGGCCGCCGCGCCCGCCCGGGGCCGCGACCGGCACGCCGCCGCGCCCGACACGGCGAAGCCGGCGACGCCGGCGCCCGTCGAGATCGACACCGCGGGCTTCGAGGGCCGGCTCGTCGTGCTGCCGCCGGCCGCCGGCAACTACGGCGAGCTCGCCGCCGCGTCCGGCAAGGTCGTCTACCGCCGGCTGCCGGCCGCGGGCACCGACGGCAAGGGCACCATCTGCTACTACGACCTGAAGGACCGCGAGGAGAAGACGGTCCTCGGGGACGCCGACGGTTTCGAGCTGTCGGCGGACGGCAAGAAGCTGCTCGTCGCGAAGGGCGACCAGTACGCGATCGTGGACCTCAAGGCCGACGCCAAGTTCGAGCACCCGCTGCGCACGGCCGAGATGGAGGCCACGGTGGATCCGCGGGCGGAGTGGCGGCAGATCTTCGCCGACGTGTGGCGCTTCTACCGCGACTTCTTCTACGACCGGAACATGCACGGCGTGGACTGGAACCTGATGCGGGCCCGCTACGCGCCCCTCATCGACGAATCGGTGACGCGCTGGGACGTGAACTTCGTGATCGGCGAGCTGATCGCCGAGCTGAATTCGTCGCACACCTACCGCGGCGGCGGGGTCCTCGAGCCGGAGGAGCACCTCGGCGTCGGCCTGCTGGGCGTGGACTGGTCGCTGGAGAACGGCGCGTACCGCATCGCCCACGTCGTGAGCGGCGCGCCCTGGGACAACGAGGTGCGCTCGCCGCTCGCGGCGCCGGGCCTCGCCGTGCACGCCGGCGACTACGTGCTGGCGGTGGACGGCGTGCCCATCGACACCGCCGCCGATCCGTGGGCGGCGTTCGCCGGCCTCGCCGACCGCGACGTGCAGCTCACGGTGAACGACCGGCCCACGCTCCAGGGCGCGCGCACCGTGGTGGTGAAGACGCTGAGCGACGAGACGCGCCTGAGGACGCTGGAGTGGATCGAGGCCAACCGCCGCCACGTGGACTCCGTCTCGGGCGGCCGCGTGGGCTACGTGTACGTGCAGAGCACGGGCATCGACGGCCAGACCGACCTGGAGCGGCAGTTCCAGTACCAGTTCACCAAGCCCGCGATGATCGTGGACGAGCGCTGGAACAGCGGCGGGCAGATCCCCGACCGGTTCATCGAGCTCCTCGACCGGCCGCCGCTGGCGTTCTTCGCGGTGCGCGACGGGCACGACTGGCAGTTCCCGCCCGTGGCGCACTTCGGACCCAAGGTGATGCTGATCAACGGCTGGAGCGGCTCGGGCGGCGACGCGTTCCCCTTCTTCTTCCGCGAGGCCGGCCTCGGACCCCTGATCGGGACGCGCACCTGGGGCGGCCTGATCGGCATCTCGGGCGCGCCGCCCCTGGTGGACGGCGGCGGCATCACGATCCCGACGTTCCGGCAGTACGACCCGTCGGGCCGGTGGTTCCCCGAGGGGCACGGCGTGGAGCCGGACATCAACGTGGTGGACGATCCCACCCAGCTCGCGCACGGCGTGGATCCGCAGCTCGACCGCGGCATCCAGGAGGCGCTGCGCCTCGCGGCGCAGAAGCCGTTCGCGTGGCCGCAGCACCCGCCGGTGGAGAAGCGGGCGCCGTGACGTTCCTGCGCTGACGCCTGGCGGGGGGCAGGTGGCGGCGTTCTGCCGCCACCTGCCGCCCGCGCGTCAGCCTACACGTACCTCGCGATCGCCATGCACACGACCGTCACGCCGAGCAGCACGGCCTCGACGCGCCCGCCCGTCCGACGATCGCCCAGCTCATTCCACTCCTCCCGTCTTCCGGCGCATGGACCGCCCGCGCGCCCTCACGCGAGCGGGATGTGCTGCGCGTTCGTCGCGAGCCAGGCGTCGAACGTCTGCAGCGCGGGGTTCAAGCGCCGCGAGACCTCGACGCTGTGCGAGCGGGCGATGTCCCCCGCGAAATCCCGGTCGAACTGGAACATGTTGCCCAGGTCGTCCGCGCCCGGGAACCCGAGCTTGCGATACACCTCGACGGGCACGGCCTCGTAGCGCACCTCCCGCCGCAGCGCGCGCGCGAGTCCGGCCGCCATCTGCGCGCCCGTCAGGTGCTCGCCCGCGATCGCCACGCTCTGGCCGACGTACTCGCGGCCGCCTTTCACGACGCCGTAGGCGCACTTCCCGATGTCCTCGGCGGCGATCCCGCCCAGAGTGCTCTCGCCCAGGGGCAGGGCCAGGACGAGCTTGCCGTCCGGGCCGGTCCTGGGGCCCATCCCGAAGTGGATGAAGTTGTCCCAGTAGAACACGGTGACCAGGTTCGTGGTCGGCACGCCCGCGTCGGCGAAGAAGTGGTTGGCCTCGCCCTTCGCGTCGAAGTGCGGGACCTTGTACTTGCCCATCAGCGTCGGCATGCGATTGTCGCTCAGCGGAACCCACTTCCGCGTGTCCTCGAGCGTGGACCAGACGACGTGCTGCACGCCCGCGCGCTTGGCGGCTCGCGCCATCGCGGCCGCCTCCGCCAGCTCCTTCTCCGGCGACATGTGCGCCCAGTAGAACGTGACGCAGAAGGCGGCGTGAGCGCCGGTGAACGCCTTCACGAGGCTGGCTTCGTCGTCCACGTCGGCCGCGACGACCTCCGCGCCGAGCGCGCGCAGCTCCTTCGCCCGCTCGGAGCGGATGTCGCGCGTCACCGCCCGCGCCGCGAAGCCTCCCTGCTCGTCGGCCATGATGGCCCGCACGAGGCCGCCCCCCTGCGCGCCGCGCGCGCCCAGCACCGTCACGATCTTCCGGTCCACGGTATCTCCCTTCCTGCGTGGGTG
>Ga0335083_10008722_pt1 | contig 12363 bp, 9 predicted proteins | sample Lox_Sample_42_FD_206716 | JGI IMG/M metagenome (GOLD analysis project Ga0335083, IMG submission 206716) | Soil microbial communities from Loxahatchee National Wildlife Refuge, Florida, United States - Lox_Sample_4.2 | ecosystem: Environmental > Terrestrial > Soil > Wetlands | place: USA: Florida... | reverse complement strand
GCTCGGTGAGGCGACGCCGCGCGAGCTCGGCGCCCTGCGCGACGGCCTGACGGGCGGCGCGCGCAGCGCCGAGGTGCTCGCGGGCCAGAGCGACGCCGCCATGCGCGACACGCTCGGTCTCGCCGAGCCGCTCGACACCGTCGCCGAGCTCGCGGACGAGCTCGCGCGCGCGCTCGTCGAGCGGCCGCCGCAGCAACCCAAGGACGGCGCCGTATTCCGCCCGGGCTTCGACCCCGACCTCGACGAGCTCGCCGCGCTCGCGAAGAGCGGCGCCGAGCGCATGGTCGAGCTCGAAGCGCGCCTCCGCCAAGACACCGGCATCGCGTCGCTCAAGCTCCGCTACACGCGCGTGTTCGGCTGGTACGTCGAGGTGACCCGCACCCACGCGGCGCGCGTCCCCGAGCATTTTCGGCGCAAACAGACGGTCGCGAGCGGCGAGCGCTACACGACGCCGGAGCTCGACGATCTCGCCGACCGGATTCTGCACGCCGAGGAGCGCCACCGCGAACGCGAGCTCGAGCTCTTGAAAGCGCTCGTCGCGCGCGCCGGCGCCGAGAGCGAGCGGGTGAAGCGCCTCGCCGCGCTGCTCGCGCGCTGGGACGTGGCCGCGGCGCTCGCCGACACCGCGCACCGCTACGACTACACGCGCCCGAGCGTCGACGCCTCCGACGAAATCGTGATCCGCGACGGCCGCCATCCGGTCGTCGAGCGCCTCGCCGCGCAGGGTCGCTTCGTGCCGAACGACGTGAGCCTCGCGCTCGACGCCGAGCGACTCTGGCTCGTGACGGGCCCGAACATGGCCGGCAAGAGCACGCTCCTCCGCCAGGTCGCGCTCTCCATCGTGCTCGCGCAGCTCGGCAGCTACGTGCCGGCGAAGAGCGCGCGCATCGGCGTGGTCGACCGCGTGCTCTCGCGCGTCGGCGCGAGCGACAACCTCGCGCGCGGCGAGAGCACGTTCATGGTCGAGATGCGCGAAACGGCCGAAATTCTGCGCTCGGCGACGCGCCGCTCCTTCGTCATCCTCGATGAAATCGGGCGCGGCACGAGCACCTTCGACGGGCTCTCGATCGCGTGGGCGGTCGCCGAATATCTCGACGAGGCGATCGGCTGCCGCGCGCTCTTCGCGACGCACTACCACGAGCTCACGGCGCTCTCCGAAGCGAGCACGCACGTCGCGAACTATTGCGTGAGCGCGCGCGAGCTCGACGGCGACGTCGTGTTTCTGCATCGCCTGCAGCGCGGCGCCGCGAGCCGCAGCTACGGCGTCGCCGTCGCCAAGCTCGCCGGTCTGCCCGAGGCGGTGCTCGCCCGCGCCCGGGCCATCCTCGCCACGCTCGAAAACCAAGGCCAGAAGCAGGCGCCGAAGTCGCGCGCCGCCGCGCCGCCCGATCAGCTCGCGCTCTTTGCGCCCAAGGACGGCGCCTCGCCCGCCGAGCGCGAAACCCTCGCGACCCTGCGCGAGCTCGACGTCGATCGCCTCAGCGGGCTCGAGGCGCTGCAACTCCTCGCGCGGCTCAAACAGCGCCTTTGAGCGCGGTTTTCTGGGCGGACCGGCGCCCCGCCGCACGCGCGGTCGGCGGCGCCGCCGTCATGGCGCCGAGCTTGCGGTCGCCGGACGCGTCACTCGACGTCGAGCTCGAACGGCGTCTTCTGCTGCGCCGTGAGCAGGAGCACGCGCGGTGTCCCCTCGAGGTCGACGCTTTGCCCGACGGTGAGCTCGCGCACGTCGGCGGGCGTGCCGGGGTAGACGAGGCGCGAGGCGATGTCGCCGTCGCTCTTCAGCGTGAGCCGCGTCGCGTCGGCGCCGAACGTGACGTACACGAAGCCGTACGGCGCGAGCGTCTGCGTCACGGGCGTCCCCGTCGTCGCGACGATCGGCTGCACTTTGGCGCCGAGCTCGAAGCTCTTGATCGCGTAGCCGCTCGCCGGGTCGTCGAGAAAAATCGCGAGCCCGAGGTCGCTCCAGAGCTGCCACGACGTTTCGGTGTCGCCGACGGTCGCGAGCGCCGAATCGACGCCGGCCCACTCGTGCTTCGGATCCTGCGTCACGGCGGCCAAGAAAGGCGCGCCGTCGCGCTCCCACAAGAAGGTGCCGAGCAAGAGCCCGGCGCCGTAGTTGAAGTCAGTGTCGCTCGAGAGCCCGGGACCCCACTCCACGTTCGTGTCGTGAAGGAACGTCGCGACCCACGCGCTGTCCGTGTAATAGCCGTTCACGGTCATCGCCGACTCGGCGAACGTCTCGTCGATCCAGAACACCTCGGTCGGGTCGTAGCCGTGGTGAATCGCGTGGTACGACTCGTGCGCGGCGATCGAGAACGTCAAGTCGGAGTGCAGCGACCCGAGCGAGATGTAATCGAGGTGAAGCTGCGTGGTGGCGCACCAGCTGCAGAGATAGCCCTGGCCGGCGCCGCCCGAATCGACGATGTAGATCGCGAGCTTGCCGTCGGTGAGCTGGACGGGCGGCAGCGCGCCGAACACCGCCTCGTCCGTCGGCAGCACACCGAGATCGGGCCGGTAACTGCCGCTCGCGCCGTGGAGCTCGTACCCGGCCATGAACTCGTTGATCTGATCCTGGTCGAGCGGCTCCGCGGACGGATCGGCTTGCGTCTCCCAGAGCTCGTCCGTCACGTAGACGCGCGCGAACTCTCCTTCGGCGCGGCACGTCGCCGTCACCGTGTGCGTCGCGTGCGTGCTGAGGTCGTAGACTTCGGTGGACGACGGCTGCCCGTAGCAGGGCGAGGTCGTGTAGTCGGTGACGGTGGCCGTGTCGGTGCCCGCGGAGCCGCCTTGCGCTCCGGACGCGGAGGCGCCGCCCTGAGCGCTCGTGGTGTCGCCGCCGGTGCCGCCGGTCATGCCGCCGCCGCTCGCGATCGGCTCGCTGCTGCAGGCACCGAGCGTCGCGGCGACGAAGCCGAACGCGAGAAAGGAGCGCACCCGCATGCGCACGCAGGTTACCTCTTTCTCGGCGCGGGTGGTTCCGCCGTGCGTCCGTCCTCGGGCCACGCGTGCCGCGGGTAGCGCCGCATGAGCTCGCGGCGGATGCCGGGATAATGCCGCTCCCAAAATCCCGCGAGATCGGTCGTCACCTGCACGGCGCGTTGGTTTGGCGCGAGCAAGTGCAGCGTCACGGGCACCCGACCCCCGAGGATGTGCGGCCCGCGAGCGGCCCCGAAGAAATCTTGAAGCCTCGATTCAATGAACGGCGCCTGACCGGAGCCGTAGGTCACGCTCACGCTGCGGCCGCCGCCGAGGCGCACGCGTTCGGGCGCCTCTTCGTCGAGCAAGCGCCGCTGCTCGGGTGAGAGCTCGGCGGTCACGAGCGAGAGCCAATCGAGCGCTTCGAGCTCCGCGAACGAGCGGGCGCCCTCGGCCGCCGAAGCGAGCGCGCGCTCGAGCGTGACTTCGGGATCGGGCGAGAACCCCGCCTTCGGAAAGTGTTCGGCGACGAGCGCGAGCCGGGCTGCGAGCCTGAGCGCCCCCTCGCTCTTGAGGAAGCGCGTCGGGTGCTCGCGCGCGGCGGCGACGAGGGCGCGCGCCGTTTCGGGCGAGGGCGTCGCCGCGCTTCGGGTCTCGTCGAGCACGACGGCGCCGAGGCGCATCGACGCGACGGATTCGACCCGTTCGCGCTCGCTCGACCACACGAGCTCTTCGCGCACCTCGATGGCGTCGCCGGCGACCTCGAGCAGCATGTTCTCGGTGACCGCGCTCGCGAGCCGCACGACGGCGCCGCGTCCCGGCTGCTCCTCCGCGTCGATCGCGACCATCAGCATCGGCTCGTGCACGACGCTCTGCTCGGACAGCTTCGCGACGCGGCCGTTCGCGAGCACGAGGTCGCGCTCGCCGCGTTTGCGGCGCCGGGCCACGCGATCGGGAAACCCCGCGAGCACGGCGGCGAGCAGCGCCGCATCGGCCGCGTCCGCGTCGGGCGGCGGCGGCGCCGTGTTGCGCACGAGGCGCGCGATTTGCCGGCGCGCGCGCGCGACGGCTTCGACCGCGCGCGGTTCGAGCCCGAGGCCGCGGACGCGGTGTTCGGCGAGCCGCGCGGCGTCCGCTTCGCCGAACAAGGACGCGAGCTCGAGCAGATCCGACGGGCCGCTCAGGCCCTGGGGCGCCGCGTCGTAGCGCGAGCCGAACGCGGTACGCGTTCGCGTGCGGATGTCGCGTTCGCCGACCAGGGCCGCGAGGAGCGCGGCTTCTTCACCGACGCCGCGGCGCTCGCCTTCGATCACGAGCCGTCCGAGCCGCGGCGGGAGCGGCAGCTCGACGAGCCGTTTGCCGATCTTCGAGAGCGCGCCGCCGGGCTCGACGGCGCCGAGCAACCCGAGGAGCTCTTCGGCGGCGTTCGCGCTCGCCTCGGGCGGCGCGCCGAGCCACGGCAGCGCCGTCAGCGCGCCGACGCCCGCCGCGCGGAGGGTGAGGGCGGCTTCCGCCAGATCCGCCCGCATGATCTCCGGTAAATCGTGCTCCGGACGCGCTTCGAAGTCGCCGCGCGTGTAAAGGCGGAGCACGCGTCCCTCGCTCGTGCGGCCGGCGCGGCCGGCCCGCTGCGTCGCCGAGGCGCGACTGATCTTGGCCGTCACGAGCGTGGAGAGTCCGGTCCACACCGAATGCCCGGCGACGCGCGACAAGCCGCTGTCCACGACCGCCGTCACGCCTTCGATGGTGAGCGACGACTCGGCGACGTTGGTCGAGAGCACCACCTTGCGCTCGGCGCTCGGCTCGACCGCCCGCGCCTGCTCGGCGATCGGCAAGTCGCCGTGCAGCGGCAACACCGCCACGCGCCGTTCGGCGGCGAGCGCGGCGAGCGCTTCGCCGGCGCGGCGGATCTCGGCCGCGCCCGGCAAGAAAACGAGCACGTGGCCGCTCGCTTCGGCGTCGAGCAGGCGCCGGACGGCGCTCGTCACCTGCTTCTCGAGCGGACGCTCGTCGGGGGCCGGCAGGTGCTCGATCGTGACGGGAAAAGCGCGGCCCTCGCTCCGCAAGCGCGGCGCGCCGAGGAAGGCGGCGACCGGTTCGGCGTCGAGCGTGGCGCTCATCACGACCAAGCCGAGTTCGGGCCGTGAACCTCGGCGCAGGCGCGCGAGCAAGGCGAGCAAGAGGTCGCTCTCGAGGTGGCGCTCGTGAAATTCGTCGAGCACGACGGCGCGCACGCCGCGGAGCTCCGGATCGCCGAGCAAGCGCCGCACGAGCACGCCCTCCGTCACGTAGCGCACGCGCGTGCGCGGCCCGGCGACCTCCTCGAAGCGCACGCTGTAGCCGACCGTGTCGCCGAGCTCGACGCCGCGCTCGCTCGCGACGCGGCGCGCGGCCATGCGAGCCGCCAGCCGGCGCGGCTCCGTGACGATGATTTCACCGGCGTCCGGTTCGGCGACGTGGAGCGCCCACGGCACGCGCGTCGTCTTGCCGGCGCCGGGCGGCGCCTCGAGCACGAGCGACCCGGCTTCGGCGACGTGGCGCGCGATCTCCGGCAAAAGCGGGTCGATCGGCAACGCGGCGGGACGAGGCGGGGGCACCGCGGGTCACCATACTCGCGTTTGGTCGCGCTGGATTAGGATGGCGCGCATGGCCCGCCAGGGCGCTCTCTTCGACATGGACCGGACGCTCGTGAAGAAGGACACGGCGGGTCTCTACGCGCGGTATCAGCGTGACCTCGGGCAGGCGACGCTGCGCGACGTGTTGCGAGTGAGCTGGTGGATGGTGCAGTACACGTTCGGCGTGATCGACGCGCCGCGCGTCGCGCGTGAAGCGCTCGGCTATTTCCGCGGGACGGAGGAGCGGGCGCTCGTCGCGTCGTGCGAGGGCTGGTTTCGCGACTACGTGCTGCCGCACGTGCAGCCCGCCGGACGCGCCGCGGTCGAGCGCCATCGGGCCGCGGGCGATCTCGTCGCCATCGTGACGGGCGCGACGCGCTACGCGGCGCAACCGCTCGCGCTCGAGCTCGGCATCGAGGAGGTCGTGTGCACCGAGCTCGAGCTCGACGCGGAAGGGCGCTTCACGGGGCGGCCGATCGAGCCGCTTTGCTACGGCGCCGGCAAGCTCGAGCGCGCGCGGCTCCTCGCCGAACGCCAAGGCTTCGAGCTCGCCGAAGCGACGTTCTACAGCGACAGCATCACCGATTTGCCGTTGCTCGAGGTCGTGCGGCACCCGCGCGTGGTGAACCCGGACGCGCGCCTGCGCCGCGTGGCGCGCCAGCGCGGCTGGACGATCGAAGAGTGGTAGTGGAACGGCCCGAGCCGGCGCTCGGTCCGCGGCCGCTCGCCGGTCGCCCAAAAATCAAGCCACGAACGAAAACCGCTCGGCGCCGCGTTCGTCGAGCGGACGTGAACGCGCGGCGGGACGAGCGCCGAAAACGTCAGGCGCTCGGGCTCGCGTCGAGCACGAGGTAACGCAGCCGGCCGACGATCACGTCGAGCGCTTCGGCGTTTTCTCCGCCTTCCGGCACGATGAGATGGGCGAAGCGCTTGCTCGGCGCGACGTGGAGCAAATGCATCGGCCGCACGGTGTCGTGGTACTGCCGCTCGATGTCGGCGATGTCCCGGCCGCGATCGACGATGTCGCGACGGATGCGGCGTATCAGCCGGATGTCGTCGTCGGTGTCGACGAAGATGCGCAAGTCGAAGGCGTCGCGGAGCTCGCGCACGGCGAAGAGCAAAATCCCTTCGACCACGATGATCGGCGAGGGATCGATGCGCACCGTCTCGCGCCGGCGCGTGTGCGTCGAAAAGTCGTACTCGGGGCTCTCCACCGCGTGGCCGGAACGCAGCGCCGCGAGATGCCCGGCGAGCAAATCATTTTCGAGCGCGGCGGGCTCGTCGTAGTTCACGTTCGCGCGCTCGGCGGGCGAGAGGTGCGAGCGGTCGCGGTAGTAGCTGTCCTGCTCGAGGACGGTCACGTCGTTCGGGAGCGCGGCTTCGATGCGCTGCGCGAGCGTCGTCTTGCCGCTGCCGGTGCCGCCGGCGATGCCGATGAGGAGGGAGTGTCTCGTCACGAAGAGCCCGGGTTTATGGCCTCGTTTCGAGCGTATCAGCGCACGGGCGAATAGAGTAGGGTCCGCCCCCACGCATGGCCCTGTCGCCGACGGCGAAGCCGGTACCCGTGGCGGTGCTCGGCGCCGGACTCACCGGCCTGAGCGCCGCGCTCGAGCTCACGCGCCGAAACATGGTGCACCGCGTGTTCGAGCGCGCGGCGTGGCCGGGCGGGCACGCGATCACGACGCTCGACGAGGGTTATCGCTTCGACCGCACCGGGCACCTCTTGCACCTGCGCGACCCGGGCTTGCGCGCCGAAGTGCTCGACTGGCTCGGCGGAGACTGCCGCGAGATCGCGCGGAAGAGCGTCGTGTGGTCGCATGGCGTGTACACGCGTTACCCGTTCCAGGCGAACACGTTCGGGCTGCCGCCCGCGGTCGCGAACGAGTGCGTGCTCGGCTTCGTGCAGGCGCATTTCGCGAAACACGCGCGCGAGCCGGCCAATTTCGAGGAGTTTTGCCTGCAGCACTTCGGCGCGGGCATCACGCGGCACTTCATGCTGCCGTTCAACTCCCGGCTCTGGGGCGTCCCGCCGAGCGAGATCACGAGCGCCTGGTGCCAGCGCTTCGTGCCGCTGCCGAAGCTCGAGGACGTGATCGCCGGCGCCGTGGGCCTGAACGACCGCGAGCTCGGCTATAACCAGCGGTTTTTGTATCCGCGCCTCGGCATCGGGGAGCTCCCGCGCGCGATGCACCGGAGGCTCGCGAGCGTGGAGCTCGGCAAGGCGCCGCGCCGGGTGGATCTCGCGGCGCGCGTCCTCGAGTTCGACGACGCCCGCGTGCCGTTCGACGTGCTGCTCTCGACCATCCCGTTGAAGACGCTGCTCGGGCTGTGCGAGCCCGTCCCCGAAGCGGTGCGCGAGGCGGCGTCGCGACTCCGCGCGACGAATCTTCACTACCTCGATCTCGCGCTCGCGCGGCCGCCGCGCACGGATTTTCACTGGGCGTACGTGCCGGAAGCGAAGTATCCGTTTTACCGGGTCGGCTGCTATTCGCACTTTTCGCCCGAGCTCGCGCCGCCCGGCACCGGCAGCCTGTACGTCGAGCTCGCCGAGCGGACCGAGCCCGACCTCGCCGAGCTCCTGCCGCGCGTGACGGCCGCGCTCACGGAGATGGGCGTGCTCGACGGCGCCGATCACGTGCGGTTCGCGCGGGCGCGCCGCATCGACTGCGCGTACGTGATTTTCGACCACGCGTACTACGGCGCGCTCGAGGTGATCCGGCCGTTTCTCGCCGAGCACCGCGTTTTCTCGACGGGCCGCTACGGGGGCTGGCAGTACGGCTCGATGGAAGACGCGCTGCTTCAGGGACGTGCCGCCGGCGCCGAGAGCGCCGAGCTCGCGGGAGCGGGCGCCCGGTGACGACCCACGCCGAGAACGCGCGCAACGTCGACGTGTCGATCGTCATCCCGGTGTACAACGAGGAGGGCATTCTGCACGCCGCCGTCGTCGATTTGCGCGAGCGCCTCGCGCCGTTCGGCTGGAACTACGAGATCGTGCTGGCGGAGAACGGCTCGCGCGACGCGACCGTGGCCGTCGCGGACGAGCTTTCGGCGAAATACCCCGAGGTGCGTCTCGTCTCGATCGGCGCGCCGAACTACGGGCAGGCGCTCCGGGCGGGCTTGCTCGCCGCGCGCGGCCAATTCGTGCTCTGCGACGAAATCGATCTCTGCGACGTCGATTTCCACCGCCGCGCCGTCGAGCTCCTCGCGAGCGGCAGAGCGGAAATGGTGATCGGCTCGAAGCTCATCGCGGGCGCGTCCGACGAACGCCCGCTCTTCCGGCACGCGGCGAGCGTCGTTTACACCGGCCTCTTGCGCGCGCTCGTCGATTTTCGGGGCAGCGACACGCACGGTCTCAAGGCGTTCGTTCGCGAGCGTGTCGTGCCGGTCGCCGAGAGCTGCCTCACCGACAAGGACGTGTTCGCGAGCGAGCTCGTGATTCGCGCCTACCGCGCGGGCCTCGCGACGGTAGAAATACCCATTCGGGTCAAAGAGAAGCGGCCGCCCTCGATCAATCTTCTGAACCGCGTGCCGAACGTGCTTCGTAACCTGGCGAAGCTCACGTGGGTCATTCGCGCGGGCAAACGCGATTTTTCGTGACGGGAGGGGCCCGCCGCGGCCACCAGGGGGAAGCTTGGTGAACGGGAGAGAAGCATGGGAACGCAAAAGACGGCGATGAGCGCGGGGGCGCTGATGTTCGGGTGTGTGCTGGTTTTTCAGGGCTGCATGCGGGACGCGGTCGAGGTCGGGAGTGATCCCGGCGCGGCCGGCGAGCCGGAAACGGGCGGGACCGGTACGAGCGGCGGGACGCCGGGAGCCGGTGGGTCGAGCGGGCGCGGCGGCGGCGCCGGCCGAAACGCGACGGGTGGGAGCTCGACGGGTGGGAGCTCGATCGGCGGGAGCGCCACGGGCGGCAGCGCGACCGGCGGGAGCTCGGTTGGGGGAAGTGCGACGGGTGGCTCCGGGGCGCGCGGGGGTCGCGGCGGTGGTCCGGCGGGCGCCGGTCGTGGCGGAAGCGGCGGCGCGGGTGGCGTCGTGAGTCAGGCGGGCACCGGCGGCGATGCGGGCGCGGCGCCGTTCGCGTTCGACCCCGCGTGCAGCTGCGAGGCGATGCCCGACAGTGGCTTTTTCTGCACGATGAACTTGGCCGACGCGGCGACGCGCCTCGTCGCCGACTCGACGAGCTGCAACGACAACGACAACGACTACGTGGACCGCGCGAATTGCTCGGGCGCGATCGTCTATCGCTGGTCGGTCGGTTCGGAGAACCTCTACGAGCTCGATTTCGCGCTCGGCACGCTGACGTACATGTTCGCGGACGGTTACGTCGGTTATCTCTGCGGTATCGAGGACCAGGATTACCAGTACGGCGTCATCCGAGCCGGGACGGCGCTACCGAGCGAATGCGATTCGCAATGCTCGGTGTGCGAGGGCGGCCTTGCGGGCGCGACGGGCGCGCCCGATTTGCCCGCGTGCGAGCCGTGTAGCGACCGTACCAACTACGAGACGAACAGCGAGTCCATCGAGGACTTCTGCACCTTTCACCATTGCCCGGCGAGCCTCGCGGACGCGAAATCGGAGCTCGCGGCTCAATGCCTGGGCACCGAGGCGAGCTACAACGATTCGGTCGTCACGACCGGGTGCGGCACCATCGGCGTGATTCGCAGCATCGGGGAGGGCATGAACGCCTACTACTTCGACGCTCAGACCGGCGCGCTGACGGGAGCTCAGGCCGATGACGACACGCCGTGGGGCAACTGCCAAACGTTCCAATACGTCGGTGGGACGGTGCCGGCGCCGACGGGCTGCGCCGACGCGACCACGTGCACGCTGTGCATGCCCCCCGCCGCGCCCGAGGCGTCCGGCGGGATGGGCGGCATGTCCGCGGGCCAGACGCTGCCCCCGCCCTGCAGCAACTGAGCGTGTGCCACGCCGCGCGCGTCGAGGGCCCGTGCTGCAGGGAATGAAGAGCATGGCAAGATGCGCGCGCCATGAGCGCACGCTCACGTCGTCCACGAACGCTCGCCGCCGGCTTGGCGTTCGGCGCGTGCCTGGCGGCGCGAGGCGTGCGCGCCGAGGAAGCGCCGCGAATCACGCTCGCTTGGCAAGCCCCCGCGGACTGTCCGGACCGCGCCGCTCTGCTCGCGCGCGTGGCGCAGCTCTCGAGCCCCCGCGCCTCGGGCGCGGACGCGTCCTCGCTCGACGTCCGTGCTCTCGTGACGCTCCTCTCCGACGGGCGCTTTCGCGTCGAGTTACGCATGGTGCAAGGCGGGAGCGAACGCACGCGCGTGCTCGACGCGCCGACGTGCGCCGGGCTCGCCGAGGCGAGCGCGGTCGTGATGGCGCTCGCCGCCGCGCCCGGTTCGGACGAGGCAATGCCGCTCGCGATGCCGCCGCTCGAGGGAACCGCGGAGCCGCCCCCCGTCGCGACGCCGCGGCCGGACGCCTCACCGCCGGTCGACGACCGCAGACGCGGCTCGCCGCCGTCGCCGGCTCCGGAGCTCCGTGTCCACGCGAGCGCCGGCATCGCAACCGACTTCGGCGCGACCGCGGACGGCGCGCTCGGCGCGGCGCTGCTCGCGGGCATCGACTACGGCCGCTTCGCTTCGTTCGCGCTCCGCGGCAGCTTTTTTCCGTCGCAAGCGTCGACGGTGCCGGGCTTTCCGAATCGGGGCGTCGAGCTCTTGCTCGTGGGCGCAGCGCCGCTCGCGTGCCTCGCTCCGTTCGAGCTGCCGCTCGAGCTCGGTGCCTGCGCCGAGTTCGAGCTCGGGCGCTTCCATGCGAGCGGTTTCGGCGCGCCGCTCCATCACGCGACGTGGGCGTGGTGGCTCGCGCCCGGAGCCGGCCTCACGGCGGCATTTCCGGCGCACGGGCGCTTCCGTTCTCGCCTGAGCGCGGACGCCCTGTTCCCACTCGCGCGCACCGACTTCTATCTCGGCAACGTCGGTGTCGCCCACCGGCTACCGGCCGTCGCGCCGCGCGTCGCGCTCTACCTCGAGGTCGCTTTTCGATGACGGCAGCGGCGCCGTCGGGCCACTAGGCAAGCGATGCAGGCCACCCGGGACGCCTTCACGCTGCGCGCCGTCACGGGCGGGGCGGATGCGCTGGATTGGTCCCGGTTCTATGACGAGCACTTCGATTTCGTCTGGCGCAGCCTGAGGCGCCTGGGCGTCCCCGAAGCCGCGCTCGACGACGCGGCCCAAGAGGTGTTTCTCGTTGCGTTTCGGCGGCACCACGAGTTTGCGGGCCGCTCCTCGGTGCGCACGTGGCTCTTCGGCATCGCGTGGAATCGCACGCGCGAGCTCCTGCGCGGCGCGCGGCGCCGGCCCGAAGAGCCGCTGCCGGACACGCTGCCCCACGCCGCCGGGGTCGATCAGGAGCAAGCCGCGATCGAGCGGCAGGCGCTCGCGTTCGCTTATCGCGTGCTCGCCGAGCTCACGCCCGAACGGCGCGCGCTCCTCGTCATGGCCGAGGTGGAAGAGATGACCGCCGCCGAGATCGCCGAAGTGCTCGGGGTTCCGCTGAACACGGTGTATTCGCGCCTCCGGCTCGCGCGGCGCGACTTCGAGGCGGCGCTCAAGCGCTGCCGGGCGCGAGACGAACGGAGGCCGCGATGAGCGAGCTCAGTCGAGACGGTCGAGTCGTGCTCGAGGCGGGGCTTCGGCTCGACGGACCGAGCGGCGAGCGCCGAGCGCGCGTCAAAGCGCGAGTGATGCTCGCGGCCGGACTCGCCGCGGCTTCGCTCGGCGGGGCGACGTCGGCGGCGGCCGAAGCGGCGAGCACGGCGGCGGGAGCGGCGGCGTTGTCGGCCAAAGGGCTCACGCTCGGCTCGTTG
>Ga0335083_10008721_pt1 | contig 12364 bp, 10 predicted proteins | sample Lox_Sample_42_FD_206716 | JGI IMG/M metagenome (GOLD analysis project Ga0335083, IMG submission 206716) | Soil microbial communities from Loxahatchee National Wildlife Refuge, Florida, United States - Lox_Sample_4.2 | ecosystem: Environmental > Terrestrial > Soil > Wetlands | place: USA... | reverse complement strand
CCTAGCCTTTCTCGTCGCCCCAGGTGTCAGGCACCCACAGCGCCTTGCTGGTGACGTGCTCGGTCAGCGGCTTGTGCCTGAGCTTGGGGAGCTTGGGCTCGGGGATCGTCACGTCGTGGCGCGGCACCTGTTCGAGCAGGTGGCGGATCAGGTTGACGCGTCCGCGCTTCTGGTCGTTGTAGTCGACCACGAACCAGGGCGCGTTGGGGCGATGCGTGCGGTCGATCATCACGTCGCGCAGGTGCCCGATCTCTTCGTACTTGGCGCGCGAGGCGAGGTCGTTGGGCGACAGTTTCCAGCGCTTGAGAGGATCCTTCGCGCGCTCGGCGAAGCGCTCCTCCTGCATCTCCTGGTCTACCGCCAGCCAATACTTGATGAGGATGATGCCGTCGTCGGTCAGCAGTTTCTCGAAGGCGGGCACCGAGGCGATGAACGACTTGTACTGCGCCTTGGTGCAAAACCCCATGGCCGGCTCAACCACCGCGCGGTTGTACCAGCTGCGATCGAACAGCACGATTTCGCCGGCGCTCGGCAGGTGGTCCACGTAGCGCTGGAAATACCACTGCGTCGCTTCGGTTTCGTTCGGCTTGGGCAGCGAGGCGATGTGGTAGCCGCGCGTGTCCATCGACTCGGTGATGGCCTTGATCGTGCCACCCTTGCCAGCCGCGTCGCGGCCCTCGAAAACCACCACCATGCGCTGGCCGCTATGGCGCATCCATCGGTGCAACCCGGCCAGCTCCAGCTGCAGTTCATCCATCTGCCGGCGGTAGGATTTCTTCTTCTTGGCCATGACGTGCATCTCCGGGTCGTGCTTGGACGCATTGTGCGCAGCCGGTCTCAGCGGCGAGTGAAGGCGCCGCCGGAGGCCGGCCGCGACCGGTGCCTACAGGTCCAGGTCCACCGGCTTGCGTCCGATGCGGTAGCGCGCGCTCATCGCCTGCACCGCGCGCTTGAAGTCCGCCGCGAACCCGCGCATGTCGAACAGCGGGCTTTGCGAGCGCTGCAGCGAAAGGTGCTGGCGCAAGGTGGCGAGCGCTTCGCCGTCGTTGCCCAGTTGCGTGGCCATGGCGATGAACGATTCCTCGTCCTCGCAGGCCAGCTCGGGCAGGCCGAGCTGTTGCAGCAAGCTGCTGGCTACGCGGCCGGCGAAGGTCCGACCCATGCAGGTGAGCACCGGGCAGCCGGCCCACAAGGCATCGGACGCGGTCGTGTGCGCGTTGTAGGGCAGCGTGTCGAGGAACAGGTCGGCGTGCACATAGCGCGACAGATAGTCGGCGTGCGGCAGGCGGGGCAGGAAAACCAGCCGCTCCGGCTCGAGGCCCGCAGCGCGTGCCGCATTGCGCAGGCGTTCGTCGGCGCCTTCCGGGCCGCTGAGCAACCACAGCACGCTGCCGGGCACTTGCTGCAGTACCAGCATCAGCCGTGCGAACGCTGCCGGGTTCAACTTGTAGCTGTTGTTGAAGCAGGCGAACACGGTGCCCTGTTCGGGCAGGCCGCACTCGGCCCGCGAAGGCGGTTCGGCCACCGCGCGCGTGTTGTCATTGGGCTGGTAGCAGCGCGGCAGGCGCATCAGTTTTTCGCTGACCGTGGCACGGGCCGTGTCGGGCAGCACGACCTCGTCGGCCAGCAGGTAATCCATCCAGGGCGCGCCGGTGCTGCCAGGATAGGCCAGCCAGTTCACCTGCACGGGCGCGGGGCGCAAGGCGAACATTTCACCGTTGTCGTGGCCCGAATATCCGTTGAGGTCGAACAGGATTTCCATGCCGGTGTCGTGGAGGCGCTGGGCCACCTGCGCATGATTGAGCGCGGAAACATCGTGCAGCGTGGCAGCGGAGGCGAGGCGTTTGCGGATCGGGCCGCCGTCGTCGCGGGTGGTGGCAAACAGGTGCAGGTCCAGTTCGTCGTCGGTGGCGAGCGCTTCGAGCATCGCCACGACCAGCAGGCCGGTGGCGTGTTCGTTGAAGCCATCGGCGACGAAACCCACGCGGATCGGTGCGTCGGGCGCGGGCTTGGCATAGGTGAATGCCTGCTGCTTGCGCAGCGGTGCGACCTGCTGCTCGATCGATGCGGCATACGCTTTCGCACACTGCAGTTGCCGTTCGGCGTCGACATCTTCGGACAGCATCACGAACGGGCTGACGACAGCGCTGCCGTCGGCGGCAGCGCGCTGCAGGCGGGCGCTGAGGTCGTCCAGATCGCGCCACTCGCACAGGCGACGGCGCAGGAACAGAAGTTGGCCCAGTGCGGGTCCGTCATGCGGATTGAGGCGCAGCGCGCGCTCATAGGCTTCGGCAGCGGCTGCCAGTTTGCCGTCGTCTTCCAGCGACTGGCCGGCGGCGAACGGATATTGCGGGTTCTGCGGCGACAGCCGTTCGGCCAGCAACCACGATTCGGTAGCCTGCGCCGGCTGTCCCTGAGACTGCAGGATGCGGCCACGCAGTGCATAGGCAGCATCGAAGCGCGGATGCAGTTCGAGCGCTTCGTCGGCATGCACGCGGGCCTGGTCGACGTTGCCCAGCTCCAGTTCGGCGGCTGCCAGGTTGAGGCGCAGCCCCGGATGCCCCGGCGCGCCATGCGTGGCCATGGCGTACGACTCGCGCGCGTTCTGGTAGCGGGCTGCCGCCATCAAGGCGTTGCCGAGCGTGAGCAGCACGGCCGGATGGCCGGGCGCCTTGCGCAGGGCAGCGCGCAGCCGTTCGATGGCGTTGTCGGCATCGCCGCTGGCTACCTGGGCACTGCCGAGGTTGCACTGCACCTCGATGCTGTCCGGCGCCAGTTGCGCTGCTTGCTCCAGCGCCGCCACGGCGTCGGCATGGCGTTCCAGCTGCATCAGGGCGATGCCATGAAGGCGGGCAAGTTCGGCATCGTCGGGATAATGTGTGCGGGCCTGCGCGGCCAGCTGTTCGGCGTCGCCGCTCGCGCCGCGCTCGATCGTTTCGATGATCTGCTGCGCGAGTGCCTTGGAATCGGGGGTAAAGAGATCGGTCATCCGTGCAAACTAACGCAGGGCGCGATGGCTGCCAATCCGCGGCGCACGGAAGCGTGAATCCGATGCGCCGGCTCAGCCGGCGGTGAGCGCCTTCAGTTCGTCGGCCTGGCTTTCGCGGGTCAGCGTGTCGACCAGCTCGTCCATGTCGCCCTGCAGGACCTCGGTGAGGCGATACAGCGTGAGGTTGACGCGGTGGTCGGTGATGCGGCCCTGGGGGAAGTTATAGGTGCGGATGCGCTGGCTGCGATCACCAGAGCCCACTTGCAGTCGTCGCGATTCGGCCTGCGCGGCGGCCTGCTTGCTGCGTTGCTCGTCCAGCAGGCGCGCCTTCAGCAGGCTGAGCGCGCGGGCGCGGTTCTTGTGCTGGCTGCGCTCGTCCTGGCACTCCACCACGATGCCGGTGGGCAGGTGGGTGATGCGGATGGCCGAATCGGTCTTGTTGACGTGCTGGCCGCCCGCACCCGAGGCACGGAACGTATCGGTCTTGAGGTCGGCCGGATTGATCTCGATGTCGTCGATCTCGTCCATCTCGGGCAGGATCGCCACGGTGGCCGCCGAGGTGTGAATGCGGCCCTGCGATTCGGTTTCCGGCACGCGCTGCACGCGATGCGTACCCGACTCGAACTTCAGTCTCGAATACGCGCCCTTGCCTTCGATGCGCGCCACGATTTCCTTGTAGCCACCGTGCTCGCCGTGATTCTCGCTGAGCACTTCCACGTGCCAGCGGCGGCGTTCGGCGTAGCGCGCGTACATGCGGAACAGGTCGCCGGCAAAGATCGCCGCTTCGTCGCCGCCGGTGCCGGCACGTACTTCGAGGAAGAGGTTTGCCTCGTCGCGCGGATCCTTGGGCAACAGCAGGATCTGCAGCTCGTCGTCCAGTTCCGTCAGGCGATTTTCCAGGCGGCCGATATCGTCGTGCGCCATCTCGCGCAAATCGGGATCGTCCAGCATGGCGCGTGTCTCGCCCAGTTCGCGCTCGGCCTGATCGTGCTCGCGCAGCGAAGCGGCTACCGGTTCGAGCTGCGCGTATTCGCGCGACAGATCGCGAAAGCGCGTGCTGTCGGCCAGTACGTCGGGTTGCGCGAGCAGCAGGCCGATTTCTTCATGGCGCTCGGCGAGGGATTCGAGCTTGCGGCGGATTGAAGGCGTCATGGGGGAGAAGTGAGTGAAGAGGAGAGAGGAGTGAGAAAGAACAGGTGGCCATGCGAGGCCTTCTCTGCTTTCCCCGCTACTCTTCACTCACTTCTGGCTTCTCGTCGATGCCGTAAAGGCGCCCGGCCGCATGCAGCAGCTCCATGTCGCCGCTCAGCGCCGCCTCGCGCAGGCGGGCGCTCGGGTGGTGCAGCAGCTTGTTGGTCAGCGTGTTGGCGAGGAAGGCCAGCGCCTCGTCGGGCGATCTGCCGCGGGCAATCATCGAACGGGCTTTTTCCAGCACCTCGTCGCGATAGATCTCGGCATGCTGGCGCAGGTCAACCGCCGGATTGCGCACGGTGAGCGCGCGTCGCCAGGCCATGTAGCGCTCGACCTGCAGGTCGATGATGGCTCCGGCCTCGCGCGCCGCGGCCTCGCGCGAGCGGCGGTTGTCGTCGATTACCTGGCGCAGGTCGTCGATACCGTAGAGGAACACGTCATCCTGTTCGCCCACCGAGGGATCGATGTCGCGCGGCACCGCGATATCCACCATGAACATTGGCTTGCGGCGGCGTGCGCCGATGGCCTTCTCGACCATGGCATGCGTCACCACCGGCTGCCGCGCCGCAGTGGAACTGATGACGATGTCGGCTTCCGCCAGATGCTGCGGCAGGTCGGCCAGCGAGATGGCGTAGCCACCGTGGCGGGTAGCCAGTTCCTGCGCGTTCTCCAGCGTGCGGTTGGCCACGATCAGGCGGCGGACCCGCTTGTCGACCAGGTGACGGGCCGCCAGCTCGATGGTGTCGCCGGCGCCGATCAGCAGCACGCAGGCCTGTTGCAGGTCGGTGAAGACCTGCTCGGCAAGGCGCACCGCCGTGAATGCCACCGACACCGTATGGGCGCCGATGCGGGTGTCGGTGCGCACGCGTTTGGCGACGGCAAACGTGTGCTGCAGCAGGCGTTCCATCGGGGCACGCAGCGCCTGGGCATCGCGGGCCTGCTGGTAGGCGTCCTTCACCTGCCCGAGGATTTGCGGTTCGCCCAGCACCATTGAATCAAGCCCGGTGGCGACGCGGAACATGTGACGCACGGCCGCGTCTTCATCGTGCCGATACAGGAACTCGTCGAGCCTGCTGGCAGTCAGTTGATGGTGGCGGCTGAGCCAGGCCTGCGGAACGCCCTCGGCCCCGGCCGCGACGCTCACGTAGAGTTCGGTACGGTTGCAGGTGGAAAGGATCAAGGCCTCTTCCACGCCTGGCTCACGGGCAAGCGCCTGCAAGGCGACGCCCGTGGACTCCGCATCGAATGCCACTTGCTCGCGCAGGTTGACCGGCGCGGTGAGGTGATTGAGCCCTAGGGCGATCAGCGTCATGGAGAAGAGCAATTCGGGGCAGGGGGCATCCGGCAGCGTAAACTAGGCTAAGGCACCGGCCGTTCTACATTGTAGGCGGACGACACAGACGGATGAGCGGAGAATAGTGTGCTGAGCAGGTGGTTCAAGTTCAAGCAACTGCGTCATTTTGCGGTCGGCGGACTGGCCGCGGTAGTCCTGGCCGGCTGCGCCACCACCCCGGGGGCCGCGCGCCACACGGCGGGCGGAAGCGGGCAACCACTGGACAAGCTGGTGGTCGTCACCCCGGATGAGGATCACGACCTGGTCGCCCAGCTGCTGGCCGGCGAGATGGCGCTGGCCCGCACCGATCTCAAGGCGGCTTCGACGGCGTACAGCCGTGCGATGACGCTGTCCAACGACCCCAAGGTGGCCGAGCAGGCCGCCGCCCTGGCCATCGCCATTCGTGACGATCAGGCCGCCCAGGCGGCCATTGCCCGCTGGCAGGCCCTCGGGGCCAAGCCTGCGGCGATGGCCCAGGCCCGCGCGCAACTGGCGTTGAGCCAGGGCAACACGGAGGAGGCTCGCCGGCAGTTGGAAATCCTGGTCGGCACCGGTGACCAGGATGCCTGGCGTCAGTTCGGCCGGGTGCTGGTGGGCAGTCGCGATGCCGCCCAGGCGGCCCAATTGCTTGAGGCCGTCGCCACGCCGCAGCGCCTGCCGGCCGATCCGCAGGCCTGGCTTGCCATGAGCGAGCTGGGGGACAAGCTGGGTCGCCATGCCTATGCGCTCCAGATCGCCGAAGGCGCGGTGAAAAAGTTCGGTACGGCAGACACCTACGCGTGGCTGGGCCAGATGAAGTACCGCGACGGTGACAAGGCCGGGGCGAAGCAGCTGTTCGACAAGGCGCTGGCAAAGGAGCCCAAGAACACCCACCTGCGCCTGGCCTACGCTACCTTGCTGGGGCAGGGCGGTGACTACGCCAGCGCCGGGAAACTGCTGGACAACGGTCCGCAGGACGCCGACACCTACGCGATGCGCGCCGCCCTGGCGGCGCATGCCAAAGACACCAAGACCATTGGCCGCCTGTATTCCCAGCTGCAGCGTTCGCCGGAAGACGTGCGCCAGAACAGCGCCTATCTGCTCGGCCAGATGGCGGAAATGCTGGACAAGAAGGAAGACGCGCTGAAGTGGTACGACCAGGTTGCCGACGACGACGACCACGCGTTCGACGCCGACGTGCGCAGCGCCGTGCTGCTGCAGGACCTGGGCCGCAGCGCCGAAGCCCACGAACAGCTGGCTCAGATGCAGACCGATTACCTCGATCAGCCGGCGCAGTTGCGTCGCTCCTATGAGGTGGACGCCGAGCTCTACATGAACGAGCAGCAGTACACGCAGGCGGAGCGTGCCTTCACCCGCGCCCTGCAGGTGACGCCCGATGACCCGGCCCTGCTTTACGGACGCGGCCTGGCCTTCGCCGAGGCAGGCAATATCGATCAGGCCGTGAATGATTTCCGCCGCCTGCTCCAGCTCAAGCCGGACGACACCGATGCCAGCAACGCGCTGGGCTACACCCTGGCCGATGCCAATCGCGACTTGCCCGAGGCGGAAAAACTGATCGAGACGGCGCGTGCCGCCCGGCCGGAAGATCCCGCCATCATGGACTCGTGGGGCTGGCTGCAATATCGCCTCGGCCACCTGGACCAGGCCGAGAAAACCTTGCGTGGCGCCTGGACCACACGCAAGGACGCCGATGTCGGCGTGCACCTGGGCGAAGTGCTGTGGAAGCAAGGCCGTCAGGAAGATGCACGCCGGGTGTTCGACGAAGTGCGTAAGATCGATCCGCAAAGCAGCAATCTCCACAACACTCTCAAGCGCCTCAATCCATGAAGCTTTCCTTCCGTCTCCTCGCGGCAGCGTTGCCGTTGCTGCTGGCTGCCTGCGCGCACAAGGAAGCCGTGCGTCCCCAGGCCGACTACACCGTGCTGCTCGACCAGCAGCGTGCACGCGAGCACCAACTGGCCAAGGCCGACCACTGGGTACTGCAGGGCAAGATCGGTGTGTCGGGCCAGGTCAACGGCAAGAGCGACGGCGGCAGCGGCACCCTGACCTGGACGCAGAACGGCGACAGCTACGAGTTCGTCGTGCGCGGTCCGGTGGGCAGCAAGAGCTTTCGCCTCAGCGTGACGCCTGACGGCGCCGTGCTCGACGGACTCGACGGCGGCCCGGTGCGCAGCCCCGATGCCGAGTCGCTGGTGGAAAAAGCGCTCGGTTGGCGCGTGCCGCTACGCGACCTGCGCGCCTGGGTGCTGGGCCTGCGTGCCGACAGTGGTCCGGCGGAGCTGAAGTTCGGCCCGGATGGCCTGCCCGCCACGCTGACGCAGGACGGCTGGAACGTGACCTACCCGGCCTGGAACACCACGCGCGAACCGGCGGTGCCGAACAAGGTGTTCGCCGAAAATCCGCCCAACAAGGTGCGGCTGTCAGTGGAGTCCTGGAGTTTCCAGTAACCCGAATCACGTCGCTCTCGCGAGTGGGTGCACCTGTCATACGGGTGCATCGGTCTCATGTAGGAGCGCACCCTGTGCGCGAAAAGCCAGCAGCGCGGTGATGCAGTGAGGCCATGCGTGACAGCCATCATCGAAATCGCCGGCGGTCTTCCATCGCGCACTGGGTGCGTCCCTGCAAAGCGCACACGGCGCCCTGCGTCGCCCGTCCTTGCCCCATGATGATTCCATGACCTTCCACATCCAACGCGCCCTTCCTGCCCAGGTCGACGCCCTCTGCGCCATCGAGCGCGCGGCGGTGGAGCTGTTCCGCGGTCACCGCGCCTGGCCGCTCTACCGGCACGTATCGGTACCGCCAGAAGTGCTCCTCCAAGCGGTCGCCCGCGGCCTGGTGTGGGTGGCCGTGATCGGTTCCGGTGAACCGGTGGGCTTCATCTGGCTGGATGCCGAGCAGGGCGGTAACGCCATCGCCGTGGCCGAGATGGACGTGCTGCCCTCGCACGGCCAGCGTGGCATCGGCGCGGCGCTGCTGGAGCACGCCTGCGGCTGGGCCCGCATGGCGGGTTACCACCGGGTGGACCTGGGCACCTTGTCCGACGTGCCGTGGAACGCGCCTTTCTATGCGAAGCACGGCTTCGTCGTGATGGACAAGAACCTTCCAGAGTTCGCCTTTTACCGCGAGCGCGACCGGGAAAATGGCTTTCCGGACGATCTGCGGGTGTTCATGAGCCGCCCGCTGGCGCCGCCCGATCCGGCCGATTGGACGATCTGGCCCGCACCGGCCAAGCTGAACCTGTTCCTGCGCATCACCGGTCGCCGCCCGGACGGGTATCACGAGCTGCAGACCGTGTTCCGCCTGCTCGACTGGGGCGACGAGATCCGCCTGCGGCCCCGGGGCGACTGCGAGATTCACCGGCTAACCGACGTTCCAGGAGTGCCCGCCGAGACCGATCTGGTCGTTCGCGCCGCACGCCTGCTCCAGCCCCACGCCCCGGCGGGCGCGGGCGTGGACATTGAAGTGGACAAGCGCCTCCCGATGGGTGGCGGCCTGGGCGGCGGCAGTTCCGATGCCGCCACCGTGCTGGTGGCCCTCAACCGGCTCTGGGGCGCCGGGCAGGACGAGAACGCCCTGGCCGAACTGGGGCGCCAGCTGGGCGCCGATGTGCCCGTGTTCGTGCGCGGCCGCACCGCCTGGGCCGAGGGCGTTGGCGAGAAACTCACGCCGATAGCCCTGCCGGAGCGCTGGTACGTGGTGCTGGACCCCCACGAGCACGTGCCCACTGCAGCGCTTTTTCAAGCGTCTGAATTGACACGAAATGCCCCGCCCGCCACAATTTCATCCTTTGCTTCGGGCGAAACGGTCGAGAACGCGTTCGCGCCGGTGGTTCGCGCGCGACATCCGCGCGTCGCCGCCGCGCTGGACTGGCTCGACGGGTTCGGCCGGGCAAGGCTTTCCGGCAGCGGTGCGTGTGTGTTCCTGGAGACGGACTCCCCGGAACGCGCCGAGGCCATTGCGGAGCGCTGTCCTGCCAGCTTCACGGCCCACGTGGCCAGAGGCGAGGATGTCTCTCCGCTGCTTGTCGCCCTGGCGCGCCATCGCGGCGTCGACGAGGCGGCAAGGTAGGTAGTCCAGTTTCCACTGGGGCGTCGCCAAGCTGGTTAAGGCACAGGATTTTGATTCCTGCATGCGAAGGTTCGAATCCTTCCGCCCCAGCCATTTCACACATGGCTCATCAGGTTCTAAAACATGACTGTCGACACGTCCGGTCCGATGCTCTTCACCGGTAACGCGCACCGCGCGCTCGCCGAGGATGTCGCTCAGCGTCTTGGCGTGCCCCTGGGCAAGGCACTCGTCAGCACCTTCAGCGACGGCGAAGCCCAGGTGGAGATCGAAGAGAACGTCCGCCGCCAGGAAGTGTTCGTGCTGCAGCCGACCGGCGCACCGAGCGCGGAAAACCTGTTCGAGCTGCTGGTGCTGGTGGATGCGCTCAAGCGCGCCTCGGCGGCCAGCGTCACCGCGGTGATCCCGTACTTCGGCTACGCCCGCCAGGACCGTCGCCCGCGCTCGGCGCGCGTGCCGATCACGGCGAAGATGGTAGCCAAGATGATCGGCACCGCGGGTGTGGATCGCGTGCTTACGGTGGACCTGCACGCGGACCAGATCCAGGGCTTCTTCGACATCCCGGTGGACAACGTCTATGCCTCGCCGGTGCTGCTGGCGGACATCTGGCGCAACCACAGCATGGACGACCTGATCGTGGTCAGCCCGGACGTCGGTGGCGTGGTGCGCGCCCGTGCGATGGCCAAGCGCCTCGACGACGCGGACCTGGCGATCATCGACAAGCGCCGCCCGAAGGCCAACGTCGCCACGGTGATGAACATCATCGGCGAAGTGGACGGCAAGACCTGCGTATTGGTCGACGACATCGTCGATACCGCCGGCACCCTGTGTGCGGCAGCTGCGGCCCTGAAGGAGCGCGGCGCCCGCAAGGTGGTGGCGTACTGCGTGCACCCGGTGCTGTCGGGCGCGGCGCTGAAGAACATCGAGAACTCCCAGCTCGATCAGCTGGTAGTCACCAACACCTTGCCGCTGCGGCCGGACATTGCCTCGTGCAGCAAGATCCGTCAGCTCTCGGTCGCCGAGTTGCTGGCTGAAACGATCCGCCGCATCGCCTTCGGCGAGTCGGTGAGCTCGTTGTACATCGACTGAGTTTTCGCGGCGGGCAAACGCCTGCCGCTGTTTCACGGCTCCCCTGGTCGCGGGTGAGTCGAACGATCGCCGCGAGGCGGTTCACTACTGATAGGCAATACCAACATGGCTACGACTCACGAAATCAAGGCTACGGCCCGTAATGACGAGGGGAAAGGTGCGAGCCGCCGCCTGCGTCATGCCGGCTTCGTGCCTGCTGTTGTCTACGGCGCCGGCCAGGCCCCGCAGAGCATCCAGATCGAGCACAACACCATCCTGCTCGCCGCCAAGAACGAGTGGTTCTTCTCCTCCGTGCTCGACCTGAGCGTCGACGGCAAGGTGCAGAAGGTGCTGGTGCGTGACTGGCAGAAGCATCCGTACAAGCTGCAGATGCTGCACATGGACTTCCAGCGCGTTGATGAGAACGCCGCCATCCACCTGCACGTGCCGCTGCACTTCCTGAACCAGGAAAAGTCGGCCGCTGGCAAGACCTCGGGCGTGGTGATCTCGCACAACCTGACGGAAGTGGAAATCTCCTGCCTGCCGAAGGATCTGCCGGAGTTCATCGAACTCGACCTGACCGACCTGAAGCCGGGCGACATCGTCCACCTGTCGCAGCTCAAGCTGCCCAAGGGCGTGGAAATCGTCGCGCTGCACCTGGGTGCGGACCACGACATCGCCGTCGTCACCGCCAACACGGTGAAGGAAGAAGCCGAAGAGACCCCGGCCGAGGGCGACGCTGCCGCTCCGGCTGCGGAAGCTCCCAAGAAGTAAGTCGCTGCGGTCCGCGTTCTCAGGAGCGCGGACCGCCACGATCTTATGGCGGGTCTTCGACTCATCGTCGGACTGGGCAATCCCGGTGCCGAATATCTCCGAACCCGGCACAACGCCGGGTTCTGGTTTGTTGACGCCCTGGCGTCAGGGCAGGGCGAGCGCTTCGGTTTTGACGGCAAGCTGCATGGCGAGACCTGCAAGGTCCGCATCGGCGGCCAGCCGGTATGGCTGCTCAAGCCTTCCACTTTCATGAACAAGAGCGGCATCGCCGTCGCTTCGGCGTTGCGCTACTACAAGATCGAGCCGGACGAGTGCCTCGTTGCGCACGATGAGCTGGATCTGGATCCGGGCACCGTGCGGTTGAAGTTCGACGGTGGCCATGGCGGCCAGAACGGCCTGCGCGACATCGTCGCGCACCTCGGCCACGCCAGGTTCCACCGCATGCGCGTCGGCATCGGCCATCCCGGGCACAAGGACAAGGTCACGCCGTGGGTGCTCGGCCGTCCATCGGCGAAGGACGAGGACGCCATCGTCGATGGCATCGCGCGCGCGCTGGACGTGCTGCCGCTGGCAGTCGATGGCCAGTTCGACAAGGCCATGCAACAACTACATACCCCGGCAGCGGGCACGAAGGCTTAGGGCACACCGTCCTGCGTCATCGTCCCGTTGCCTGATCACAGCTTTGCGGAGTTCCCATGGGCATCAAATGCGGCATCGTCGGCCTGCCTAACGTCGGCAAGTCCACCCTGTTCAACGCGCTCACCAAGGCCGGCATCGCCGCCGCCAATTTCCCGTTCTGCACCATCGAACCGAACGTGGGCGTGGTGCCGGTGCCCGATCCGCGCCTGAACGCGCTGTCGGCCATCGTCAATCCGCAGAAGGTGATTCCGACCGCCGTCGAGTTCGTCGACATTGCGGGCCTGGTGGCTGGCGCGTCCAAGGGC
>Ga0335083_10008720_pt1 | contig 12364 bp, 9 predicted proteins | sample Lox_Sample_42_FD_206716 | JGI IMG/M metagenome (GOLD analysis project Ga0335083, IMG submission 206716) | Soil microbial communities from Loxahatchee National Wildlife Refuge, Florida, United States - Lox_Sample_4.2 | ecosystem: Environmental > Terrestrial > Soil > Wetlands | place: USA: Florida... | reverse complement strand
CGAAGGCGTCGCGAGTCGCGTCGGTCGGCGACGTACGCCAGAGCGTGCAGATCCATGTCGAGCAGCGTCGTTCGAAGGGCGGCAGGATCGGGCAGCGCCTCGTAGACGTCGAACACCTCGGCGGCGGGCCCGCACGCGAGGCTCGTCACGCGCGCGGCGCGATCGTCGCACGCCGACACGGTGGCCTCTATCTCGCGGGCAAGAAGGGGCCGCCGGTTGCGGACGGCGCGCGCGGCGGCAAGGTTCAAGAAGCACCGATCCAGCAGTGGGCCGACGCGGCCGACCCCCGCCGGCGCGTCCTCGTAGATGCCCGCGATGGTGAGAAAGTCGCCGGCGTAGCCGCGAGGCTTGGAGCACCAGCGCTCCGCATTCGCCGACAGCAGGGTGTAGGGATGCAGCTCGGATCGGACGCGCGCGCCTACGCGAGTTGCCTCGTCGGAGTTGCACGCCGAGCTGTCGAGCATCTCGCCGAACACGACCTCGAAGTCGGCGAACGACGACTCGATCAGCGCGGCCGTCGCTGGCGAAACGGTGCCCTTCCTCGAGGCCTCTCGATCGGCCCGCAGCACGAGCTCCTTGAGGTCGGCGATCGCGGGCCCCAGCTGCTCCCATGCACCGGTCGGCCCGTGAATCGAACATGCGCTCGTCACCATCATCCTCGTCACCTCCTGGCCGACGCACGTGTGCGACGCGCGTGCCATGACGCGGGGCAAGGAGGCCCATGGGAGATTCGCGCATTCCGAGCGAGGCGGCGGCGCCACATTGCCTCGCGGACGACGAACTTTCGTCGGCGGCGACGAAGGTTCGTCGCGTGCCCGACCTCCCTGGCGCTCACGCGATGAAGCGGTGATAGCCTGGTTGCTGGGCGTCCGTGTCCCCCCGTCCGGCTCTCGCCACCAGTGCCGCGGTGCTCCTGCTTCTCGCGGCAACGCCTGCCCGCGCAGACGACGACGTCGCTTTGCGCGCCGTTCCGAACATGCGCATCTTCGCCGACAAGGACGGCGTTCCACAGAGCTCCATCCTCGCGATGGCGATGGAGAAGGACGGGAGAGTCTGGATCGGCACGCAGGACGGCCCCGCCGTCCACGATGGCCGGGGCTTCGTGCCCGTGCCGCTCCCGAGCGGCGCGGAGTCCGTGACCGTCGACGCGATCCAGATCGCGGCCGACGGCTCGGTGTGGCTGGCCACCGATGGCGGCGGCGTGTGGCGCCGCGCCGGGGAGCGCTGGACGCACTACGGGAAAGACGAAGGGCTCCCATCGGATCACGTGGCGGCGCTCGCGGAGGCGACGGGCGCGATGTGGGCAGGGACCACGTTGGGGCTCGCGCGTCTGGACGGCGACCGCTGGGTGACCGCCGACCTCGCGCCGGCAGCCATGGCGGGAGCGAAGATCTTCGTCCTTCAAGAGGGCACGCTGCCGTCCGGCGAGCACACGCTGTGGGTGGGAGGCGAAGGCGGACTCGCGCACTGCGAGGGGACTCACTGCGCGAGCTTCCGCACGAAGAAGGACGGCCTGCCCGGCGACGTGTACGCGGTCCTGCAGACGACGGCCGAAGACCGCGCGCCTTCGTTGTGGATAGGAACCGACCACGGGCTGGTGCGGCTCACGAATGGGCGATGGGAAACCTTCGACGTCGCCGGAGGATCGCTCCCCTTCGACGAGGTGCACGCGCTGGCGGAGACGGTCTCCGGCAGCGGCCGGCGCACCCTCTGGGTCGGCACCTACGGCGGCGGCATCGCACGCCTGTCGGGCGGGCGCTGGACGAGCATCAATTCGAAGAACTCGCGGCTCCAGAACGACTACATCGCGTCGCTCTTGCCGAGCAGCGGTCCGCTCGGCAGCCGCACGATCTTCATCGGCACCGACGGTGGTGGGCTCGCGCGCCTTCGCCACGACGCGTGGGCAGGCCTGTCGGTCCGTGCGTCAGGCCTCCCCGGAAGCGGTGCCTTCGGCATCTTCGAAACGCCGGCAGAGGGCGGCGGCCCGAGCGAGATGTGGTTCGCCACCGACGGGGGTCTCGGGCGCTGGACCGGCAAGGGTTGGAAGGTCTACGGGGTGAAGGACAAGTCGATCCCCACCGACTACGTCCTCGCCGTCACGCGATGGCCGCGAGATCCGAAGGCGCTATGGCTCGGCACCTACGAAGGCCTCGTCCGCTGGGTCGAGGGCGGGCCGCCGCGGGTGCTCACCCCCCAGAATTCGCCTCTGCGCGGAGTGCACGTGCACTACGTCCGCCCGTCGGAAGACGGACAGTCGCTCTTCGTCGGTACGGATGAAGGCGCCGCGATCTGGCACGGGGAGGACGCCTGGGAGATCTACACGCACGCGACGTCTCCCGTCGCCGAGGGCGGAGTGCGAGCCATCGTCGAGACGACCGGACCGCGCGGCACCCGGGCGCTGTGGATCGGCAGCGATGGCGGACTGGCGCGCCGCGAGGAAGGGCGCTGGAGCACCTACGACACGCGGAATTCGCCCCTCCAGAACCACGAGATCCTGGGGATCACCGAGGTGCACGACGCCTCCGGCGGACGCGTCCTCTGGATCGGCGCCGCCACGGGAGGCGTCGCCCGTTACGACCTGGTCGCCGACCGGTGGCTGGAAACACTCAGCCGCAAGTCGCGACCTGCGCTCCCCGACGACACGGTCTACGAGGTGCGTCAGGACGCCCTGCACCGCATCTACCTGTTCACCAACCGTGGCGTGGCGCGCCTCACTCCGCGTGCGCCGACGCCCGACGATCCGGCGACCTTCTCCATCTACACGTACACGACCGAGGACGGCATCCCCAGCAACGAGTGCAACAGCGGGGGAGCCTTCGTCGACTCCGGCGGGCGCATCTGGACGGGGACGATCGTCGGCGTGGGGGTGTTCGATCCCGCCGACGAGGTGCCCGACGCGGCGTCGAAGACCCTGCTGCTCGAGCCCCCGCACGTCGGCGACGATGCGCGCTCTCTCTCTGCAGGCGACGCCCTCGCGTGGGACGAGAACGCGCTGGAGTTCCGCTATTCGCTGCTCAGCCCCATGCGCGACGGCGACACGCGCTTCCGCACGCAGCTGCTCGGCTTCGATCGGAGAGAGAGCACGTGGTCGGCCGACGCGAAGAGCAAGTACACGAACCTGCCAGAAGGCAACTACACGTTCCGCGTCTGGGGCCGCGACTACGCGGGCAACGAGTCGGGCCCGGTCGAGATCGCGTTTCGGGTCAAGCCTGCACCTTGGCGGACGTGGTGGGCGTGGCTCACCTACGCGCTCGCCCTCGGGGCGGTCGCCTACGGTGGCCACCGCGTCCGCCTGCGCACGCTGCGGCAGCGGACGCGCCAGCTCGAGGATCGAGTCGCGGAACGCACCGCGGAGCTCGACGCGAAGAACGAGCAGCTGGCGGTGCACTTGCGCGAGCTCGCGGTCGCGCAGGTCGAGACGCAGCGCAAGAACACGGAGCTGGACACGAAGGTGGCCGAGCTCGCACGCAAGAACAAGGAGCTCGAGGAATCGCACCGGCGCGCAGACGTGATCTTCTCGGCCCTCGCCGACGTGCTGCCCGGAGTCGTCCTCGACGGCAAGTACCGCCTGGAGGAGAAGATCGGGACCGGCGGCTTCGGAGCCGTCTTCCGCGCGACGCACCTGGCGCTGGGACGCGAGGTCGCCGTGAAGGTCTTCCGCCCTTCACAGGGCAACGACTCGCCGCAAGCGCTCGAGCGCTTCCGCGCAGAGGGCGCAACGGCCTGCCGCGTCAACCACCCGAACGCCGTGCAGATCTTCGACTCCGGCATCAGCGCAGAGGGAATTGCCTTCCTGGTGATGGAGCTGCTCCAGGGGCGCACGCTCGCCGACGAGATCGCAGACGGGCACACGGTTCCGCTGCGCCGCTGCGCGGAGATCCTCGACGTGATGTGCAACGTGCTCTCGGCGGCGCACGACAACGGCCTGATCCACCGCGACATCAAGCCGGACAACGTCTTCCTCCACAAGTCGGCGGGCGGCGAGGAGCTGGTCAAGGTGGTCGACTTCGGCATTGCCAAGCTGATGGGGCTCGACGCGCTGAGCCCGGACGCGACCGGTACGCTGGGACTCGTCGGCACGCCCAGCTACATGGCGCCGGAGCGCTTCGGGGGCGAGCCGTACGACGCGCGCTCGGACGTCTACAGCGTCGGCGTCACGTTGTTCGAGATGATCACGGGGCAGCTGCCCTTCCCGCACGGTGATCGCCCGGTCTTCGACATCGTCCTGAGACAGCTCACCGAGGCGCCGGTCGAGGTGACGGTCTTGAACTCGCTCGTGCCCGAGGCGGCTGCGCGCATCGTCATGCGCTGCCTTTCGAAGGACCCGGCGGCGCGCCCCACGCTTCGGGAGCTGGCCCAGACCTTTGCGACGGAGGTCGACGTGCTCCCCGACAGCGTCAAGGACACCACGTACGTCGTTCAGCGCCTCAGCATCAAGCTCGACGCGCGCAAGGCCGACCAGCTCGCCGATACCATGTCTCTCGAAACGAAGACCCAGCAGCGCGGGAAATCCTCCAGGCCCCCGCCGGCATCCAAACGAGCCGGCTGATGACCGAGTACGCGCTCCGCGCCGGAGACGGAGCGGTCGGTCGGCTGCAACTCCTCGCCCGCGTGCACCGGCCGGCGACCGAGGCGCTCGTCGATCGCATCGGCGCGCGCGAGGGCCAGACGTGGCTCGACCTGGGGTGCGGCATCGGGGACGTCTCGCGCCTGCTCGTCGCACGCGGCGCCCGCGTGACCGCCGTGGATGCTGACGAGGGCGCCGTCGAGGCTGCACGTGCCGGACTCGCCGACTTCGGCGGTGCCGTCGAGGTCCGGGTCGGCCGCGCGCAGGATCTATCGGACGTTGGGCGCTTCGACTCCGTCTACGCGCGATGCCTGCTGAGCCACCTGGCGGCGCGCGACGACGTGCTCGCCGTCATGGTGCGCGCAGCACGCACCAGCGGGGCCGTGGCCGTCGAGGACGTCGACTTCTCGGGCGCCTTCTGCCACCCGGCTTGCGGCGCGTTCGACCGCTACTGCGCGCTGTACCGCGCCGTCGTCGTCGCCCGCGGGGGCGATCCACTCCTGGGCCGCGCGCTGCCCTCGATGCTCGTGCACCACGGGCTCGCAGACGTCGAGGCGCTCGCGGTGCAGCCCGCGTTCGTGGCGGGCGAGTGCAAGGCGATGCCGCACGTCACCCTGGAGCACCTGCGCGAGTCGATCGTGGCAACCTCCCTCGCGACGAGCGCCGAGATCGACGGGCTCGTCGCCGAGCTTCGCGCATTCGAGGCTCTGCCCGACTCGCTCGTCGCGATGCCACGAATCGTTCAGGCCTGGGGCCGCGTCACTTGAAGCGCCCGCAGGCGATCGGCACGAAGGGCTCGTGGTCGCCGGCGGTGCGCGCCTCCTCGATCTGGGCGTAGAACGCCTTGCCGACGTCGCGCGAAAAGCCGACCTGCACCGTGCCGCTCTCGGCGCGCGGTCGCTCGACGAACTCGAGGAACGTCGCCTCCGCCGGATCGCCCGCGGCGAGCCCCTTGGTGAACACCTGCCTCACGAGCCCGAAGCCGTCGTGCCGCGTCACGATGCTGCCGCGCATCTTCACCCCGAGCGCGTCGAGCTCGCGCACGTACGCCTCGAGGTCGTCCACGGCGTACGCCACGTGCTGGATCGCGTGGTCGCCGTGCGCGCGCACGAAGGCCGACACTTGCGACTCGGCGTCGCGGTCGATGCCCTCGACGAGCGCGACGCCGAAGTCGTCGAACCGCAGGCACCAGAGCTTCATGCTCGAGCGCCGATCATCGGGGCACACGTCGTCGATGCGGGCGACGACCTGGCCTCCCCCGAGGCGCTCGTGCACCGCGGCCCACCGCTCGATCGTGCCGGAGGCCACCGCGTACGTGACGTGATCCACGCGTTTGAGCCATGCCATGCGACTACCCCCGTGTTTGGACCGGCAGCACCACCGTGAAGAGGGACCCGCGTCCGGGTCCGTCACTGCGCGCCGACACAGTGCCGCCGTGCCCGTCGACGATGTGGCGCACAATCGCGAGCCCGAGTCCCAGGCCGCCGCGCCCGGGAGCGCGTGAGGCCTGTCGGAAGGGGCGGAACAGATACGGCATGAACTCGGCGGCAATCCCCTCCCCCTGGTCGGCCACCTCGAGGTGAATCGCTACGTCCTTGCGCGCCACGCGAACGGCCACGCGGCCACCTTCCGGCGAGAACTTGATGGCGTTGACGACGAGGTTCCAGGCGACCTGTTGCAAGCGCTGCGGATCACCCGAGATGTCGCAGCCCTCGGCATCGGCCGAGAGATCGAGCGCCACACGTCGCTCCTCCGCGGCGGGCGCGAGCATTTCGAGCGTCTCGCGCACGACGTCGGCGACGTTCATGCGACGGCGAGCGAGGGAGAAGTTGCCCGTGGCGGCGCGCGAGATGTCGAGCACGTCCTCGACGAGGCGCGACTGCATGTCGGCGTTGCGCTCGATGATGTCGAGCGCCTTGGTGGTGACCTCGGCGCGCACCGCCCCGCGGCGAAGCACGCGCGTCCAGCCGAGGATCGCGTTGAGCGGCGTCCGGAGCTCGTGGGACACCGCGGCGAGGAACCGGTCCTTGGCGGCGTTGGCGTCCTGCGCCTCGCGGTAGAGGCGCGTGTTGTCGACCGCGAGCGCCGCCCGCGCCGCGAGCTGCTCGGCGAGCGAGAGCTCGGCGCGCGTGTGGCGCCGGCCGGAGCAGAACGCCAGCGTCAGCGAGCCGAGCACGCGGCCGCGCACCTCGAGGGCGACGCTCAGGATCGACTCGGGCCTCAGGTCGGCGATGGCAGCGCGATGATCGCTGCCGAGCGAGGTGCGCACGATCCACGCCTGGTCGACGTTCGGCTCGAATTCGGACGAGCCTCCGGTCATCGCGCAGAGCGTGCGTGGGGCGGCGGTGGCGAGCGCCTCCGCGAGCCTGCTCAGCTTGTCGGCGGGCACCAGCGACGTGCCCCGCACGACCCGCCGAACGCAGTCGTCCTGCTCGAGCACCTCGAGTACCGCCACGTCGGCCAGCTCACCGAGCGCGAGCTGCGGGATGTTCGCGAGCGCCTCGTCGTAGTCCATCGAGGACGACAACGAATGCATCGCGTCGTCGAGGAGCTTCGCCCGGCGCTGCGAGTGCTCGGCCTCGGCACGTGCGACCTTCTCCAGTACCAGCAGGTGCTCGCGCTCCTGCTCGACGCGCTTCTGCGCGTCGATGTCGGTCATCGTGCCGAACCACTGGGTGACGGGCTGGCCGTCGGCCGCGAGCGGCAGCGCGCGCAGAAGGTGCCAGCGCCACTGACCGTCGTGACGGCGCACGCGGGCCTCGACCTCGAATGCCTGGCCGCTCGCGAGCGCCTTCAGCCACCGGGCATGGCAGAGGGGACGCTCGTCGGGGCTGAGCACTTGCTCCCATCCCCAGCCGAGCGCGTCGACCGTCGCGCGCCCCGTGTACTCGCGCCAGCGCGCGTTGACGTAGGTGACGTCCCCGTTCGGCGCCGCGTTCCACACGATGTGCGGGATGGCCTCGGTCAGCAAGCGGAAGCGCTGCTCGCTCTCGCGCAACGCGTCCTCGGCGCGTTTTCGCGCCGTGACGTCCACGAACGCGGCGACGGCGCCACGCAGCTCACCGCTCTCGTCGAAGATGGGCGCACCGTGGCCGACCATGCTCACGCGCCGCTCGCCGTGCACGACGGCGTCGAACTCCACGTCGAGCACCTCGCGCTTCTCGCGCAGCGCCCGATGCAGCGGCAGGTCGTCGGCCTCCATCGCCTCGCTGCCGCGGAAAACGCGGTACGACGTCTGAGGGTCGGGCGCTGCGGGATCGATCGAGGCGTTCTCTTCGGGCGCGTGCCCCATGAGCTCCGCCTGGAAGCGGTTGTTCGTGACGAAGCGGCACTTCGGGTCGCGCGCGATGCTGATGCCGATCGGAATCACGCGCAGCAGCGTGTCGAACTCGACCATCTGCCGCTGCAGCTCACGTTCGAGCTCGTCGATGCGACGGGCCGCCTCGTCCGTCATGTGCGTGCGCTTCAGGCTAGCAGCGAGCGCGACTACCGCAGACGGGTACCCGCCTAAGCGAACGCGACAGCGAGGTCGTCAGTGTAGGCGTCTATCGGCTCGCGACCGCCGTGTCGACATCGACGCTGTCCCCACTGGCGAAGGTGAGACGGCGGATCATCTCGGACAGCGTCCGCAGGTCCACCGGCCTGTCGATGAACACGAAGCGCGCGGCCTGGTCGGGCGAAGCGACCTGAACGTGATTCCGGAGGTCGACGCCGCTCATGCCGGGCATCGCCACCTCGCACAGCACGACGTCGTACCAGTCCCCCACCCCCATCGAGGCAAGGGCCTGACGCGCGTCGGTCGCGACCCTCACCTCGAACTCCTCGGAAAGCGCCAGCCGCAGCGCCTCGGCGAGGAGCGGCTCGTGGTAGACGACGAGCACGCGCGCGACGCGCGGCCTCGTACCGGAGGTGACCTTGCGGCCGGCGCTCGCTGCCGCTCCGATCGATTCGTCGACCACCTGCGCATTGCGCCGCGCCAGCTCCTCGCGGTTCACTTTCTTCTGACCACGACAGACGTTGCACGTCTCGCGAACCCACGTGCCCGACAGGAGCTGAACGAGCACCGCCCCGCTGGGCATGCCGGACTCGTCCTCGCACGCCGGGCATGGCGCTAGAGACTCGGCAGGCAGGGCCGGAGGCCCTCGCTTGATCCACGCTCGAACCTTGCGCTCGTCGACCATCGCGCCGGTGGAGTCGTCGACGATGGCGACGAAGCGGCGCCCGTTGCGCCGGGCGACGTCCACCAGGGCCAGGGCCTGGGCGAGCGTGAGATCGTGCCCCACTGCATCGTCCCCCTCTGCGATCACACGGAAGTCGGAGCGTCGTCGGGGGTCCATCGGGGTGCGTATCTGATAGGGGGGCGCCGGGATGGTACGAGACGAGGACCGCGCGCGCTCTGAATTTTCACCCGTGCTAAAAACACGAGGTTGACTGCGGCGCCGTCGCCTCGCTGTTTGCTGACGGCGCGCATCGTCGCCGTGGTGACGGTCCTCGCGCTCCTCGCCATCGCGCACCGGCAAGGCGTCTTTCACAGCTTCGCGAGTCCGGCGCAGGCCACGCGGACGCTGCAGGAGCTCGGCGCCTGGGGCTACGTCGCGTTCATCGTCGCGTACACGATCCTGCAGCCATTCGGCGTTCCTGGCACGGTGTTCATCTTCGCCGCCCCGCTCATCTGGCCGTGGCCCGTCGCGTTCGCGCTTTCGATGGTGGGGACCATGTCGGCCAGTGTGGTGGGCTTCTCGTTCGCGCGCTTCGTGGCGCGTGACTGGGTCTCGGGCCTCGTCCCTGCGCGGTTCAAGCGTTACGAGGAGGCGCTGGCGCGCAGGGGCTTCCGAACCGTGTTCGTGCTCCGGTTCGTGTTCTGGATGCCTCCGCTGCTGCACGCGTTCTTCGGCGTCTCGCGCGTGCCCTTCTGGACGCACTTCTGGGCCTCGCTCGCCGGCTACGTGGTGCCGCTGCTGCTCGTGAGCTACTTCGGGCAGGCGGTGTACGACGCGTTGAGGAACGCGCCGGTCGGGGTGTGGATCGCGATCGGCGCGGGCGTCGCCGCCGTCTGGATCGGTGCGTGGCTCGTCCACCGTCGACGGGCCGCGCTGCACGGCGCAGGATGACTCAGCGGGTGTCGGCGGGGTTGCAGTGGGTCATACAAGAACCCAACCTGTTTTCATGGCCATCCTGCTCGACCACACCATCGTCCCCGCGCACGACAAGGTCGAGGCGGCGGCGTTCTTCGCGAGCATCTTCGGGCTCGAGGTCAGCCCGCCGATGGGCCCCTTCGCTCCAGTTCGCGTGAACGACGAGCTGACGCTGGACTTCCAGGACCGCGAGCGGTTCGAGTGGCACCACTACGCGTTCCACGTCGACGACGCCGAGTTCGACGCGATTCTCGAGCGCGTGATCGCTGCGGGCATCCCGTACGGCAGCGGCCCGTACTCGCTGGAGGACGGACAGATCAACCATCGCCACCGCGGTCGCGGGGTCTACTTCAAGGACCCCAACGGCCACGTGCTCGAGCTCCTCACTCGGACCTAGCCGTCGTCCTCTTGACCTCGCTTGCCGAGGAGTGGATCCTCGCGGTCTCGAAGGGGGTCCACATGACCAAGGGGATTGACGCGATGACCAGGACAGCTTGGTTCTCCGCGCTAGCAGCGCTCGTGGCGTGCGGCGGTGGAGGAGCCGACGCAGTGCCCGCGACGCCTGCGGCTCCGTCGGCAGCTCCGGCGCCAGCCGCTCCGACCGATACGCCTGCGGCGTCGACGATCGCTCCACCTGCCACGAGTGCCGCTCCGGCGGCAGATGCCGCGCCGGCGGGCCCTGCGTGGGCGGTGTCCGGAACGTGGGCCGAAGCCTGCTCCTGCGACATCCCCTGCCCCTGCCTCACCGGCAAGGTGCCGTCGATGGGCCACTGCAACGAGACGATGATCTTCCACGTCGACAAGGGCAACTACGACAAGACGACGCTCGACGGTCTCGACGTCGTCATCATCGGCCAGTCGACGCAGGGCAAGACGTTCGACCAGAGCATCGCCGACAAGGACATGCCCATCGTCAACACGTACCTGCCGGCCAACACGAGCGACGACGTCGCCAAGGCCGCCGACGCCATCTTCACGCGTCTGTCTTTCGAGATGCCGCTCGGCACGAAGAAGCACGCGGTGAAGAGGCTCGGGGTGAGCGCCAAGTTCGCGACCGACACGCTGGACATCGAGATCCCCGGCGTCCTCAAGGCGCACCTGAAGGCGCAGAAGGACAAGGACGGCAAGCAGAAGCCGTTCGACGCGATGGCGTCGACGGGCGTGTTCTCGAAGGGCGTGCAGGGGATCTCGCTGAGCCTCGACTTCCACGACGACGGCGCTGCCTGGAAGATCAAGGATCGCCACGCCGCGTGGGCGCCGTTCGCGTGGGACTCGACCAAGGGACCGCTCCCGTGGGAGCCCGGGTACAAGGCGCCTGCGCAGTGAGCTGACGCCTGCGCTCGGCAGGACCTGCTCTTGCACATCGTCAGCATGGACGAGCCGTCGGCTCCGGCTCGATGGAGGACCCCATGCTGAAGAAAACTGCACTCCTCGCCCCCTTTGCGCTAGTCGTCGTCGCGACCGCGTGCGTGGGCGAATCGCCTTCGACGAGCGGAGAGGGCGAGGAAGGCACGCCCCAAGCGAACGGCGCCGAAGGTCTGAAGGGCACCGACGACGGCGTGACTGACGAGCAACTGGCGGACTCCGAGTCCGAGCTCCGCGGCGCAGTAGGCGGCGTTCGACGCGGCGGAGCTGTCCGCGCGGGCGGCGTTGCCGTGGGTGGTCGCGGCGTCGCCGTGGGCGGTCGCGGCGTCGCCGTGGGCGGTCGCGGCGTCGCCGTGGGAGGCGTCCGGCGCGGTTGGGTCAGCGGGAGATGGGCTCCGGGTTGGGGCTGGTCTCACGGTGTCTGGGTCGTCGGCGGCGGCGGTCAGTACACGTGCGTGCACGACCTCGATTGCGCCGGGCCGCTGGGACCCGGCGTGGCGATCTGCGACTTCGAACCGTCGCTCGGCCTCGGCTACTGCATCGCCCCGAACTGGTACTGAACCGGCACGAGCTCTCCGCTCTTGACGTAGGCCCGGGCACGCGCGGCGATGCGCTTGCCCTGGTCGGCGTCGAAGAACACGGGAGCACCCGAGCGCTCGTAGCTCATCACGTTGTCGGGCACCTGGCTGTGCGGGTTGCCGAAGTAGTGTCCGAGCTCGTGCGCCAGCACCGTCGTCGGCGCCGACGCGACCAGGATGAGGTAGTGCACCCCCGACGGCGCGTGCCAGTGCACGCCGCGCCGCACCTGGGCAGGGTCGTCGACGTCGCGCAGCAAGCCCACGACGAACACGTCGATGACGTGCGGGGTGACGTGCGACGCCAGCGCGTTGCGATCGGCACGCGTCTCCACGTGGGCCAGACGCGCGTCGAGCGGCGCACCGTCGGCCTTGGCGAAGCGGACGCCGAAGGGCTCGAACAACCCCTCGGCCGCGTCGATCTCGGCGGCGAGCCAACCGGCATCGGCGAGCGGCTTGCCCGCGTCGTCGAGGGCGCTCGAGACCCGCAGCGAGAACGTGGTCGCGGCCGGGGGCGACGCCTGGGCGAGCACGAGACCCGCCAGGGCGCACATCGAGGGAATCGCCGGGCCCACGGTGCAGGGAGCATAGCCGGCCCCGTGGAGCTCCCGGACGCAGCGATCTGCCTGGCACAGCGGTGACACAGGCTCCTCGCTCGGATCGGCCTTCCATCCGGGGGGATTGCGAGACGGTCTTGCGGCACGAGGGTTGCTGAGGCGGGG
>Ga0335083_10008719_pt1 | contig 12364 bp, 11 predicted proteins | sample Lox_Sample_42_FD_206716 | JGI IMG/M metagenome (GOLD analysis project Ga0335083, IMG submission 206716) | Soil microbial communities from Loxahatchee National Wildlife Refuge, Florida, United States - Lox_Sample_4.2 | ecosystem: Environmental > Terrestrial > Soil > Wetlands | place: USA... | reverse complement strand
CGCCGGTGCCATGGCCCTCGGGGATACCAGGAGCGAACTTCACGACCTTCATGGGGGCGGTCGACGTGCTCCCACAACCACACCCATAGTGAGGTTTCGCAGCGGACGACTCAGCGGCTTGAATTACCCGCTGGGTCCTCCGCGATCTCGCCGATATCAGCGACGTTGTCGCCTTTCTTCATCGACGGCAGCGCGTTGATGTACACGATGACGCCGGAAATCGGCGACTTGGCGTCCCAGATTCGTTTACCCGAATAATCGGTGACGTAGCCGATCGTCATACCCTTGGTCACGTACGCTTCCGGACCGACCAGCGGATAAAAGATCCCGTCCACTTCGCTTGCGAGCACCGCCGCCTGACCAATCCACACCGGGTGGTCGACGAGCGGTGCCGCGCCGGGCAGCATCTTCAAATGACGCATCACGTTCAACGATCCGCGCACCAGAACGTCCACGTCCTCGGCCAACACCGTGCCGGAGTGTCCGGCTTCGGCTGCAACGGCCGGCTTGCCGATGCTTGATGCGTAGCGCGTCAGCGTGATCGCCGCCGGCGGCGGATCGCTCGGGCGCCAGCGCTGGATGATAATGTGATCGAGACCGAACGCCAGCACCATACCACGCGTCACGTTGTCGAGCTTCGGATTCCCGGTATCGGCCCAATAGGTGTACCGCCGCAGGTTCTCGTCCAGATCGCCGCCGTGGAAGTCGAGCAGATAATCGCACTTCTCGACCACCTGCTTCGCGATCGCCCACGAGACGCGTTCGGTCTGAGTTCCGTCCGCCTTTCCCGGATAAAAGCGGTTCATGTTCTTTCCGTCGACAGGATTCAAATGCGGCACCTTCTGGGCGAACGAAGCCGGATTCACCAATGGAACGATGATTACGCCGCCAGTCAACTGCGCGGGATCTATCGAGTCAGCCAGCTTTTCCATCGCGATGATGGAGGCATATTCGGTTCCGTGCGAACCGGAGACCAGCGCGAGAGTGGGGCCTGGCTTCGCGCCATTTATCACGATGACGGCCAAGCTGCTGGCCGCGTCAACGCCGGCCGGTACCGCTAGAACGCCAGTCGACTTCTGGCCGGGTCGCGCCGTTGCTGTCCCGACGGTCAGGTCAGAGGCTAATACAGCTCCGCAGAATGCCAACGCCAAGAACGCGCGCATGTCATACTCCTTTGTGAATGCAGTACGTCGGACGAAGTTTATCAAATATGCGCGTGCCAGCCTTGGCATGCCTAACTGTATTAGCTATGGCTCAGGATCGGGCGCCCTTCGATGCGATCGATTTGGACAGCCCGGTTGCCATCGATAAACTGGCGGCCGAGCTCGCAACCAAGCGCGTCGTTTTCGTGGGGGAGATTCACAACCGTTACGACCATCATCTAAATCAGCTCGAAATCGTCAGGCTCCTCCACAACCTCGACTCGAACCTGGCCATCGGTGTCGAATATTTCCCTCAAACCGTTCAGCAACAGGTAGACGACTACATCGCCGGGCGAACCAGCGAACAGGAATTTCTGCGCGCCACCGACTACTTTAAAAACTGGGGCTACGATTATCGTTTGTATGCGCCGATTTTTCGCTATGCCCGCGAGCAGCACATTCCCGTCCGTGCGCTCAACGTGCCCAACGAATTGCCGTCTGCCGTCGCAAAGGTGGGCGTCGCTGGTCTTTCGGAATCGCAGCGCAAGTATCTGCCTCGCGAACGCGAACCGGCCGACGATGCTTATCGCACCCGTCTCCGCGGCGCCTTCCAGGCCCACGGCCCATCGAAGCCCGGCGACTTCGAACATTTCGTCGAGGCCCAACTGGTGTGGGACGAAGGTATGGCCGAAAGCGCCGCCGCCTATCTCGAGGCAAATCCCGGCCGCCGAATTGTAATTCTGGTGGGTGCCGGCCACCTGGAGTTCGGCTCCGGAATTCCAAAACGTCTGGAACGGCGCACCCACGCGACCTACGCCATCGTGCTCAGCAGCGGCGAGGCAATCGAGCCGCACATGGCGGACTATCTGCTGCTCAGCGAGAAACAGGAGCTTCCTCCGGCTGGGATCCTCGGGGTCAACCTGGAAGACAAAAACGATGAATGCCGGATCAAGTCTTTGAGTCCGGGCGGAGCCGCCGAGAAAGCCGGCCTCAAAAAAGGAGACGTCTTGCTCGCGGTGGACGGCCAGACGGTTAAGGCAACCACCGACGTGCGCCTGGTTACCTGGGACAAAAAGCCGGGCGACCACGTGCGCATCAAGTTCCGCCGTAAGCGCGCCGAGCGCGAGGTCGAAGTCGAACTGGCAGCTGCTGCGCCGAGTCTGGGCTAACGGCCGCCGCGCGCCGGCCGAGGCGGCAGTGTTCCACCTTCTGCCAGGATCTTCATGTTCTCGAGCGCGCGCGTGAATGTCGCAGTCTTCTGCTGGATGTCCTTTTGCCGGGCGGCATCGTCGGGCAGCATCGAGTTGTCGAACATCAGCGTGTAAACCAGCTTCGACGTCGTTGCCGTCACCGGCCGGGCCTCCAGCGTGCCGTGATAAAGGTTGTAAGGTCTCCCCGCTTTGACGGTCTGCGTGTAGGTATAGGAAAGCTCGGTCTTCCCGACCAGCACTTCGCCCGCCACCGAACGCACTGCGCCGAACTCACCATCCTTGCCGGAGGTAATCGTGCAGGGAATCTGGAACCACTCGCCGATGTCGCAGAACTTACCTACGCGCTTCCAGACATCCGCGGCCGGACGATTGACCGTGATCTCCAGGGGAATGGAAACGTAGGTCGGGTTAGCGACGACAATGTCTCCGCTTTGGGCGCTGGCGGCGCATGTCAAACCAAACACGAGCGCGCACCCCGCAACCAATCTACTGAATCGAGTACACATGAATCCTCCAAACATTTTGTTATCGACCCACATCTTCGCACACGCGGGCCGCAGCATCAACTTGCTATCTTCTGTCGGGAAGCGCAAACACGTACAGCGCGTTCCCATTCGGCGGGCTGTGCACGTCAGAAGCTACCAGCCCAGGCACCTGCCGAGGGCTGCCGCCGCCGTTGCTGGTGGTCACCGCGACAAATTGCTTGCTACCCACGGTAAATGTCAGCGGGAAACCCTGCACCGCCGCGCCCAGCCGAATCTCCCAAAGGATGCGGCCGGTGTTGGCGTCGAAAGCCCGAAACATGCGATTGAGATCGCCCACGAACACCACGCCACCGGCCGTGGAGAGCGCGCCCGTCAGGAACGGCGCCCGCTGCTCATACTTCCAGATCTCGCGCATGGTGCGCACATCGTAGGCCGCCAGCTTGCCGACATTGCCGTTGGTCCCAGGCATCTCCCAGAAACGCCGCAGCGCGCCGCCGCCCGATCCGCCGCCTTCCACCTTATCGATCTGTTGCGCACTCAAGTCCAAACAGCTCTGCGCCAGCGGTATGATCAGTCGATTGCCGGGCTGATAATACGTCATGGCCGGCCAATTCTTGCCGCCTTCGGTCGACGGGCATCCTGGCACCCAGTCTCCGATGCGCTGCTCCACGATGTCGTTGCGGTAATGCGGCAGGCCGGTCTTGGGATCGATCGAATCGTACACATTCTGGAAAACCAATTCCTTGTGGCCGAGATATTTTCCCGTCTTGCGATCCAGCTTCCACAAAATTCCAGTCTTGCCGGCGCTGAAAACCAGGCTCTGCCCTTGGTCGTCCACTAGCACGCGCTCGAAAACTTCATCCAGATCCAGCGTTTCGCCGGGAGCATGATCGTAATACCACACCAGCTTCCCCGTATCGGCGTTCAGCGCCACAGTCGAGTTGGCATAAAGCGTCGCGCCGTTGCCCGATCCGCGGCTCACTCGCATCCAGGGTTTGGCTTGCGCGGTTCCCCAGTAGGTGATGTTCAGATCCGGATCGTAGCTGCCGGTGATCCAGGTCTCCGCGCCCGCGCGGAACAGATTCGGAAGCGTTCCCCAAGTGTCGCCGCCGGGCTCACCCTCCAACGCGATCGTCTTGAACCGCCACGCCTCCTTGCCGGTCTGGGCGTCGTAAGCGCTGATGAAACACTTCTCCTCGCGATAAGTCGCGCAGGCTCCCAGGCCTTGGATCAACTTGCCCTTTACCGCAATGGGTCCGCTGGTGGTTTGGTATTCGCCTTTGGACCGGTCGCCGATCGTGGTGTCCCAAACCGTCTTGCCGGTGCGCGCATCGAAGGCCATCAGGTGCGCATTGTTGGTAGCGACGAAAATCTTGTCGTCATAGATGGCGATTCCCCGCATTGCCGCCGCACCGGGATTGGTTCCGTAGCGATTCTCCCAAATCAGTTCGCCGGTCTTGGCGTCCAGCGCCTGCAGCACGTTCCCGGTGTTATTGACGTACAGCACGCCGCCATGAACGATGGGCGCGGGTTGGTTGCCCGTGCCGCCGGGACCCTCCTGCATGGCCCAGCTCCACACCAGCCGCAGGTCGTTGACGTTCTGCGTCGTGATCTGATTCAGCGGCGAGTAGTAGTTGGCTTTGTAATCGCGCCGGATCATGAGCCAATCGGCTGGATCGGGATTGCGCAGCATCGCATCGGTGACCGGCACATAGTTTTTCACTTCGCCCGCCACGGTGATTCCACGGGGCGTCTGATTGCCTCCCCGGCCGCCGCGTCCGCCCCTGCCTCCTACGGCTGGACTGGCCTGCTGTGCCACCGCAGCGCCACCGGGCTGCAGGTAGGCCGCGCGCTGGCCGGATGCCACGCTGCGAATCGTGCCGCCGGAGTTCGCCGCCAGCGCCTGGTTGCCCGGCCGTGCGCTGTTCGCATCCAGGATGAACGCCGCCAGGTTGACGTAAGTATCGCCCGAGAGCGCGGCTCCGCCAGGAGGCATGGTGGATTGCATGAAGCTGATCAGGTCGCTGATGTTCCGGTCGCCCCACTGCGCCATGAAGTTCGACCCGGCCAGTTGCGGCCCTTCGCGGCCACTCAAGTCGGCCGCGTGGCACGAGGCACAGTTGGTCTGGTACGCCGCGCGTCCGGCCGCGGCCTGGTCCGTCGTATATGGTCCCGCCGGACCTTGTTGCGCGGAAGCCATCCCTGCACCGAGCAGCATCAAAATTACGCCAGTTTTCATACGTAGCCTCCTACTTCAACAACCAGCCCCATAGATTGCCATCCGGCGCGCCTTCGCTGTGGACCACGACATACAGCAGGCCTTTGCGCAGCGCTTCCACCTCGGCCGGTGTCAGTTCCACTGAACCGGAAACGTTTCCGGCCGGGCTTTTGGAGACCGTCAATTCGTGGATCATGACGCCTCGGACTCCGGTCATCTTGCTCTCATGTAAATGCGCCGCGGTAGCCGGCGAGTGCATGCCTTCGAACGTGCCAGTCACCGCAAGCTTACTCCCGGTCAATACGGCCGACACCATTCCGTGACCCGTGATCACCGGCGCCAACTGCGCATCGATCGGCACGGGGGATAGTCGAGCCTTGAAAGTCTGCTGCGTCTGCGCCGCGAGAATCGAAACAGCCGCCAACACACCCAGGGGCACCAGACAAAGTTTCATGTTTGCTCCAGAAGGCGGCAGCATATCACATTGCGACCCTCAAGTGCCCGAGATCCGAATTTTAGGACTGGATCTAGTGCGCTGGTTGCAGCGTGAACGCAGCCAGTGTCGGGCCGGACGTTCCCCGCGGCAACAAACTCGGCCCCGAGGGCTTGAACACCTTCGAACCGTCGGTGTGCGCGTCGAAGATCAGCCCCAGGAAGCCCGACTGCATTTCATCCCAGTTCTGATCCCCCCACCAGACCGGCTTGGTCGGATCGGGATTGTACTTGTTGTTGGGCGAGTTATCGAAATGCGCGATGGCCAGAATGCGCGTGCCTTTGGGCATCACAATCGGCTTTTCAAGCTGATACCCGACCTGCCAGTCGAAATTCCACTGCCCTTTAAATACGGTCTGCATTTCGCCGGTCGGATAGATCAGGCGAAGTTCGTAATCCTTGCCCCGCAGATGCATGTGCGGCTGGATATAAACCAGCTTCGCGTCATCGATCGCGACCGTGACTTCGCTCACCACCTCGGCATTGCTGTCGCCTGCCGGAATCGCCAGATTGAACGCCGCTGGAGTCCCGGGCGACATCCAGTATCGGTTCTTGGGAGGGTGCTTGGCGAAAACCAGCCCCACCTTCGATCGGTCCGTCTGCGGAGTCCCCACCGCCGTGTAGTGCAAGTTGAACACAAGGTCGGAGCCCTTCGGTATGAACTTGGCCGAGTCCTCCACATCGAAGTGCTGCGCGCCCAGACCCGGGTTGTACTTGCCAAGCAAATCGGTTCCTTCCGCCGGGTTCCCCGCCGCGGCCGAAGTGGTCTCAACCGCTTCGCCTGGAATAGCGTTGGCCATGAATTTCGATCCGGGCGGGCGGACGATCACGCGCCCGTGGTGCACTACCTTTGAATTTCCGGGGCGCATCTCGGCGGCCACCACCCAGGTGTCTTCGGGAAAATTCACCTTCACCAGAAAATCCTGATAGTTGATGGTCCCGCTGGCAGCGACATGAAACTCTTTCGGCATTTCGACAATCATGTCGGGCTTGATGTTCCAGCCGTCCTCGAACCGAAGCGGCGGTGGGGCGTCTTTGGCGTTGCCTTCGGGCGCGCCATTGTCGGCCCAAGCGGAGAGCGTCTTGACATCGGTTTCGCTCAGCGTGGGGTCATTGGCAAAGTGCCCGTAGTCTGCAAACCAGGGCGGCATCTTCTTGGTGAGAACCGCAGCCTTGATGGCTTTGGCCCACGGCCGCGCCTCCTGATAGCTGATCAGCGACATGGGCGCGATTTCTCCCGGCCGATGGCAGCCTTGACAGTTCTTCTGCAGAATCGGAAGAACGTCCTTATCAAACGTAGGAGCGGCGGAGGAATCGGTAGCAGCCAGCGCGCTCATCCCCAAGAGCAACGCGGCGATGGAAAGATGCAGCTTCATGAGCACCGAGAGCATTGTACTTGAGCGCTGAATACAACGCAATGGGCGATGCTCGACGCCGCTCGAGTAGACTGACAACGTGGCTTCATCGAACCCCATTGCGATAACCGAGGCCGAACACCGGCGCCAGCTTCGCCGGGCGGTTCTGGCCAGCACGATTGGGACGGCCATTGAATGGTACGACTTCTTTTTGTACAGCTCCGTCACCGGCCTGATCTTTGCACATCTGTACTTCCCTCGTGCTGATCCGTTTACCGGGTTACTGGAGGCATTCGGAATTTATGCTGTAGGCTTCGTCGCCCGGCCGATCGGCGCTGCAATCTTCGGTCACTATGGCGACCGCCTGGGACGCAAGGCCGCATTAGTCGCGACGCTGCTGCTCATGGGCATCGGCACTTTTCTTGTGGCACTGGTTCCCGGTTACCAGCGCATCGGAATTTGGGGCGGAATCATACTGACGGTTCTGCGCTTCATTCAGGGGATCGGCGTCGGAGGGGAATGGGGCGGCTCGGTGCTGCTCGCCATGGAGTGGGCGCATTCGAACCAGCATCGCGGGTTCATCGCTGCCTGGCCGCAGTTCGGTGTTCCGGCCGGTCTTTTTCTAGCGAACCTCGCGGTGCTCGGCTTCAGCGCTCTTTCAGGCGCGCAATTCGCAACCTGGGGCTGGCGCATTCCGTTTCTGCTCAGCATCGTTCTGGTCGCACTCGGTTTATATATCCGGCTGGGAATCGAGGAAACGCCGGTATTTGCACGACTGTTGGCCGAGCGGCGCATCGAGCGCACGCCCGTTCTGGAAGTGATTCGCCGCCAGCCCCGCGAGATCATCCTCACCGCGCTGTGCCGGATGGCTGAACAGGCGCCGTTCTACTTGTTCACCGCCTTCATCTTCGCGTACGGGACTGAGATGCTGCACCTCGACCGTGACTTTCTGTTGCTCTCCGTGCTCGCTGCCGCCGTGCTCTCATTCTTCTCCACTCCTTTCTTTGGACACTTGTCCGATCGTTTCGGCCGCAAGCGCATTTATATGCTCGGAGCGGCGCTTACCGGAGCGTACGGTTTCGCATATTTCGCGATGCTCGACACACGGCTGCCGGCGCTGGCGGTGCTGGCGATTGTGCTGTCGCTGGTACCGCACGACATGATGTACGGCCCGCAAGCCGCGCTCATCGCCGAGTCATTCAAGGGCCGGCTCCGCTACAGCGGCGCTTCGCTGGGCTACCAGTTATCGTCCGTTATCGCAGGCGGCCCCGCGCCGCTGATCGCGTCATCTCTGCTGGCTCACTATCACTCCGCCACACCGATCGCGCTGTTCATCCTCGCCTGCGCGGTCGTCACGCTGATCGCCACCGCGCTGCTCAAAGACTACACCAACAAGAGCCTCTCCGATTGATTTAGTGGGTTAGATCGTAGATCCAATAATTGACGGCGATGCGGTAAGCCAGGCCGGCGAACTTTTCGTCGTAGCGCGGATCGTCGGACCACTCCCAGGCGTCGCCCAGATCCATGTTGTGGCAAATCGCCACCATCACGCGGCCTTTGTCGTCGTAGATGGCGCGCCAGTGCGGTTCGTAACCGTCCTTTTCGTAGGTGCGCCCGGTGCGCAAGTATTGAGCGCCGGGCACCTGGAATCGTTCGTCGAGATCAAAAATGGTGTGAAAAATCGAATCGCTGTTGTCGATATCGACGATCGGTCGATCTGGAAATACTTTCTTGATGCCCTCGACAAAAACCTCATATTCCTGCGTTCCGTGGAAGTCGTCCACCATCAGGAATCCGCCACGCAGCAGAAATTCGCGCAACTGTTTGGCCTGGTTGTCGGGGATGTACCAATGCCCGACTTCCACCGCGTAGAGCGAAGGCCACAGGAAAATGTCATCGGCGCCGTCGAGCTCCACCACTTGCTCCACCGAGCGCGTGTCGATCCGAGTCAGTCGCCGGATGCCTTGCAGCAGATGGCGGTCCGAGCGCGGATAATCCATGGTCCAGTTGATCGAGTTGGCCCAACCGCGGTTGATTCCAGGAACGCGCAGGCGCGCGCGGGTCCACTCGGTTTTCTGATTCCAGTCATTCGGGAGCGGGAAATTTTCGTACTCGAGCGCTTGATATTCTCGAAAAGGCCGCTGCGCGCGCAGCACGCCCCAGGTACATAATCCGGAGAGAATCACCAGCCACGCTACGCGCATAACAGCCGACACAGGTATTGTATCGCCGCGCCGCTTACGCGAACCTGGACGGCCGGTAATCCTTCAGCAGATCGACGCTCGCTCCGTCCAGAATCTCGGCTGCCGCCACCTGTCCGATCAGCGGCGAAAGCGTGATACCGCTGTGCATGGCCGCGATGTAAAGATTCGGGTAGCTTTTCACAAATCCCACGATCGGATGATCGTCCTTAGGCAGCACTCGATGTCCCAGCGTCACGGTTTCGAGTTTCGCTTCTTTGATTCGCGGCAGGAAGCGCCGGGCTTTCTCCAGCAGTGTTTCACCAAATTCTTTACTGGTGTCGAGCGTTGACGCGCTACCGAAATCGCTCCCGGTTACGATCCGGCCGTCTGGATTCTGTTTGATATTCGCGCCCGGCGCAAACGCCAATCGTTCCAGCATTCGCGGGGCGGGGGCCGTGTGCGCCAACAATCCCGGCGACTCTTTCAGCGGAACGTCCACTTGCAGCGTTGCGGCCAGGCGCGGCGTATCGACACCGGCGGCCAGCACCAGAAAATCCGTTTCCATTCGCCCGCGCGTCGTCTCCACGCCTTGCACGCGCCCGCCTGCCACGGAAATTCCGGTCACCTCGCACGGATATTCGACCGTCGCTCCCAACTTCTGCGCGCTCTTGAGCAGGGTTCCGAGCGCTTGCATCGGATCGACTGTGCCTTCCTGCTCCGCGAAACAGGCAGCTGCGGTGGGGCCCGGGATGCATCCCGGCAAAAGCCTGGCGATCTCCGATTCGTCCACCCGATGCGCGGCGTAACCCCACTGCTCCAGCCGCGCAATGTTCTTGCGCATCTGATCCGCTTCCTCGGCCGCGGCCCATTGTACGCTGCCGCCCCACTGGACCTGAAGATCCGCAATCTCCAGGGACAGCCGCCGCCAGCCGGCGATACCGTACACGTTCAGATCGTAATAGGACCGCGGGAGTTTCGAAAACGCGTTGATCCAGGCGAATGACTTTTCCGTCGCGCCTGCGCCCGGCCGTTGTTTTTCGAGCACCGTGACGTTGGCGCCGCGCTTGGCTAAGTGGTAAGCGATCGAAGCGCCGATGATGCCGGCCCCTACAATCAGCACGCGATCTTGCTTGGCGAATCCCTGCTTGACCGTTGCAGACAAAGCCGCAATCGCGCTTCGTCGAGTCATGCGCTGATTATACAAGGCCTCTCGGCGGTTCGCGCACCGTACTGCGCGAGAAGTGCTAGAGTGCCTTAAGAAAGGAAAATTATTATGCCTCGTCAGCGAATTCGTGTTTTTCTAGCGGGCAGCGTAGGCCTGTGCTTTGCGATGCTAGCCATCGCGCAGGCCCCTCCCGCCGCGCCGTTCACCGCGCACCAGTTGAAGCCCAACGTGTACTGGATCGAAGGCGGCGGCGGAAATAGCGGCGTCATCGTCGGCGACAAAGGCGTAATCATCGTGGATGCCAAGACTACACCGGCCGGCGGAAAGGAACTGCTCGACAACGTTGCAAAAATCACGCCCAAGCCTGTGACCACCGTGATTCTCACCCATAGCGATGGAGATCACGTCAACGGGCTCGCCTCCTTCCCGGCAGGCATCACGATCATCGCGCACGAGAATAATAAGAAGGAACAGGAAACGGCGCTGGCCGCGGGCGGGCGCGGGGCCCCTCCCGCCGATCACCTTCCCACGCAAGTAATCGCGAAGAATAAAACCAGTCTCAAAATCGACGGCGTCAAAATCGAGCTGTACCATTGGGCGCCCGCGCATACCAGCGGCGATCTAGTCGTCTATCTTCCGTCAGAAAAAATCGTCTTCACCGGCGACATCGTCGCGGCGCAGCTTCCCGACCCGTTGATTCACCTCGAAAAACACGGCTCATCGGAAGGCTGGATCACGACCGCGAAGGGCGTCGTGGGCCTGAACGCGGATCAATACGTGCCCGGCCATGGCAATGTCCAGACCAAAGCCGACATCCAGACGCGCCTGACCAATGCCGAAGCGAAACGCGCGAAGATCAAGGACCTGGTAGCTCAGGGAAAGTCGCTCGACGAGATTAGAACCGCGGTTGGCGATGCGCCTCCGGCAGCAGGGCGGGGTGGCCGTGGCCCCGGATTTCCGACCTTTACCGAAGTTGTCTACAGGGAGCTGACGAATAAATCCGCCTGAGCGGCCGGACGGAGCGAGCGCTACTTCTTGGCCTTGCCGATCCGCTCAATGGTCACGCTGAGCAACTTCACCGGCTCGACCGGTTTCTCGCCGTGCACCGGCGCGTGGGCGATCTTGGAGACGACCTCCATGCCTGCCACCACTTGTCCGAATATCGTGTACTTGCCGTTCCAGTTCGTCATTGGCTGATCGGTAATAAAGAATTGGCACCCGCCGCTGTCGGCAGCTCCGGTGTTCGCTATGGCCAGGCGTCCTGGGCTGGTAAAAAGCAAACCCGGTAGAATTTCGTCGCGAATCGTCACACCGCAGTTGTGCGCGCTGGTGCCGGTGGGATCGCCGGACTGGATGGCCACGCCCGGAATCACCCGATGAAACGTGATGTTCTCATATAGCGGACGCCGGACCATCTGGCCCGACTTCGGATCGCGCCACGGCTTGGTTCCCTGCGCCAGCGCGACAAAATTGGCGACCGTAGCCGGGGTGTCCTTTTCAAACAGTTGAGCGGTGAATTCTCCCGCATCCGTGTTGAACACCGCATAAAGACCCGGCTTCAAGGGGCGAGGATTCTGCGCGAGCGCCAGCGCCGCGAACGAAATCAGCAATGCAATTCGATTCATAAGATCAATCAGTCCACTGCCGACTTAACGCGGCCCGCCAGGCGCTGGCGCACAGATTGGTTACTGTGCTCCAGGCCCGCGCCGCGCCGCTGCATCTGCCGGGTAGCGCGCCGCCAGGTGAAGATCACGTTCACGCCGTAGTTCCACACCGAGCTGACGGCCATACCCAGGATCCCCGCCAAATACCAAGGCAGCCCCGCGCCCAGCAGGAACCGCGCAAAGCTCAGGTTGGTGATGGCTCCGACGGAGCAAGCCAGATAGTAAATCGCCAGGCCCGTTACGATCCGGAAACCTCGCAGCCGGAGGTCGCGGAACGTCGTAAGATTGTTCACCAGGAAGTTGAAGGTCATCGCGGCCACGGTGGCCACGGCCTGCGCGTAGAGGAACTGGTAGCGGGCGTACCAGTAAAGCAGCGCCAGCACCGCCAAGTGCACCAGCAGGCCCAATCCACCAACCAGACCGAACATGACAAAGCGCGCCGGGAGAAC
>Ga0335083_10008718_pt1 | contig 12364 bp, 9 predicted proteins | sample Lox_Sample_42_FD_206716 | JGI IMG/M metagenome (GOLD analysis project Ga0335083, IMG submission 206716) | Soil microbial communities from Loxahatchee National Wildlife Refuge, Florida, United States - Lox_Sample_4.2 | ecosystem: Environmental > Terrestrial > Soil > Wetlands | place: USA: Florida... | reverse complement strand
AGACTCCTGAATTTATTCATGGTGGTAATGTAGAAATCATTGAAATGGACCGCATGCGGAGACTTATTGCCGAACATATGGTCCGTAGCAAGCACACGAGTCCGCACGTAACCAGTTTCACAGAAGCGGATGTCACTAACCTCGTATTATGGAGAGAAAAAATCAAGAATGAATTCGAAAAAAGAGAAGGCACAAAAATCACTTTTACTCCTTTATTTCTGGAAGCCATCATCCGTTGCATAAAAAAATATCCGATTATCAATTCTTCAGTCGAAAAAGACAAAATCATTATCAAGAAAGATATTCATATGGGCATGGCTACAGCCCTGCCCAATGGGAACCTGATCGTTCCTGTTATTAAAAATGCAGACCAGTTTAATCTGATTGGCCTGACAAAACAGGTAAATAATCTGGCTGAAAATGCAAGAAATAACAGACTAAGACCGGAAGATATCCAGGGTGGGACTTTTACAATGACCAATGTCGGGATATTTGGAAGTTTGATGGGCACTCCCATCATCAATCAGCCGCAGGTTGCTATCCTGGCAGTCGGAGCCATCAAAAAACGCCCTGTCGTAATCGAAACTTCACAGGGAGATTCTATCGCAATCCGTCATATGATGTATTTATCTCTTTCCTACGATCATCGTGTAGTCGATGGAAGTATCGGTGCAAGTTTTCTTTCAGATGTAGCAAAAGAATTCGAGAACTTCAATCTCAGGCGCGAGTTCTAATTTCCATCGTTAAATTTTTGTGGAGTAACTCATTCAACAAATTCCCGGCATCTCCGGCCCCTTGTTTGCCTTATTTAACCAGGATAATAAAGATTATTTTACCGCGTTAAACTAAATAAGAACGGCATAATCTAAGTATGTGGAAATGTTAAGAAAATAAATGGGATGCATAACATGACTTTTTAGTAATTTGTCTGAACACTTAAACCCATAGCACCATGAAAACATTATCCGAAACCTGGTTCGCAGATGGCTTTATAGATTTCGAGCTAAAAAAATATACGCTTCTCGCCTATCTTCAGGAAGTCAACAAATACTTCAATCAAAATAAACTGTATCCTCAATTAGCAGATATTATTTTCCACTATCATAATTTGGTTGCCTTCAGAGAAAACAAAAAATTTTTGCAGGAGCAATTCCCTAAAAGCTTAACAGGAATTCAAATCGAAAAACTGCAAATCCTGTATGAACAGATGATCCAGGATGATGAGCTCATGAGTGAACTGGAAGATATCATCAATTATGCCGCATCTAAAATGAAAAAGGCCATCAATAATGGGACAGAAATTTATGAATTCGTAGAGGATAAATTGAAAATACATCCTGTAGGAATCATTCCTCTTGATACAAATGAGGGCTATTTCTTTTTAAGAGAGGGTCATTCCAGCAACACAAGGGTCTATCAATACCGTCTTAGTTTTTTTGAAAAGCATGATGAGAAATACAGAAGCATCCGTACAATATTTGTAGACAGCTGGCAAAGAAATCTGGCCAACACCTACGAACAAATTAAGTCGGAACTGATAAAAATAAAATCGGAACTACCAAATCCTGCTGTGTATTCCATCGAAACTGACCTCAAATTTCCCATCGAAGAAACGCTTTTACCGATTGCAAAAAGAAGCCTGGTGAGATATATTTCCCAGCCTGCGGCTTAGGCAGTCGATAGTTTTGAGTCTTTAGTTTGAATTTATATTTTGAGAATTATTTTCATGTTTTTTCCAAAGTCTCATCATCTGCAATGCAATCGACAAAATGATTAAAAAAAGACCGATGTAAAATTCATATCCGAAACTTTTTTCTTCCCTGAATACTAAAAATGCAAGCGCAATGCCGTATACCGGCTCGAGGTTATAAGTTAGATTCACAGTAAATGCAGAAATCTTCTGTAATGCACTCATGGAAAGTGTAAATGCAAAAATAGTGCAGACCCAGCTCAATACGATCAACCAAATCCAGTCACTGAGAGAAGGGAAAAAATGAACTTCCGGGAAATAGCTGAGATAAAAAGGTAATAACAAAGTCAGAAAAACAAAACCGCCGCTCAATTGATATACGGTAAGCGTTTTTACCGGAACCCGCTGCAACAGTCTGCGATTTAATATCGGGAAAATACTTCCCAGAAGAGCAGATATTAGACCAATGATAATTCCTTTTTTATAATGGGGATCGAATCGAAAAACCAAATAAATGCCAGCGATCACCAACAGGCCAAGCAATAATTCAATTACATCTGTCTTTGAACGAAAGATCAACGGTTCCAATAATGCAGTAAAAAAACCAATGGCTGAAAAACAGATTAATGCAACAGAAACATTTGCTGATTTAATACTTCCGTAAAAACAAACCCAGTGTAGTGCAGCGATGGCTCCGACTCCGGCAATGCGAAGCGCATCTTTCATGGAAATCCTGACAATATAATTGGGCAAAAAGCATAAAACCCATAGAGAAACAGAGGTAATCAATAAACGATACCAGACCAGTAATCCTTCGTTCAATGTAATCAATCTGCCTAATATTCCTGTAAACCCTGCAATAAAAACTGCAAGATGTAATTGCCAGAATGCTTTTTTCATCTAAGCAAAGAAAAGCAAAAAGGATGAAGCGGGAAATGAAGAAAGATTATGATTGGGAATAAATATAAATATTTATTTTCCAACCATCATTTTATTGCTGAAGGAAGTAGCCGGAGTGCGTATTTCAGTATTTTTTACTCTTTTTCTATAATTCGTGAATAAAGAATGCCAGCGGAGTTTAAGCACGCCTAAAATGCCTTCCTTCACAATTCCTTTATTCATTTTTGAAACACCATATTTGCGATCTTCGAAAATGATTGGCACTTCCTTGATTTTAAAACCTAATTTCCAGGCAGCAAATTTCATCTCTATCTGGAATGCATATCCTACAAATCTGATCTCATCGAGATTAATCGTTTCCAATACTTCTCTCCTGTAACAAACAAAACCGGCTGTAGGGTCTTTAACCGGCATGGAAGTTATGATACGTGTATAAAAAGATCCTCCTTTTGATAAAAGTATCCGGTCCCACGGCCAATTCACGTTGCCTCCGCCATCTACATATCGGGAACCTACTGCAACATCGGCCCCTTTAAATTTACAGGCTTCATATAAGCGATCAAGGTGGTTCGGGTTATGGGAAAAATCGGCATCCATTTCAAAAATATAACGATAACCCCTGTCTACGGCCCATTTAAAGCCATGTATATATGCAGTGCCTAAACCCAGCTTACCACGGCGCTCTTCCAGGAAGAGTTCCCCGGGATATTTCAACTGTAAATCTTTGACAATCTGAGCAGTACCATCAGGAGAATTATCATCTATTACTAAAACGTGGAAGTTTTGCCTGAGCAAAAGTATGGCTTCGACAATATTCGCGATATTGTCCTTTTCGTTGTATGTCGGTATGACAGCAATCTTTTCCAATGCTACTAAACGGATATTGACTTTGATTAAAGATACAAAATTACTGTTTTTAACCTAAGAAGCTTATCCACAAATTTTGCCCCAACCTCATTTATCCCTTTTTTAACATCGTACGATTAAAAATTTCCGTGAGTTTTTGCTTTGTATGCATGGGGAAATCACCCTTCATCATCCAATCATAATACTGAGGTTCAGCCTTTAATACTTCAGCCACCGGTCTTCCCTTATGTTTGCCGAAATTGAAGACCTCTATTCCGTTTTCCATGGTGAACCGCCTTGCAAAATCGATTATTTCATCTTCGCCGGTGAATTTGACGATGCTTTCGACATCAGTTCCTAATTGAGGGTATTTGAGCAACTGGGCTTCCAATATCTCCCATGTGGCTCCGGCATCCACCTGGGCACTATGTGCTCCGTCAAGGTTCTTATTACAGTAAAACCTGTAAGCCGCAGTCAGGGTTCTTTGTTCCATCATATGAAAAACACGCTGCACATCTACCAATTTCCTGCCCTTGGTATCGAACTCCATTCCAATCCGAAGGAATTCTTCCACTAACAAGGGAATATCAAACCGATTGGAATTATAACCAGCCAGATCACAATTTTCCAGGAATTGCTTAAGCTCATTCGCAACCTGTTTAAAATTCGGAGCATCTTTCACTTTATCATCAGTAATTCCATGGATATCAGATGATGCCTGAGGAATAGGCATCTCAGGATTGATGAGCTTATGTTTTACAATCTGACTTCCATCAGGTTGGATTTTTATTATGGCTACTTCTATAATACGATCCAATGACAGATTAGTACCCGTCGTTTCAAGATCGATTACCGCCAAGGATCTTCTAAGTCTTAACATTCAGTCTGCAATATGGGTTAAAATTAATAGGAAGTCTTTGCTGCATGAACAGGAATCTGCTAAGATTTCGTTCTCAGGTTCGGTTTTCAATTTTAGTTTTTTCCTTTACAAATGTAAGTATATCCATCCCATCATAATTTCCCGAACTCATCAGCAGCAAATTAGTATTTTTATAAGATTGCTTCATCAGCCAATTTTCCAAATCCTTTTTTTCGTCGATGACAAGCAATTCCTGTTTACTGAATCCATTATATATTTTCTCCGCAGGCAGTTCCGGCATTCGTTTCAATTCCAATGCATGCCTTGAATAAAAAACTACTGCCTTGTCGGCCATTTCCATACTTCCTTTATATTCGTTCAGGAAATCCTTATTTAAGCTGCTGTAAGTATGTAATTCTAATACCGCAATTAAATCCCGGTCTGGAAATTGTTGTTTAACAGCCTGAATTGTGGCTTTTACCTTAGAAGGGGCATGAGCGAAATCTCGATATATGTTAGTTTGACCATTTTTTGCCAGCAATTCCAATCTTTTTGAAGCTCCTTTAAAATCTGCAATAGCGTGCACGAAGGTTTCAGCATCGATACCAAGTTCTTTACAGGCCAGATAAGCTGCATTCAAATTCATCAGGTTATGATTTCCGAATACCTGCAATTCACTTGTAAAGCCTTCCAAATCGACATAAGTTTTATCATATAGGATCGAGTGAGAAGGAATTCCATATCCCTTTTTCCTGATTGAAGGATGGTTTTCTTCGACAATTTTTTTCAGAACAGGATCAGTTTCATTGTAGATCAGTATCCCGCTCGGCTCAATTTTGTCAATAAAAATTCTGAATTGCTCGAGATAAAAATCGAATGTCGGGAATACATTAATATGGTCCCAGGCGATGCCCGTAAGAACGGCTATATGGGGGAACAAAAAATGAAACTTTGGTCTTTTTTCGATTGCGCTTGCCGGGTATTCATCCCCCTCGCAAACGATAACAGGTGCATCGCTGATATCCACAGATTGGGCGAAACCCTCTAATCTCGCACCTACCATATAATCAAACTTTTTACCGGCTTTTTGCAAGACATGCATAATCATGGAAGTAGTAGTTGTCTTACCATGACTGCCCCCAACAACCACTCTTTTTTTGTCCTTGCTTTCCTGGAAAATATATTCGGGAAAAGAGTAGATTTTCAATCCGAGTTCCCTGGCCCTTTTCAATTCGGGGTTATCTTCTTTGGCATGCATCCCTAATATAACTGCATCCAGATAAGGGTTGATTTTTTCAGGAAACCAACCAATTGAGGGGGGTAATAGACCCTCTTTGGACAGGTTTGAGCTGGCAGGCTCAAAAATCTCGTCATCACTTCCCGTAACCCTGTATCCCTTATGTTTTAAAGCAATCGCTAACTGGTGCATGACACTGCCTCCGATAGCAATAAAATGTACAAACAAGACTTCCTAATTTGGGTTAAAAATATCCAAGCAAAAGGGATTAACAAAAAAATATACGCTCTTTCCGTACTATACTTGCATTTATGTGTTTTTTGGCTTTACTTTGTTGTTCCTATCCTTTCGAAATTTTCTCTTTTCTATCCGTTCCTCTGAATTACCTGGTGATCGGTTCTCTTATTGTTACCAGGAATTTTTAATTTTAAAATACCCAGAAAATGAGAAAGACAATTTTAATCTTAGTACTTGTTTCTACAGCAATGGCTTTTATTACTTCATGCTCCACTTACAGAAGTTCAGAAAGGAGCGGTTGCAAGGCTACACAAGGTTATGTTGGCTATGGATCCAGTCGTTAATCACGGTTGGTGGCAAACAAGCAACAAGATTTACTATATAGAATATCTGGTTTCAGTTTAGCTCTATCTGACAACTGTTAGTGTTACTCCTATAATTTCCATTGAGGAAATGATTCCGCAAGCCTTTGCAGGTGTTCGATGTTGCATTCACCAAGAAAGCAGCTGCGTGAGTATGCGCTTATTCCCTTCTGGCATTGTCAATAAATACATATTTTATATCAGACCGGTTATTGATGGTTTTGTAAAAATCATCCAGGTAACCTGTCATATCCTTTTTAGTTGCGGGAGACAATAATTCAAAATTATTAATGAGAGCATATATTTTATCCTTTTCGTCTTTGAATTTCTGAATTACCTCTTCCAGTTCTCCCATTGTCCTGGGAAAACCGCGATACAAACGGTCCCTCACTGATTCTATTCCCAACTTGGGATCAGGAATGGCATAATCAGGGTTAACGAGTCCTGCAAAGTCAAAATCATATGCGACGGCAAAGGGCCTTGCAGTCGAATCATTTTTTGGATAAATCAACCTGATATTATGAAGAACCGGAACTGCCCAATCAGTATTGCCGATCATATACTGGAAAATTGCCACGATAGTCATTTGCTGACGGTTAGTCACTTCTGTAGGAAGCCCTCCTTTTGTCCATTCCCTGCATTGGTTTCGTTTAGCCATCTCATTAATATCTTCCATCAGAAATGCATATGCGGAAAAAGGTTTTTTCTTCCCTTTACTGTCTTCATAACGAACATGAAGCAGCCGGACACGAAAACTTTTATCAGTAATCAGGTTATATATTTTATAGATAACATATTCCCTGAGCAATAGCTGGTCAAATGTGAATCCTGTTTTGCATCCACATACCAATTTCAGGGAATTGAGAGAATACAATTGAGGAGATCCTTCATTATGAAAATTTAATTTTAATGATGGAACATAGCAGTTGGTTCGCCGGAACTGGCCCCTGGCGCGGATTCGGATGGTTTCAGTAATAACAGCACTGTCGGGGAATTTGAAACTCAGATTGGCGGGTATGTAATCTTCCTTCGATTTTCCACTCAATAACATTCCCAAATCAGTACTTAGGGTAGCTTCTATTATTTTATCATCAACAAAAAACTGTTTTTTGTCGATACGCTGGACCTGCCCATAAACCTTAAAACTAATCGCAAGCAAACAGCCAGCCAGCATCAAATGAAATGCTTTCATGATGGATGAGTTTGGGGTGAAAAGAGGGGGAAATGCTCAATTAATGTACAAAATTTATGCAGACGACAAAAAAATATGGTAATATTATTACACACAATTGGATTTAATATGAAAGCAGGAGCTATTAAAAACCGGCAGATTATTATAAATTAGAGAACCGGAAAATCAACGCCGGGCATAAATATACAAATCCGGAATACCGTATGGATTCTGCAAAGGCTTATCGTATCCACAAAGTTTTATGGGATAAAAGAAAAATTATCAATTATGAATTCTGATTTATTATTAAAGCAGATAAGCGATCATGTAAAACAGTTCTACTCCGATCGTGCCCATGCAGGACTGGTTTATCACAATCTCCCCCATACCGTTGAAGTAGTTGACGCGGCAAAAAAAATAGCCGGTCATTACGGCATCAATGATCATGATTTCTTTATTATTTGTGCATCAGCATGGTTTCATGATGTCGGGTATCTAAATGGCAGTTCTACGCATCATGAAGAAAAAAGCGCTGAACTGGCTACAATTTTTTTGAGAAACCTTTCTGTAGATGAACCTACCATCACAGAAATCAGGTCTTGCATACTCGCTACGAAAATGCCGCAACACCCGGAATCCCTGAATGAAAAAATTCTTTGTGATGCGGATTTATTCCACCTGGGTACGGATTCATTTAAAGAAAAAAGCAAGCTCCTTAGAAAAGAAATTGAAATGATGAAAAATATAAAGATCGATGGAGATGACTGGAGAATGCAAAATATACGTTTACTGGAAAAACATCAATATCATACCGATTACTGCCGTTCAATCTTGGATAAAACCCAGGCAGAAAACCTGGAAAAATTAAAAAGAAAACAGGAAGAAAAATCATTTGAAAAAACTTCTTCAACTATTCAGCCGCCCGAAACACAGGCCAGTCCTGCATTTGCGCAGGCTAACCCGGGCCAGCAAACGAATGGTGCACCAGAAATAAAAGTGGCCCCCAAACCCAAAAAGAATGAGCGCCCGATCAGGGGAGTTGAAACTATGTTCCGGGTATCTTCCTCCAACCACCAACGCCTGAGCGTGATGGCAGATAATAAAGCGCATATCATGATATCGGTTAATTCGATCATCATATCCGTCGCTATTGCTCTTGTGGTACGTAAACTGGAAGACAACAAGAGCCTGGTTAGTTTGATTGTGCCCACTCTTATTTTGTTAGCCGTTAATGTAGTTACTATTATTTATGCGGTATTGGCTACACGTCCCAGAATTCCAAATGGACTTTTTAGTAAAAAAGAACTGGAAGAAAAAACCGTTAACTTATTGTTCTTTGGAAGTTTCTACAGAATGAATTTCGAAGATTACGAAGCCGGTATGAGGCAAATGATGAACGACAGCGAGTTTTTATATGGGAGCCTGATCCGGGATATCTATTCCCAGGGGAAAGTGCTGGGACGTAAATACAACCTGCTTCATAAATCATATAACGTATTCATGTATGGGATAGCCATCACTGTTATAGCCTATGCGCTCGCAATTATTATTTATAAATAGGATGCATGCCTGATGTAATATAAAATGTAGTACTGCTTACTGTCAGGTATGCGATAAAATGCTCCGGCATGTCACTATTTGTCCATTTTCTTATACTAATTTATCTCCTTATTGCTCCTGCCGGCTCCAAATTGAATCCGCCTTCTTCGGCAATTAATTATGCTGAAGGCTACGATCTCGGCCATCCTAAACAGTACATACTGGATAAATCTTTACGAGAAATTTCAGGCATTGTCTTTCTCAATAAAAATGATCATGAGTTGGGAGCGATTGAAGATGAAAACGGCCGTCTGTATTATTTCCATCTGGGAAGTGGCAAACTCAATCATTCGAAATTCTCCAAAAAAGGCGACTACGAGGATGTGACTTTATTCAAAAATGAAGAAATAGTAGTCCTCAGAAGTGATGGGGCGCTCTTTGAATTTCCTTTAAGTCAGGCAAAAAATGGTCAGATCGAAAATACCAGGGAATACAAACATCTTTTGCCGGCAGGAGAATATGAAAGTTTATCCGCGGATACAGAGCAGCTATTTGTTTTATGTAAAAATTGTCCGGGCGATAATCAAAAAAAGGAAGTTTCTGTGTACCGGGTTCGGCGCAATAAAAACGGGGCGCTCTTTGTGGCTTCCCAATTCAAAATTGATCTCTCAGGGATCCATATGAAAAAGAATAGCGAAAGTTCCAAATTTCATCCCTCCTGTCTCGCCAGACACCCACTTACAGGAGAATGGTATATTATTTCTTCTGTTAACAAATTACTGCTTGTTTTGAATACACAATGGAAGCTCAAAACATTTTATTCTCTCAATCCAGCGCTTTTTAAACAACCCGAGGGATTAGCTTTTGATGAAAACGGAGATATGTATATTTCCAATGAAGGGGGCAAGGGAGATGCAGATATTTTAGTATTCAATTATAATAAGAATGAAAATAAAAAATAAGGCTGGAAAGATTATCGATTGTGTATGAGCAAATATTTTCTATATATTTTTTTTCTTCTTTCAATCTGTTCAACTACTGCAAAATCCCAGCATTACCTGGATAGCTTGCTCAACAGACTTCAGATTGCAAAATCGGATACTGAAAAAATTGTGGCATTGTCCAATCTATCCGATTATTATTGTTTCACTGGTATTGACAGCAGTTTTTCCTATGCGCAGCAAGCTATTTATCTTTCCAGAAAAATAAAATATCCACTAGGGGAAACCCTTGGATTGAATTGTCTCTTTTACGGTTTCAATACAAAGGCAAATTATCCCAAAGCGCTTGAAATGGCGCTCCAAAGCCTTCGAATTGCCGAACAATTGAATGAAGGCAGGGAAGACCAAATGGCCCAGGCTAATTATGAAATAGGCTTGGTGAACCGCTATACGGAAAACTATTCCGAAGCGCTAAGTTATTTCTGGACTGCTCTTTCCTTCGGGGAAAAATCAAAAGAAGACATTTATTTCGCTTACGGACAAATCAGCATTATCAATGTGAGGTTGAAAAAATTAGATTCTGCCTTATCGTATGCCCAGCAGAGTTACGAATGGGGACTGAAATCAAAAAAATATTACAAATATCTATGTCTGACGCTGGCAGTTCTAGGAAACGCTTACGAACAAACGAAGAATGATGATTCTGCCGAAAAATATTACCGGCTTGGGTTATTGCATTGTGAAAAATTCAATAATTTTTATATACTGGCAAGAATTTATAACAATCTTGCCGGGCTTTTTGACAAATCAGGTAAAACTGATTCCTGTTTACAATATGCCAGGCTTTCACTGGCCATTTGCCAAAAATATAATTTTCCTGACTATGCAGCCAACCCAAGTTATCTCCTGAAAAAAATATTTGAAACAAAACATCTTCCTGACAGTTCATTGAAATATTTGAATATTATCCTGGCTTCAAAAGATAGTGTTTTCAGTCAGGCTAATACTCATAAAATTGAGAACCTGATTTCAGATGAGACCCAGAGAGAAAGAGAACTCACTGAAGCTAAGGAAAAATTTAAGAATCAAATCAGGTTGTACACATTGATTTCAGCAGCAGGAATATTATTGTTCGTTGCCATTATTCTTTACAGAAATAATCGCCAAAAGCAAAAAGCAAATCTTTTGCTGAAGCAACAAAAAAAGGAAACAGAATTGCAGAAAAATAAGGCTGAAGACGCCCTTCACGACCTCAAATCGACACAAACCCAACTTATTCACGCTGAGAAAATGGCTTCACTGGGAGAAATTACTGCCGGCATCGCTCACGAAATCCAAAATCCTCTGAATTTTGTAAATAATTTTTCAGATATTAACAGAGAGTTGATTGACGAGATGAAAGAGGAAATCCATTCGGGCAAAATCAATAACGCCATGGAAATCGCCGATAATATTCGCAAAAACCTGGAGAAGATCTCCCATCATGGCAGCCGGGCCGATGCTATTGTCAAAGGCATGTTGCAGCATTCCCGCGCGAGCTCCGGGCAAAAGGAGCCAACTGATATTAATGCACTCGCCAATGAATACCTCCAGATATGTTATCACGGAATACGGGCGAAAGATAAACTATTCAATGTAAGTTTATCAACCCATTTTGATGAAAAAATCGGAAAGATCAATGCCATTCGGCAAGACCTTGGAAGGGTATTATTAAATTTATTCAATAATGCATTCTATTCTGTCTCCGAAAAAAAGAAAAAATCGGGTGATCAGTTTAATCCTGAAGTTACAGTGAGTACAAAAAGATTAAAAGATAATATTGAAATCAGGGTGAAGGATAATGGACTAGGGATATCTCAACACATCCTGGACAAAATCTTTCAGCCATTTTATACTACTAAACCTACCGGGCAGGGAACCGGACTTGGTTTGTCCATGAGCTATGATATTATTACCAAAGAACATGGCGGAACGATTCAGGTTGAGACTAACGAAAATGAATATGCGGAGTTTATTATTTGGCTCCCTGGTTAGAGAACACAAAAATGCTTGTATGAAAAAAATGAAATCTTTATTCCTGCTGATGATCCTGTTTGCAGGGAAATGCTTTTCGCAGCAAAATAATATTCCCATCATACACCTGGACAGCCTGCCTCCGCAAGGAATCCTGTTGGACAAGGGTTGGAAATTCCATGAGGGAGATGATACTGCCTGGGCCAATGCTGATTATGACGACAGCCAATGGCAAACGGCTGATCTCACTCAATACAAGACTTATTTTTCATCCTTTATCAAAAAAAATATCGGCTGGTTTCGTCGCAAGATTTATATCGATTCTTCTTCCAATAATAATCAGGCTGCTATTCTCCTGTCCCAGTTAGGAGCTTCGGACTGGTTCATCAATGGCAGGCTATTTATCCAATTCGGAAAAATCATCGCTCCGGGAAAAAACGAAAATTATAACCCGCACAACAAACCCATTCTTTTCCCTGGCAATCTAAGCGACAGCGTAATTATCGCGATTAGATTTGCCAGCAATGCGTCCATACGTCCATGGCTTTTCATATCCGGCGGCCAAATAC
>Ga0335083_10008717_pt1 | contig 12365 bp, 7 predicted proteins | sample Lox_Sample_42_FD_206716 | JGI IMG/M metagenome (GOLD analysis project Ga0335083, IMG submission 206716) | Soil microbial communities from Loxahatchee National Wildlife Refuge, Florida, United States - Lox_Sample_4.2 | ecosystem: Environmental > Terrestrial > Soil > Wetlands | place: USA: Florida... | reverse complement strand
TTTCGCTCTGGGCTCAACAAGCCAACCAACCTCTAGACAATGCTCAGGTGATCTCGATGACGAAGGCGGGCCTGGGTGAGCAGACTATTCTTGTCGCGATCCAGAAGGCACGATCGACCGCGTTTGATACGTCGCCGCAGGCGCTCGTTGCCCTGAAAAATGCGGGAGTGAGCGACGCGGTGATCAATGCCATCCTGGCCTCTGGAGACAAGCGCCAGGTGCAGCAGGATGACGCTACGAATGGCTCAGCGAAGGTGGCTAATCAGGACTCCGGGGTTCATCGCAAGGCAGCGTCCGCGACGAAACAGGTGAGTGCCCCGGTCGGAAACTTCACTCTCTGGTTTGATCCAGCCAAGTGGACGATGAGAAAAGACGCAGCCAAGGGTGAACTAACGTTCACCAACAACGGCCGCAATCTCTATGCCAGGATGATTACCGAAGGAATAGGTATTCCCAAAGAGACTTTACCTGGAGTAGCACTGATCAATGCTCAGCAGGTCGATCCCAACGCCAAGCTGGTCTCGCAACAGAAACGCATGGTGAACGGTCACGAAGTGCTGGTGCTGCAAATGGACGTAACTTCAGCACAGATTCCGTTCCGCTTTTATGGTTATTACTACGGGGGCACTTCCGGGACGATTCAGCTTGTCACTTATACCACGCCCCAGCTGTTTGAGCGAAACTATGCCGCGCTAACCGATTTTCTGGACGGATTGGTCATTTCCGATCAACCTTTACCGCCTCCGCCTCCCGGCTCTGGAAACGGCGGCGCCAGCGGCACTGCGGTCCTGCCAGTGAACGACAAAGCAGAGGTGCGCTATGACCGCGCCAAGTGGCGGGAGGCGAAATCCGGCGAGCCCGGGAGGTTTCGTTTTCGGCACCTCAAGGGCGATGCCTACGCGCTGATCATTGCGGAGCGAATTGCCGTCGACCCCGATGCCCTGCCTGAGATAGCGATCCACAACGCCCGGAAAGCTGATCCCGATGCTCACATCACCTTAAAGGAGAAACGGACGGTGAACGGTGTGGACGTTTGCTTCCTGAAGTTCGAAGCCGTTGTCTCAGGGGTGCCGCTGACCTACTACGGGTATTACTATGCCGGCGGCGCGGGGACCATTCAGATCCTCACATATACGGGACAGAGTCTGGTTCAAGAGTATGAAGCTGACATGTTGGAGTTCCTGAACGGATTTCATGTGAACCCGTAGGTCTCCGCACGGCTAGGTTGGTGGTCGGCCGGATCAGAAGCTACAAGAGTCAAACTCCCCGCCCAACCAAAATACAGTTGGACGGGGCGCCCCTCGTCTACATCGATTAGTTGGAACGTTTGCCCGTGCCGCTCGCCTCTGCCGGGCCCACCTCTTTGGCGAACGGGGACTCTAGTTCCGCTCGGATCGCCCGCTTCTGCGGGCGTCAATGTGTGGCTACTTGTTCGGGTTCACCATCGGAATCATTGACGACAGCTGGAGATTGATCAGCAGATCGATGCGGCGATCGATCTGATAAAACAGCGCAGTCTTCTTCGGAGAGATGGCTGTTTCGAACTTGGACATGTACCTCATCCGCAAAGCCAACAGCGCCTCATCGACCGCGTTTGCCCGCTTCATATATTCCTGCGCCTGGGCATCAGTCATGGTGTCGTAATTCGTGGCATAGTCCTTGATCACCTGCCAGCGCTGGTCGTTGGGCGCGATTGCGTCGTGGCGGTATTGGTCAAAGATTGGCCAGAACTTGGTAGCCTCATCGGCGGTCAGAGGCAAGTTGAGCGCGACGATCTGCTTCCGCTGGTCGCGCAGATCCTGGCGCAGTAACTCGACATCTTTGTCCGTGACCGTGGTGGGCTGCGCATTTCCCTGACTGCTCGGCGGGGCCGATGGCTGCGCCGTCTGGCCAAGCATGGAGGCACTGCACAAGATCATTGTGGCCATGATGACCAGGACATACGTGGCATTCTTCGTCATTGCGGTCTCCCTAGTTCGAAAAAATGGATTTGGTCGAGCTTGTGATGGAAGTTCAGGGTGGGTTCCTTATATCTCTGCGACGCTATTTTGCGCAACGGAAAAAGAAAAATTGAACAGCAAATGTAGTCTCCCGGCGGCGGCGGCTAGAGGACGAGCTCTTCGAAGAATCGCCCGGGCTCCAGTCATTGCGACACCGGAAATGACCGGGACATTTAGTCTTCCTGGGTTGCAGTTCCTCCCCCGCTGCCCTTGGATTCGAAAGCAAGTTCTTCCCCATCTCCGTCGTCGGGCGAGAAGAGGAAGTCCTCGATCTCATCAATCCGTTCCTGAGCGTCGCGGTATCCAATGTCGATGAGGTCGGTAGTGTACTTGGACGTGAACAGCAGATAGCTCATCAAGTCGGCGCAGGAGGCCGCATCCCGTCCCAAACTGCTGACAAAGTACTGGATGAGGTAGGGCAAGTCGCGCTGGTGATGTTCGGCCAGCTCCGTCAAATTGATCGACGGCGTAATCAGCAGGGGTATCAGCGGGCGAAGCATCTCGCATCCGTCAAACCCAGCCTGTTTGACATAACCCTCGCTCAGCAGCCGATTCAGGCGCTCCAGATGCTCAATATCGGTCGCCAGGTGGTCGAGAAACATGACGTTGAAGAGCACTCCCAGAACCTGCGACAGGGAAGGCTCCTGCGTGCCCGCTTCTTCCTGATGCTCGAGACCATGGCCGCGTACGCCGATGGCAACAATCTTTCGGGCCCCCAGCCTGATCACTGGACTCAGAGGCTGCTGCAGGCGAATACAGCCGTCGCCGAAAAACGCTGTCCCGCGCGGCGTCTTCAGTTTTACCGGCTGAAAGACCAGGGGGATGGCAGCCGAGGCGCAAATGTGATCCACCGTGATCTTGGTCGCCAGCGTGACGCGGCGGCTGCGATTCCACATGGGGTGGCCCTTTGCACCTTGAATGAAGAGATAACTCTTTCCCGAGGTGTAGTTGGTAGCGGAGACGGCAAAAGCGTAAAGATGTCCGCGCTTGATGTTGTCACGGATGCGAGAGCAATCGAGGTGTTGGCTGAGGAAGCCCTGCAGGGGAGTCGCATCCAGCAAGGAGCGGGCGTTACCTCCTCCGAGCACTGCGCCGAATGAAAGATCCAAGATCCAGGTGATGGAATTGCGAGCCTGCGAAAGTAGATCGCAGCGGAAGATGTCGTCGGGCCGGAGGCTGGACCAAAGCTGAGCCAGAACACGGGTCGCCAAAGGGAAGTCGTCGCAACCCATGGAAAGCCCTGCGCCATTGATCGCCCCAGCAGAAGAGCCGACGATAATCGGAAAGGGATTGCCCGAAGCTGCAATCCGCTTGAGCTCACCAATCCGTTTTAGAACACCCGCCTGGTAGGCTCCCCGCGCGCCGCCTCCAGTCATGACCAAGCCGAACGCTCTTGCCATGTTTCACCTGGACCTTTGCGCGCATGTCCTGCCATCCCGCGCGAAGCGTCCGCAATCATCGATAAAAAGCTTGCTGCCGCCGTCGTGCCTCAGCCGAGCACCGGCTAGGTTCAGCATGTCTTCCTTGTTGGATATATGGTGTCTCGCAGACGACCCTGTTGTCAGTGAGTTTGGTCACGCAGTTTCGGAAGATGCTGTGAAGATGTGCCTTCCGGAGATATGGCCCCTCGCAAAGGAAAAGGGATGATGTACGCACACCATCCCTTGGGAATTCTTTTGTTGTGCCTGAGGCTTTGCAGCCCCCGGACTAGAGCTTACGTCTGCGAGCGAGGAAGCTTCCTACAAACGCCACGCCACTTACCATCAGCGTTACGCTCGTCGGCTCAGGAACTCCTCCTGAGAACTGATTTTCCACGCCGCCCAGAACCGCAAAGCTGGCATTTCCGCCGCCAATCAACTGGATGGACTTTACGACGTCGACCTCATTCACGGCACCGAAGGTCGCGCTGTCAGTCAGCTTGCTCAGGCCGGCACCGAGATAGGCGGTCAAAGTTCCTTCCGTCCCGTTGGCGCACAGGTCAGCAAAGGTATCACCGGCGCAGTAGTTTTCGGTAACGGTGACAAGGCCGTTTCCGACTACGTTGGCGCCGAACATCGACAGAGTAACATCGTTAATCCCGCTGCCATTGGCGGTAAATCCAATCAGCGAGCTCTGAGTCTGGCTTCCCACTGCCGCCCAGGGAGCGTTAAACAGAAAACCAGAACCGACGGGGTTGACCGTGATACTGCTGGCCGGCATCTGGCTCGAACCCGCGGTGGAGTAGGTGAAATTCGAGAAGGTGTCGGCGCCGACTCCGCAAGATGTGCCGATGTAGTTGTCGTAGCTGGTGACGATGCAATCGCTGCCGAAGGCTGACAGGCCACAGGCGAGCACGACCAATAAGGCAAGTGCAAACGTCTTCATTGAGCTTCCTCCTGAATGACGCGTCCAAGTGATTCGCAAAGCCCGGTGGACAACCGGAGACGCGAACCGCAAAAGCAAAAAGCAACAGACGAAGGGGAAATCTCTACACTCGCTGGTGCCGTTCGTAGTCGCACAGTGCACGAACTGACCCCAGCTTGGAACGTAACCAAAGAGATTACTCCCACCGCGCTCAAGCAGAGTACTCTCCACCCATATCCATTGCAAGCAAAATAATCGAGAAATTAGAGGGTACTGTCGGCCAGGGAAATACGCAGTTGGCGCGATTTTACATAACTGTAACCCATTGCTTTATAAAGGCTAAGAGTCATTTTGTGGAAGCCGAGGGGAAAGGCCGAACCGGTTGGTAAGCAGGTTTTGGAAAGGGAAGCCAGTTTTTCCACAGGCAAGTCCCCTTTGGTTATAGATGCTGCGAGTTGCTAGTGGAAATCGTGCGAGCGCACTTCGGCATCGGTAATGTCGATGCTCTCAGTAGCGTAAGCTTCGCGGAGCGGTCGCACGCGGTCAACCTTCACCGAGACGACGCCCTCCTGGTTTTGCAGAACGCCTTCCAATAACAAAAACTTTTCCGAGAGGAGCAGGATGCGGTTGCGGTCGAGAAGGTCGGGAGTGATGATCGCATTGCTGATGCCGGTTTCGTCCTCCAGGCTGAGAAAGACGAAGCCTTTCGCGGTACCGGGCCGCTGACGCGCGATCACGCATCCCGCAGTGCGCACGCGACGGCCATTGGGGATTTGCATCAGATCGTGAGCCGAGAGGATGTGCGCTCGCCGGAGATCATCTCGACGATAAGCCAGCGGATGCGGTCCCACAGTAAGCCCAGTGCCGTGAAAGTCGGCGACGAGCCGCTCTTCCGCGGACATTTGTTTGAGCGGCGATGGAGTATCGCTCTCGGGAATGCTGTCGAGTAATGGTCCGGCAAAACGCGCGGCGCGTTCCACTTGCCACAGGGCATCGCGGCGATGAAGCCTCGCCTTCCGGCGAGGCGAATTCAACTGGTCAAGAGCATTTTTATTATTTGTACCGCCGATGGAATTCAGGGCGCCAATCGAAGCCAGCAGCACCACCTCATTGCGGCGCAGTTCCGGCACGCGATACGCCAGATCGGCAATCGATGCGAATGGTCGCAGATTGCGCTCACGTACAATGGCCAGCGCCGATTCCTCGCGCAGCCCGCGGGCATAACGCAATCCCATGCGCATGGCGAAAATCTCACCATGGGGGCACGGAGGAGGCAGAGAAATTGGACATGAAATTCCAGATGTTTTCTGAGCCTCTGAGGCGTGCCCCTTCAAAACCGGATCTGCAATCCTCCGTGCCCCCTGTGTCTCGGTGGCGAAGTGCTTCGACTCCTCCTCCAGCGTGCACGCCCACTCCGACACCGTCACATCAATAGGCTTCACCTTCAACCCATGCCGTTGCGCATCTTTCACCAAGGTTGCCGGCGAATAGAACCCCATAGGCTGATTGTTCAATAGCGCTGCCGTGAACGCCGCCAGGTAGTGACACTTGAGCCACGCGCTGGCATAGGCGATCAGCGCGAAGCTCGCAGCGTGCGATTCAGGAAAACCATACAACGCGAACGAAGTGATCGATTGCAGGATCTCTTCCTGCGCTGCCCCGGTGATGCCATTGCGATCCATACCGGCGCGCAACTTTACCTCGATGTCGCGCATGCGCTTCTCGCTGCGCTTGAAGCCGAAGGCGCGGCGTAGCTCTTCGGCCTCGCCACCGGTGAATCCGGCGGCAATCATGGCCACCCGCAGCAGTTGCTCCTGGAATAGCGGAACCCCCAGCGTCCGTTCCAGCACCGGCTCCAGTGAAGGATGGGGATACACGACCTTCTGCCGGCCTTGCCGTCGCATCAGATACGGGTTCACCATCTGTCCGACAATTGGCCCCGGCCGGATGATTGCCACCTGTACCACAATGTCGTAGAAGCGCGTAGGATGCAGCCGCGGCAGGCACGACATCTGGGCGCGGCTTTCGATCTGGAACATGCCCACAGTGTCGGCCTTCTGCAAGGTCCCATACACTGTAGGATCATCGGCAGGAAGTTTGGCCAGGTCGACATCTTCTTTATAGTGGTCGCGGATGAGCGTGATGGAGTCTTCCAGCGCCGCCATCATGCCCAACCCCAGCAGGTCTACCTTGACGATGCCGAGATCGGCGCAGTCTTCCTTGTCCCATTGCACGACCACGCGTCCCGGCATGGTGGCGGGTTCCAGTGGAACGACGGAATCGAGTTGCCCCTGGCAGATGACCATGCCCCCGGAGTGCTGGCCGAGATGGCGCGGCATATCCTGAATTGCGACGCACAGTTCAAAGAACTTGCGAATGCGTGGATGGCGCAGGTCGAATCCGGCATCGCGAAACTGGCGCTCCAACGTGTCGCCGGGATCTTTGTACTCCCACGAGCTGACTAAGCCGGCCAGGCGGCCCAGAGTCTCTTCGTCGAAGCCCAGCGACTTGCCCACTTCGCGCGCCGCCGAGCGGCCGCGATAAGTAATGACATTGGCCGTCATCGCCGCGCCCAGCTTGCCGTAGCGCTCGTAAATATATTGGATCGCCTTCTCACGCTGATCGCCACTGGGCAGGTCGAGATCGATGTCAGGCCATTCGCCACGCTCTTCCGACAGAAAGCGCTCGAAGAGCAACTCCATGCCAACGGGATCAACGGCAGTGATCCCCAGTGAATAACACACTGCGCTGTTGGCTGCCGAGCCGCGCCCCTGAACGAGGATGCTCTGCCGCCGGCAGTACTGCACAATGTCCCAAACGATGAGGAAATAGCCGGCCAGCTTGAGCTTCGCGATCAGCGCGAGCTCGCGTTCGATTTGGCGGCGGGCACGTTGCCAGAGCTCGTGCTGCCCGGGCCGCAGATAACGGTCGCGCGCGCCTTCGTAGGTGCGCTCGCACAAAAAGGCGTCCATGGTCTCGCCGTCGGCAACGGGATAGCGGGGAAACTCGTAGCCCAGGTTTTCCAACGTGAACTCCAAACGAGAGGAAAGCTCAAGCGTATTAGCCGTGGCTTCGGGCAGATCGGCAAACAGGCGCAGCATCTCCTGCGGGCCTTTGATATATCGCTCGCTATTGCGTGCCAGCAGACGGCCTGCCGTGTCGAGCCTGCAGTGATTGCGGATGCAGGTGAAGACGTCGAGTATCTGGCGCTCTTCAGGCTTGGCGTACTGCGCGCCTTGGGTTGCCAGCAATGGCAAGCCGAAGCTGCGTGCCAGCGAAATCGCTGCCTGGTTTCGTGCCTCCTGCTCGCGGTTGTAATGCCGCTGCAACTCGACGAAGATGTTGTCGTGCCCGTAGATGAAGATGAGTTGCTCGAGCGTGCGCCGTGCTTCCGAAATGCCGCCGAGATCGAGCGCGTACGACAACGGACCTTCCTCGCCGCCGGTGATGCAGATGAGTCCGTCAGCAAACTCGGCGAGATCGTCAAGCGATGCGAGAGCGTGCGATTGCAGGATCAAATCGCTGGTTGGCTGGACGCGCTTGGAAATGGGCGCGGGATATTTCGGTGCGCGCAATTTGGTGCGGGTAATGAGCCGGCAAAGGTTCTGGTATCCGGTACGGGAAGCGCAGAGTAAAGAAACTCGGGGACGTGAGATCCCACCCATTCCAGCAGAAGGAATGAGTGGGGCACCCGTGGATATCGGCGGGTGCCGCACACATTCGCGATGTTCGAATGTGTGGGAAGGTAAGACCGTGATCTCCGCTCCGATGTGGGCTTTGAGGTTGAGCTTTTTCGCTGCGAAGTAAAATCTTGGCGCGCCATAGACGCCGTCGCGATCGAGCAGCGCCATTGCCGGCATCTGATGCGCGGCACAGGCTTCGGCAAACTCTTCCGGCACAGAAGCGCCTTCGAGAAAGCTGAAGGCCGAACGCGTGTGAAGCTCGATATACATCAGTCATAGCTCGCGTGAGCAAACCACTGGCCGGTGCTGGAGTCGCGGTAGATGCGATACAGGCCGACGCCGCAATCACCCTGGCTTTGCAACGCGACGTCCCACTCTTCTCGGTCCCAGGGGCCGGTTGATGCGGTACCGTTTTCAGGATTGCGCTCGGTCCACCATTCTCCTGAACTCCGCCATGGTCCAGCGGACCACAATACGTCGCCGCTTAGAGATGCCTGATCGGACTTTGTGGGAGGGCCACAAATTACCGTAGGACGGCCATCTGCGGTGCGAACTGTGATCAGTGGAGCAGGACGGAAAATGCGGAGTGCATAGGACGGGTCGATGTTCTCCGACATTGTCGGAGTTGTAGTGTGAGCCTCATCGGGAGCAATAAAGCGCTCCATGCCGAAACCGTCCGTCCGATGGGTGTTCAGCACGCTGGCGATGCCGGCACGATGCTCGCCGACGACAGAGATAATGCGCGCCAGGGTGATTTCCAGCTTCTCCGCCTCCGGCGTGAGCGGCAAAAACAAGCCGCGTTGCGCAGACCGCGGCGGTGCCGGCCGGGCCGCTATCCACAGCTTCAGAACTGGGGCTCCCGGAGGATGCGCCGCCAAGTCCAGTTGCAGCAGTTTGAGGAAAACCTTGGGATCGCGCATGGCAACCGGCAGCCGTACGCAGCGTTCAAACCAAGGTTGTCTTACATAGTCAGAGTTGCCCTGAGAAAGCAATTCCTGAGCAGTTGTTGTCTCTTCGTCAGCCACCCGTCTTTCCAGGTGCAACCGGAGATGCAGCTCATGTGCAGCCAGCGCTCGCGATTCCAGGCGCGCGCAAAGCTGTTCCAGCAGCCGGTTCAGGATGAAGGACAGCGGCTCGAGGGTTTCCACCGGAGATTCCAGCTCCAGAGCTTCCTCGAAATGCAGTTCTGCCTCCCACAATGTCAGAGTCCGTAGTTCAGCTCCCCGGGCGAGACGTTGCAGGCGTGACCCTGCTTCTCCCAGGCGCGAAGCCAGAGCATGCTCCGGCAGCAGTGCAAGGGTGCGGAAATCGCGCACCCCCCAGCGCTCCAGCGTGTCGAGCATTTGCTCGCGAAGTTGCTCACGTTCGCGTGTGGCCGAGGAGGTGCTCTTCCTGGGGCGCGGCATGTCGAACGAATCCAGCAGCACATGCAAGGGCAGAATCCCCAGGCGACGGGCTTCTTCTCCGGCGGGAATCACGGTTGTGCCGGTGAAACCGCAGGCGGCGTGCATGGCCGAATCAGGATTGTCCGCAATGGCAACGTTGCTCTCCAGTCCAGCACTGTTGACGCGCGCCGCCAAGTCGCGCGCCATCGCCACGGCAGAACCGTGCAGCCGCTCCAGACCCGCGAGGTCGAGCAACAGGCGGCCATTGGCTGTATCCTCCACACGCGGCGAGAAGCCGAATGCCATATCCAGCAGCGCAGAGTGGGCAGATTTTTCCTGCTCGATGGAGCGCTCGCGAAGAACGGCCGGAGTAAAGATCGCCGCCTGCAATTTCGTCATGCCCACTTCCATTCCCATGCGCCGCGCGTGTTCATTCAGCGCGATCACGCGCGTCGACGGAGGCTTGCCCTCGAGCACAGCTACGGCGCGCTCGCGCAGTAACGGTTCGGAGCGCACGATGGCTTCCACGGGAAAGTCGGCGATGTAGATGCAGGCAAACATATCGATCTCGCTAGCGGATTGCGTACTTGGCAGACAAGGCAAACGTCGAATGCGCGGACTGCACCGGTTTACGCGTCCACGAGCGTACGACTTCGGCCTGTAACTGCATTCCGTGCAGCAGGGCCGCGTGGCTGACCGGATTCGTCGCGGGAACGGCTTCGGAAGCGGTAATCACTCGCCATCCAGCGGCTTCCGCAGGTTTCTCAGCCGCAGCATTGCGGACGCTTACGGACCGGCGCTGCAGTTGCACCACCAGCGAGGCACAGGTTTTGGCGCAGGCCTCCTGCTCGAGCAGCAGCAGCACGGTAGTGGTCGGCTCGACGGCGCGGCGAAAGCGGAACCACGATGTGAGCGGAATGCGGCGCGCGCTTTTAGCGGGAATGTCGCCCAGGTCGAGCACCACCATGCCGAAGCCGCCGCTCTGCAGCAGAAGGTCGGTGACTTTCAGGACCTGGTCGAGCCGGCGCATCGCTTTGCGCTGAGGACGTGGATTGCGCGTGAAATCGCGCGCGGGAAATGACTCGCGCTCGCTGCAGCGAATCCATAGCAGCCGATCCAGTGCGACACCTGCTGCTTGCGCCGATGCCGGATCGAAGCTGTCGCTGGCGTCCACCAGCGCGCAAGCTTCCTCGCGGCGAGTGGCGCACGACAGCGCCGACATCATGATGCCGGTGCGCCCGCTGGAAACCGGTCCCACGATCTCACTCAACGCGCCGCGCGGCAGGCCTCCGGTAAGAGTGTCAAGCTCCTCGATGCCGGTGGCGACGGTCAGTGGGGCCAGGCGCTCGCGCAGTAACAGCGTGGACGAGAGCCGCTCGCCCAGCGACGATTCAATACGGGCACGAAGTGTGGCGACGGACGAGATAGACACCTCGGAGGGGGATCGAGTTCTCAGGTATCAGGAAGCAGATGTCAGATTGGAGGAGCCAGCGCAGCGCTAATGCTTACATCCGGACTCAACACGGGAGTGAAAACCGATGGATTCACGTGCTAACGCAAATCTGAAGCCTGATACCTGACGCCCCCAAAATGTGATTTGACAGCAATCCAGCGAGTTCGCAATTTTCGCTTTTTATTCGCCTATAAGTGGATTCTGCTACGGGGAGCCAGGGTTGTCAACAGGGACTTATGAGGGGCATAAACACAGGGGAATTTTGCTTTTGCGATTTTGAGATCGGGACCAAAGCGGCTCTTAGGCTGGATGCGTCACTAGTTTTGCTATAATGCAAAAGTCTTCCTAAGTGGCGCTATCGTCTAGGGGTTAGGACGGAAGATTCTCAATCTTCAAACCCGGGTTCGATTCCCGGTAGCGCTACCAGCTATCATCCGCTAAAGCCCGCTAAATCAGCGGGTTTCATTTTTGCCCAAAATTGCTCCTGACCCGCTTTAGCGCTCAAAAGCGTGTTTGCTGGTACACAAAATGGTATACAGTCCCTTTCGCGCCTCTGCGCTACAGTTCCCCTCTGCGCCACAGTTCCGCTTTACGCCACACGTTCCAGCAATAAACAAACGATTATGGACGTGGCCTGATGGCGCGTAGCTCAGGAGGATAGAGCGCCGAGAGAGCAATTGTGAGGTGGAGAGAAGCAGGTGCCCTACAAGTTCTCGGAGGTCGCTGGTTCGAGTCCAGCCGTGCCATCGGGTCTATTTTGAGTTGCCGAGGGCCGTGCTCACGCTCACGAGCACATCGCAGCACTTGGCGGAAGCTGCACGTTCTGAAAGAATCGCAACGAAAAACCCGCGAGCCCATGCCCCTCTCACTCCTGGAATTTGTTGAGCGCTGGAAAGCAAGCACACTGAGCGAGCGCGCCGCTGCGCAGTCGCACTTCATAGACCTGTGCGAAGTGTTGGGGCATCCTCACCCGGCAGCAGCAGACCAGACCGGAGAGAGCTTCGCTTTTGAGAAGCACGTTTCCACTTTAGACGAGGGCAAAGGCTTTGCAGACGTTTGGAAGCGCGGATTCTTTGCATGGGAGTACAAGGGCAAGCACAAGAGCCTGAGCGCCGCATACAGCCAGCTCGTGCGCTATCAAGGCGATCTAGAGAACCCGCCGTTGCTGGTGACGTGCGACCAAGAGCGTTTCGAGATTCATACAAACTTCACCGGAACACGCCCCCAGCTCTACAGCTTCACGTTGGACGATCTGCTATCGAGCGCGCCAACGGCGAATTGCGCTCTCCCACCGATTGAGGTTCTGCGCGCTGTTTTCTTCGATCCTGAGCAACTGCGCCCCGAAACCGCGAGGGCTCGCGTCACTGAGCAAGTAGCAGCCGAATTCGCCAAGCTCGCAGACAGCCTGGAACTGCGAGGAATCGAGCCACAGCGCGCCGCTCACTTCCTCATGCGGCTGCTGTTTTGCTTGATTCCTCGCAGTTCCAGGCTGTCTGCGAGC
>Ga0335083_10008716_pt1 | contig 12366 bp, 6 predicted proteins | sample Lox_Sample_42_FD_206716 | JGI IMG/M metagenome (GOLD analysis project Ga0335083, IMG submission 206716) | Soil microbial communities from Loxahatchee National Wildlife Refuge, Florida, United States - Lox_Sample_4.2 | ecosystem: Environmental > Terrestrial > Soil > Wetlands | place: USA: Florida... | reverse complement strand
TGCTGAACTCGATCAAGATTCTGGCCGAGTACGAGCGGGGCGTGATCTTCCGCCTTGGCAGGTTGCTGGGAACGGCGAAGGGGCCGGGCATCATCCTGGTGTTCGCGCCGATTGACCGCATCGTACGCGTCTCTTTGCGCCAGGACGCGTTCGATGTTCCGCCGCAAGACATCATTACGCGCGACAACGTCACTCTAAAGGTGAATGCGGTCATCTTCCTGCGCGTGATCGATCCGAACAAGGCCGTCGTCGCAGTGACGAACTACATGTACCAGACCTCGCAATTCGCCCAGACTACTCTGCGCTCGGTGCTGGGCGAGGTGGATTTGGACGAACTGCTGGCACATCGCGAAAAGATCAACATGCGGTTGCAAACGATCCTCGATCAACACACCGACCCATGGGGCGTGAAGGTGACCAATGTCGAGGTGAAGCAGGTCGACCTTCCCGAGACCATGACCCGCGCGATGGCCAAGCAGGCCGAGGCCGAGCGCGAGAAGCGGTCGAAGATCATTCACGCGGAGGGCGAGTTCGCGGCAGCGCAACGCCTGACGGAAGCCGCTCATCTCTTGGCAACCGAGCCCACGAGTATTCAGTTGCGCTATTTGCAGACGTTGACGGAGATCGGCGTCGAGAAGAACACCACCATCATCTTCCCGGTCCCGGTCGATCTTCTGGCAGGGCTGCAGAAGCTGGTGCAGGTTGACACAGCGAAGGCGGAGAGCGCTCCGGCGCCACGCAGCGAATAGGGAGGCATTTACGCTATGGCAGCGGAAGAGACCGAAATAACTTTAGGCGCAGGCAAGCTGCTCGGCCTTTTCCTGATGCTGGCCGCCACCTGCGGCATCTTCTTTGCCGTTGGATACTCGCTGGGAAAGACCTCCGCCCGTGAGCAGGCGCTGAAAGACATGCCCGCGCAATCCGAGACTGCCACCACGCCCGCGGCCGAGAGCGGCAAGCCCGCAGCTCAGACGCCAGCCCAACCGCCAGCGTCGACGAACAGTTCTGCTGAAGAAGCGAAAGCGCCAAGCCCCGATTTGACTTTCTACAGGTCAGTCAAAGAGAACCCGCACGACGACGCAGCCCCAGCGGTACAAGGTGCGAAGCCTGCGGCACCTGCCGCCGAAGCCAAGAACCAGAATGCATCCGCGACAAAGCAGATTGCGCCGCCTTCCCCCGCCACTACGGCGAAGACGACGACCGTGGCGAGCGCTGCGCCTCCTGCTGCCTCAGCGCAAAGTGTCCCGACGGCCAGCCCCAGCGGGAGCTTTATGGTGCAGATCGCTGCGGTGTCGCATGAAGAAGATGCGGCTGCGCTCGCCGGAGCATTGCGCAAGAAGAGCTACGCCGCCGCTGTGGTGAATAACCCTACCGGCAAGGACAAGCTCTTTCACGTCGTCCTGGGGCCATATGCCAGCCTTCAGGACGCTGAGGCCATGAAGGCCAAACTGCAAGGCGAGGGCTACAACCCGATCGTCAAACGGTAGCTCGTTTTTCGCCCTTCGACTCTTGCTCGCGCCTCGCAGGTTTTCCGGTAGCTTTGGCTTGCTCGGTGTCGCTTTGCTGCGCGGGCGGACTCAGCTCCGAATCGTTGCTGCCTCTGACAAATATCCACGAACCGCGAGCTACGAGCAGCATGGCTAGTACGCCATCAGGAAATACGTTCCGTAGTGGGTGCCGTCGCGGTACAGAATCCGCGCCCGGTAGATCACAGGGACGTCGTTGGTGTTGCAGAACTCAAAGTCGATCACGTCGCCTGCATGCAGCACTGCGTCGATATCGAACGCCGCCCCGGCCGTATTGACGTTAGTGCACATGCCATCAATGGAAGTCCTTTCGCCGCTGACATAGGTGATCCGCACCGGAACGCAAACCTGCAACCTGTGTTCAGTGCGTCGGTCCAGGGGATGGAGGGACGGTAGGGAGACGGAATCGGGCTGCGGCGCCTGCAGGCTCATACCGCCTATATCGGCAGTTTCCAGGCGCGCATCAGGGAGAAATCCGCTGGGCGCGGCCTCTCTACGGATTGCAGTTGGCGAACTTCAGCTTCGCGACGTGGGTGCTCCAGGCAAACGACGCGGTCGTGACGTAGTACTGGCCGGTGGTTACGAAGGTGCAGCCATCGTTCGATAGCGCCATATCGTAATAGTCTCCCCACAGGCTGCTGGTGTCCGTCTCCGAACCTGTGCCACGGACCAGTATCTGCTCAGCGCCCATGGTGCCCAGGGGATCAGACTTCGCCCGGCCGGTATATCCGATGCTGGGATAAACGTTGTTGGCATCCGAGACCGTGTAGGACAGCGCGATGTTTCCCATCTTGTCCATTGCCGCAGAGCTCATGTATCGCCAGCTTGCATCGGGTGCAAAGGTGCCCTGCTGGTAGACGGTCGGATCGGAGCTGCCGACGGGCGCACGAAACTCATACCATCGAACCGCAAGCGAGCCGTTGTTGTTGACCGCGTGGCTCACCACCCAGTGCTCGCTGGGGAGGGCACGAATGGTGCGAGCAATCGTCGGACTGGGGTCGGCGCGGTAGGCGAGCCGATACATCAGCCGGTTAGCCATCGGCCGCAGAAAGTTGCCTCCGGGCTCAGGAGCGTACCCGATCCACGCGCCATCGTGGAACGGAGCCACGGGAATGGCACAAGTTCCGCCAACGCAACTGAAGGTGGAGTTCTGCGGTGTGTTCCAGTCCACGTGAAACTTGTAGTAATAAATGTTGGTCTCAATACCGGTCTGACTGTTATCGATGCTGCCCATGTAGACATTCGGCATTCCGCTGGGCGGGAGGGTAGTGGCCGAATCGAGATCGCTGGGCAACAGATTATCGTCGAAGGCTTCGACGTATTGCTCCTTGTCCTGCTGCGCCGTGTCGACGAAGCAAACCTGCTGCGCGCTGGGATCCCCGGCCAGCATTTTCGCCCGTTCATAGGCGCAAGGCGTTGCTCCCAGATACGTTACATACGACGGCCCGGTGTAATCATTGTGCGAGGCGTAGTACGCGTCGGGCCACACCGCTAGCTTGCCGTAGTCAGACAAATCGGTTTCCGCATTTGGAACCGTGAACTCGTAGGCATACCACGGTCCCAACGCGTCAGGCGTCTGCGAGATGGCGAAGCAATCGCGCCCTGGATTGGCCATCACGGGCTCCAGCATGACCCAGCGATGAGCAATCTTGTCCCACTGCGCGATCTCGTCGCCGTCATTACGGACGCCACAATTGGGCAGTCCGGCGAAAAGAATATTTCCATTGACGTAGTTCTGGCCGTTGAAGAGCAGATTGTTGCCGTTCAGATCGAATACGGCAAACTGATCATTGCCCCACTGAATGATTTCCGTGTCCCCGATCGACAGGTTCATATCGCTGGTGCCGACGTGAACCTGATAACCCGGGAATCCCTGGCCTAGCCCCACCCAGTCCAGCAGTTTGATCGGAACGGTGTCGGATGCCGCGGAGCTTTGGGCAACGGGATCGTGAAAGCTGAAGTTGTCGCTGGCGGCTCTCGGCATTCGCTTCTGCGACTTGGGATCGCGCATCGGCTCGCCTTGCCGATATCCAAACGGCAGCTCCTGTGGCTGTAGTCGGATGAGATCGCGAAGCGACGGCACCACCGAGAAGGCAACAGCCTGGGTCACCGTGGGCTGGGTCAGCACCTTCACATCCTGGGCACAGAGCGATTCGGCGAGCGTCAGAGAGAGAGAGATCCACATCAGCAGGGAATCCGTACGTCGCATAAGCCTCTTCTGTGCCTCCGTCGGCCGCGCGAGCACAACTCAGCGAGACCAGACGCTTGCGGGTCATCTGCTTCTGGCATGGGCGCAAAACAGCGGCAGGTCTCTGAACGAGCTATCGAAGGTTATCTTCCAAACACTATAAGCCGACTCCACAATCCGGGGAAAGAACTCGGCATGAAATGAGTTTCTGATTCCGTTACTGGTTCGCGCTGTTCAGAAACACAGAGACGGCAGGGATTCCCACATTGCTGACGACAAGGTCGGCTCCCCTGCCGAGAGCTCCCTTTTTCACGAAGGCACCGGCCGCGATAGCCCAAGGTTCGCCGGCGGGTGCGTAAGTTCCCTGGACCTGAAAGCTGCCGTCACCGGCTCCTTTCATGAGGAAGACGGTATTGTTGATCATGCTTACCACCGCCAGGTCGGGCTTTCCGTCGCCGTTGAAATCCGCAGTCAGCATAGAAGCGAGGCCAAATCCCTCGCTGTAATCAGCGCCTTGAAGAAAAGTGCCATCGCCCTGTCCGATCAGGATGGAAACCTTACCGAAGACATCCAGGTTAGCGGCAATTGCCAAATCCAGCTTCCTGTCGCCATTGAAGTCTTCCGCGACAACCGCAGCCGGATGGGGGTCGGTAGGGTAATCCATTCGGTTCGCAAAAGTCCCATCTCCACGGTTGCGCAGCACAGTGATCAGCCCTGGTCCCTTGCTGTTCTCGGGTGCCTCCGAATCCGCGATGGCGAGGTCAGGTTTGCCGTCGCCATCGAAATCAGCCGCTACGACGGACGCAGGGCCCGGCCCGGTATCGTAGGTGACCGGACTGGAAAATGTGCCATCGCCATGGTTAAACAGGATTGAAACCGTGTTGTCGCCGGTATTGGTGATGGCGAGATCCGAGTTGCGGTCTCCGTCGAAATCAGCAATAGCGATACCTCCAGGACGATTCCCTACGAAGTAGGTGCCGGTGACGCGAAAGCCGCCATGCCCGTTGTTAATCAGGATGGAAACGGAATTATCGCCGGCGTTAGTCACCACTAAGTCGGGCTTGCCGTCTCCGTTCAGATCGGCAGCGGCAATGCCATTGGGTGCGGCGCCGACGGTAATGTGGTTTATCTGCCTGGCGGCAAAAGTTCCGTCGCCATTGCCGAAGAGCAGCGAAACGCTGTTGCTGTTCTGGTTCACCAGGGCGAGATCCGGCGAGCCATCGCTGTCAAAGTCCGCCACTGCGATTGCACCCACGTCGTCGCCGCTGGCATAGTCGGTGTAGGAAGGGAACGAGCCGTCGCCGTTGCCGAGGAGCACCGAAACGCGGCTCGCGTCTGCGTTGGTGAAGATCACGTCGAGTTTGCCGTCGTGGTTAAAATCACCCGCGCCGAGCGACCATGGATTGTTGCCGGTGCCGTACGCGACAGCCGGCTGGAAAGTGCCGTCGCCCCTGCCCAGCAAAATGCACACAGCGCCCCCGTCAGTGCTGTTCGTGCTCGCGCCCACAGCCAAATCGAAGACCTGGTCGCCATTGAAATCCCCGGCAACCAGGCGATGCGGTCTGAAACCAACGGGGTAGTCCACTTTCGGCTGAAAGGTGCCGTCACTCTTGCCGAGCAAAATGGACACTGTGCTGTCACTCTCATTCACCACTGCCAAATCAGCGATGCCGTCACGATTGAAATCAAGCGAGGCCACCCAATCGGGAGTCTTGCCGGTGCCATAAGACACAGGTAAATCAAATCTGCCAATCCCGCGGTTGCGCAGTAGGGCCACGGCGTTCACGCCATTAAGCGCAGTGAAGTTGGTCACTGCCAGACTGGCAACGGCTGTGCCTGGGAGCTTCAACGTAGCGAGTGGACCGACACCAGAACCGGCCGGGTACTCGCCGCTCCGCGAAAAGGTGCCGTCACCATTGTTGAAGAAGATTGTCACGGTGCCCGGGCCTCGCTGGACAGGGCTGATAGCATTGGCCACCGCCAAGTCGGTCTTGCCGTCACCATCGAAGTCGGCAGCCGCTACGGAAACAGGATCGCTATCCGTTCCGTAAGACATCGCTGGCTGGAAGGTGCCATCCCCGCGATTGATCAGAACGGATATGGATCCCGGCACGCAGGTGTTAGTGCAGTTCTGGTTGGCGACGGCGAGGTCAGGTTTTCCATCGCCGTTGAAGTCGGCGACCGTAATTGCGTCTGGGCCGACGCCGACGACGTAGTCCGTACCCCCTGTGAAGGTTCCATCCGGGTGGCCGAAGTAAATCGAAACGTTGTTGTTGCCCAGAAATATAACCGCGACATCCAGGTTGCCATCGCCGTTGAAGTCCGCTGTCGCCATGGCATACGGAGAGGTGCCGGTAGGGAAATCGGCCCGGCCGAAGACATAAGGGTGAGCGGCATGAGCCAGCTCGGCACATGAGCAACAAAGAGCTACGACGACGAAGGTCCTTAGCCGGCTCATACCATCCTCCTACTACAGCTATCGTATTTTTCCAGAAACGTCGGTGGCAGGGAAGATATTCGGCAGGAAAAGAAAGAGGCTGTCCGCAAAGACAGCCCCTCAAGTTTTGCGGTTGAGCGACTTGCGCCGCTCAATCGAAGCTGCTCCTTCGGGTTAATCCTAAGGAGTGCAATTGGCGAACTTCAGCTTGACAATCCGCGTGCTCCAATTGAACGAGGACGTCGTCGTATAGTACTGACCCGTCGTAACGAAGGTGCAGCCATCGTTCGAAAGAGACATCGTGTAGTAGTCGCCCCAGCGGTTATCGGTGTCCGTCTGCGAACCGGTACCGTAGTTCACCACCGTTTCAGGTCCCATCGTGCCCAGCGGATCGCCAGGGGCGCGTCCGGTGAACGCAACATTCGGGAAAGCCGAGGAGCTTGAGACGGTGTAGGACATCGCAATGTTGTTCACCTTGTCCATCGCCAGCGAGCTGATAAACCGACTGCTGCTATCGGGCGCGTAGGTTCCCTGCTGAAAGAGAGTAGGAGTCGTCGGGGAAATGTGGGAGCGGAATTCGTACCAGCGAACCGCCGCAACGCCTCCATTGTTGACGGTGTGACTTACTAGCCAGTCCTGGGTACGGTTGTCTCGGACCGTCCGCTGCGGCGTTGGGGCCGGCAGAATGCGGTACGTCAGGCGATACATCAGGCGGTCGCCAACGGTGTCGAGCACATTGCCGCCAGGCTCGGGAGCCGTACCGGTCTCAATCTGATAGCTGTTGACCGGAATCTTGCACGTGCCATTGGTGCAGCTGAAGGTGGAGTTGGCCGGATTTATCGGATCGAAGTGAAAGAAGTAGTAGTAAATATTTGAGTCGATACCGTTGTTTCCGTTGTCGATACTGCCCACAAAGATCGGATCGATGCCGCTCGGAGGCGAGCTTGGAGAATCGACGTCGGCCGGCAGCATGCTGTCGTCAAAATATGTACCGTTGGCATCATCGAGGAAGCAAACGCCGGTGGGATATTGACGGCCAAGCAGCATATCAGCGCGGTCATAAGCGCATGGCATAGCGCCGACATACTGCGACCCGTTACGAAAGTCATTATGCGTGACATAGTAACCGTTCGCCCACACACCGAGCTTCGGAGCGTCCGGGTAGTCGGTGTTGTTGTTGTAGGTCGGGAACTCGTAAATATTGTAGGCGCCGGTGGCGTCGCTGGTCTGCGACACTGCAAAGCAATCATAGTAAGGTGGGTCGAGACGGGGCTGATACATCACCCAAACATGGGCAACCTTGTCCCACTGCGCGGTGATTGAGCCGCTGTTCGAGCTGGCGCAGTGCGGCAGGCCCTGGAACAGCAATATGCCATCGACGTAGTGCTGACCGTTAAAGAGTATGTTATTGCCGTTCAGGTCAAACACCGCTAATTGAAGGTTTACCCACTCAACGATCTGGGTATCGCCGATCGCAAGATTCGCATCGCTTGGGGCAGCTTCAATCCCGTAACCGTAGAAACCGGTGCCAATTCCGAGCCAATCCAGCAGGTCGACCGGAATCGTAGCGGGCTGAAATGACGTCTGAGCAGCGCTGTCTTTGAACGCAGCGCGGTCGGCGTGCTTCGCATCCCAAATTAACTGCTGTGCCTTCGGACGCCGCAACGGAGGGGCTAAATGCAGTCCGAAGTGCAACTCCGTGGGCTGGGTCTTGGCCAAATCCCGCAACGGCGGAGTAACGGCAAACGTACCGTGACTAATTTGCGGATTTCTTAGCACGTGGTCATCCTGCGCCGACATGCTCGCAACACAGGTCAGGCACAGAATGGCCGCGAGCGCCGAGATAGGAATAGTTCTCATAACTTCTCTCCTGGAGCCTTTCAACTCTTCGAACCCAATTGTTTACCGCAGCGATGGCGTACCGAGACTCGGCAGGACGCTATCTTTTAAGTTCGTTCTTTTTTCCAGAGGCTAGTCCACCACACGCCGGCATAAAAATGACCGGGAATTTTCGATCCGCGGTAAACAGAACAAAAGTGTCTCTAAGTTTTCGGAATTTGGCTGCACAGACACTTTTTCGACAGCCATAATCCGATTGTTTTCAAATAGAAGCGCCCTGTCGAGAACTATCTGACCCACAGCGCTCTTGTAGTAATCTAGTTATGATTACCATAGTTTGTGACTTAAGTGTTAATCGGCGGTTTTGGGGTGGCCTCCATGGACAAGCGATAAGGAGTGGCGACGACGAAGGTCTCCACCCAGCCAACACAAATCTTTCACTGAGAGGCTTTCGTCGTTAACGGAACGTTGGCAGGGGAAAAGATACTTGGCAGATAAAAAGGAGAGGCTGCCCTTGCGGACAGCCTCTTGAGTTTTCAGGCGGCCTACGGCCGCTACAGGAAAGTTAATTCTAAGGCGTGCAATTGGCGAACTTCAGCTTCACAACCCTGGTGCTCCAGGCGAAGGAGGCGTTCGACGTATAGTATTCGCCCGTCGTCACGAAGTTGCAGCCGTCGTTGGAAAGTGCCATGTCGTAGTAGTCACCCCAGCGGTTGGAGGTGCCCACCTGCGAACCGGTACCGTAGGTCAGAACGGTTTCCGTTCCCATCGTACCCAGCGGATCGCTAGCAGCGCGTCCGGTGAAGGCGATGTTCGGGAAGACCGTCGCGCTCGTTACGGTGTAGGACATCGCGATGTTGCCCTGCTTGTCGCGAGCGAGCGAGCTCATGAAGCGGTTGGTGCTGTCAGGAGCATAGGTGCCCTGCTGGTAGGTAGTCGGCGTGGTGGTCCTCACCGGCGACCGGAACTCATACCAGCGGACAGCCGCTGCGCCGCCGTTGGCAACGGCGTGGCTGACCAGCCAATCCTGCGTGCGATTGTCGTGGAGCAGGTCCTTGGCCGGAGTCGGCGAAGGCAGGATGCGATACGCCAAGCGATACATCATACGATCGCTGAGCGTGTCGATCACCTGGCCACCCGGCTCGGGAGCCGTGCCGGGAGCCAGCGTATAGGAGGCAACCGGGATCGCGCAGGTGCCGCCGGTGCAGCTGAAGGTCGAGTTGGCGTAGTTGTTGGTGTCGAAATGGAAGGGATAGTAGTAAACGTTCGAAGTGAAGCCTGGGTTGTCGATGCTGCCCATGTAGATCGGGTCGATGCCGTTAGGAGGCGCATTCGCATCGTCTACGTCAGGCGGCAGCATGCTGTCATCAAAGTTGTTGTTCGCCTGGTCCAGGAAGCACACGCCGCCGGCGCTCGGGTCGCCCACCAGCATCTTCGCGCGGTCATAAGCGCAAGGAATAACGCCAAATGCGCTGTTGGAGCCGAAGCCGTTGTGTGCCATGTAATAGCCATTCGGCCAAATGCCCACTTTCGGATAGTCCGGCAACCAGGTTGCACCCTGGAAGGTCGGGATCGGGAACTCGTAGACGTAGTACGAGCCGGTCGCGTCCGCCGTCTTCGAAATCGCGAAGCAGTCATAGTAGGGAGCCGTGAAACGCGGCTGGTACATCACCCAAACATGGGCCATCTTGTCCCACTGAGCGATGATGTCGCCGCTGTTCGTGCCGCCGCAGTGAGGCAGGCTCTGGAACAGGGTTTGGCCGGAAACATAGTGCTGGCCGTTGAACAGGATGTTGTTGCCATTCAGATCGAAGACAGCGAAGGAAACGTTCACCCACTGTACGATCTGGGTATCGCCGATAGACAGATTCGCATCGGTTGGAGCATCGGGAACGGTGTATCCAAAGAAGCCAACGCCTACACCGAGCCAGTCCGCGGTATCAACAGGAATGGTGTCGGCCTGGGGCGTGCTCTTCGCAAGCGGGTCATGGATAGCAGCATAGTCGACATGCTTCGCGTTCCACAGTAGACCCTGCAGTTTCGGATACTGTACCGGCTGGGCCTGGTGATAGCCGAACGGCAACTCGGTGGGCTGATTCTTGACCAGATCGCGCAGCGGCGGGGTGACGGCGAACGCTGCTTTGCTGATCTGCGGGTTTCTTAGCACGTTGTCGCTCTGTGCCGACATGCTGATGGCGAATGTCAGACACAGTGTGGCCGCGAGCAACGAGATTGAGATTTTCCTCATTGTCCTCTCCTCGGTTCTTTCATTGCTTAAACGCAAATGGACTCGTACGTACGACGTACTTGGTAGTACTAGAGGTTACGCAGGACTTAATGTGTATCATCTTCCATAGAGTGGGTCAACTATCTACTTCGTAGATAATTGGGGTATTTTCGTGGCGAGACAAAATTGGGACGAAAATGTGCGTAAGTCACTGAGGACCCGGACGCTGAGGCCCAAATTGCGGACCGTTACTGTTATTTTCGTAGATAAAGGTCTCTTACTTTGGTTTGTGACTTCAGGCGGGCCTGGGCCCCAGTCTGCGCAATGGCGAGCAGATTCGTCTACTATCGCGTGCTAAACTCACTTTCGGATTAATAAATAAGGGCTTAGTGCCGTTTATCCGCATCAGGGCCAGGAGACTTCATTGTCCAGGCAACGCAGTGCCTCAGGCTTTTTCCGTGTACTTCCTGTCTTCACCGTTCTGTTGGTTCTCCCCGGCTTTGCTCAGAGTCAGGCCCCTCCCAAGAGCCAAAATGTCGAAGTCAAAGACGCCGGAGGCGGGAGCAAGGTCGAGATGTTGCGCAACGCCGCCGGCCAGGTGGTGGAAACTCGCACCATCGACGCCAACGGAAAAGTTCGGTCTCGGAATACCGTCGAGTACCAGCCCGGATACTACGTTCCGCAGCAGGCCACGGTTTCGTACTATCCCGACGGTACCTCCATCGAGAACAACATAAAGGTCACCTACGATCCCAACGCCAACTTTCTAAGCGAGCTGGTCGAACAGTACGACCAGTCGGGCAAGCACGTCAGCGGGCACAAGCTGCTCCACGATCCCGTGACGGGCGAGTTCCGCTGCTGGAAGTGGAATGCCGGAACGCAGAAGTACGATCGCGTGGTTTGCCCATCCGGCGAAGAAAGTGGAGAGAAGCCACCGCCCTTGAAACGAATTTCTCAGGACGAAGCCGTCAAGATGCTCCAGGCGGCACGGGCCGCGGCGATCCGGCAGCAGAAGGTGGACCGCATGACGCCGAAGGGGCCAATCACGCCTGCCGATACGGCGAAGCCAACCAAGTTTGCCATCGTGCTGCCGTCGGCACTCACGCCTGGCCAGCAGGTTTCCGGAAGCGTGGTCGAGGATACGCACTACATCCGGCTCCGGCCCGATCTGATCATCGCGGATGTAGAGCTGCCGCTGATGCCAGGCAGCGAGGCGGCGAAGCTGAGTGGCTGGCGTATCGAAGCCGCCGGCTCGCAGCCGCAGCCCGCCGACCGCCCATTCACCTTCAAGGTGCCCGCGGGAGCGTCCGCGGTCGAGGTCAAGATCTATCCTGACGGGCAACCGGCACAAGCCGTGACCAGGTCGATCGCGATACCCAAGTCTTCGACCCCAAGCAGCAAGCCGAAGTCGGGATATTTGGCCCAGGCGGTTTGCGTGATCGGCGACGTCTGCCCGATCGGTGGCGTCTTCGACGGCAACGCGACCACCGCTCTGGCCTCCTTCGATGACAAGCCGGCGAAGATCGTGGCTGAAACCAACGACATGGCGTTTGTCCGCGTGCCCGATGACACGCCGTTCGTCAGACAGCTGCTGTTCAACGAAGGCGATGAGCTTTTGGCGTTTCCGGTCGTCGTCGCGCAAATGGAGATCGTGACCGACGGCATCACGCTTGACGAGTTCCAGCACGACATCAAGCAAGACGAGCACAAGCTGGTCTTCGCCGGCGTCATCGCCGTGCAGAATCTTCCAGAAGAAAATTGGGTGGCCGGGATGTTTCCCAAGTCCAACCTGGAATGGGCCCGCCGCTTCGTTCCCGGATTCGAACTGCCTCACGAAAGCCACGCCCAGCGCGAAGAGCGCGAGATGATGGAAAAGCTGGAGAGCCAAGAAAAGGGCGACAAGGCGCCGCCAAAGGAAAAGGAAGAGAAGCAGGGATATATCGTCTTCCTGCTGAAGAACACGACTGCGGACATCGGCAGCTGGCGGGGTTCCAACAATCAGGCTTTTGTTCTGCCCTTGAATTCCGAATCGTTTTCGCAGGGTGACTACCGCTACAAATTTGTCATTGATGCCACCAAGACCGGCACCTACGCTATGGACGCTGCCCTGATTCCGTTTGTAGCTCCGGTTCAGGGGCAGAAATTTACG
>Ga0335083_10008715_pt1 | contig 12367 bp, 10 predicted proteins | sample Lox_Sample_42_FD_206716 | JGI IMG/M metagenome (GOLD analysis project Ga0335083, IMG submission 206716) | Soil microbial communities from Loxahatchee National Wildlife Refuge, Florida, United States - Lox_Sample_4.2 | ecosystem: Environmental > Terrestrial > Soil > Wetlands | place: USA... | reverse complement strand
CGCACAATGGCGGGGCGTTATCGTCGTCGCTTGATGACCCGGTGGTTCGCTGTCAGCTCCTTCCGAGCAGCGCCGCGGACTTCGGTCCACTTAGCTCATCGGCACGTCGCGTCATCACGAGCATCTAAACTTTCCGGCTGAAACGCTTGGAGCTCTGGCTCCGGCTTCTATTGCGAGGCCCGCGTGTTCATCCACGCGCTTTGTCGTTCCTGACAATCACAAAAAGTTCGCGATTGTCGTCACCCGTGCCCGCGTCGATCCCCGAGTTTCTGTTGTTCTGAATTCCTTCCCGGCTTCATGGCTTCGGCGCATCACCGTCGTACTGCGCTAGGAGCCAACAGAAAAAATTCGTTTGGGGACGGTGCCTTGGATGACTATTGTACTCACTCCAGCCAGAAAGTGGATGTCGTTATTAGGAGACACACATCCCGCCTTTAGGCCACGCGGCCCAGAATCGTATGCTACTTGACATAAGCGGGAGGCTGTGCAGCTAACGGCCGCACGCGATGCCGCAAATCGATCACAATGGGGCACCGCGGCTTCAGTAGGATGGCCGGCCGGTACAGGGGAAAGAACAAAATGAACATGAACCTTTCGCGCGTCCTGCTTGCCGGGGCCGCGCTCTTCGCAACCTGCAGTGCTTTTGCCGACGGCATCCTGCCTTCCGCGCAGTACATCTATTACGTGGGCCAGGGCTCGACCATTCTCACCGGCTGCACGCCGGTCGGCGGGTCGGCTGCCGGTGGCGCCTGCGGCTCGGACCTCGTGAGCCCGGGCTACGCGGCCACCTCCGGCGGCATCGGTACCCCGAGCTACCTCACCAACAGCCCGGCAGGCTTCGCGTTCGGTCCGGGCACCGCCGTGGATGCGACCAGCCTTTGGACCACCGGGTCCTCGGTGCACACGGTCGCCTCGATGACCTATTCGTTCGAGGCGCTCGCACCCTCGAGCGTGCAGTACGTGCCGCTCGACATCATCAGCACCGAGATCTCCAAGGTGGTAGGCGACGGCACTGCCTCGGTCTCGCTGCTGGTGACGCCGAGCTGGGGCTCGAACCTGCCGCCGCTGCTGGACCTGACCGCGCAGTGCGCCGACGGCCAGTGCAGCGGCTCGTGGGGCAGCGGCCAGGCGCTCACCAACCTCATCTGCGTGATGAATGGCGATGCCTACACCATCACCATCACCTCGCTCACCAGCGCCGACCCGGGCTCATCGCCCAGCAGCGCGTCCGCCATCCTGGACCCGGTGATCAAGCTGGATCCGCCCTATCCGACCAGCTGCCCGGTTCCGGGGGATGTCGACCCGAACTCGATCCGCATCCTCACCAGCCCGGGCACCTCGACCGGTGTGGGCGTGCCCGAGCCCTCGGTGCTGAGCCTGATGGCGCTGGCGGCGGCCGGTTTCGGGCTGCTGGCGCTGCGCCGCCGGCTGTTCCCCGAGCGCACCCGCGCCCGCATCGTGGTACGGCGCGCCCCGCGCCGCTAGGCGACTGATCGCGGCTGCCGCTCCCTTCAGGGCGGCAGCCGCAGCTTCTCCAGCAGTGCCACGTAGCGCGGGTCGCCGCGCACCTTCTCGAACAGTGGGTCACTCTTGATGCTCGTGAGCGTCGAGTCGCGCTCGGCGAGCGCCTTGTCCAGCCACTGGAAGGCCGGCGCGACCTCGCCGCGGTAGCCGTAGACGGTGGCCACGACGTACGGGGACTCCTTCTGGTACTTGGCGCTGAGCTCGGCGAGCGCGGCGTCCGCCTCGGCGTTGCGGCGCATGGCGGTGTAGACCAGCGCCTCGCCCTCCAGGCGCCACATCTCGTCGGTCTCCTTCTGCATCTCGGCGAGCGCGCCGGGCAGGTCGTGGCGCCACAGCAGCACCAGCCCCAGGCCGTTGTGGGTGTAGCCGGCCAGCGGCCGCAGCTCGATCGACTTGCGGAACGCCTGCTCGGCCTCGGTGAGGCGGCCGTCGGCGAAGTAGGCCACCCCGAGGTTGCTGTAGGAGGAGGCGCGCAGCGGGTCGCGCAGCAATGCCGCACGCAGCTTCTGCACGCTGTCCCCGACCCGCCCCAGCACCAGGTCGAGGCTCCCGGCGGCGTGCAGCACGTCGGCGCTGCCCGGCTCGAGCTCCACAGCCTGGCTGATCTCGCGGTCGGCGGCCGCCCAGTCCCAGTCGTCGTTCATGTGCAGGTAGCCCATGGCTACGTGGGCGCGGGCGCTGCGCGGGTTGAGCTCGAGCGCCTTGGCCACGGCCTCGCGCGACCGGGGCAGCGCCTGCTCGCTCGCCATGAAGCCGCGCGCTGCCATGTCCCCGTAGACGATGGACAGCTGGGTCCAGGCCGGCTCGTAGCCGGCATCGAGCTTGAGCGCCTGGTCGAGGTAACCCACGCCCTCGGTGAAGCCCGCCTTGGTGTGCAGGCCGGCCGCGAAGCGGCCCTGCAGGTAGAGGTTGTAGGCATCCAGGTTTGCCGGCGTCGCGCGCGGCAGGGGGGCCCCCAGGATCTTCACCTTCAGTGCCTGCACCACCGCGGCCGAGATCTCGTCCTGGAGCTTGAAGATGTCACCGAGCGTGCGGTCGTAGGTCTCCGACCACAGGTGGTAGCCGCTGTCGGCGCGGATCAGCTGCGCGGTGATGCGCACCTTGTTGCCGGACTTGCGCACGCTGCCCTCGAGCACGTGGGCCACGTGCAGGTCGTGCGCGATCTGGGTGAGCTCGGTGGGCTTGCCCTTGAAGGCGAACGAGGAGGTGCGGGCCGCCACGCGCAGCTCCGGGATCTGCGCCAGCAGGTTCAAGAGCTCCTCGGCGATGCCATCGCCGAGGTACTGCTGGTCGCCCGCCTGGCTCATGTCCACGAACGGCATCACCGCGATGGAGCGCACCGGGGCGGCCACCGCCTCGCTCCCCTGCGCCTCGGCGCTGGCGTGCGCCTCCTCGCTGATGGGCTCGGCGATGTGCTTGCCCAGCCAGAAGTGGTACAGGAGGTAGTACCCGGCCATGAGCGCCAGCACCGAGGCGATGGCGATGTTCAGGCGCCGGTTGAGGAGCCGCGCCCGGTGGGTGTCGGCGGCCTGCTGCGCAGCACCGGCTGCCGGCTTGGCGTAGCCCCAGGCGGTGATCACCGCGACCGGGAAGCCGGCCACCATGACCACCAGCACCATGCGGTTGACCCACTCGGGCACGCCGATCATGTGGAAGATGATGTGGACGGGGTCCAGGATCACCCAGCACATGCCGACGTACAGCAGCGCGACGCGCCCCACCGGGTGGGCGCGCACCTTGTCCATCACCATCGAGGTGATGGTGGGCGGATGGCCGCTGGAGTCGGCCGCGAGCGGCCGTGCGTGGTGCTTGCCCGACATGCGGGCCACAATCTAATGAATTGCCGGCCGTTCGAGTAGCCGGCAACCAAACTTTCAGCTGCGCAGGCGCACCGTGAAGCGCACCCCCTCGCCCCCCGGCAGGTTGGCCGCGCTGGCCTCACCCCCGTGGAACTCGGCGATCAGGCGCACGATGTACAGTCCCAGACCGAAGTGCGGCCGGCTGTCGCTCCCCGGGCGCGACTGCCACAGCGACTCAAACAGGCGCCCGGCGTTGTGCTCGGGCAGCGCCGGACCTGAGTTCTCGATCTCGATGACCGCCGCATGGGGCTCCGCGCCCAGTCGCACCCGGATCAGGGAGCCTGCCGGACTGAAATCGACGGCGTTGTCGATGAGCTTGTCGAGCAGCTGCACGATCAGGTCGGGCGCCCCCTCGAGGGTGAGAGTCGCCACCGCCGAGTCGCAGGTGAACTGGCGCTGCGGGAACGCCGCGCGGTAGGCCGCGACCGCTGAGCCCACCACCGGGACCAGGTCGAAGCGGATGCGCTCGGCCCCGCCGATGGCTTCCTCGACGCGCGTCGCGGCCCCCATGGCCTGCAGGATCGAGTTCAGCCGCTCGCTGCCCTCGCGGGCGCGCTCGAGGTAGGTGCGGGCGTTCGCCGGCACCTGCTCGGACTCCAGGTTGTCGAGCGAGGAGCGCACGATGGTGAGGGGCGTGCGGATCTCGTGCGCGAGCTTCCCGGCCAGGGTGCGCAGGTAGCTGGTGTACTCGTTCAGGCGGCCGAGCAGGGTCGCGAAGCTGCGCGCCACGTCGCCCAGCTCGTCGCGCGAGCCGGTCTCGGGAAAGTCCGTCACCAGGCCGGTGCGCGTCAGCGCCGACTCGCTGGCGCGCCGCAGCCGCGCCAGCCGCAGCGCGAGCCATGCCGCGAACACCAGGATCGCCGTCACGACGATGAGGCTGGTGGCGAGGCTGAAGTTCAGCATGTGGGTGAGGGCACGGTCGCGCAGGCGTATCCAGCGGTCGGCGGTCTGCACCACGTCCAGCCGGCCGATCTCGAAGGCGTGGTCGCGATCGTAGATGGCATCGGTGGACTCGAGCGGCGTGCGCGCCTCGGGGCGGTCGACGAAGCGTCGATACAGGCGTGCCAGCAGCGGGGCCTCGGGCCGCAGCACGCTCGGCTGCGCCAGGGCGTCCGCGCGTGCCAGCACGCGCCCGGCCGGCGTGCTGACGGAGAGCTTCAGGCCCGGCTGCAGGAACTGCGTCAGGTAGCGGGTGAGCTCGGGGGCGGCGAGGATCAGGTGACCGATGGTGTGCAGGTCGTCGGTGCGCAGCGTGCCATAGCTCACCGGCAGCGCGCCGCGGCTGTCGCGATCATCCACCAGCACGCCGAAGCCCTTGCCGATCATCGACAGCGGCACGCGCAGCTCGATGCGGTAGCCCTCCGGGGTCCCCTGCCAGGCGCCGCGGATGCGCGGCTCGATGCGTGCGCTCTGCCGGCCGTAGTCCCCCGTCACGATGCGGCGCGCGCTGACCGCGCCGGGCGCGGTGGCGGCCAGGAAGACCTGCTGCTGTACCCCCTGGGGATCCTCGAACCCGAGCCATACCCGGTCGCCGAAGGTCGTGGGGTCCAGCAGGTTGCCGCCCGGTGAGTCGTAGACCGGGTGCTCGTCGTGCACGTCGAGGGCGATGTACAGCATGCGTTCGTGTACGCCGGTAAGGATGCGCAGGCGATGCTGGGGATCCTTCGCGAAGCTCGACCAGGGGGCGTCGTGCGGCCAGTCTTCCGCGTAGCCATCGAGCAGCGGGGCGGCGCTGAGCGCGAGTGGCTCGAGGTCGTAAGGTGTCGGCCGGTAGAAGTTGGGATCTGGCTGCGCAGCAGCGCCGGCCGCCGCTTCCGTCCCGGCTGCCGGGTGCGGCGCGGCCTCGCGGTACAGCAGGTCGGTGCGCCCCTGCAGGGACGTGGCGATCGTCTGCGACAGCGCCTGCAGCGAGTCGGCCTCGCCCTGGCGCAGCGCGGACTCCATCTCGCGCGCATAGCGGCAGCCCGCCCAGGGCAACACCAGCGTCGCCAGTCCCAGCAGCAGCAGCTTCAGGCGCAGCGACATCGTGGGCGTGCCGTTGCTACTGGACCCAGCGGTAGCCCATGCCGTACACGGTCTGCAGCGCGTCGAAGCGCGGATCGAGGGCCTGGAACTTGCGGCGGATGCGCTTCACGTGCGAGGTAATGGTGTTGTCATCGAGCACTACGCTGGCTGCGTCCATCAGCTGCTGGCGGTTGCGGACGTGCCCGGGGTGGCGCGCCAGCGCGTGCACGATCCAGAACTCGGTGAGCGACAGCAGCACTACCTGGCCATTCCACTGGGCGCTCATGCGCTCGCTGTCGAGCGTGAGCGCGCCGCGGCGGATGATGGCGGTGTCGTCGGCGGGACGACGCAGCGCCTCCACGCGCCGCAACAGGGCATTCACCCGCGCGCTCAGGTGCGGCAGGCTCAGGTCCTTGGTGAGGAAGTCATCTGCGCCCAGGCGCAGTCCCGACACCGCATCGAGCTCGCTGTCGCGCGCCGTGAGGAAGATGATCGGCAGCTCCGCCGACTGCGCGCGCAGCTGGCGGCACAGCTCGAAGCCGCCCTCCGGCTCCTCGCCCAGGGAGATGTCGATCACCGCCAGGTCCGGCAGGCGCGCGGCGAAGGCCTTGAGGGCCTCGGCGCGGCTGCCGTAGGTGCGCACCGCATAGCCCTCGCGCGTGAAGGCGGCCGCGTAGTTGTCGCGGATGGCGGGCTCGTCCTCGACGATGGCGATCACACGCTTCATGGCTGACAAGGCTACAGGCTCGGGTGGGGCCGTCAAAGCTCCCGCGGTGCTCTGCCACACGGCGCCACAATTCATCAGCGTGCCGCCACCATCGCAGCAGCGCCATGCCGCGCGCGCGCCCCGCAATACTCCCATGGCCCACGGCGCGGGAGATGGCGATGGATTCACATTCTGAGGCGGCCGCGATCCGGTGGCAGGCGCTGCTGAACTGGTTGGCGCTGCTGGTGCTGCTCGCCACAGGCGTACTCGCCTGAGCGCCTGCGCCTCAAGCGCGGGCTCGCGCCGCCGGCGGGACTAGAAGGCGTTAAGACCCGTGAGCGTGCGCCCGATGGTCAGCTGGTGGATGGTCTCGGTGCCCTCGTAGGTGATCACGCTCTCGAGGTTCAGCATGTGGCGGATGGGCGCAAACTCCGCGCTGATGCCGGCGCCGCCGAGCATGTCGCGGCAGTCGCGCGCGACGTCGAGCGCCATGCGCACGTTGTTCCACTTGGCGAGCGAGACGTGGGCGGGCTGCAGGGTGCCCGCATCCTTCATGCGGCCGAGCTGCAACGCGAGCAGCTGCGCGGTCGTGATGCGCCGCGCCATGTCGGCCAGCCGCGCCTGGATCATCTGGTTCTGCGCGAGCGGGCGCCCGAACAGCGTGCGCGTCTGGGTGTAGTCGAGCAGCTGCCTGAGGCACGCCTGGGCGGCGCCGATGACGCCCCAGGCGATGCCGTAGCGGGCCTGGGTCAGGCAGGTGAGCGGCCCCTTGAGTCCCACGACCCCCGGCAGCACGCGATCTTCCGGCACCACCACGTTGTCGAAGAACAGCGCCGAGGTCACCGAGGCGCGCAGCGAGAACTTGTGCTGGATCTCGGGCGCCGAGAATCCCGGCGTGCCCTTCTCCACGATGAACCCGCGGATGCCTTCCGGGGTCATCGCCCATACCACGGCGAGGTCCGCGATGGCGCCGTTGGTGATCCACATCTTCGCGCCGTTGATCACCCAGTCCGAGCCGCGCTTCCTGGCGTGGGTCTTCATGTTGGCCGGGTCGGAGCCACCGTGCGGCTCGGTGAGCCCGAAGCAGCCGATGAGCTCGCCGCGCGCCATGCGCGGCAGGTACTGCTGCTTCTGTTCCGCGGAGCCGAATGCGTAGATCGGGTACATGCACAGCGAGGACTGCACCGAGACGAAGCTGCGGATGCCGGAGTCGCCGCGCTCGAGCTCCTGGCAGATCAGCCCGTAGCACACGGCGTTGAGCCCGGCACAGTCATAGCCGTGGATCGAGGAGCCGAGCAGCCCCAGCTCGGCGAGCTTGGGGACCAGCTGCTTCGGGAAGCGGTGCTCCTCGAAGGCCTGCTGGATGACGGGCAGCACCTCGGCATCCACCAGCCGCGCGACCGAATCCTGGACCAGGCGCTCCTCCTCGGTGAGCGAGCCGCGCACGTCGAACAGGTCGAGCGGGTCGAGCGCGGCGGAGGCCTTGGAGGGGTTCGGGTTCGGGGTGGCAGCCACGGCTGGATCTCCTTGAAAAACAGGCCCGGCGGCCTGGGGCCCCCGGGGGCGCGCATGATACCGGGTCTTGGGGCGCGCGGGCACGTCCGTGGGTGGGCGGTGGCGACAACGCCGGCGTTCGTGCAGGCTTTGCGGCATGAAGATCCCGGAAATCCTGCTGATCGAGACCGTGCACCAGCCCGGCAGCCTCGCCAAGGTCCTGATGGTGATTGCCGAGGCGGGCCTTGCCATCGAGCACCTCACCGCGCTGCGGCGCGACCAGGGCCGCACCCTGTGGGAAATAACCCTGGAGATGGACGAGGAGGCCGACCGCTCGCTGTTCGAGCGCATCGGCGCACTGCCCACGGCGCGCTTCGTCGGCAAATCCGACCGTGTCTTCAACCGCCACCGCGGCGGCAAGATCCGGGTGAGCGCGAGCCTGCCGATCAATACGCGCCAGGTGCTGCGCGACGTGTACACCCCGGGCGTGGCGCGCGTATGCCTGGCCATCCAGAAGGACCCGGCCCTGGCACGCGAGTACACCGCGCTGGCGCGCACCGTCGCCATCATCACCAACGGCACCGCGGTGCTGGGCCTCGGCAACATCGGCGCGCTCGCGGGGCTGCCGGTGATGGAGGGCAAGGCCGCGCTGTTCGCCGAGCTGGTGGGCATCAACGGCGTGCCCATCCTGCTGAACGCGACCAACCCGGCGCTGGTGGCGCAGTCGGTGCTGGCGATCGCAACCTCCTTTGGCGCCATCCAGCTCGAGGACTTCGCCGCTCCCGAGTGCTTCGAGATCGAGGAGCGCCTGAAGGCGCACCTGTCCAAGCCCGTGATGCACGACGACCAGCACGGCACCGCGGTGGTGGCGCTCGCCGCCCTGAAGAACGCGACGCGCTACGCGCACCACGACCTCGCGGCCAGCACCGTGGGCCAGATCGGGCTCGGAGCGGCCGGCACCGGCATCGTGCGCCTGCTGCGCGCGGTCGGCGTGAAGCGCATCCTCGGCACCGACCTCAATCCCACCGCGGTGGCACGGCTGGAGTCCCTGGGCGGGGAGGGCGTGTCGCTCGACTCGCTGATGCGCCACGCCGACATCGTGATCGCGACCACCGGCGTCAAGGGCCTCATCCGCCCCGAGTGGGTGCGCCCCGGCCAGGTGATCCTCGCGCTCTCCAACCCGGATCCCGAGATCGAGCCTCTGGTGGCGCGCGAGCACGGGGCAGCGTTCGCCGCCGACGGCAAGGGGATCAACAACCTGCTGGCCTACCCCGGACTGTTCAAGGGCGCGCTGGAAGCCAACGCACCCGCCTTCACCGATGCGATGCTGCTCGCGGCCGCGGACACCATCGCGGGGCTGGCGCACGATGACGAGCTGGTCCCCGATCCGCTCGACAAGTCCGTGCACGAGGCCGTGACGGCCGCAGTGCGCGCCGCCGCGAGCGCCTGAAGGCCCGCGGCCGCGCGGCTGTGACCCTGAAGGGCGACGAGCCGGGCGAGGCCGTGCGCTAGCATGGGTCGGGGGCGGCCCGAGTGGGACGCGCCTCTCCACAGAAGGCCGCTTCCGCCATGAACGACTCCGTCGCCTGGTTTGCGACGCCCGCCGCCGCGGCACTCAGGCGCCGCCGGATGACTCCCGCGCAGTGGACCGCGCTCGGGGCGCTCTCCATCCCGCTGTGGGCGTTGTGGCCCTCGCTCGCACTGCACCTGCGCGACCTGCCGCCGCTGGAAGCGCTCGCCATCATGTTCAGCTGCGGCTGCGTGTCCTTCCGGGTGCTGCACGTCGGTACGGAAGAGCCGCCCGCGGCGCGCAGCCTGCGCGGCTGGGTGCCGTCGCTGGTGTATGCCGGGGCCCTTGCCGGCGGCGACCTGAGCTTCCTGCTCTCCACCCACCGGCTGCCGGCCGCGCAGGCGAACCTCCTGTCCTACCTGTGGCCGGTGATGATCGGGCTTTTCGGCGCCGCTGCCGGGCTGTTCCGCCCCAATGCCCGGCTGCTCGCAGGCCTGGGACTCGGCTTCGCGGGCGCCTGCATCCTGCTGTGGGACGGCGAGCTGCGCCTGTCGGTGAGCGGCATGGCACTGGCGCTCGCGAGCGGCGCGCTGTGGGCAACCTACTGCGTGTTTCGACTTGCCTGGAAGGAGCCGACCGGCAACCTGCTCGCCCGCGGCTGCGGGATCTCGGCGCTCCTGTGCGCACTGCTGCACCTGGGGCTGGAGCCGACCGTGGTGCCGAACGCGGTCGAAATCGCCTGCCTCGGCGTGTCGGGATTCCTGGCACTGGGGCTCGGCAACTACCTCTGGGACCAGGGGTTCCGGCGCGGCGACAGCCATCGCCTCGCGGTCATGGCCTACGCCACCCCGCTGTGCAGCACGCTGCTGCTCGCCTCGTGGGGCGCGGCGCTCCTCACCCGCAACCTGCTGGTCGGAGCGCTCGTCATCGTGGGCGCCGGCATGCTGTCGCGTTCCGAGACCCCGAGGGACGCCCCGGCACCCTAGGCCCGCGACGGCCTACTGCATCGCGTACAGCTTCACCAGGCGGTAGAGGAACGTGCGCCCGTCGTACAGCGACTGCACGCGGATGCGCTCGTTGAGCCCGTGGATGCCGCCGCCGTCCGGGTCGGTGAAGAAGCCGGTGACGCCGTAGGTCGGGATCCCGGCCGGGTTCATGAACTGGGCGTCCGAGGCCCCCGGTTCGAGCACCGGCACCACGGGCACCCCCGGCCACAGCTGGCGCGCCACCGCCTCGATCGGCCCGAGGATCTGCGCGGTGAGCGGTGAGGGCTGCGCAACCGGCCCGCGGACCTCCGGAATAGTGATGCGAACCTGCGGATCGCCGATCACTTCGGCGAGGCGTGCCTGGATCGCCTCCCGGCTCACCCCGGGCATGATGCGGCAGTTGATGTTGGCGCGGGCCCGTTGCGGCAGCGCATTGGTGGCGTGCCCGCCCGAGAGCATGGTGGCGACGCAGGTCGTGCGCAGCATGGCGTGCAGGTTCTTGTCCTGGTCGAGCACGGCGACCGCCGCCGCATCGCCGGGGTTGGCCGCCACCTGCGCCATGGCCGCTCCCCTGGCGCCGCCGACGATGCGGCTCTCGGCCTCGAGGTAGGCACGGTTGGCGTCGACGAGCTCGACCGGGAACTCGTAGGCGCCGACGCGCTCGAGCGCCGCCGCGAGGCGGTAGATGGCGTTCTCCTTCACCGGGCGCGAGCTGTGGCCGCCCGGGTTCGTGACCTCGAGCGTGTAGTTCTGAGAGACCTTCTCGGCCGCCAGCACGTCCAGGGCCACGTGCCGCCCCGCGGCGTCGAGCTCGCCGTCGGACCCCTCGGTGAGGGCGAAGGCGGCGTCGATCGCTGCGCGTTCGTGCTCGGCGAGCCACTGCGCACCGTTCAGCGCCCCATTGGTCTCCTCGCCGCAGGTGAGTGCGAGCTTCAGGGTGTGCTTCGGCCGGAAGCCCTGCTCGCGATAGCGCACCAGGTTGTCCACCCAGGTCGCCGCCTGTGCCTTCATGTCGCTCGTGCCCCGGCCGTAGTAGTAGCCGTTCTCCTCGATGAGCTTGAACGGGTCGCGCTCCCAGTCCTCGCGCCGGGCCTCGACCACGTCCACGTGCGCGAGCATCAGTACGGCGCGGGCGTTCGGGTCGGTGCCATGCAGGACCGCGATCAGGCCGCCCTCGCGCGGGTGGCCGTCCGGCACGAACAGCTGCACGTCCGCAGCCGGGTAGCCCGCCGCGGTGAGGCGCGCCGCCATGCGCTGCGCGGCCAGCGTGCAGTCGCCGGCCGAGAGCGTCGTGTTGGTCTCGACCAGCTCGCGGTAGGTGTCGAGGAAGCGCTGCAGGCCCGGGTCCTCGGCCGCGGCGGCTGGGGTGGCCAAGGCGAGGCCGGCGGCCGCAACCGTGGCCTCGAGCAGGCAGGCACGAATCATGGAAGCCTTTCAGTAGGCGAGGCTGAGGCGTCGGTAGGCGGCGGCGAGCAGCCACAGCGGACCGATGAGCAGGAACTGGAGGTCCTTGAAGAACGAGGGGCGCCGCCCCTCGATGGCGTGGCCGATAAACTGGCCGACCCAGGCCACCACGAAGATCACGAGCGAGGTCACCCACAGCGGCCAAGGCAGGGTGGCAAGCGCAGCCGTCAGTGCCAGCAGCGCCGCGAAGGCCAGCGTGACACCGAGGGCGAGCCGCGGGGACAGGAACAGGTAATAGAGGAGCGTGGCGAGCGCCACCACGGTGGCCCAGTTGGCCCAGGGCGAGATGCGGGTGAAGGACTGCGGAACCGGGATGGACCACAAGAGCCCCATCACCGAGAGCACGATGGGCGGCACGCAGATCCAGTGCAGGAGCTTGTTGGTCGGGTTCTGGTGGCTCTGGCTGTACTCGCCGAGCCAGTCTTCCACGGTACGCATGCCCCACAAGCTAACGCCGTGCGCGGGTGGGATCAAATCCCACCCGGCACGGCGTCTTCAGGGGTCGGTCGGAAGGGGCTCGTCAGGCCGCCATCAGGCCCCGCAGCTTGCCGATGGCGCTCGACTCGATCTGCCGGATGCGCTCGGCCGAGACGCCGTACTTGTCGGCGAGCTCGTGCAGCGTGGCCTTGTCTTCGGCCATCCAGCGCCGCTGGACGATGTCCCGGCTGCGCTCGTCGAGGCGCTCGAGGGCGCCGCGCAGGCGGTCGGACTCGTCCTCGTCGCTCTCCGCCTCCTCGACCTGCTCGGCCGGATCGGCATCCGGGGCGGGCAGGTAGGCGGCCGGGCTGTACACCTCCTCCTCGTCCGACTCCGGGGTCGG
>Ga0335083_10008713_pt1 | contig 12367 bp, 13 predicted proteins | sample Lox_Sample_42_FD_206716 | JGI IMG/M metagenome (GOLD analysis project Ga0335083, IMG submission 206716) | Soil microbial communities from Loxahatchee National Wildlife Refuge, Florida, United States - Lox_Sample_4.2 | ecosystem: Environmental > Terrestrial > Soil > Wetlands | place: USA... | reverse complement strand
GGCCGCGCCGAACAGCCGGCCGCGCAGGCTGAGGCCGCTGTCCTTCGCCGCCACGAAGACCAGCAGCGAGGCGGAGGCCGCGAGCGCGCTGAACAGGCGCAGCGCCGCGTCGCTGTCGCCGACGAGCTTGGCCCACAGGAAGAGCGTCGTGGGATAGACCGGCGGATGGACGTCGGTCGCGATGCGCGCGAACAGGCCGGCGAGGCCCGCGTCGGGATCGACCACGCGGCGGGTGAAGAGCTCGTCGAACCAGAAGCCGTAGGCGTCGAGCCCCACGAACGCGCCCGCGATCGCGAGCGCGACCGCTGCGGCGAAGCCGGCGAGCGCCATCGTCCCGTCGATCGGGCGCGCCGCTGCCGCGCGCTCGACGGTCAGCTGTTCAGCGATCGAAGACAAAGCGGAATTTTTCGCGCATGTAGCGGCGCTGGAACGGCTCGCGCAGCCGCCACAGGCCGGCATCGAGCACGAAGTGGCTCATGGTGACGCCGACGAAGGCGCCGTAGAGCGCGAAGCCGTAGCCGAGCGAGGGCAGGCCGGGCGCCTCGATCGCGCCGTTGAGCACGACCGTGCCCAGCAGGGCGAGACCCACCAGCATCAGCAGCGACGGCACGGGGCGCGGCCGGCCGGCGGCGACGAAGCCCATGAAGACGAGATACTGCAGGCCGTGCGCCATGGCGTAGCTCGCCGTCGCCGAGATCATGTCGTCGAACAGGAAGGTCGAGAGGAAGAAGGCCGCACCGAAGGCGAGGCAGACGAGGCGCAGCGGATTGCGCCGCAGGCCTGCGTTCTTCACCAGCGCGACGGCGAAGGCCACGGGCACGGCGAGATAGAGCAGGGCGCCCGCGCGATGCAGCAGCGCGAACTCGGGCGCGAAGCGCTGCAGGCCGATCGGGTTCAGGCTGAAATAGCCCGCGATGCCGGCCACCGCCGCGATCATCAGCGTGCGCCGCTCCCAGATCGAGACGCTGACGCCATCGGTGCCGGCGGCGACGAAGCTCAGCAGCCCGATATTCTGCTTCTGGTAATGCCAGAGCTGCCAGGAGAAGAAGCCCGCGAGCATAAAGCCGCGCACCGGCGGCGCGAACTGGAAGAGCGCCGCGCATCCCACGATCAGCAGGGCGGGCACGATGAGATAGCGCAGCCGGTGCTCGCGGAAATGGCCCCACAGCGCGCCGTCGGTATAGAACCAGGCGCTGGCGCCGACATGGAAGTTGGCGCCGAGGAAGGTGATGACGGCGACGATGGCGAGGCCGGTCTGCGGATCGGCGACGCCGTGCTGGGAGAAGGGCAGCGCCGCGAAGGGCAGGGCGCTTGCCAGCACCAGCAGGCCGACGAAGAGCTGCCAGGCCCGCGCATGCTTGCGGCCCGACACCTCGGCGGCGAGGCCCTGGTAGGAAACGACGGTCATGAAGCGGCCCGGAACGCAATGGCGCGAGGCCCGCAGTGTACCATTCGCGTCCGGGCGCGAGAGCGGGGCGGATACAAATGAGACGCTTTTGGAAACGCTGGACCGTCGCGGCGCGCGCGGGCAGCATGCGCGCATGAAGAGACTGCTGCTCGCGGGCGCCCTGCTCGCGCTCCTGCCGCCCGCCGCCGCGTCCGCCCAGGACACCAACTCCATGCGTTCCGTGCCGGCGGCGGAGAAGCGCGAGGAGACGATCCGCGTGCAGGTCTCGGTCAACATCTTCCTCGCCGGGCCGACGGGCGACAGCGACGAGGCAGTGAAGCTGCGCGACAGGGCCACGCGCGCGGTCTACGAGATGGCGTCCGGCGAATGCTTCCTGGTCGAGAAGACCTTCGCCAAGAGCTGCAAGCTCGATCAGGTGACGGTCAACGTCACGCGCCAGGCCAATATCGGCGTCCAGGTCGAGGGCTACCTCGCCGCCGGCATCTTCGCTATGCGCGCGGTGCCGAAGTAGGCGGAGACCTGACGCCGCTGCGGCGGGCGGCGGCGCGTTCGCTGGACACGTGCTTTTCCTGGATCTCGGCGAGCGTGGACCAGAAGTCGTAACCGTACCGCTTGGCCGCGTTTATGATCCGTTTGGCATCGCGCTCGGCCGCGTCGAGAAGCGCCGCGATGTGCTGGTCGCTCGCCGTGCCACGCCTGGTTTCGGCGAGCCGGCGCAGGATCTTGGCGCGCTCGAGCATGAAGCGCAGGTGCAGCCTCGCCGTCTCGCCCGTGCCGTTGAGATACGTCTCGACCTTTCCGATCAGGACCGCCGCGAACTCGTAGTTCTTGTCGACCAGGCGCGCGAAGCTGCTCTCGAGCAGGACACTGCTCGCCTGCTCGGAGGGGAAGCGGAACATCTGCCGGGTGTGGATGTCGGCAAGCAGGCGTGCGCGCCTCAGCAGGAAGTCCGGCGTCGGCGCTCCCGTGGTCAGCTTGTGGTCGTGCACCATGTTGCGCATCTTGAGGGCGACGCGCATGAAGGTGCGGGTGGCATGGCCGCTCAGCGCATAGTCGCGGCTGAGAGGGGCGCGGCGCGTCAGCTCGATGCGAAGCCGTTCGGCGCCGAGATAGATGACCAGGGCGTAGCGGAACAGTTGCAGGGCCTTGTCCCAATTATCGTTCGGGGCGTCGGCCAGATGGGCGTTCGCCTCGGCCAGCCGGTCGAGAAGCTCCGCCCAGCTGTCCAGCATCTCGGTGGATTTGGCCCGGGCCGCCTCCTTGGCCCAGTCGCGCACCTTGTCCCTGAGGGCGACGTCGACCAGGCCGGTCGGCATGTCCTTGAGGGAGTCGGCGATGTTGATCAGCGGGTTGAGGGTATCGGCGAACAGCCCCACCTCCGTCAGGGCCTCGCGGCATCTTTCTTCGACCTTTGCGAGCCCTTGCGAATTGAACGCCAGGAGCCGGAGGTCGAGCTCCGCCTTCAGAAATTGCTGCTTCATGCGGCTGGAGCGCACGATCCCCTTGCCGAGCGTCACGGCGGCCCCGGCCTCGGCCAGCTCGTTGGCACGGTAGGCCGCATTGGCGAGGCTGAGGAGATGATCGCCCTGCAGCTCGGCAATGGCGGCGTCGTCATAGGGCGGGTCTGGCGGCTTCGCGGCCCCGGAGACCGGCGCATCGAGGCCGTTGTACGGCTTGAGCAGGATCTCGCGGATCTTGGGAGAGGATCCCTTTTGGCCGAGGCTGCCGGGATTGGCCGCCAGCTGCAGAAGCTCGAACTTCAGGCGATCGACCGCATAGGTCCGCGACAGGTCCCAGGCCGGCGGGTTCTCGAGGATGGCGCGATAGAGGATGGTGTGGAGACGCACATAGGCGCGGGTCGCCTCGTTGGGCAGCGTGTGGGCGTAGGGCAGGATGGCATAGCCGGCCGTCGTCGGCGCGCCGATCGGCGGCAGCGACATGAAGCCGTGCAGCAGTCCCTCGATCATGCGGCGGAAGAAGCGGATCGAGGCGAGCGAGCCCGGCCGCAGGTTGCGCATCAGGATGGTCTGCTGGCGGATGCATTCCTCGGCCGCCAGCCGATGCAGCGCACGGGCCTGCTCGGGCTCCTCGATCAGCATCTGCGCGGCGAGGCCTTCCTTGACCTCGCGCAGCCTGATGTCGGCGCGGTCTTTGGTGGCTGGCGGGCGGTTCTTCCGCCGCAGCTCTTCGACATAGGGATATTCGTAGGGATGGTCGCCCGTATCGAGTTCCGCCAGCGCCTCGTCCTCGCCCACCGTCACGATGGGCGAGAGCTCCTTCAGCCCTTCGCCGATCGGCGCGTCGCCCTCGGTCTCGGGAAGCTCGGGGTAGTGGTTCTTCCGGGCGACCAACTGCCAGCGCTCCAGCAGATCGGTCGCCGTCGACAGGCGCAGACCGGTCTCCGATTGGGCGATGAGCCGCAGCAGCAGGAGCAGGCGCGGGCGGTGGGCCAAGCCCGCCGCGAACAGCGCGCAGAGGTCGACCATGCCGGGCGGCCGCTCGCCGCGCTTCGCCGCGGTTGCCCAGCACTCGTCGAGCGCCTCCCGGGTGGCGTCCATCTCGAGCAGCCGGTCGGCCATCTGCAGCATGCCGTCCGATTGCAGCCATGTCTCGCGCAGCACCAGGCGTGCCAGCCGCTCGCGCTGCCGGAACGTCTGGCCGCCGACATGCTTGCTGTCCGGGGGGACCTCCTTGCTCACCAGGGCCGCGAGCTTGTCCGCGGCCGGATAGGGGATTTCCTTGTCCTCGGCGCCGAACGGCTTGAGATGGCGCAGGTCGGCCTCCGACAGGACGAGGATCTTGCTGCCGCCGGCGCCCGCCGTGGCCGTGGCGGCGGGGCCGAGATGGATGCCTTCGAACGGCGGATGGATCAGCCGCGGCAGCAGGTTCTGCAGCGGATCGTCGCGGATGACAGCGGTCAGGGTCGGATACCAGCCGGTGGTGGCGCCGTGGCCGTCGAGCATGATGATCGCCGACGTCCGCCACAGGCCCTGGCGGATTCTCTGGATGGCCGCCTCGAGCTCGTTCGGCGAGCCGAGCTTGCTCTCGTCGGCGTCCGCCGGGTCGTCGCCCTTGAAGAAGGCGTCCAGCCGGCTGACCAGCCGCGGCAGCGTCACCGGCCCATAGGGGTCGGCCAGCCGCGACAGCGCCAGGTAGCAAACAGGCTTGCCCGCGAGATCCATGCGGCAGAGCTGATTGGCGAGCGCGCTCAGACCGAAGGTCATGCCCACCTTGTGGGCGACGCAGACCGACGGTCCGTCTTGCCGTTCGAGGAAGGCCACGATTTCCGACTTCCTGCGACCGCGCTCGCTGCCCTCCTCGGCGTCGATGAAGTCGAGGGCCTTCACCGCCTCGAGCTCGTCGAGATAGGAATCGAGCGTGTCCCGGGTGATCCAGGCCACGAAGTCCTTGACCGCGTCCTTTCCGGTGAACGGCCTGGTCGCGAACCTCTTCAGGGTGAGCGTCGTGGTCGACCCGGGCCTCTTGCGCCTTTCCTCGTTCACCAGAGCGACGATGGCCCTGGCTCCCCGGCCGTCGCTCGACGCGGGCGCGCTGTTGCCGAGCTGCATGAGATTGCGCACGGACGCCTTCTCGGCGCCGAATTCGTTCTCCACCTTGACCTTGGCCTCGAGCAGGACCAGCGCGGCGCGGACCGATATGCCGAGGCCGATGTCGGCGGAGATGACGGCACTGGCTTCCTTCTTGACCTTGGCCTTGACGAGCTCGTCCTTGAGCCGGACGGGGTCGTCGACGAGCCCGTGGCAAGCTTCCCAAAGCGCGTCGATGTCCTGCCGGGAAAAGTGTTTTTGCTGTCTTTTCTGCGCGCCCTTCATCGTGCCCCGGCCTCCGTCGGTGCAGTGTCCATCAGCAGGAAGGAGTGTGAAGCCTTCGCACCCAGCGTATCGCGCGATACCGGCGGTTGTCATCGCTTCGCAGCTACACGGCCGATGAAGACGCGCGCATTTTTCCGAGAGTCGGAATAGCCGTCGCGATCGTCGAAGGAAGCGCGCGGAAACCGGGCACTTGCGTGTTGCGATGTCGAACGCCTCCGCATCGCCGCCGCGACATTCGACTGCGATGGCATCGCAATGGACGCGCGCACAAAAAAAGACGGGCGCGCTGCTTCGCAACTGGAAAAATTGAATGCGTCGCCGGCTTTGCGATCATCGCTTCCAGTCCAGCCGATTCACGAGCTGGCTCAGGAGGTAACAGCCATGAGGAACACCAAGCGAAAAGACGTCACGACCCCCGAGACCTGGGCGGCACCGCCCGGCGGCGACGAGATGCCGCGCGACCCGGCGATTTCCAATCCGCCTGTGTCAAATCAGCCGGCATCGAGTCTGCCGGTGTCCAACCCGCCGATGACCGATCCGCCGTCGGCGTTCCCGTCGCCGTTCGAGGCGGCGATGCAGACCAAGAAGGACGAGCTCGCCGCCGCCCTGGACGCACTCCACAAGACGCGCGACCTCGTCATGAGCCGGATGGAGGTGATCTCCATGGCCGTCGTCACGGCGCTGCCGCTGGTGGCGGTCGCCGGCGTGCAGATCTGCACCGGCTGGCGCGAGTTCCTGCACGGCCTCGCTCAGGGCGACCCGGGCGCCATGCAGACGACGGCCCTGATCTCCTTCGGCGCGTTCCTGCCGGTCATGGCCACCGGGACGCATCAGGTGCTGCATCGCCTGAAGAAGACCCATGCCCTGGTCTGCCAGGCGCTGGCGACGTCGCTGCAGCGGGAGCAGACGCTGGAGACGGTGCTCGAGAACCAGACGCGCCAGCTCGAGAAGCTGGCGCTCGAGATCGGCGAGGACCCGCAATGCGTGCCGGACACGATCGAGGCCTGGCGCGGCATCACGGGCTTCTACCTCGCGATCGACCCGCAGACGGGCAAGGAGGTCACCCTCGTGCGCCTGGCCTCGGGCGGCTTCAAGATGGAGCTCGATGCCGCCCGCGTGCAGGAGATCTTCGAACGCCTGCGCCGGGTCGGCCGCTTCTGCGTGCTGATGCACGTGCCGAAGACGGCGCGCAAGGAGTTCGGCATCGGCACCCTGCCGGCCCGCCGCTGGCTCGCCCTGTACGACGCCCTCGCCGAACTGGCCCGCCAGCGCGGCTGCCCGGAGCTTCTCCAGAAGATCGAGCTCCGCGTCATCCGCGCCCATCAGCCGGGCCGCAGCCGTTTCTGCTGCTCGCAGCAGACGCCGTCGGGCGTCCGCCGCATCGTGCTCGAGTATTTCCGGGCGAGCAACGGCATCGCCGCGGAGAGCGTGCACGACCGCGAGCTGCTCCGGTACCGGACCGAAAAGGCCGTGGCCGTGCGCACGCAGGAGGCCGAGCGGCTCTACTCGGTCGCCTGCCGCATCGGCATCGACGAGCTGCGCCTGCTGGTCGAGGATTCCTCGCTGCCGATCGGGGTGCGCACCCTCGAGGAGCTCGCCATCGACCTGAACCTGATCACCGACGGCGGCGACCATATGAGCTTCGGCCCGATGTCGTAAGCGCGCGGACCGGGCGAGACAACAGGGCGAAGGCCCCGCCGTCAGGCGGGGCCTTCGTCTTTTCGCGGGTTGCCACGACCTGGCGCGCGCGCGACACCGAAGTCGCGCGTCAGCTTCCGCAGCGTTCGAAGGCCGGCGTCTGCCACGTCTGCCTGGCGCCGTCGATGTACATGAAGCCGTCCTTCACATGGACACGCCCGCCGTCGACGCTCGCGAAATCCATCGTGCGCATCCTGCCGTCCTTCTTGAGCAGCACGATGTCGAAGACCACGCCCTTGTCCTTGTTCTCGGGCCGGCCCGGCGGGCGCTGGATGTCGTCGCCGGTCATGGTCACGCGGAGCTTGAGACGGTCGGCGCCGAGCGGCGCGGCCGACTGGATCGGCCAGGTCGAGGTCACCGGCGGCCGGCCCGGCACCGGGCTCGCCACCGTCGACGTGCGCATCGCGGGTCCGCTCGCGGGCACGGCGAAGACCGTACGCTGCGGCAGCTCCTCGAAGAGCTTGCCGCCGCACATCCAGCCCTCCTTCTTGGCGCCGGGCGGCGTCATCTCGCAGCCGACCCGGACATCGGCGCGGCACTCCGGCATCCAGGTGCCGACGAGGCCGAACGCCTTGATGGCCGCGCCGGCTGTGTCCTGGCCGACAGCGGGCGCGGCAAGGGCCAGACTCGCAAGCACGATCAGAGCACGCATGTTTTTCTCCCCGGCGGGAAGATGGCATAGAGGGAGGCGGCCGAACAGAAGCCGCCGGGAGGAACCATGGAATTCGACGTCATGACGCGCGCCACGACCTGGGACGCGGTCGCCGATCTCGCGCGGCGCGTGGAGGGCGCGGGCTTCTCGGGCATGCTGTTCACCGAGGGCCATCAGGTGCCGTGGATGAACATCGCTGCCGCCTCGCTCGCGGCCCCTGCGCTGCATTTCTCGACCGGCATCGCCATCGCCTTCGCGCGCTCGCCCATGGTCTCGGCCGAGATCGCCTGGGAGCTGGCGCAGAACACAAAGGGCAAGTTCCGGCTGGGGCTCGGCAGCCAGGTGAAGGCGCATATCGAGCGCCGCTATGCCGGCCGCTTCGACAAGCCCGCGCCGCAGATGAAGGACTATGTGCTGGCGGTGAAGGCGTGCCTCCGAGCCTTTCGTCGAGAAGGCCGCCTCGCCCACGACGGGCCGTACTACAAGATGAACCTGCTACCCGAGCAGTGGACGCCGCCGCGCCACGCGTACGAGGACGTGAAGGTCGATATCTCCGCCGTCGGGCCCTACATGCTGCGCGTCGCGGGCGAGGTGGCCGATGGCGTGCACGTCCATCCCATGCACTCGCAGCACTATATAAAGACGCACCTGCTGCCCGGTGTCGCCGAGGGCGCGCGACGCGCCGGCCGCGATCCGAAGGAGGTCGATCTCATCGTGCCGGTGATCGTGGCCGCGGGCGACACGCCGGAAGAGCGCGCGGCGGCAGTGGGCGAAGCGAAGACCACGATCGGCTTCTACGGCGCCACGCCCAACTACGCCTTCCAGTTCGACGATCTCGGCTACGTTGGATTGCGCGACAAGCTCGCCGAGCGCCTCAAGGCCGGCGACAGCGCGGGCAGCCAGGCGCTGATCACCGACGAGATCCTCGACCAGTTCGCCGTCGTCGCCAAATGGGACGACGTCGCCGACAAGATGATCGCGCGTTACCGGGGCATCGCCGCCCGCCTCGTGATCTATCTCGCCTCGCACTGGCGCGAGATCGACACCAAGACCTTGGCCCAATGGGGCGAGGTCGCGCGGGCGGTGCGACAGGCGAAGTGAAATTGCAGTCGATCCAATTCGCAGCCTCCGCCCTCCCGACTGAAAAATCTCCACGCGAGTGAGATCATTCAAGCGGCGTGCACATAAGGTTGCGTCCCGCCTGTTCGTGAAGATGATCGGTGGCGGGAAAGGGAATGTGGGAGCGGGGCCCAGGAAAGGGTCCGCATGCGGCCGTTGCTCGTGCTGTTGCTGTGGTTGGCCGTCGGCTTCGGCCTGACGGCCGTTCTCGCCCACGCGCTCACCGTCGCGAGCCTGCGGCCGATGAGCGACTTCACCGATCCGGCGACGGAGTCGGCGGCAGCACCCGGTCGATGACCAGGATCCAGGACCGGCACGCTTCTTCGCAGGACAGGCCGTGATCCTCGCGCAGGCGTCCCCAGCTTTCGAAGTCGGTGAGCGATTCCAGCGCGGCGAGCATGGCGGTGTGCGCGAAGGGCTCGAGCGCCGCCAGCTCGGCGCGGTACATGATCTCGATGCGGGTGCGGATCAACTGGCGGGCGAGGCTCACGCGCTGGCCGAGCTCGGGCACCAGCTCCTGGTAATAGAGCATGATGCGCCACAGCGGCAGCCAGCGCTCGCAGATCTCGGCGCGCACCGCGACCTGCTGGCGGATGCGCGTCTCGCGGTCGCCGTCCAGCCGGTCGGTCGCCGCCGCGGTCGCAAGGCCGAGCTCGATGGCGTAGTCGCAGGCCGCGAGGCTGAGCGAGGAGATGTCGGCGAAGTGGACATAGAGCGTGCGCAGCGAATAGCCCGCGCGCTGGGCGACCTGGGTTGCCGTCGGGATCTGGCGCAGCTCGAGCAGCAGGGCGATATAGGCCTGCACGATCTCCCGCTTGGTCCGCGCCCCGCGCGCCACCCGTCCGTCGGACAGGGCGGTCTTCTCCCGTTCATCCATCGTGAGGTGACAGCGCCGGAATTGCCCGAAAGGTTCCCTGCCGTTCGTCTGCAATAGCAAAGAACGGCTTTGCTCCCCCGTGTCAGTGGAACACGATCAGCCGCGCGCCCTCGCGGTGGACGAACACGGCCAGGATGCGCGCGGGTTCGGTGGGGCTGGCATTCTCGGCGAAGACGTGCACGGAGCCCTCGGGCTCGAAGAAGCTCTGGCCCGCCGTGTAGGTCATCGCGGGCTGGCCGCCGAGCTGCGAATGGATCGTGCCCTGCAGCACGTACACGTAGAGGTCGGCCTCGTGGTGATGCTCGGGGCTGAAGGCGTTGGGCGGGAAGTCGACGATCATCGAGGTGATGCGCTTGCCGGCGTCGCTCGCGAGCGGCTCGGAGCCCACGACCGTGGGCCTGGTCGCCGGCCGGTCGGAGGTGGCGGCGCTCGCCCAGCAGATCGTGGCGTCGAGCAGGTCGCCGAGGCGCGACGCCGGCACCAGCGGCCGCGCGATCGCGAGCGCCGCCGTCAGTGCGACCGTCAGCGCCAGCAGCGCGTTCAATAGGAAGGGCGTTGGCCTGCCCGCCGCAAACGCCGTCATCTCGCGCTCCCCCGGGACGTGACGGCGCCGAGCTTAGTCCCGGCAGGCCGAACCGGAAAGGTGGACCGACCATGCGGACACTCACGGGCTACTGGATCGGCGTCGTGCTCGTGCTCGCGATCGCCAACCTCGCGCTCTGGCGGGCCGAGGTCCCGCAGCGCCACGATTTCAGCGTGTTCTCGGCCGGCTTCGCGCTGGGCGCGCTCGGCCTCTACATCGCGGCCTGGCTCTACGGCTATCGCAGGATCTCCTGAGGCCTCAGAGCTTGCCCGGCACGGCTTGCGTCAGCAGCCACTCATAGGCGTCGGTCGGGCTGGAAAACAGGCCCGAGGGGCGGCGGGTGTTGGAGAGCAGCAGCGTCAGCAGCGCGGCATGGGCCTGCTTGGAGGCCTCGGTGGCGACGATGGCGTAGGGGCCGAGCCGGTCGTAGACGGCGCATTCGATCGACTGGCGCTCGTAGGAGGCGAGCTCGTCCTCGCTCAGGACGAGATGGCCCTCGCGCGCATCGAGCAGCTTGCGGTAGCTCGTCGCCGAGCGCGCGCGCATGTCGGTCAGGAAGGCCTGCAGGTCGGGGAAGGTCACCGCGCCCTCGGTGCGCATGGTGACAAGGTGCTCGGACTCGGAGACTACGCAGTGCAACGGCATCGGGCGCGGAGACTACAGGATCGCCGGCGCCGCGAGTAGCGCCGCGCACGCACATCTCGTGTCGCCATTGCGGCGGGCGGAACGCAAGAGCAGGATCGAGACATGAACCTCGACGCCATCCGGATCGGCGACCACCCGCCGAACGACGTCAACTGCATCATCGAGGTGCCGATCGGCGGCGAGCCCATCAAGTACGAGATGGACAAGCGGGCGGGCGCGCTGGTGGTCGACCGCTTCCTCTACACGCCGATGCGCTATCCGGGCAATTACGGCTTCGTGCCGCACACGCTGTCGGCCGACGGCGACCCGATCGACGTGCTGGTCGCCAACACGCGGCCGATCCTGCCCGGCGCGATCATGAACGTGCGCCCGATCGGCGTGCTGCGCATGGAGGACGATGGCGGCGGCGACGAGAAGATCATCGCCGTGCCGTCGTCCCGGATCACGCAGCGCTACGTCGCGGTCGGGAGCCACGCCGACCTGCCCGAGATCACGCGCCAGCAGATCGAGCACTTCTTCCTCCACTACAAGGACCTCGAGCCCGGCAAGTGGGTGAAGCTCAAGGGCTGGGGCGGCGTCGACGAGGCGCGGGAGCTGATCCGGGAGGCGATGGAAAGGGCGAAGAGGGGAGGATGACATGGTCGCTTTTCGTTGGCCGTTTGGCGGCAAGAAGGATCCGAAGGAGGTCTTCGCGAGCGGCCTTCGCCAGGCGATCGCGGGCTGGAAGGAGGGTGGCCGCGGCGCCTTCGAGCTCACCGGGCACGATGCCCTGGTGACGCTGGTCACCCACATCGCGGGCGGCATCGCGGTCAAGGACGTCACGGATGTCCGCGAACCGCTGCTCGCTCTCCTCGGCAAGTATTTCGCGAACACCAAGGCGTGGATGGACGACTCGGCCACGCTGGCTGGCAATCCCGAGCGGGCGGCCCACGCGATCTACCGGGACATCCAGCGCACGCTGATGGCCTATCGCAGCGGCGACTTCGTCTCGATCCAGGCAGAGCCGCAATTCAGCCGACGCACGCACGGGAAGGCGGCCTTGGTCGCCATGCTGGATGCCTATCTCGGCTCGGGAGAAAAGGGGCTTGAGGTCGCGCTGGACGAGATCATCGGCCGGGGCAGCCGCGGCGCCCGAGACGACGCGCCGATCGAGGTGTCCGGCGGCACGGGCTCCTCGATGCCGGACGCCGTCGTCATCCATACGGCGGACGAGGACGGGGGCGTCGACGCCGAGTACTGGTACCTGAGCCACGCGTTCGGGCGGATCAGAAGGCGCGGCCAATCCCTGCAGCAGGGCCGCAGCGGCCGACACTACGATTGCATCACTTTCGGCACGGAGGATGGCCGGAGTCACTCGGTCTATTTCGACATCAGCGAGTTCTACGGCAGCGGCCGGGTCGGCGACGCGGCCCGCGACGGCTCGACGGGATTCATCTGCCCCCATCCCGGCTGCACGATCCGCACGCCGCACGACCACTAGACCGCAAACGCCTCGATCATCGGCATATTCCGTTCGGCTGATTCCAGCCGAACGGAATATGCCCTAGGAGTA
>Ga0335083_10008712_pt1 | contig 12368 bp, 10 predicted proteins | sample Lox_Sample_42_FD_206716 | JGI IMG/M metagenome (GOLD analysis project Ga0335083, IMG submission 206716) | Soil microbial communities from Loxahatchee National Wildlife Refuge, Florida, United States - Lox_Sample_4.2 | ecosystem: Environmental > Terrestrial > Soil > Wetlands | place: USA... | reverse complement strand
CAGGAGCGTGAGCGCCTCCTGGCCCGACGAGGCGGCGTCGACGCGCATGCCGAAGCTCGCGAGCTGCTCGGTGAGCACGCGGCGATTGACCTCGTGGTCGTCGACGATGAGCGCGCGCACGTCCTCGAGCGGCAGGCGCGAGAACTTCTCGAGCCGCGCGTCGTGATCGACCGGCAGCCGCAGCGTCGCGGTGAACGTCGAGCCCACGCCCGCGACGCTCGACGCCGTGATGTCGCCGCCCATGAGCTGGGCGAGCTGGCGCGCGATCGCGAGCCCGAGCCCGGTGCCGCCGAAGCGCCGCGTCGTGCTCGTGTCGGCCTGCTGGAAGCGGTTGAAGAGCAGCGGCAGCTTGTCGGCGGGAATGCCGATGCCGCTGTCCTCGACCGCGATGCGGATCTGCGCGTCCGCTTCGGTCACGGCGATCGCCTCGACGGCGATGAAGACGTGGCCGGTCTCGGTGAACTTGATCGCGTTGCCCGCGAGGTTCATGAGGATCTGGCGGATGCGGCCGGGATCGCCGATCAGGCGGTGCGGCGTGCCGGGCGCGTAGCGCACGACGAGCTCGAGGCTCTTGTCGCACGCGCGCGAGGAGAGCAGCTCGGCGACCTCCTCGACCGCGACGCGCAGGTCGAACGGCAGCGGCTCGACCGTGAGCTTGCCGGCCTCGATCTTCGAGAAGTCGAGGATGTCGTTGATGATCGCGAGCAGCGCCTCCGCCGAGGAGCGCGAGGTCTCGGCGAAGTCGCGCTGCTCGGCGTCGAGCGTCGTGTCGAGCAGCAGGCCGAGCATGCCGAGCACGCCGTTCATCGGCGTGCGGATCTCGTGGCTCATGGTCGCGAGGAAATCGCTCTTCGCGCGGTTCGCCGCTTCGGCGGCGTCCTTCGCGGTCAGCAGCGCCTGGTTGGTGTTGCGCAGCTCGCGCGTGCGCTCCTCGACCTCGGCCTCGAGCTCCTGTCGGTGGCGGCGCAGCGCCTCGTCGTCCCGCTCGATCTTGGACAGCATCTCGTTGAAGCCGTCGACGAGCGCGCCGATCTCGTCCGAACCGGCGCGCGGCGCGCGCACGGCGAAGTCGTGCTGGTCCACGACGCGGCGCATGACCGCGGCGAGCGCGAGGATGGGGCCCGAGATGAGCCGCTGGAGCTGACCGGCGAGCAGCAGCGCGAGGAGCGAGGCCGCGACGAACACCGCGCCGAGGATGCCGAGGTAGCGCCGCTCGCGCTCGCGCAGCTCGTCGAGGTCCATGCGGATGTAGACCGCGCCGATCACCTCGCCGTCGAGGCGGATGTCGCGCGTCGTCGCGAGCCAGTCGTCACCACGCGACTCGCCGCGGGCTCCGACGTGCCGCGGCGTGAGGCGCGTGCCCCTGCCGCCGCGCTCGAACTCGGCGAACGGTTCGCCGTTGTGGTCGAAGATGCCGGCGGAGACGACGTGCGGCTGGGCACGCAGGGCGCTCAGCGCCTCGTCCGCCGCGGCGCGATCGTGGAACGAGAGCGCGCCGGTGCAGTTCGCGCCGATCACGTCGGCGAGGATCGCGAGGTCGCGCGTCATCGAGCGCCGGAACGTCCACTGATCGAGGCCGAGCACGGCGAAGCAGGCCAGCACGAGAGCGGTCACCGACGTCGTCATCGCGACGAGCGTCAGCTTGCGGCGCAGCGAGAGGTTCGCGAGCAGGGAGCGCATGGTCAGGGCGAGGGCGTGACGACGTGCGCCAGGGAGAGCAGCCGCGAGCTGATCTTGAGACCGGCCTCGTCGGCGCGCGCGAGGCAGATCTCGAAGCGCAGGTTGGGCGCGACGCCGGTGAAGTCGACCATGCCGCCGTGGGTCGCGAAGCCGTCGAGATCGGCGAGCGTGAGCGTCGGCGTGCCCTTGAGCGCTTCGACGATCTCGCCCTGGTGCGCGATCTCGGAGCCCGCGATGTAGACGATCTGGCAGCCGCGCACGTCCTGCACGCGACGCGCGAAGCGGATGAAGACGGGCTTGCCGTTGACGGTGCGGCTGCTCAGCACCGACGCGATGGTCGCCGCGAGCTCGTCCTCACCGAGGACCGCCACGACGAGCTGGCCGTGGTTCTGCGTCATGACGGCTTCGGGCCACTGCACGAACTTCGCCATGTTGCAGAGCATGTCCGCCTTGAGCGCGTTCGGATCGCCGTTGTCCGAGGCGCGCGCGCGCGGCAGCGGCGCGAGCGCGAGCGCGAGCGCGAGCAGCCCGATTCCCCGGCGCCTCCACGCGAGAGCGGCGCCGCGGACGAGCAGGCGGATCGAGGGCACGATGCGACGAACCATCCATGTTCTCCGCGCGTGGGGCCGGGCAGGAACGTGCTGGCACAGCAGCTTGGAGTCTCGGAGCACGGGGGGCCGACTTGAGGCGCAGCGCGCGCCCGTGCGAAACGCACGGCGCAGCGGAGGCGTCGGGGCGGGGCCTCCGCCGTGCTCCCGGCTGCATCACGCCCGAGCGCGGGGAATTGGCCGCGCGGGCCTCACGCGCCCGCGGGCAGGGCCTCGACCGTCACGCGCTCCATCACCAGCCGCTCGCTCGGACGGCCGGCGGGGCTGCCGCAGCGCTCGAGCGCCGCGAGCACGTCGGCGCCGCCTTCGACGCGGCCGAAGATCGTGTGCTTGCCGTCCAGCCATGGCGTCGGCACGAACGTGAGGAAGAACTGGCTGCCATCGGTGCCGGGTCCGGCGTTCGCCATCGAGAGCAGCCCGGGCCGGTCGTGATTCACCGACGGGTCGAACTCGCCGTCGAAGCGATAGCCGGGACCGCCCGTGCCCGAGCCCAGCGGACAGCCACCCTGCGCCATGAAGCCGGGGATCACGCGGTGGAACGTGAGGCCGTCGTAGAAGCCGAGCCGCGAGAGGAACGCGAAGCTCGTCACGTGAGCGGGCGCCGTCGCGGGCAGCAGCTCGATCGCGAGCTCGCCCTTGCTCGTCGTCATGCGCGCGCGCCAGCGCTCGCCGGGCGCGAACGCGATGGAGCCGGGCGCCTTCAGGCGCGTGCGCCATTGTCCGGCGTCGTCCTTCTTCACGGCCGCGGCGGCGATCAGCTGGTCGATGCGTTGCATGGGTTCTCCCGATGGTGGGGGCGGACGCGGGCCCGCCGGGTGTGCTTTGACCGAAACTAGGCTTCGAGCCGGCTCGGCCGTGCGAGTCCGAGCGAGACGATGCGCGTGAGCAGCGCGCGATAACGCAGTCCGGACGCCGCCGCCGCGCTCGCGAACTCCTCCTTCTCGGCGATCTCCGGATTGGGGTTCGCCTCGAGCAGGTAGAGCTCGCCCTGCCCGGTCAGGCGATAGTCGACGCGGGCGTAGCCGTCGAGCTCGAGCATGCGGTAGACGCGGCGCGTGACGCCACGCAGCTTGCGCTCGAGCGCGGGGTCCAGCTCCGCGGCGCGCCGGATGTCGATGCCGTGCTTCTTCTGGTAGTCCGGGCTGTGCTTGACGCGCGCGGTGGCGATCGGCTCGGCGCTCTCGGGGAGCTTGCCGAAGTCGAGCTCCCACGTGGGCAGCACGCGGACGCGCTCGTTGCCGATCGCGCCCACGTAGAGCTCGCGGCCCTCGATGTACTCCTCGACCAGCGCATCGGTCTCGATGCTGTCGTGGATGAACCGCACGCGCTCGGCGAGCTTCTCGTCGCTGTCCACGATGCTCGCCTGCGAAATCCCCAGCGAGGCCTCCTCGCTCACGCTCTTCACGAACAGCGGGAAGCGCAGGGACGCCGGCCGTCGCGCGCGCCGGCCGCGCGGTACGACCACGAACGCGGGGACGCGCACGCGGTGGTAGGCCGCGATCTTCTTGGTGATCGCCTTGCTGCGCGCCAGCACGAGCCCGCGCGGGTTGCAGCCGGTGTACGGCAGCCGCAGCAGCTCGAGGTAGCTCACGACGTGCTGGTCGAAGTTGGAGAGCCCGTGGAACTCCTCGAGCAGGTTGAAGACGATCTCGGGCTTCCACTCCTCGGCCGCGACGCGGATCGGATTGAGCTCGTCTTGGACGCCGAGCGCGTGCACCTCGTGCCCGAGCTTGCGCAGGGTGCTCACGACGTCGTACTCGGTCTTCCAGGTGTTGATCTCCTCGGGCGTGCGACCTTTCAGCGAATCGGGCGGCACGAGCGCCGGATGGAGCAGCACGAGGACGCGCAGCGGCCGGCTCACAGCGCCACCCAGTTCCGCCGGCTGTAGTGGAAGTGCACCGTGCGCACCGCGAGCAGCAGCGCGAAGTCGACCCGCAACCGCCGCTCGTGGCCCGACGCACGCAGGTCGAGCGCGCCGCAACGCGCGATCACGTCGTCGAGCGTCCGCTCGAGCGTGAACGCCGACTCGCCCGTGAAGCGCGACACGAGCCGCCGGATCTCGGCGCGATTGCGACGCAGGAAGCGCTCGGCGGGCTCGCCGCGCCGGCCCGGCTCGGCGGCGAAGAGCCGCTGCAGGTCGCGATCCTGCACCGACGGCCGCCAGCGCGCGTACGACGCCTGCTTCGCGGCGTAGTGTTCGCGCAGCGTGCGGCGCACCTGCGCGAGCGGCTCGACCTGGCGGCGCGACCGCACCGGCGGCACCTGCTCGCGCAGCGAGCGCATGAGCTCGTCGACGTACTCGAGCTTGCGCAGGGCCGGCCAGTCGGCGTAGCGCCGCCGCCACCCCGAGCGCGGGGCGAGCCAGACCGCGAACGTCTCCGCGAAGTCCTCGTCCGGGTGGGCCTGCGCGTAGTACTGCCGCAGGTGCTGCACGAACCGCTGGCTCGCGGGATTGGGCCGGTAGATCTCGGGGTAGTCGCGCGCCGAGTCGCCGAACAGCCGCCGCCACGCCTCGCGCCGGTGGAGCCGCCACGCGTGCTGCATGCAGTGGCCCGCCTCGTGGCGCAGGATCGCGAGGCACTCGTCGCGCGAACCGCCCTCGACCTCGAGCATGCGACTGCGCTCGAGCCGGGTCAGGCGCGGGTGCGCGAGGTAGAACGGCAGCGCGATGCCGGGCACGCCGTCGGGCGAGAACCACTCGGTCGAGAGCCAGACGTGCGGCTTCAGGCGCAGGCCGCGCGCGCCGAGCTCGGCCCACACCTCGCGCATGCGCTCGTCGAGCCAGCTGCCCTCGAGCCGGAGCCCCAGGTCGCAGAAGCGCAGATCGAGCAGCCGCTCGTCGTCGAACCGGACCCAGCGGGCACCCGCCCGCGCCCCGCGCGTGCGAACGGCCATTTCCCTCCACTGCGGCGCGGCGCGCCGGTTGACGCTGTGACGGCGCTCTTCGACCATGCCCGGCCCGGCGGAACGCCCGCGGCGCCCGCGGGCACGAACCGCCGCATCTTACCCGAGGATCGCACGATGAGGGACGTCCGCGCGCGGCGCGACCGGCACGCGTTCTACGAGGTGGCGGTGCAGGGACCGGAGTGGGACCTCGACTTCATCGCCCGCGTCTACCGGCGCCGCAACGGCCGCGAGGCGCTCACGCTGCGCGAGGACTTCTGCAGCACCGCCGCGCTCGCGACCGCGTGGGCGATGCGCAGTCCGCGCCATCGCGCCTGGGGCGTGGACCTCGATCCCGAGCCGCTGGCGTGGGCGCGCCGCCACCGGCTGCCGTGGGCGGGCGCGGCGGCGAAGCGCGTCACGCTCGTACGCTCGGACGTGCGGCGCGTGCAACGGCCGCGCGTGCACGTGGCGTGCGCGCTCAATTTCTCGTGGTGGGTGTTCCACGCCCGCGCCGATCTGCTCGCCTACCTGCGCGCCGCGCGCGCCGGCCTCACGCCCGGCGGCGCGCTCGTGCTGAACGCGTTCGGCGGCGTGCGCGGCGAGCGGGCGCTCATCGAGCGGACCCGCAAGCGTGCCGCGAACGGCCCGGACGGCACGCCCGTGCCCGCGTTCACCTACGTCTGGCAGCAGGCGAAGGTCGAGGCGATCGGGCGCCGGCTGCTCGCGTACATCCATTTCGAGTTCGCGGACGCGCCGCGCATGGCGCGCGCCTTCACCTACGACTGGCGGATGTGGACGCTGCCGGAGCTGCGCGAGGCCGCGCTCGAGGCGGGCTTTCGCGACTTCGAGGTCTGGAGCGAGGGCTGGGACGCGCGCCGCCGCACGCACACCGGGGTGCTGCACCGGCGCGCGCGGCTCGACAACGACGACTGCTGGATCGCGTACGCCGTGGCGTACCGCTGACGGGCGGGGAGCCGCCTGACGCGGGCCAGCCGGGCGGCTCCGCCGCGCCGCCCGGGCTTGCTAGACTGTTCCCCCCGCTCGTCCGTCCGAGGCCCGCCATGACCGAAGCGCTCATCGTCTTCACCACCTTTGGCTCGGAAGCCGACGCCGCTCGCGTCGCGCGCACGCTGCTCGAGGAGCGGCTGGTCGCGTGCGCGAACCTGCTGCCCGGCGTGCGCTCGCTCTATCGCTGGAAGGACGCGATCGCCGACGAGCGCGAGGTCGTCGTGCTCATGAAGACGCGCAAGCAGGACTGGACCGCGCTGCTCTCGCGGCTGCACGATCTCCACCCGTACGAAACGCCCGAGTGCGTCGCGGTGCGCATCGCGGCCGGGGCGCCGCGCTACATGGCGTGGCTCGACGAGGCGCTCGCGCCGGAGGGCGCGTGAGCGCGAACGCGGCGCGCCTCGTGCTCGGCATCGAGACGAGCTGCGACGACACCTCGGTCGCGGTGCTCGAGGACGGCCGGCGGCTCCGCTCGCACCTGATCGCCGCGCAGGACGTGCACCGACTCTACGGCGGCGTGGTGCCCGAGCTCGCCTCGCGCGCGCACCTCGAGCTCCTGCCCGAGCTCGTGGGCCGCGCGCTCGCGGAGGCGCAGCTCGCGCCCGGCGAGCTCACCGGCATCGCGGTGACGAACGCCCCGGGGCTCGTGGGCTCGCTGGTCGTGGGCGTCGCGTTCGCGAAGGCCTGCGCGGCCGCGCTCGGCATCCCCGTCGTCGGCGTCAACCACATCGAGGCGCACCTGCACTCGGCCACGCTCGAGCACGGCGGGAGCCCGTGGCCCGCGGTCGCGCTCGTCGTCTCGGGCGGACACACCGAGCTCGTCGAGGTGCGCGGCTTCGGCGAGTACCGCTGGCTCGGCGCGACGCTCGACGACGCGGCGGGCGAGGCCTACGACAAGGTGGCGAAGCGCCTCGGCCTGGGTTTTCCCGGCGGGCCCGTCATCGACCGGCTCGCGGCCGAGGGTCGCGCCGACGCGTTCGACTTCCCGCGCCCGATGCTCGACCGCCCGGGCTTCGACTTCTCGTTCTCGGGGCTCAAGACCGCGGTCGGCGTCGCGCTCGCCGCCGAGGGCGGCGGGCCGCTGCCGCGCGAGCGGGTCGCCGATCTCGCCGCCTCGTTCCAGTGCGCGGTCGTCGACGTGCTCGTCGCGCGCGCGCTGCGCGCCGTGGACGCGGTGGGCGCGCGCGCGCTCAACCTGGGCGGCGGCGTCGCGTGCAATCGCGAGCTGCGGGCGCGGCTCGCCGGGGCGTGCGCCACGCGCGGCGTCGCGCTGCGCATTCCCTCGCCGCGGCTCTGCGCCGACAACGCCGCGATGATCGCGCTCGTCGGCGCCTGGCGGCTCGCCGCGGGCGAAGTGGCTCCGCCCGAGCTCGACGCCACGGCATCCCTCGAAGCCTCCGGCCTTTCGGGGCTCTGAGCCGCGCTTCTCACCGCGCCCGCAGGGGCGCGGGCCCGCCGGAAAGCCCGCAAGTGCCGCCGCCACCGTGCCGATGACCCGGGTTGGACCACGCCCACCGTGAGGCCAGGGCGGGCCCGTTGTCTCGGCATGGAAGCCGTCCGGGGGCGCCACCCCTCGGGCGGAGTACCACCCGACGGGGAGCGCGCGTGGCCCATTCCCGGATCCTGATCGCAGAAGACGAGTTCAGCCTGCGGCTCGTGCTGCGGACGATTCTCGAGCGCGAGGGCTTCATCGTCATCGAGGCCACCAACGGCGCCGAGGCGCTCCGGCTGGCGCGCGAGCAGATGCCGGATCTCGCGCTGCTCGACGTCATGATGCCCGACGTCGACGGTTACGAGGTCTGCCGGCAGCTGCGCGCCTCGTTCGACACGCGCCACATCCCGGTGGTGATGCTGACGGCGCGTACGGAGCACAGCGACAAGGTGCGCGGGCTCGAGGGCGGGGCGAACGACTACGTCACCAAGCCGTGGGACAACCGCGAGCTCATCCTGCGCATCCGCAACGTGCTCGACTGGAGCGCGCAGCAGCGCGCCGCGAGCCCGCTCACGGGCCTGCCCGGCAACCATTCGATCAACGAAGAGATCCATCGCCGTCTGGCGAGCGGGCAGCCGCTCTCGCTGCTCCAGCTCGACGTCGATCACTTCAAGGCCTTCAACGACTACTACGGCTACGCGCGCGGCGACCAGGCGATCCAGATGCTCGCGCGCATCCTGATCGAGGCGACGCAGCGTCACGGCGGACCGGATTCCTTCGTGGGCCACATCGGCGGCGACGACTTCGTCGTGCTGACCTGGCCCGAGTGCGCCGAGCCGCTCGCGGAGGCGATCCTCGACTGGTTCCGCACCGCCTCGTGCGAGCTCTACGACACCGAGGACCGCGAGCGCGGCTACGTCGAGGTGCTGAACCGGCGGCACGTGGTCGAGCGCTTCCCGCTCATGAGCCTCACGATCGCGCTCGTCAGCACCGACCGCGTGCCCGTCACCCACCTCGCGGAGCTCATCGACATCGCGCAGGAGCTCAAGGCGCACGGCAAGGGCATCCCGGGCAGCGTGCTCGTGGGTGAGCGCCGGCGCCGCGCGGACTCCGCCCCCGGAGCCGATCGGCCGGCGGCATGAGGCACGACGCGTGAACGGCGACCATCCGACCGGCCTGCTCGACCTTCCCGGCGAGGCGCTCGCGCTCCTCGCCGAGGCCGTGCTGGCGCTGCGCACGACCGGCGACCTTGGCGTCTCGTGGGGCATCGCCAGCGCGAGCGCGACGCGCGCGCTCGGCGCCAGCGACGCACGCATGCTGCGCGTCGATCCGCGCAGCGGGGCGATGTTCCGGTGCGAGGAATCGGGCGTCGAGATGCCCTACCTCGCCGAGCACGGCGGTCCGGTCGAGTGGGTCATGCGCCACGACCGGCCGCTGTTCGACGAGGGCCGCGGCGATCCGCGCGCACCGCGCGAGACGCTGCTGTGGCAGCAGGCGCCGGCGGCGCTGGCGACGCTGCCGCTCGTCGCGAGCAACACGCATTTCGGCTTCCTGCTGCTCGCCTTCGGCGGGTCGCGCGACTTCTCGAACGCCGAGCGGCTGTTCTCGCAGACGCTCGCCGACGCGCTCGCACTCGCGCTCGAACGCGCCGACCTGACGGCGCAGCTCGACCACGAGCGCGTCCACGTCTCGGCTGCCGAGCGGGCGCTCGCCACCGCGCAGGACTCGGCGTCGCGCCTGATGGCGATCGTCGCGCACGAGCTGCGCAGCCCGCTCTCGTCGATCAAGGCCTACGCCGAATCGCTCGCGGGCAACCTCGACAATCCGAGCGCGCCCCGCGAGCGCTTCCTCGAGGTGATCAACGAGGAGTGTGACCGCCTCTCGGCGCTCGTCACGAACGTTCACGACCTCTCGCGCATCGAGAGCGGCGAGTGCACGCTCCGGCTCGGCCACGTGCCGCTCGCGGATCTCGGCCGCGACGTCTGCATGCGTCTCGCCGACGCGGCCGGCAAGCGGGACGTCACGCTCGCGCTCGAGACCACGGGCGATGCGCGCGTCGAGGTCGACCTCGACCTCGCGCGGCGGGTGATCGGCAACCTGATCCAGAACGCGATCGAGTTCTCGCCCGAGGGCGGCACGGTCTCCGTGAAGCTCTCGCCGCGAGGCGACGAGTGGACGTGCTGCGTCACGGACCAGGGTCCGAAGCTTCCGGCCGAGGACCTCGCGCACGTCTTCGAAGGCTTCTACCGCGCGCGCCGCCAGCTCCCCGACGGCCGGCCGTCGCACGAGGGCACGCGCATCGGGCTCGCGATCGCGCGTAGCATCGCGCGCCTGCACGGCGGGCAGATGTGGGCGGAGCAGCCGGAGGCGGGCGGCGCGAGCTTCTGGATCGCGCTGCCGCTCCGCCAGCTCGCCTCGGCGCGCGCGCGGCGCATCGCGCGCCAGACGGTGGGTCGCGACGACCTCAAGCGCCTCTTCGATGCGATCGTCGATCTCGTCGCGGCCTCGCTCGAGGCCGGCATCGTCTCGCTCGTGCTCGTCGATCCGGATCGCGGCGACCTGTTCGTTGCCGCGGCGCAGGGGCTCGAGCCCGTGGGCGCGAACGGGCGGCGCACGACGCTGCGCTCGGGCGTCGCGGGCGCGGTCGCGGCGTGGGGCCGGCCCGTGCTCGTCGAGAACATCGAGACCGACCGGCGCTTCAAGCGGCTCAACCATCCGCAGTACCAGACCAAGTCGCTGCTCTGCGTGCCGCTGCGCGTCGAGGACGAGGTGATCGGCGTCATCAACGCGAACAACAAGGCGAGCGGCGAGCCGTTCGACGACGACGACCTCGCGCTGCTCGTCATGCTCACGGAGCGCGTCAGCAGCATCATCGAGCGGGCGTGCGCCTACCCGGACAGCGCGCGCGTCGTCGAGGACGCGCTCGAGGCGCTGCGCTGCATGACGCGCCTGAAGCGCGAGCTCTCGCTCGGCGGCCGGGCGCTCGTCAAGCACGCCCGCGCCGTGGCGCGCGAGCTCGGCATGTCGCCTTCGGACGTCGACGTGATCGGCTACGTCGCGAGCATCCACGACCTCGGCATGGTGCGGCTCGCGGCCGAGACCGCGCACCCGGGCCGGCTCGACGACGCGCAGCGCAACGCGCTGAGCGCGCACCCGGAGGTGAGCGTCGAGATCCTGCGCCCGATCGAGTACCTGGGCGTGGTGCGCGAGTACATCCTGGGCCACCACGAGCGCTGGGACGGCACGGGCTACCCGCGCGGGAGCTCCGGCGAGTCGATTCCGCTCGGGAGCCGGATCCTCGCGGTCGTGGACGCCTGGGAGAGCATGACGACGGCCCGGCCCTATCGCGCGGCCCGGTCCGCGGCCAACGCGGTCTCCGAGCTGCGCCGCGAGGCCGGTCGGCAGTTCGACGGGCAGGTCGTCGAGGCGTTCCTGCGCGTCCTCGCCCGCGAAGGCGATCTGCCCGCGGCGGCCTGAAGCCGGGCGAAACCGCCCTCAAGCCGCTTCGCGAGCCCGCCGATACCTTCAAGGTCGGCACGTCCCCTGCCGGCCGCCCGTCCGGGCGCTCCGGGGACGCGCAGCCCGGCGGACATCCGCGAGGGGGGCTCAGGGAATGGCCAAGGGCAAGATCCTGGTGGTGGACGACGAGATCTACATCGTCCATATCCTGGACTTCAGCCTGGGCATGGAAGGCTACGAGGTCGTCACCGCGCTCGACGGCGAGCAGGCGCTCGACAAGGCCCGCTCGGAGCGGCCCGACCTCGTGGTGCTCGACATCATGATGCCCAAGCTCGACGGATACGAGACCTGCAAGCGCCTCAAGGCGGACGACGCGACCAAGCACATCCCGGTGATCCTGCTCTCGGCGAAGGGCCGCAACGTCGATCAGAAGATCGGCTTCGAGGTCGGCGCCGACGACTACATCACCAAGCCGTTCAGCCCGCGCAAGCTCGTCGAGCGCATCAACGCCGTGCTCGGCCAGGGCAACTCGAGGCAGCGGATCGCGTAGTTCGCGGCTCGAAGGGTGAGCGGCGCCGCCCGTGCTAGCTTCGCGCCATGCCGTTCGCGCTCGTCGCCCTGCCACTCCCGGTCCGCCAGACGTTCGCGTATCGCGTCCCGCCGGAGCTCGAGCGCAGCGCCGTGCCCGGCGCGCCCGTCGAGGTGCCGTTCCGCGGCCGGGCCGCGCGCGGCCTCATCGTCGAGCTCGCAGCGACCAGCACGCTCGCGCGCGTCCGCGACGTCGCGCGCGTGCTCGGCGCGCCCCTGCTCGATGCGCACCTGCTGGCGCTCGCGCGCTGGGTCGCGGAGTACTACCTCGCGCCGCCCGGCGAGGTGATCGCCGCCGCGCTTCCCGGCGGTCACGGCGGGCTCGCCGGCAGTCGCGCGCGGCGCGCCGCGCGCGAGGACGCCGTTGTGGAGCTCGCGATGCCCGAGCGCGTGACGCTCACGCCCGCCCAGCGCACCGCGATCCGGGCGATCGAGACCGCCATCTCCGCCGGCGCGTTCCGCCCGTTCCTGCTGCACGGCGTCACCGCGAGCGGCAAGACCGAGGTCTACCTGCGCGCGGCGCGCGCGGCGCGCGAGGCCGGCGGCCAGGCGCTGATCCTCGCGCCCGAGGTGGCGCTCGCGGCGCAGGTCGCGGCGCTGTTCGAGAAGCGCTTCGGCGGGCGCGTCGGCATGCTCCACAGCTACCTGTCCGTCGGCGAGCGCCGGCGCACGTGGGAGCTCGCGCGCCGCGGTGCGCTCGACGTCGT
>Ga0335083_10008711_pt1 | contig 12369 bp, 15 predicted proteins | sample Lox_Sample_42_FD_206716 | JGI IMG/M metagenome (GOLD analysis project Ga0335083, IMG submission 206716) | Soil microbial communities from Loxahatchee National Wildlife Refuge, Florida, United States - Lox_Sample_4.2 | ecosystem: Environmental > Terrestrial > Soil > Wetlands | place: USA... | reverse complement strand
GCGACATGCGCAACAAGGAGGACTACTGGGAGGTCACCGAAGTCGTCCCCGGCGGCCCGCTGATGCAGAAGCCGGACGAGTTCGGCTGCAAGCTCGGCGATTACACCTAGGATAAAATCCGAGGGTGCGTAGCGACGCTGCAGGCGGCGTGCCGCCTGCAGCGTTTTTGCGTGGACGTCCCGCATGATTACCTGGTCCAACTTCGTCTCACAGCTGTTCAACGGCCTCGCGCTGGGGGCGCTGCTCGCGCTGATCAGCTCCGGGCTGACGATCATCTACGGCACGCTCGGCGTGCTGAACCTCGCGCACGGGGCGATGTTCATGCTCGGCGGCTACGCCGGGTACCTCGCGTACGACAGGACCGGCTCCTTCGTCCTGGCGGTGATCGCCGGCGCGCTGTTCCTGCTGGTGGTCGGGATCGTGATGGAGCGCGTCATCATCCGCTACTTCTACAGGCGGCCGCCCGAGGACCAGCTGCTGGTGACCTTCGGCCTCTCGATCTGCTTCGTCGAGATCGTCCGTTTCTTCTTCTCCAGCCTGTCGAAGACCGTGCCGCCGCCGAAGATCTTCGCCGGAATCACGAACCTCGGCTTCATGTTCTATCCGACCTACCGGCTGGCAGTGGTCGGCGTCGTGGCGCTGGCGCTGATCGCGCTGTTCCTGATCCTGTACAAGACCCGCCTCGGCCTCATCGTGCGCGCCGGGATCGAGGACTCGGTGATGGTCGATTCCCTCGGCATCAACGTCGACCGCGTCTTCATGCTGGTGTTCGGCATCGGCGCGATGGCCGCCGGCTTCGCGGGCGTCGTCAACGCGCCGGTGGTTTCTCTCGCCCCGGACATGGGCGAGGCGATCCTGGTGCAGACCTTCGTGGTGGTCGTCATCGGCGGCGTCGGCTCGTTCCCGGGGGCCGTGCTCGGCGGACTGATCGCGGGCGAGATCATCAGCATCACCTCGATGATCAACCCTGGCTACGCCTACGTCATGCTGTTCGCGGCCATGACGCTGGTGCTGATGGTGCGGCCGCACGGCCTGCTCGGCGTCAAGGGGCGCGAATGAACGCCGACCGCCTCGGCAACACCCAGCGCCGGTTCATGGTAGAGGGGCTCACCGCGGCCGCGCTGATCGCGGCGCCCTTCGTGCTGCCGCACCTCGGCGCCGCGCCCGACACCGTCAACCGGATCCTGGTCTGGGGAATGTTCGGCCTCGGCTTCGACATCCTGTTCGGCTATACCGGGCTGCTCTCGTTCGGCCAGTCGGCGCTGTACGGCACGGGGGGGATGGTGTCCGCGTACCTGCTGACCCAGGCGGGCTTCCCTCACGTAGTCACCGCACTCGTCATCGGCACGGTGGCGGCGGCGATCGTCGGCTACCTGGTGGGGCTGGTGGCGCTGCGCCGCACCGGCATCTACTTCGCCATGATCACGGTGGCGATCGCCGAGGTGTTCTTCTTCGTCGAGTTCAACCCGCTGTCGCGGTGGACCGGGGGCGAGAACGGCCTGCCCGGGGTGCCGGCGCCGTCGATCTACCTCGGCTTCGCCACCCTCCATTTCAGGTCGGGCTGGAAGCTCTACCCGTTCATCGCGTTCCTGTACTTCATCGGCATCGTCGTCGCGCTGCGCATCGTGCGCTCGCCGGTGGGCGCCATCTTCCGCGCCATCCGCGAGAATCCCCTGCGCGCCGCGGCGGTCGGCCACAGCGTGCACGCGTACAAGCTCTGCGCCTTCGTCATCGGCGCCGCCTACGCCGGCCTCGCCGGCGGCCTGCTCGGCGTGATGCAGGGCTTCATGCCGCCGGACGCGTTCATGTTCGACACCTCCGGCCAGCTCGTGATCCAGACCGCGATCGGCGGCATCGGGACGCTGTTCGGCCCGCTGCTGGGGGCCGCGGTGTGGCTGTTCCTGCAGGACTTCCTGCAAGCGACGCTCAAGCTCGGCGCCACCTGGAAGCTGGTGCTCGGCCTGATCTTCGTACTGCTCGTCTGCTTCCTGCGCCGGGGCATCATCGGCGGGCTGAGGGACCTGTACGCGCTCGTGTTCCGCAAGGGGTCCGCGGCGCGGGAGGAGCAGGCAGCCGCGGCCCCTGCCGCGACGCCCCTTAGGACGCGGACTGCCGCCGCTGCGGCACCGTCGCGCGAGGGCGCCCACGCCGCCGGCCCAATCCTGAAGGCAGTCGATCTGAACAAGCGCTACGGCGGCCTGGTCGCCAACGCCGACATCAATTTCACGGTCAACCGTGGAGAGCTGCGCGGCATCATCGGCCCGAACGGCGCCGGCAAATCGACCTTCTTCAAGATGCTGACCTGCGAGGTGCCGCCCACCTCCGGCCGCATCGAGTTCGGGGGGCGCGACATCACGGGCATGAGCGTGACCGACGTGTGCCAGCTCGGCCTGACCAAGAGCTACCAGGTCAACCAGCTGTTCAACCGCCTGACGGCGCGCGAGAACATCACCATCGCGGCGCTGGCGCGGCTGCGCGGCAAGTTCCGCCTCGACATGATGGGCGGCCTGTGGAACATCCCCGGGCTGCGCGGCCAGGTCGAGCACACCCTGGAGCTGGTGAACCTCGCCGGGCGGCCGGACACGCCGGTGGCGGAGCTCGCCTATGGCGAGAAGCGGCGCCTCGAGGTGGGGCTCGCCCTCGCCTCGAACCCGAGCCTGCTGCTGCTCGACGAGCCGCTCGCCGGCATGAGCCCGCGCGAGCGCGTCGAGACGGTGCAGCTGCTGAAGTCGATCGGCCGCGGCCGCACCATGATCATCATCGACCACGACATGGACTCGCTGTTCGAGCTGGTAGAGCGCGTCACCGTGCTGCAGGAGGGCCGGGTGCTCGTCGAGGGCACCCCCGACGAGATCAAGAGCAACGCCGAGGTGCAGGAGGCCTACCTCGGCGGCGTGCGCGAGGCCGCGGCATGAGCCTGCTCGAGGTCAAGGGGCTGAACAGCTATTACGGCGACTCGCACATCCTGTTCGACGTCTCGCTACGCGTCGAGAAGAACGAGGTGGTGGCGCTGCTCGGGCGCAACGGCGCCGGCAAGAGCACCACGCTGAAGAGCCTGATGGGCGTGGTGACGCCGCGCACCGGCTCGGTGCTGTTCGACGGCGCCGAGCTCGCGGGGCGGAAGAGCCACACCATCGCGCGCGCCGGGATGCAGCTGGTGCACGAGGAGCGGCGCATCTTCGGCAGCCTGAACGTCGAGGAGAACCTGGTGCTCGCCGGGCTGACGGCGAAATCGCGCTGGCCGCTGCAGCGCATCTACGAGATGTTCCCGCGCCTGATGGAGCGGCGGGGCAGCCGCGGCACCGATCTTTCCGGCGGCGAGCAGCAGATGCTGGCGATCGCGCGAGCGCTGATCCGCGACCCCAAGATCATCCTGCTCGACGAGCCGTTCGAGGGGCTCGCGCCGGTCATCGTTCACGACCTGATGGCGGCGTGCCGCAAGCTGGTGGCCGCAGGCCAGACCATCGTGCTGGTGGAGCAGAACCTCGCCGCCACGCTGGCGCTTTCCCAGCGCGTCTACATCATCAACAACGGCCACATCGCGCACGAAGGCCCGGCCGAGGAGCTGAAGGCGCAGCCCGAGCTGCTGCAGCGCTACCTCGGGGTCTGAGGTTTGCCGGCGCCCGCCGCTAGGCGGCGATGCGTACCGGGATGCGGCGCGAGCCGAACGGCTTGCCGAACTTCTGGAAGCGGCCATGCAGCTGCGCGCCGCAATGCGCGCAGGCGCCGGCGTCCGTGAGCCGGTAAGCGCGGATTTCGTGCCAGTCGCGCACGATCACCGGCCGCTCGCACGATGGGCAATAGGTCGAGCCCCCCTCCTCGTCGTGCACGTTGCCGGTGTAGACATAGCGCAAGCCCGCGAGGCGGGCGATCTCCCTGGCGCGCGCCAGCGTCTGCGCCGGCGTGCGCGGCAAGTCGATCATCTTCCAGTCCGGATGGAAGGCGGTGAAATGCAGCGGCACCTCGGCGCCGAGACGGTCCCGGATCCAGCGGCACTCGGCCTCGATCTCGGCGTCGGAGTCGTTCTTTCCGGGGATGAGCAGCGTAGTGATCTCGGTCCAGACCTGCGTTTGCCTCACCAGGTACTCGAGCGTGTCGAGCACCGGCTGCAGGCGCCCGCCGCACAGGCGCCAGTAGAACTCGTCGGTGAACGCCTTCAGGTCCACGTTCGCCGCGTCCATCCTGGCGTAGAACTCGCGCCGCGGCGCCTCGTGCATGTAGCCGGCGGTCACCGCCACCGCGCCGACGCCGCGCGCGTGGCAGGCGTCGGCGACGTCCATCGCGTACTCGGCGAAGATCACCGGGTCGTTGTAGGTGAAGGCGACCGACTTGCAGCCGAGCTGCACCGCCGCCTGCGCGAGCGACTCGGGGGTCGCCGCGTCCATCAGGCGGTCGGTCTCGCGCGACTTCGAGATGTCCCAGTTCTGGCAGAACTTGCACGCGAGGTTGCAGCCCGCGGTGCCGAAGGAAAGGATGCGGGTGCCCGGATAGAAATGGTTGAGCGGCTTTTTCTCGATCGGGTCGACGCAGAACCCGGAGGAGCGCCCGTAGGTGGTGAGCACCATCTCCCCGCCCTCGCGCTTCCGCACGAAGCACAGGCCCCTCTGCCCCTCGTGCAGGCGGCAATCGCGCGGGCACAGGTCGCACTGGATGCGGCCGTCCTGGAGCGGGTGCCACCACCGCGCGGGGTAGGCGGTCTCGGCAATCATCGGAACTTCGTCACCCGGTAGCGCACGATCCTGCAGCGCGCGAGCCGCGTTCCCTCCGGCAGGCCCGCCTTCTTCGCCAGCTCCTCGAGGAAGCGGCGCTTGTCGGGCAGCCCGTCCCACACCTGCGGCAGGAAGGTCGCGCGCCGGCCGTCGCACTCGAGGATGAGCCCGTCCTCGCCGGCGCGGATCTGCGCCAGCAGGTCGGCCTCGTCCGCGAAGCGGATCGGCTTCGCCGACGACAGCAGCGAGACCTCCACCGCGCAGCGCGGCCACTCTTCCCGCGCCAGCGCCGGGAAGCGCGGGTCGCGGAAGGCGGCGGCGCGCGCATTCTCGGCGACGTCCTCGCCGAGGGCCCGGGCAGCCTCGAGGCTGCCGATGCAGCCGCGCAGGCGGCCTTCCCGGGTCAGCGTCACGAAGGTCGCCGCCCGCTGCCGCAGCCACGCCGCGTCTCCCGAGGCAGGGCCTGCGCCACCGGCCAAGGCGCTCTCGATCGCGTTGCGCGCGATCGCTACGAGCGTGCGGCCGGCCTCCGCGGCGCCGATCGCTCCCGGCTCGTCGAGCGCGAAGGACGAATACCCGACCACCCGGTCCCTGCCGCCGGCGGTATCGCCGGAATTGCACGCGGCGACCGGCCGGATCGCCAGGCCTTTCGCCCGCGCCACGCCGAGGAAGCCGTTCAGCGGCGTCGCGCCGCAGGCCTCGTCATGGTCGAGGTCGGTGACGAACGCGGCGATGCGCGCCAGCGTCGCGGCGTCGATCCGCCTCGCCTCCTCGTAGCGGTGATAGTGCGACAGGTCGGTGCTGATCACGATCAGCGTCTCCGGGCCGCCCCACAGGCGCTCCAGGACTTCGGCCACCTCAGCGGCGTTCGCCATGCCCACGGCGAGCGGCACCAGCGAGAACGTCCCGAGCATCCGCTGCAGGAACGGCAGCTGCACCTCCAACGCGTGCTCCTGCGCATGCGCCGCCCCGCTCCGCACGACCTGCGGCAGGCCGGCGAGCGAGCGCGCCGCCGCCTGATCGAGCGGGATGCGGCCGAGCGGCGTCTCGAAGGCGTCGCTCTCCGGCAGCGCCAGCCCTCGCACCGGCACGCGGTGCACGGGGCCCAGCAGCACCACGCGGCGCACGAGTCCGCGCGCTGGCGCGAGCTCCTCGTAGGCCGCGGCGGCCACCGGCCCGGAGTAGATGTAGCCCGCGTGGGGCACAATCAGCGCCTTGGGGAACGCGAGGCGCGGTTCGAAGCGCTCGACGCCGTCGAGCAACTCGTCAAGCTCGGCGTTCAGGCGCGCGGCGTCGCCCGGGTAGAACATCCCGGCGACGGCGGCGGGTCGGACGGCGCTCATCCACCCTATGTAGGTCCGGCCTCAGGCCGCGTCAAGGGCCTGCAGCACGCCGCGCAGGGCCCGCGCCACCGACTGCCGGCGCACGCTCTCGCGCCCGCCCCGGAAGCGGCGCGTCTCGCTCCAGGCCCTGCGGCCGCGCGCCCAGGCGAAGCACACCGTTCCCACGGGCTTGCCGGGCGTCCCGCCCGTCGGTCCCGCGATGCCGGTAACGGCGAGCGAAAGGTGGGCGCGCGAGCGCGCCAGCGCGCCGCGCGCCATCTCGCGCGCGGTCGCCTCGCTGACCGCGCCGTGGCGCGCCAGCGTGGCGCGCCGCACGCCCAGCGCCTCGCGCTTGGCCGCGTTGGAGTAGGTCACCCAGCCGCGCTCGAACCAGTCCGACGAGCCCGCGATCGCCGTCGCGGCCTGCGCCACCCAGCCTCCGGTGCACGACTCGGCGGTCGCCAGCAGGAGCCCTCTGCGCTTCAGCGCCTTTCCGACCCTAGCGGAAAGCGATCTCAGATCCATTGCAGCGCCCTCTTCGCGATTGCCAGCGCAAGCAGCGTATACCCGGCCGCGAGCAGGTCGTCGAACATGACGCCGAAGCCGCCCTTGAAGCGCGCCTCGATCGCCCGGATGGGCGGCGGCTTGACGACGTCGAAGGCGCGGAAGAGCAGGAACGCCGCCCCCTGCCATGCGGCGCCCGGCGGCGCGATCGCCAGGACGCCCAGGAAGGCGACGATCTCGTCCCAGCACATGGCGCCGTGGTCGGCGACGCCGAGGTCGCGGCCGGTGCGCCCGCAAGCCCACACCCCGAGCCCGAACAGCGCGGCGAGCGCGCCGAGCAGCACGGGCGGCTCCAGCCTGCCTTCGGCCAGCCACCACAGCGGGAACGCGACCAGCGTGCCCGCGGTGCCGGGCGCGAAGGGCGAGAGCCCGGCGCCGAAGCCGAGCGCGATGAAATGCGCCGGGTGGCGAAACGCGAACCCCGCGCCCGGGCGCGACAGGATCATGCGCTGAAATGGTCGAAGCCGCGGCCGAGCGGGATCGGCACGCCGGCCGCGTCGCGCACCTCCAGCGCGCGCGGCTCGGCGCGCACGAAGCCGACGCGGGAGAGCGGCAGTTCCAGCTCGCCTGCCAGCGCGCGCAACGCCTCGCGCGCGCGCTGCGGCGCGGTGAAGACGAGCTCGTAGTCGTCGCCGCCGGCGAGCACGCAGCGCCTCTGCAGCTCGGGATCCGCGATCTGGAACCGCGGCAGCGCCGCGTACTCGACTACCGCGCCGACCGCGGATCGCTCGAGGATGTGGCCGAGGTCCTGGGCGAAGCCGTCGGAGACGTCGATCGCCGCGCTGGCGAGGCCGATCAGGCGCCGCCCGAGCGCGACGCGCGGCTCGGGCTCGTCCAGGCGCTTGGCCGCGGCCGCCACGTCCGGCTGCGCCAGGCCGAGCGCCGCGGCGCCCAGCTCGCCCGAAACCCAGACGTCGTCGCCCGGCACGGCGCCGGCGCGCTGTAGGGCGCGTCCCTCGTCCACCTCGCCGAGGATCGTCACGCAGACCGCCAGCGGGCCCCGCGTGGTGTCGCCGCCGACCAGCTCGACGCCGAAGCGCGCCGCGAGCGCAAACAGGCCCTCGCCGAACGCCGCGAGCCACGCCTCGTCCGCGGCCGGCAGCGAAATCGCGAGCAGCGCCCAGCGCGGATCGGCCCCCATCGCGGCCATGTCGGAGAGGTTGACCGCGAGCGCCTTGTGGCCGAGCGCGCGCGGCGCGGCGCCAGGGCGGAAATGCGTGCCCTCGACCAGCAGGTCGGTCGAGACCGCGAGCTCGCGGCCGGGGGCGGGGCGCAGCAGCGCCGCGTCGTCGCCGATGCCGAGCGCCGCGCTCGCGGCGGGCCGCTCGAAGTAGCGCCGGATGAGATCGAATTCCGAGGTCACGCCGGCGCCGGCGCGGGCCTAGGCCGCGCCGCGGGCGCGCCCCATCTCGTCGGCGCGCAGCTCGCGCGCCAGCTTCTCGAGCACGCCGTTGACGAACTTGTAGCCGTCGGTGCCGCCGAAGCTCTTGCCGAGTTCGATGCACTCGTTCAGCACCACCTTGAACGGGGTCTCCGGGCGCGCCGCGAGCTCGTAGGCGCCGATCAGCAGGATCACGCGCTCCACCGGCGAGAGCGAGGCGAGGCTGCGGTCGAGGTGCGGCGCGATGCGCCGCTCGAGCGCGTCGTGCTGCAGGATCACCTCGGACACCAGCTCCGCCGCGAGCTCGCGGTCGCACTCTTCCCAGCCCTCGAGCGCGCGCGCCTGCGACAGCGCGTCGCCGCCGCCGAGGCGCCAGGCGTAGAGCGCCTGCAGCGCGATCTCGCGCGCCCTGCGGCGCGCCGCGCGCGGCGGCGCCTTCAGCGCCATTTCTCCGCCAGCTCGCGCCGCAGGCGCGCCATCTCGACCGCGGCGCGCACCGCTTCCGCCCCTTTGTCGCGGCGCGCCAGCGCCTGCTTCTCGTCGTCGGTGGTGAGAATGCCGTTCGCCACCGGCAGGCCGAACTGCAGCGCCACGTCCATCAGGCCGCGCGCCGATTCGTTCGCCACCACCTCGAAGTGGTAGGTGTCGCCGCGGACTACGGCGCCGATCGCGGCGAGCGCCTCGAAGCGGCCCGACTGCGCCATCCACTGCAGCACGAGCGGGATCTCCAGAGCCCCGGCGACCGGGGCGTACTCCGCTTCGACGCCTAGGCGCGCGGCTTCCGCTCGCGCCGACTCCAGCAGCGCGGCGCAGATTTCCTCGTTGAAACGGGAATGCACGACGCCGATGCGCATCGCGCTCATGGGCTCACGCGCTCACGCTCCGCGCCTCACGGCGCCGGCCGCTCGACGTAGCCCGTGACCTCCAGCCCGAAGCCGGCCATGCTCGGCATCTTGCGCGGCGCGGCCATCAGCTTCATGCGGCCGACGCCGAGCTCGCGCAGGATCTGCGCGCCGATGCCGTAGGTGCGCAGGTCCATGCTGCGCCCGGCGCGCGCCGCCCGCCCGCCCGAGAGCTGCGTGCGCAGCGCCTCCGGGCTCTGGGCGCAGTTGAGCAGCAGCACCACTCCCGCGCCGGCGCGCCGCACCGTGGCAAGCGCCTCGCCGACGCCCCAGGAGTGCGTGCCCTTGCCGGTGTCGAGCAGGTCGAGCACCGAGAGCGGCTCGTGCACTCGCACCAGGGTCTCGTCGCGCGCGCGAAGGCCGCCCAGCGTCAGCGCGAGATGCGTCGCGCCCGTCGGCACGTCGCGGAACGCGGTGAGCCGGAAGCGCCCCCAGGCGGTCTCGATGTCGCGCGACTCGCCGCGCTCCACCAGCGACTCGTGACGGCTGCGGTGCTCGATCAGGTCGGCGATGGTGCCGATGCGAAGGCCGTGCTCGGCGGCGAATTCGACTAGGTCGGGCAGCCGCGCCATGGTGCCGTCGCGGCACATGATCTCGCACAGCACCGCGGCGGGCGTCAGCCCGGCGAGCCGCGCCAGATCGCAGCACGCCTCGGTATGCCCGGCGCGCACCAGCACGCCGCCGTCGCGCGCGATCAGCGGGAAGACGTGGCCCGGCTGCACGATGTCCTCGGCCCTGGCGTCCGGGGCGCACGCCACCTTGATGGTCAGTGCGCGGTCGTGCGCCGAGATGCCAGTGGCGATGCCCTCGGCGGCTTCGATCGAGATCGTGAAGTTGGTGCCGTGGCGCGAGCGGTTCTCGCTCACCATCGGCCTCAGGCCCAGCCGCGCGGCGTGCGCCTCGGTCACCGGCATGCAGACCAGCCCGCGGCCGTGCGTGGCGAGGAAGTTGATCTTCTCCGGCGTCACGAAGTCGGCCGCGAACACGAGGTCGCCCTCGTTTTCGCGGTCCTCGTCGTCGACCAGCACCACCATGCCGCCGGTGCGCATCTCGGCGATGATCTCCTCGGTGGTGCTGAGCGCGGTGGTCTCGCGTCGCATGGCGCGATTATAGGCCCCCTAGCCGAGCCCGAACGCTCGCCGCATTCCCTCGTACGAGGGACCGCCGGTGTTGGAGTTGCGCCATGCCCGCCTCCTGGCGCCGCAAAAGAAAACGGGGCGCCGTGCGCCCCGTGCTCCGGAAAACGTGGCCTGTCCCCGTAATCCGGCTATTCCTCGCGCTCTTCGCCGCCGCCGGTGCGCTCGCGGATGCGCGCGCCCTTGCCCGAGCGCGCACGCAGGTAGTAGAGCTTGGAGCGCCGCACCTCGCCCTTGCGCCGCACCTCGATTCCGGCGATCAGCGGCGAATAGGTCTGGAAGGTGCGCTCGACGCCCTCGCCCGAGGAGATCTTGCGCACGATGAAGGAGGAGCGCACGCCGCGGTTGCGCTTCGCGATCACCACGCCCTCGAAGGCCTGCTCGCGCTTCTTGTCGCCCTCGACCACGTTCACGCGCACCACCACGGTATCGCCCGGCGAGAAGTCGGGAATCGACTTCTTCAGCCGCTGCATTTCTTCCTGCTCGATCGTCTGTATCAGGTTCATCGCTCGCTCTCCCGCCGGTATTCGGCCAGCAAATCCTGCTCCTCGTGCGTCAGCTGCCGCGCCTCGAGCAGGTCGGGGCGCTTCTGCCAGGTCCTGCCCAGCGCCTGCTTCAGCCGCCAGCGCCGGATATTCTCGCGGTGCCCCGAGAGCAGCACCCCCGGCGCCCGATCGCCGCCCCAGACTTCGGGGCGCGTCCACTGCGGGCAGTCGAGCAACCCGCCGGCGAACGATTCCTCGAGCGCCGACTGCGCGTCGCCGAGCGCCCCGGGCAACTGGCGCACTACTGCGTCGATCACCGCCATCGCCGCGAGCTCCCCGCCGGAGAGCACGTAGTCCCCGAGCGAGAGCTCCTCGTCGACGCGGCGGGCGATCAGCCGCTCGTCGATGCCCTCGTACCGGCCGCAGAGCAGCGTCGCTCCGCTACCGCGCGAAAGCTCGATCACCTTCGCGTGGCACAGCCGGGCGCCCTGCGGCGACAGGTAGATTACCCTGCCCCCGCCGGCTGCCTTCACCGCATCCAGCGCCTTCTCCAGCGGCTCGGCCAGCATCACCATGCCGGGCCCGCCGCCGTACGGACGGTCGTCGACCGTCCGGTAATTGTCCGTCGTGAAATCCCGCGGATTCCACGTCTCGAGGCGCCACAGCCCGGCCTCGAGCGCCTTCCGCGGAATGCCGCTGCCGGTGAGCGCGGCGAACATCTCCGGGAACAGCGTCACCACGTCGAAGCGGATCACCAGTCCGCCTCCCACTCGACCTCGATGCGCCCGGCCTCGAGGTCCACCCGCTTCACCACCGAGGGCACCCAGGGCAGCAGCCGCGCCCGGTCGCCTTCGACCTGCATCACGTCCTGCGGCCCGTTGGTGAGCCACTTCGCCACCACGCCGAGCTCGCGTCCCGCCGCGTCCACCACCGCGAGCCCCAGCAGGTCGACGAGGTAGTAGTGCCCCTCGCCCGGCGCCGGCAGCGCTTCGCGCGCCACCCACACCTCCTGCCCCTTCAGCGCCCTCGCCTGCTCGGGCGTTTCCACGCCCTCGAGCTTCGCGACGACCGTCGCGCTATGGCGCTTCGCCTGCACCACGCGGCGCGCCTCGCCGCCGATCCGCCATTCACCCGCCTTCGCCAGGTTGTCCTGCACCCCGGCCAGCGGCGCCACCTTCACCCATCCGCGCACGCCGTAGGCCCCGGCGACGCGGCCCATCGGGATCTGCTCAGGCGGCTTTCTTGCCAAACTGCTTCACGAGACGCTTCACCGTGGGCGAGAGCTGCGCGCCCTTGCCCTGCCAGTGCTTGAGCCGCTCCACGTCGACGCGCAGCGACTCGCGCCCCGCCGGCGCCTTCGGGTCGTAGAAGCCGACCCGCTCGATGAACTTGCCCTGCGCGGCGCGGCGCGAGTCCGCCACCACGACGCTGAAGAAGGGCCGCTTGTTCGCGCCGCCGCGCGCCAGTCGAATCACTACCATGGGAAACCCCGTGAAACCGCGAAAAGGCGCGGATTATACGGGAGAAATCAGCCCTTTGGAACGTCCAGCGTGCCGCCGAGGGCCGCGACGCCGGCGCGCAGCCGCTCCATGGCGCCCGGCACCTCCGCCGGCGCCCCGCGCACGCCCAGCTCGATGTGCCGCCGGGTGCCGCCCTCGCCCATGCTGGGCAGGCTGAACGCCTTCAGGCCCGGGAAGGCCGCGTTCAGCTCCTCCATCAGCGGCGTGACGGTCGATTCGGCCAGGCCGTAGACGATCACCGACGCCTCGCCCCAGCGCTGCGTGTCGAACAGGTGCGCGTACTTCGTGTCGAGCACCCACTCGACCATCGGCCAGGCCATCTGCGGGAAGCCCGGCACGAAGTAGTGGTG
>Ga0335083_10008710_pt1 | contig 12369 bp, 11 predicted proteins | sample Lox_Sample_42_FD_206716 | JGI IMG/M metagenome (GOLD analysis project Ga0335083, IMG submission 206716) | Soil microbial communities from Loxahatchee National Wildlife Refuge, Florida, United States - Lox_Sample_4.2 | ecosystem: Environmental > Terrestrial > Soil > Wetlands | place: USA... | reverse complement strand
TATACTTCGAGCAGTGCGCCTCAATAGACCAAACGCAAAGCCAGGAAAGTGGAAATCGTCGCGCTAAGTATATTTGATTGGGTCAACTATCTTCACCTACTTGCGTAGCGTTCGATAGCGGCCGTTCTGCGAGGTCCCTATCTCGAAGCGTCGCTACCGAGCGGTACAAAATCGAGTTTTTCGAAAGCATCGACCCGATGCAGCCGGTCGGACTTCTCGAAAGCAGTCGCTCTCAGTGCTTGATGAAGGGCACCGCGTCACTCGCGCGCTTTTTCTGCTGCTCGATCGCTTCTTTTCCTTCGGCGTGTGCTGTGGCTTCTTCTTGTTGCTTCATCGGCTACGTCGGGGCACATAGATCGGCGTGAGCTCGCCCGCGCGCGCCAACCCCGCCAACTTCACGCTGTCGCGCCGATCGGTCTTGATCCGGTCACGCACCCGCCGCGGAATGTTCGATGGCGCCACTACCCAGCACTCATGACCACGCTCGATCAATCCACGGTAGATGCCAAAGCCGCACGGACCCGCTTCGTAGACAAAGACCAATGGGCGTTGCGACGACTCGAGCTTGCGCACCGCGCGCCACAGTGCGCTCGCGTCGCCTCCAATCTGGCCCTGGTGCCGAACCTCGCCGCCCTCCTCGGCAACGGCGAGATCGATCGACGCCTTGTGCACATCCATACCGATATAGAGCTTGCTAGACTTTCAGCCATGGCCTGCCTCCTGTTTTCCGGTTGACGCCTTCGTGCTCAACGTGTGGCTCTACGTGGCTCGCCACGCAATCCACGATACCGAGGAGGCAGGCCGCCCCCCTCTAACAGGAAGCCATGCTGTCTAACAGAACGGCGCGCGGACCGCCACTATTCTTCGCAACTTCATGTGCTTATCGTCTTCGCGCGGGTTCTATTTTTTGCGAGATAAGCAGAGTTGCGGCCCGGAACGATCCGCTGCGAGCGGCGGATAGAACCCAGCACCAGTCGCATTCCGCACAAGGTCACGCCGCTCCTGACGAGGTCCGGGACCGGGCGATCGGTACTCTTCGCACGTTGGTTCACGACAAAGCCCGTTGCGCGACGTCAACGGGATGTTGTAACGGCCTCCGCTCCCATCAGCCGGTAGGGAACGCCCGAGGGATCGTTCTTCAGTACCGCGAATTTGCCGCTGACAATGACCGGCCCCATCATATAAGCCACCGACTTTTTCGCCGTCACCTCCACGAGGGCCTCGGGTCCGGCGGGGAGACAGAAAGGGCAATGCGGAGTCACTGCCGAAAGCAGGAAGTGGTACTGCTATCGCCGAGGTCGAGTAGAAGCATGAAACCTTCAAACCGCACGTCCTTGCTATCGAGCGCGAGTATCTCGCGGCAGAACCTCGGCACGACCTGCTCACCCTCCACGACCGGCATGACAAGACCCAACGTCTTCCAGGAGACCACACCCGCGCGCTCCGGCAATAGCGTCGAGCTGAATATCGACGCTGTCGGCAATCCCGTGGCGGGCACTCCCGTGTCGAGCGCGAACACCGGTCACACGAGCACAAGCAGAAGTGCGACGACGGCGCCGATGAAAAACTTTCGCATGGGGCAATTCCTTGTGATGTCCGCTGTCACGCGGGCGCGACGCAGCTCGCCACGAGTCCCTACCATCGCTACATGCTGGCCGCCGAGAGGCGCCTTTACGCGAGCCCGGCGGAATGGATTCCTTCACGATCCGGCCATACTGATAATAGTATATCATTATCCTTTGGATAAGCGATTCGAGCGCCGAAGTGACTTCCTCGCGACCGAACGATAGCGTGCAAATGCCATGACGCGACTTGACAAAGGGGACGCATGACTTCAAGGGAACGAGAGACGCGGCAGCGTGACGCTATCGAGGCCGTTTTCGAAAGTGCCCGAGGGCCGTTGTCTCCGCAGGACGTGCTCGAAGGCGCGCGCCTTCGAGTGCCTGCCTTGGGCATTGCGACGGTCTATCGCAACCTCAAGCTGCTGGTCGCCGAAGGCGCGCTGCAAACCATCTCGCTGCCCGGCGAGGCCGCGCGCTACGAGCGCGCACCGTCGTCGCATCATCATCACTTCCAGTGCACCACCTGCCGCCGCGTTTATGACGTCCCGGGTTGTCCCGGATCGCTGCGAAAATTGGCGCCGCGCGGCTTTACCGTCGAGCGCCACGACCTCACACTGTACGGGAGATGCGTCGCGTGCCGGTAGCCCAACTACTGCGCGATGAAGCACCCGAACTAGCGACCACTCGATTCGCCGGAAGGCGTCCGGCGCTATGACGACATCGGCACGCATCCTCCGTCGCGTCCCGCCGGGCACGTTGCTGGTTTTCGTCGCGTGGGTTTCGGCGACTCATGCGGAGGCGGTCAACGTCGTTGCCGCCGAAAACGTCTATGGCGATATCGCAAGCCAGGTCGGCGACGGTCATGTGACCGTTACGAGCATCCTGACCAATCCGAACCAAGACCCCCACGAGTTCGAGGCGAGCGCCGCGACGGCGCGGGCGATCGCAGATGGCAGGGTGGTCATTGTCAACGGCGCCAACTACGACCCGTGGGCGATGAAATTGCTCGCTGCCTCCAGATCCTCCTCGCGCGAGGTCATCGACGTCGCGCGGCTCATGCACAAGAAGCCTGGCGACAACCCGCACCTCTGGTACGACCCCGGCGCGGTGTCGGCGCTCGCCGAAGCGCTGGCAGTGCAACTGACGAGGATCGATCGCGAGAATCGCGACGATTATGCGCGTGGCCTCGCCGCATTCGAGGCCGCCATGCGGCCGCTTCGCGAACGCATCGCCGCGATGCGCAAAAGGCACGCAGGAGCCGCCGTCACGGCGACGGAGCCGGTTTTCCAGTACATGGCCGAAGCCTTGGGCCTCACCATGCGCAATGGGCGCTTTCAGCTTGCCGTGATGAACGGCGCGGAGCCCAGCGCGGCAGCCATCGCCGCCTTCGAGAGGGACTTGCGAGCGCGCGCAGTCAAGGTCCTGCTCTACAACAGCCAAACGAGCCAGGCGCTCGCCGAACGGATGCGCAGCATCGCGGAAGAAGCCGGCGTGCCCGTCGTCGCGGTCACCGAGACGGCTCCTCCTGGCATGAGCTACCAGGCGTGGATGCTCGCGCAGCTCGAGGCGCTCGATCGCGCGCTGGCCTCGCCCTGACGTGCACGCGATCGAATTGGCGCAGGTGACGTTGATGCGAGGCGAACGCATCGTACTCGCCGGCGTCAGCCTGGCTATTGCCACCGGAGAGTTCGTCGGCGTGTTCGGCGCCAACGGCGCCGGCAAGACGACCCTCTTGCACGCGATTCTCGGCCTGCTCCGACCGTCCGCCGGCGGAATCAAGGTATTCGGTGCGATCCCTGCGCGCGGCAATCCGGCCACCGGCTATTTGCCCCAGCATCGCGGTTCCATCGCCGAGGTACGCCTGAGAGGACGCGACTTCGTGGCGTGCGCGCTCCACGGCGACCGCTGGGGGCTGCCGATGGCCGGGCGCGCCGGACGCCGCCAAGTGGACGCCGCCATCGCCACGGTCGACGCGTGCGCGCTCGCCGACCGGCTGGTGTGTGAGCTCTCGGGAGGGGAACTGCAGCGCCTGTTGCTCGCCCAGGCCTTGCTCGGCACGCCGAAGCTGCTCCTGCTCGACGAGCCGTTCGTCAACCTCGATCCGCGTTTTCAGCAGGACGTGGTGACCACGGTGAAGCGAATCCAGGCCGATGAGGGTATCACCGTACTGTTCACCGCGCATGAGCTCAATCCGCTGCTCGAGGCGATGGATCGCGTGCTCTACCTCGGCCAGGGCAAAGCTGCGCTCGGCACCGTCGAGGAGGTGATCACGAACGAGGTGCTCTCGGGTCTATACGGCATGCCGATCGATGTGCTGCGCGTGGATGGACGCTTGCTCGTGGTGTCACGTCATGGGTTGGCGGAGGCCGATGCCCATCGCCACGATGCTTGACTATGATTTCATGCGCGCCGCCTTCGTCGCGGGCGCTCTCGTGGCGCTGGTCTGCGGATCAGTGGGGTTTTTCCTCGTCCTGCGCAGCCTGACCTTCGCGGGCCACGCGTTGTCGCACGTCGGCTTTGCCGGCGCGACGGGCTCGATTCTGCTCGGGATGAACCCGTTAGTGGGGCTGCTCGCATTCACCATCGCGGCCGCCGTCGCCATGGGCCTGCTCGGCGATCGGCTGCGCGGTCGCGACATCGCCGTCGGGGTCATCCTGTCTCTCGCGCTCGGATTGGGCGTCCTTTTCCTCTCCCTTTACTCCACGCACGCGACGCAGGCGACCGCGATCCTCTTCGGCAACGTTCTCGGCGTGAGCTTCGAGGCGCTATGGGCGCTCCTCGCCTTGACCGTGGTGAGCCTCGTCGTGCTCGCGTCGATCTCGCGCCCGCTGCTGTTCGCGACGCTAGCACCGGATGTCGCGGAAGCCAAGGGCGTATCGCTTCGGCTCGTGTCGGTGCTGTTCCTCGTCGTCGTCGCCATCGCGGTGGCCGAGGCTGCGCAGGTGGTCGGCGTGCTCCTCGTATTCGCGCTGATGGTCGTGCCGGCCGCGACGTCGATTCGACTGACCTCGAACGTGGGTTGGGGCGTCGGTCTCGCGGTCCTTCTGGCGCTGGCACACACATGGTTGGGAATTGCCCTCGCCTACTTCACGGATTGGCCAACCACCTTCTGGATCGTGCTGTCGAGCTGCGCGGCGTATTTCCTGAGCCTCGCGCGCCGGCCGCGCACGTCGGGCAACCGCTGAGCCAGAGCACATGCGGCGCATCTCCCGACGCGCGGACCCCATGCGTTCACGTGCGTTCGTTGCGGCGCTGACGGCAATTGCCTTCGCCTTGCTGGTGTCGCTCGCCGCGACCCACGTGCACCTGTCGAGCGTCGACGAGGACGGCTGCGAGATATGCAGCGCGGTCGTCGGCCATCTCGCGACACCCGCGACGATCCATGCTGTTCCCACGCCGCTTGTGATCGAGTTCGCATTGCTCGCGGCAAGCGCGGACAGGACGCCGCGTTGGCATCGTTCCAATCTCCTTCCTCCGAGCCGCGGGCCACCGCACAAAGCGTAAAGGCGCCGCCCTGGCGCTGCGCGCCAGTCTCTTGTCAACGACTCGTGGTCCCGCGGTCGCGGTGACTGCGCGTCCATGTGTCCTCGGAGGACAGCATGCAATATCGCCTATACGCTCGGCCGATAGTGATCGGTCTCGCCATCCTGATGGCGTCACCAATCGCCTACGCGGCTACCGTGACGACCACGCTTCGAAACGCGGCCGGTAGTGCATTGTCGAACGTGGTCGTCATACTCAAAACGCCGGAAGGAGCGGAGCTCGCAAGCGTAACCACGGATACGTCAGGCCGCGCGGTTTTCAATGCGGTCGGCGCCGGCAGCTATGTGATCACAGCAACCGCCCCAGCGATCGGTGAAGCGATTAAATCCGTGCAGATAGCGGAGAGCGACGCCGTCACCGTCGACCTCGTCGCAGCACCCTCCCAGGCCTTGGGAACGGTCAACGTCACCGCGACTCAGTTGCGCGAGGCGAGGATCGCGCTTTCGCCGAAGATCGGTACGACGATATACAGCGTGGACGAGCAGTTCATCGACAACCTCCCGGCGGGCGCCGACACGCCGTTCAACGACGTGCTGCTGCACTTCCCAGGCGTCGCACAGGACTCGAAGGCATCGGGGTCGCTGCACATTCGCGACGAGCACGCCAATGTTCAATTCCGGATCAACGGGGTCCAACTACCCGAGGGCATCACCGGTTTTGGACAGTCGGTCGACACTCGGTTTGCGGAGCGCATCGACTTCCTCACCGGCGCGCTGCCGGCGCAGTACGGTTTGCGCACCGCCGGAATCGTCGAGATCGAGACGAAGAACGGCGAATTCCAATCCGGCGGCAAGGTCGGGATCTTCGGCGGCGGCTATGACACGATCCAGCCAAGCGTCGAATTCTCCGGGTCAAAGGGGCCTTTCAGCTACTACGTGACCGGGACCTACCTCAGTAACTCGCTGGGCATCGAAAACCCCACACCCGCGCGCGACGCCATTCACGACCGCACGCAACAGAGCAAGGGCTTCGGTTACTTTTCGTACACCCTCGACGCTCAAACCCGCATGTCGCTGATGCTCGGCGGCTACAACGGCAAGTTCCAGATTCCGAACAATCCGGGGCAGGATTGCGCCTTCTCGCTTGCCGGCGTATGCGACGTCGAAACGGGAATCAACACATTGCCGTCGTCGCAACTCGACGAAAACCAGCGCGAGAGCAACCAGTATGCAGTTGTAGCGCTGCAGCAGGCCCTCGGGAGCTTCAACTACCAAGCGGCGTTGTTCTACCAGTATTCGAAGGTGCATTACACCCCGGACCCGAACGGCGGAGACCTCATCTACCTCGGCGTGTCGTCAGATACGCTGCGCACGAACTCCGCGGGCGGCGCGCAAGTCGACGCCGCATATCGCTACAGCGCGAACCACACGCCGCGCTTCGGCGTCCAGTACACGCGGCAACGCACGAACAGCGACAACACGGTCGGCGTGTTTCCCACCGACGACATGGGCAATCCGACGAGCAACCTTGCGCAGTATATCGTCGACAACTCGAGCAAGATCGGCAACCTCACGAGCTTTTACGCTCAGGACGAATGGCGCATCGCGCCCTCGTTTACGTTGAACTACGGGCTGCGCTTCGACCACGCCGCCGCATTCACCGACGAGCATCAGTGGAGTCCGCGTATCAACGCATTGTGGAAGATCACTGCCGACACGGCGCTTCACGCCGCGTACGCACGATACTTCACCCCGCCGCCGCAGGAGCTTGTGTCGCAGGAATCGATTGGGCTTTATACGAACACGACCAATGCGCCGGAGGTTCCCTACTCCGATCCGGTCAAGGCGGAGCGCACCAACTACTACGACATCGGAATCACGCATAACCTGATGCCTGGGTTGACCTTGGGAGTCGACGGCTACTACAAGGACATCACTAACCTCCTCGACGAGGGGCAATTCGGGCAGGCGCTGATTTTGACGCCGTTCAACTATGCGCAGGGCTACGCGACAGGCGTCGAGCTCTCGATGACATATAACGCGGGACCGTGGAGCGCGTACGCCAACTTCTCGGTCGCCAAAGCGAAAGGCAAGAACATCGTCTCGGGACAGTCGTTGTTCGGTGTCGACGAGCTCGCCTACATCGCCGACCACTACATTTATCTCGATCACGACCAGCGTTACTCGGCATCAGCGGGCGTCACGCGGCGTTTCGGTGCGACGCGTGTATCGGCGGACGTCATCTACGGCAGCGGCTTACGCAACACGCCCGACGATGCACCGCCGAATTCCGGCAAGCTGCCGAGCTACGCGACTGTCAACCTGGGCCTAATCCACGATTGGGCTGCGACGCCCATTGGAACGGTCCAGGGGCGCCTTGCGATCATCAACTTGTTCGATCGCGTCTACCTCCTGCGCGATGGCAGCGGGGTGGGTGTAGGCGCGCCCCAGTACGCGCAGCGCTGCACGTTCTATGCCGGACTCTCGACCACGTTCTGAGAGGCTGGCACTGCGGACGCCGCTTAAGGAGGATTTAAGCGGTGCCGGGCACAATGAGTTCCTTTTGCGGCCGTCACCGCGAGGCGCGGTCCGCGATCCTGGGAGCCGTTGAATCTGGCGCCGTGAGCGTATCGAGTTCGGTTCCAAAACTATTCGTCAACCCACACTGCGTCAATCCCATGCACCGTCGAAACCATAGGCAGACGAGGACCGACACGTGATGATCACGAGACGCATCGTCATCGCAGTCAGTGTCCCCTTCCTGCTGCTCAGCATGCTGGCGTCGGCCCAGAGCCGCGGGGACCGGCGTGCGCCGGACGAGCGCTCGCGCGGCGGCGGCGACTGCCGCGACAGCGCCTACAACTGCATCGACACGCCCAACCCTCTGCCAGCGCCGGACACCGTATGGCTGGAAGAGATGACCTGGATGGACGTGCGCGACGCGATGAAAGCAGGAAAGACTACCGCGATCATCTCCACGGGCGGCATCGAGCCGAACGGCCCATGGCTCGCGCTCGGCAAGCACAACTACGTACTGAAGTCGAACTGTGACGCCATTGCCCGCAAGCTTGGCAACGCGCTGTGTGCGCCGATCATCTCGCTCGTGCCAGAGGGCGGCATTGAGCCGAAGACGGGCCACATGATCACGGTCGGCACGCTGACCGTGCGCGAAGCGACGTTCGAGGCCGTACTGACCGATACCGTATCGAGTCTGAAGGCGCATGGGTTCCGCAACATCATCCTGATCGGTGACAGCGGTGGCAATCAGGCTGGCCAGAAAGCTGTCGCCAGGAAACTCAACGCCGAATGGAAGGGCAGTCCCGTCGTCGCCCACATTCCCGAGTACTACGACTATGCTGGCGTTCTTCGGTACCTCGTCGAGCTCGGCGTGTACAAGCCGAACGTCTCCGACCACATTCACGACGATCCGGCGATATCGCTCAACATGTTCAACACCGATCCCAACACCATCCGTTGGGAACAGCGTGTGAAACTTGGCAAAGCGACCATCGACGGCGTGGACATCGCCGACAAGGCGATGGCGACCGCGATCGCGAAGAAGATCGTGGAGTTCCGCGCGACAAAGACAGTGGAGGCGATTAGAAAAGCGATCGCCAATAAGGGCAAGCGGCAATGATGCAATCGGCGCGCTGTTCCGGCGGTGCCGCTCTCCCCTCGACCAATCCTTAGGTAGCAGTCCAATCGGATGAAACTTCGGCCGCTCCCGACGCTGACGGCCGGCGTCGTTCTCGCATTCGGCTTGCTCGCCGCACCCTGCTCCGTTCACGCGGCGAACGCGGTCTCGGCCGCGATGGCCGCGCCGGCGGATAGCGTGTTGCGCGCCGTTCTCGACAACGGGCTGCGCGTGGTAATCGTGCGCGACACGCTGGCGCCAATCGTCACCACTCAAGTCACCTACCTCGCCGGCGGTTATCAGACGCCGAAGGGTTTCCCCGGTACCGCGCATGCGCTGGAGCACATGATGTTCCGCGGCTCCAGCGGATTGAGCGGCGCCCAATTGAATGAAATCACCGGCAAGATGGGCGGCGAGAGCAACGCCTTCACCACCAATGACGCCACCCAGTACACTTTCGCCGTACCCGCCACCTATCTCGGTATCCTGCTGCGCATCGAAGCCGGCCGCATGCGCGGCGCGCTGCTGACCGACCCGGACTGGAAGCTCGAGCGCGGCGCCATCGAGCAGGAAGTGTCCCGAGACATCTCGGACCCCGGCTTCCTCGCATTCGAGCGGGCGGAGGACATTCTGTACGCCGGCACCGGCTATGCGAAGGATCCCTTGGGCACGCGGCCCTCTTTCGACAAGACTACGTCGAAGATGCTGCACGCGTTCTACGACGACTGGTATCAGCCGGGCAACGCGATCCTCGTGATCGTCGGCGACGTCGACCCTGCGGCGACACTGGAGAACGTCCAGGCGCTGTTCGGCTCGATATCGTCCCGGCCCACGCCAGCGCGCAAGCCACTCCGGCTGAAACCGTTCAAGGCGCAGACCATCACGAGCACCACGCCGGACGCGAGCGGCACTGTGCAGTTCCTGTATCGCATGCCAGGCATGATGTCGAACGACGATGCCGCCGCGCAGGTGCTGTTCGATGTTCTCAACAATCCGCGCAGCGCGCTCTCGGACCTGGCCGCGCAGGGCACGGTGCTCAACGCCGACGCGCAGATCCAGCCGTTCAGCCACGGCGGCATCGGTAGCGTCGAGGTCGGGTTCGCGAAGGGCGACGACGCGCAGCAGGCGCGGGCGCACCTCGACCGCACGATCGAAGCGTTGCTCAAAGATGGCGTGTCGCCCGATCTGGTCGAGGCCGCCAAGCGCGGCGAGCTTGCGCAATTCGAATTCAATAAGAATAGTGCGATGAGCCTTGCGAGCGCGTGGTCGCGGGCGCTGGCCTGGCAGGGAGTCGATTCACCGGAGACGGCACAGCAGCGAATTCAGGCGGTCACGCCGGGCGATGTCAACCGTATCGCGCGCGAATATCTCAGGCCGCAGCGACGCGTGACCATCGTGCTGACGCCGGATGTCAATGGCAAGCGTCCGCCGGACAGTTCGGGTTTCGGCGGCGCCGAATCCTTCGCCGGCAACGACAAGCTGGACGTGCCGCTCCCGGAGTGGGCGGCCGCTGAGCTGGCCCGGCTGGAGGTGCCGCACTGGACGCTCGACCCGACGCAGCTGAAACTCGCCAACGGGATTACCTTGATCGTGCAGCCCGAGACGGTCAGCAAGACCGTCACCGTCGTCGGCCACGTCGACCACGACGCCGGGCTGCAGGAGCCCGCGGGCCAGGAAGGTGTCGGCCGGTTGCTCGCCTCTTTGTTCGATTACGGCACAGCAACACTCGACCGGACGGCGTTTCACAAGGCGCTCGACGCCATCGCCGCGAGCGAGTCCGGCGGCGACGACTTCAGTCTCGCTGTGCCGAGCGCCGACTTCGATCGCGGCTTGCAGCTGCTGGCTGAGAACGTACTGCATCCGGCGCTGCCGCAACAGGCATTGGCTGTTCAGCAGCACACGCTGGCACGGACACTCGAGGGCGAGCTGCAGACGCCGGAGCACCGTATGATCCGCGCGCTCCGGCAAGGCCTGCTGCCCGCTGGTGATTCTGCGCTGCGCGAAGCGACGCCCGTGACCGTCGGCAAGCTCACTGCAGCTGATGTCAGACGCTACTTCGACGACACCTACCGTCCGGACCTGACTACGATCGTGGTAGTCGGCGATGTCACGCCGGATCAAGCCAAGGCGGAGATCGAGAAATATTTCGGTGAATGGAGGGCGCAGGGCGCGAAACCCGACGTCGTTCCGCCGCGGTTGCCGCCCAATCCGTCGAGCCATGTAGTTGTGGCGAACGGCTACTCCTCCCAGGATCAGGTGGTGATAGGCCAGACGCTGGAGCTCGATCTCTACGATGCAGATCGCTATGCGCTGCAGCTCGGCAACGACGTACTCGGCGGCAACGGCTTCGCTTCGCGGCTCATGGCGGATATCCGAGTCAAGCACGGATACGCCTACGGCGCTGAATCGCGCGTGAGGTTCGACCGCTCGCGCTCGCTCTTCTACATCGAGTACGGAAGCGATCCGGACAAGGTGGCGCTGGTGGATGGGCTGATCCTGGACAACATCAGGGCAGTTCAGGAGGCGGGCGTCAGCGATGAGGAGCTCAATAACGCGCGCCAGTATGAGATCCGGTCGATCCCGCTCGACATCGCGAGCGTCAACCGCATCGCGCGCTCGCTACTGGGCTGGAGCTACAAAGGCGAACCCCTCGATCAACCGATGGTGGCTGCCGGCCACTACCTCGAGCTGACCGCATCGCAGGTGCAGGAGGCGCTCAAGCGATACCTGCAGCCGCAGCGTTGGGTGCAGGTCGTGCAGGGCCCGCCACCGACGAGAACTGACGAGGCGATGCCGCTGCCGCATCGAAAGCCGAGTCGCTCCTGAGCGCGGACGCGCACTTGCACTATTGCGTGCGCCTGAGGCTGGCGACGACCGCAACACGAAGAGTCGCGGGCGGTCGGATCGCTGCGCCTGTAAGGAAGGTTCATGGAAATGCGTACCGTCCGGCAATGGCTTCGTGCACGGCGTCGACCGGCGCCGATAACGAGTAGCGCATACGTGCGCAGCACGATCTTCGCGACGTTCGCCATCGCTATGGTCGCGTCGACGGCGTGCCTGCTGAGCGCGTGCGCCTTGCCTTCGCCTCTCGACTACTATTGGCAAAGCGCCTGGGGCGAATGGCAGTTGTTGTCAAGTGCGCGGCCGATACCCGAGGTCATCGCGGATACCAACGATGAGGCTCTCAAGGTCCGCCTCGAGCGCATTGCGGAAATCCGCAACTTCGCAAGTCGTGAGCTCGATCTGCCGGCGAATGGAAGCTACCTGCGGTACACCGATCTCGGCCGTCCTTTCGTCTCATGGACGGTATTTGCGACGCCGGAGCTATCGTTGTCGCCGCACGATTGGTGCTTTCCGGTCGCCGGCTGCGTCAGCTATCGCGGCTATTTCCGGCATGCGGACGCTGTTAGCGAAGCGAAGCGTCTCGAGTCGCAGGGTGACGACGTCTACGTGGGAAGCGTTCCGGCGTACTCGACACTCGGTTACTTCGACGACCCGGTCCTGTCGTCGTTTGTCCGCTGGCCGGAGACCGAGGTGGCGAGGCTCATTTTCCACGAACTTGCGCATCAGCTGCTTTATGTACCAGGGGACACCGTGTTCAACGAATCGTATGCGGTCACCGCCGAGCGCGCCGGACTCGAGCGGTGGTTGGCGCACGAGCATCGTCCCGAACTCGTGGCTCAGTTCGAGC